>Ga0073914_10000153_pt1 | contig 13836 bp, 12 predicted proteins | sample GWRWT4_30Apr14_FD_71481 | JGI IMG/M metagenome (GOLD analysis project Ga0073914, IMG submission 71481) | Sand microcosm microbial communities from a hyporheic zone in Columbia River, Washington, USA - GW-RW T4_30-Apr-14 | ecosystem: Engineered > Artificial ecosystem > Sand microcosm >... | reverse complement strand
CGGGCTCTTCTTCATTGCTGTTTGCAGGGGCCTGGTCGCTCGCTCGCTCAGGAAGCGCAAGGGCTCCATTTGCACACATACCCGCCGCCACCAGTAAAAGCAGCACGGGCAGGTGACGACGACGGAGCGGGTGGAAGAAGGGCAGCACAGTGAGTAGGGACTCATCAGCCCGGCAAGAATGAAGAGAGGCAGCGCTGGCCCCGGGCAATACGGCAGTCAGCCGCAGTAAAGCTGATTCAGGCCTGCCAGATCGAGCTGGCCGGTGAGCCGAACATTAATGGGGCACATGGCCCATAAAAAAGCCCCGCAACGCGGGGCTTTTTTATGTCGTTTTCATTCAGGACTGGCTTTCAATCCGGATGATGCGACCGCTGTCATCGTGATGGATAACGCACACGCGGCTGTCACGGCCGGCCAGGATTTCCTGCTCGGGCAATTCGAAGTGAGCGGCGTAATCCCTGAGCAGTCTTGCCTGCGGCGAGGTGCGCGCCTTCTGGGCGGGCAGCATGTTCCACAGGAGCAGGGTGCCGGAGGTGCCGACAAGGGCCATCACCGAGCCTTCAATATTCATCGGGGTGCCGTTGGCCAGCAGCTTCAGCAGGGTGGGCTGGAAGGTGGCGCCCAGGTTGCCGATCCAGTTGAAGATGTTCAGCAGCGGGCGCCACATCCACAGCCAGCCGCCCCACAGCATGGCGGTGGAGGCATCGGAAAAGAAACGCTGGTAAGCGTTCAGGTGATGGCGCGCGTTGATAATCAGGTGGTCGTTCATTTTCTCTGTCTGCTCGCGGTAGCTCTGCTTTAGCGCTGCTGCCGGTCGCCGGTTGAGCGGCGGCTGGCGATTGTGCCTGTGTTCACCTGAAAACAGGATGAATTCAGTGTGAACATTTTTTAATGAAACTAAGCCGGCAACCTCTCCAGAAGCGTTACGAGAGGGCCGCGAGCAAGGAAGAAACAGGTGAAAAACCGGAGTTTACTGTGCAGTAAATGAGGATTTTGAGCCTGTTTTTGACGCCGCTCCCGGCACTCGCAGTAGCTTCCGGCTCAGGGTCGGATGCCCCGGTCGGGGCTCACCCAGCGTGCCCGCTTGCCATCACGGCGCAGCAGCACTTTGGGGTAGGCCACAATCGTGGAGGCGATATTGATGATCCAGAACACGAACGGGTACCAGATCATCCAGTAATAATTGCGGCCAAGGCCGCTGTCGTAACGGCTGTCCAGCCACTTGCTGAGCGCAAACTGAAGCAGGCAGGTGGAGCCCAGGATGACACCGCTACCCTGGGGAATCAGTGGCGAGCCGAGCACGGGCAACAGGCCGTGCAGGCCGCTGAATGACAGGAGCAGGCCGGCCAGCCACAGCACCACCAGCAGCAGCATCAGATAGGACCAGAACACGCTGACGCACATTTCCAGCAGCAGGGGCCACATGTAGTTCTGGCGCGGGTGCAGGAAGACATCGAAATTTTTCAGCAACACCTGGGCACCACCCATGGCCCAGCGCAGGCGCTGTTTCCACAGGCCGGACAGGGTTTCCGGCATCAGTATCCACACCAGGGCATTCGGTTCGAAATACACGTCCCAGCCGGCGCGTTGCAGCTTCCAGCTGATGTCGATGTCTTCGGTCAGCATGTCCGGGCTCCAGTAACCCACCTGGTGCACGGCTGATTTCCGGAACGCCGTGATCACGCCGGACACGGTAAAAATCCGGCCGAAGCTGCGCTGGGCACGCTTGATCATGCCGACAATCGACGAAAACTCGCCGACCTGTACACGTCCCAGCAAGGTCGAACGGTTACGTATGCGCGGATTGCCCGTGACGGCAGCCACCTGCGGATTTTTCACGAAGTGCCGCACGATCCAGTGCGCAGCATGCTTGTCGAGCAGGGCATCGCCATCAATGCAGATCAGGTATTCGTGTTTGGCGAGCAGGCTGCCGGCCTGCAGGCCCATGGCCTTGCCCTGGTTCTGCGCCAGATGCACCACGCGCAGGCGCGGATTCAGCGCGGCCATGCGGTCCAGCACGGCGCCGGTGTTGTCGCGGCTGCCGTCGTTGATGGCGATGACTTCAAATTCCGGGTAATCCAGCGCTAGGGCATGGCTCAGGGTTTCTTCCGCATTGTCGCCTTCGTTGTAGCAAGGGATGAGCACGCTCACGGGCGGCGTGTTCAGCAAGGCCTGCGGTTCGGTGTAAACACCGTCATGGCGCTCGATGCGCCAGTAAAAAAGCGCAGCGCCCATCATCCACAAGTACGACATGAAGAGCGGGTAATAAAAAACGAAGCCCAGCAGTCCCTGCCACAGCGTGTACAGATGCGTCATCACCTGGGAAGTCCTCGCTTAACGCATTTCGGGAGCATTGGGTTTGCTGTCCAGCACGGGTTTGATAAGGGCAGGATCAGGATGGTCATCGAAGAGCATGTCGGGGTAATAGCCCACATGCTTCACGCCCCAGCCGTACAGGCGGAGCAAGGTGTCTGCCATTTCCTGGCTGGGGATCAGGCGGTTTTTGTCGCGCCAGTCCACGGACTGCAGTTCAAATACCACTTTATCCATGGCACCCGGCCTGTCGTTGACGGCATCGACAAGATCGCGCAGAAAACGGTTGGGGTCTGCCGCTTTTTCCATATAGGGCATGGCCATGATGGCGGTGAAATCGTAACGGGCGAGCGAGTTGTCCAGCGACTGTGAGTACCACACTTCCGATTTCGGATTGAGGGCGACACGTGCATACAGGTTGCGTGCCGTTTTCAGGGAAGGTTGTTGTTCGCGCACCGCATCAGCGAGTTCGCCGGCAAAATTATCCAGCGCGTTGATCTTGAGTATGGTCCAGCGCCCGATCAAATCGTCGCTTTTGCGTATGGCCGGCACCGAGGCCGGCAGGCCCCATTCCTTGTAAGTGCTGAGCGCAAACGAGCTGGCATCTTCGTAGTCAGACAGCGTGACATCGTCATGAAAAAGCAGCCCGTCAAACGAGGAGGAGCGTGCCAGATCCTGGTAAATCTCGCTGATCGTCTGGCGTGCCCGGGCTGAAAACGGCGAGAGCCGGATATAGCCCATGTTCAGGTGTTCGGAGGTTTCGCTGGGCAGCGTGACGACTTTGTCGCCGGCACCCGGCACATTGGGTGGCAATTCCCAGGCCAGCAGTGGCATCCAGGCGTACAGGCGTTTTACCGGTGTGCGCGTGCGGATTTGCCACGCAACCCGGTTAAAAAGATCGGCCCGTACCGGCATGTGGCGATTGGGAAAGTACACGGCATTGGCTGAGCCGTTGCCGTCGGGATCAGCATAGGCCTGCAGGTAAACCGTGTTCACTCCCATGGCGGCAATGCGGTCGAGCAAATGGCCGAGATTCTTTTCCTGCTGCACGGGATCGGCGTCATACACATAGTCCAGATCGACGTGCATGATTTTCTGCGGTCTGTCGTTATCGGACAGGTTCTGGTTGCGGATGCTGATCTCGTGATTGATATCCCAGAGCGACATGTCGCGTTCCACCAGAATGCGCCGCAGCCCCCACAGGGGCGTGCTGGCAATATTGGCACCGTCATCCAGCGTCAAACCGATTTTCAGGCCCAGCTGATCGGCAATGTCACGGGCCGCCTTGTTGTAGCGGCCATAGGGCCAGGCGATCACGCGCGGTGATTTTCCCGTCCAGCGTTTAATCAGGTCGTTATTGCGCTTGAGGTCGGCCGCCACGCGCTGGCGATAAACCGCTTCATCCTCATAGCGTTTTTGTTCGGGCAGGTAGCGGCGCGTGGTCGCTGCCGGCTGCATATTGCCTTGCGGATTGCCGGGAATGCCGTTGTGCAGGCCGTAACTGTGGCTGGCCATTTCCACTAGGCCGCTGCTGCTCATCTCCCGCATTTCCGCCTTCGAGATCAATTGCGTGCGCGGAATGTCACGGCCGTCAAAATTCACCTTTTCTTTTTCTTCCAGCCAGCTGCCGACCACGGCCATCACGGCCGGAATGCGGAACATTTTCAGAACGGGGTAGGCGTGTACGTACACGGAGTGATAGCCGTCATCAAAGGTGATGAGCACGGCTTTGTCCGGCAGCGGTTTTTTGCCTTCCTGATCGGCAAGAACGTCGTTGATGCTGACAAAGTGGTAGCCGTTGTTGCGCAGCCAGTCGATCTGGCGCACGAAACGGGTGGGGCTGACGGCGAATGACGGGACGAGTGCGTCGTCACGCTCGGCGATTTCGTGATAGCTGAGCACCGTCAGTTTTTCGCCGGTATCGGCAAGGGCGGTTCCGGCAAGGGGGAACCACAATAACGCCAGCAGCAGGGTCGGGAGCAGGAGACGAGCGCGCATGGTCATCGAGAGTCAGGGTCCGGGTGATCGCGTCAGGTCGGGGCAGGGGGAGAAATGCGTGGGCATGTTCTCGAACGCGGTCGGGACTTCCTGAAGCGGCGCGGGATTCTAGCAGAGACGCCCCGGGGGCGGTCAAAAAACAAACAGGGGGGTGAGAAAAAGTGTTGGTGAATTGTTGCGGGGAGGGCCCGGACAGCAAGACTGACCGGGCGTAGAGGTTGCGCCGCTTTTAGGGCCGAGTACCGATCAAGACAAAAACCGCAGTCTTGGCACTGTTTACAACAAGCAGGTTCAGTTGCCTGCTAGCGTCATAGGTGGCTACCCCGGCAATGCGGGTATTACGGAGTGTGACGCCACACGAGGGCAGGTCAACAAATGACAGGCTGACGTTGTAGCCACCTTTGGTGCGAGCCGACAGGCTGCCGTTAAAAGTACAACCACTGGCAGTGGTGCCGTTGATCAATCCAAGACTATCTATTTTGAAGTTCACATTTTCCGGCCCTGCAAGCGTCGCGGCTTTTGCTGACAGGTAGTCGAAGGTTCCGCTGGACAGGGTCGCGACACTGGCAGGTGAAGTGTTGTAGGAGAGATCGTAGAGGCCAGCAAAAGACATGGCGCCTGGGTTAATGCTGCCATCAAAACGGCTTTTCTCGGTGTAGGTGGCTGCAAGCGTCAGTTGCGCGGGGCTTGTGCCATTCAAGCCGAATATCCGGCTGCTGCTGGTGCTGGCAACCGAGTAGATGCCAGCATTTGATATGCCTATGCCCTGAATGGCTCCGCCGAGATTGGCCGCACCTAGCTTGGCTGTGGTGTTGGGGACAGAGTAAAGCATCCACAGCGAGCCATCTCCCAGCACCACTGCCGAGAATGTACGCGCATCTGCCGCACTCGGCGGCGTTTTGTTCATGGTACCTTGCCAAAGACCTTCGGCGCTGGTCGCCACTACCCCGCCATCGGGGGCTTCCCCGCCACCACAACCACTCAGCAACGCTACCGCTACCATCAGTTTTCTCATGCTATCAACTCCCGGCACATGGTCGTGTTATCTGCCGCGCAGGATAGTGGGCTTTGCATGACAGACCAATCACTGAGTCGGCAAAGTAACGAATCAGCAACCGTTTTTGTGCGCCGTTGTCCGTTTTTGTCGCGGCACGGTGTGTGCGGTCCGCATATAGTGATAGGCATGTTTCCGTTGTGCCGTGTGCCGGCGCGGATGGCGCCACCCTGACCGCCTTGCCCCAGGAATTTCCCATGACCGACACCAGAGCCTTACCGCAAAAGCTGGCCGACAAGGTCTGGAATACCCTGTTTGGCGGCGGCGACTCCGCCGTGCTGCCGCCCTGGCGCTTGCGCGACAAGCAGCAGAATCACCAGCTCATTCGCGAGGCCGAGCTGGCCGCGATACAAACCATGCTGGACGAACTGGACGATCTGCACACGGGGCGCCGCATTTTCAATCAGCACGGCGAGATTGTCGCCGCAGGTGATGCGCAGTTGCTGGGCAGCATCCGTTTCAATCCCCTGATCGAGGTGGCGGAAGAAGATCCGCTCAGCGCCCTGCGTGTGCCGGGAACGGCTGAAGCGCTGCGCGATGTGCGCCTGGAGGCCGATATTCTGGCGCTGCGGCATTCGCTGAACGTACGTCGCACCGGGTTGCGGGCCGACATGCTGGCGGAAGGCTTTGCGCTGGAGACCCTGTCCGAGCGGTCGGTGGATGCGGACTGGCTGTTGCGCTGGAAAGAGTCGGCAGCACGTGCCGTGGCCACGGACTTTCAGGAGATGTGGGCGCGCGTGCTGGTGGATGAAGTGCGGCAACCGGGTACGCACAGTCTGCGCACGCTGGCCTTTCTGGCCACGCTGTCACGGGAAGAAATGACCACTATCCGCTTCATGACGGGTGTCGATCTGGGCGGTTTCATTTGCACGGAAGTGCCGGGCTATTTTCACCCCGACATTCACGGGCCCATGTTCCTGCAACTGGAAGCCATGGGCCTGCTGACGCCGGGTCTGGACAGTGTGGTGCTGAAGACCGTTGCCGAGCGTGGTTTCCGTGCCGTGCTGCGCTGCCAGAACAAGGCGCTGTACATCGAAGGCATTGGTACCGAAATGGCCATGAGTGCCCATGTGCTGAGCCCTTTGGGGCGTGAGGTGAACAGCCTCTTCAACAGTCTGGCGGACATGGGTTACCTGTTTGCGCTGGGCACTATGCTCAAGCGGCGCAGCTTCACGATTGATATCGGCGACTGGCATGGCCAGGCCGATGGCACCGGCCTGTTCAGCGAGAAAATGCGTTTGTGAATGGCGTGTGAAGCATAAAAAAACGGGCGTTTATCTGCCCGTTTTTTTATATGGAATTGTCGCCCTTTAATTATTCATGGTGTGCGCGGCCTGGGTTTTTGCTTGCCACATGCCCGGGAGTGCGGGGATTTTTGCACCGTCGGGGATTCGGTGAGGTGCGACTGGGTTGCTTCTGCTGTTTCTTTGCACGGGCGGTGCGCCCTGCCGACGTCAATATTGCGTGACGGCCTTTTATTTCCACCAGGGATAAAACTCCGGCATGGCGTTCGCACTGCCCTTGTAGTCGGGCGCTCGCTTTTCCAGGAAGGACTGCACGCCTTCCTTGCCGTCGCCGATGCTGGTGTAAAACATGCCCAGGGTTTCCACCTTGTGCGCTTCCAGCGGATGCGGCTGTGCCGAATTGCGGTACATCATCTGGCGGATCAGGGCCGTGGAAACCGGCGAGCGATTGTCCACGAATTTGCGTGCCAGCTTGTAGGCTTCGTTGAGCAGTTCTTCCGGCGGCACTACCGCCTTGACCAGACCGCCGCGCAAGGCTTCGGCAGGATCAAGAATCTCCGCGCTGTACGCCCACTCCAGCGCTTGCGAGATACCCACGATGCGCGGCAGGAACCAGCTTGAGCAGGCTTCCGGCACCACTCCGATTTTGCCGAAGACAAAACCGATGCGGGCTTTTTCAGAGGCGATGCGGATGTCCATGGCCAGGGTCATGGTGGCGCCAATGCCGACCGCTGCACCATTGATGGCGGCAATCACCGGTTTCTTGCACTCGTAAATGGAGAGCGTGACGCGCCCGCCGGTATCGCGCACCCCCTCCAGAATGGCCGGGTCCAGCAAGCGGTTGTGCATGTCGTCCATTGTCGGCTGCTGGGTTTCATCCAGCCCGAAAACATTGCCGGGCACCGACAGGTCCATGCCGGCACAAAAGGCACGACCGGCACCCGTTACCACGATGGCTTTCACGTCCTCGTCATTGCTGGCGCGGCGAAAGGCATGCTCCAGCTCATTGGCCATGTCCACCGTGAAGGCATTCATCTGCTCCGGCCGATTCAGGGTAAGCGTGAGAATGCCTTCGCTGCTGCTGTAGTTCAGGGTGGTGTAGTTCATGGCGGCTCCATTTCGGGTGTGGCATCGGCAAGGCCACTCTTTTAGCACCGAACGCGCCAGCAAAGAATATGCGGACGGGCCGGATGGCAGGCTTTTACGGCCAATCTGCCCTGAGGCTAACCACAGGCCTGCAAGGATTTCCAGGCGGGTCCGGTGCAATCGCAGCGCCCGCTTGTTAAAGTCCGGCATCGCGATTCTCGCCGCACTGCCACTGAGGAAGTTCATGAATATTTTTATCGTCCACGCCCATCCCGAGCCTCAGTCTTTTACCTCCTCCATGCTGAAGACCGCCATCGAAGAGTTTACGCGTGCAGGCCATGAGGTTGAGATATCGGATCTTTATGCAATGAACTGGAACCCTGTGGCTTCCGCCGCCGATTTCGGCTCGCGCAAGAAAGAGGATTATCTGGTTTATGCGCTCGAGCAACGCTACAGCTATGAGGCTGGCTCCATTGCGCCGGATATTGCGGCTGAAATTGAAAAAATCAAAAAAGCCGACCTGATCATTCTGAATTTCCCGCTCTACTGGTTCTCCGTTCCCGCCATCCTGAAGGGCTGGATTGACCGGGTGCTGATTTCCGGATTTTGCTATGGCGGTTTGCGGTTTTATGACAATGGTGGCTTGAAGGGAAAGAAGGCCATGCTCAGCTTCACCTTGGGCGGGCGCGAGCACATGTTTGGCCCCGATGCGATTCATGGCGAGCTGGATGTGATGTTGCGCCCGCTTTTGCGCGGCTCACTGGCCTATGTCGGCCTTGAGGTGTTGCCTTTCTTTGCCGGGTATCACATTCCCTATCTCAAGCCGGAAGCGCGTGAGCAGATCATGCAGGACTTCAGGGCGCATCTTGCCGGTATTGCAGAAATGGAGCCTCTGGCTTTCCCGAATATGAGTGATTTTGACGAAAAACTTTTCCCTAAAAAATAAGCAGGAATGATCGGGTGGCCGTGGCTATCGATCCTCCACTAGAGGACGTCATGAACAGGATAATTTTTTTGGTGCTTGCTGTTGCCACAATGTTTGGCTTGTACCAGTGCACGAAAATTAAGCCGAAAGACACCAAGTTCAATCCTGTTCTTGTGGCAGAAATAAAGCGGCTTAATACTGACGAAAATCCCTTGTGTGCCGATCTCTACCCGGTCGAGGCATTCCCGTATCTGGCGCCGGTGAAGTTCAGCGGTTACAGCAGCGATAATGAAAAGCCGCTGCCGGAAGATCCGCTTGGGGTCAAATGGAACGATCTTGTGGCCGCAGGGCTGGTGACAGTGGCCGAGAAGATTGATCTGGACATGAAGATCGTTGGCTACGAGTACTCACTTACTGCCAAGGGGCGTGAATTTTATCAGCCTCGCAAGCTTCCCTCAGGGAAAATGCGTGCCCGGTTTTGTCTTGGGCAGCCTGTTCTCAAGCAGATCAGTGCCATTTCAAAACCGGTTTATTCGATTGAAGGCTTGAACCTGACCGTGAGATATACCCTCAGGGTTGAGAAAGGCAGCCCTGTGCTTTATGACGGTACAGCTCAGGCGCTGGGTTTGAAGGTTCCGACCAGAAATCAGCAGGGCGAGATTGAGTTCCCGGAAATCGTGGCGGTCTTTGTGTTGCACCGCGACACGGGGAAAGTGTTGAGCTGGCAACCGTTGTGAAGGCGGCATCATGAGACGTGACAGGATGCCGGGAGTGGATTCGTGCGCTGGCTAATCGCGCCCCTCCTGTGCCTTTCGCTCCTGTGCGGCCTGTTACTGGGGGCCGGTCCGGTTCACGCGCGAGAGCCGGAGGAGGCCGCGCTGAGAAGTGGCATAAAATATGTTGCCGTGGGTGATTCCTACACCATTGGCGAAGGAGTGGCTGTTCAAGATCGGTGGCCTGACCAGCTTGTGCGGCAATTGCATGAGCGTGGTGTTGATCTTGAGCGGGTAGCCAATCCTTCCCGGACCGGTTACACCACGGCCGATGTGCTTGCTCATGAAATTCCCGTACTGGAAGAAATAAAACCGGCCTTCGTTACCTTGCTCATTGGTGTCAATGATTATGTGCGGGGTGTGCCGCCGGAAGTTTTTGAGAAAAAACTGGCGACTGTGCTCGACCGCATTACGCTGGCGGCCCCTGATGCCGCCTTGCTGATGATCACGATTCCCGATTACGGAAAAACACCAGGCGGTGCCAGCTTTGGTGATCCGGCCGAGACGGCTGCCGGCATCGCGGTTTTCAACAGCATCATCATCAGCATGGCGCGTCAGCGCAACATTGTCGTGGCGGATATTTATACGGTCAGCCAGCATGCGAGTGCGGCTGGGAAAGTGGCAGGCGATGGCCTGCATCCCTCCGCTGCGCAATACCGTGATTGGCTCACGGTCATTCTTCCGGCGGCAGAGAGGGCTTTGAAACAATAAAGCCTGAGCGGGTCTGGTGCTGTCGTGGCATGATGCGAGCCGCGTTGGGCATTTCGCCGGCGCCTGCATTTTCTGATGTGTCTGTCATGACGTCTCCCCTGCTTTCCACTGAAGATTACTCGCTGCTTTCACCGGATATGGTGATCAACGCCGTGGAGAGTACCGGGCGCCTGAGTGATGCCCGCGTGCTGGCATTGAACAGCTATGAAAACCGCGTGTATCAGGTCGGCATGGATGAAGGGCTGCCGCTGGTGGCCAAGTTTTACCGGCCACAGCGCTGGAGCGATGCGCAAATCCGGGAGGAGCACCGCTTTGCACGCGAGCTGGCGGCAGCCGAGTTGCCCATTGTTGCGCCCATGGCCAATGCCGACGGCGAAACCCTGTTTGAGTTCGAGGGCTATCGCTTCGCCCTGTTTCTCCGCAAGGGCGGGGCCGGCCCGGAAGCCGGCGATCTGGAGCAGTTGCACCGTATCGGCATGATGCTGGGACGCTTGCACGGTATCGGCCGGCAGCAGTCTTTTGTGCATCGCCCGGCCCTCAGCCTTGAGCGTTTTCTCGAGCTGCCTTCGCAGTTTTTACTGGTACAGGATTTCTTGCCGGCGACCCTGCGCCTGCGCTACCAGCAGGTGATTGCCGGCTTGCGTGAGAAAATCACGGGACTCGGTCTGGAGAGCTTTGCCGCCATTCGCTGCCAGGGCGACTGCCATCCCGGCAACATCATCTGGACACGCGATGACGGCCCCTGGCTGGTGGACTTTGATGACTGCCAGTCGGCGCCGGCGGTGCAGGATCTGTGGATGCTGCTCACCGGCACACGCCACGAGCAGGAGTTGCAACTGGCCGAGCTGCTGGATGGTTACGGCATGTTCTGCGACTTTGACCGTCGCGAGCTGGTCCTCATTGATGCCCTGCGCGCCCTGCGCATGGTGCACTACGCGGGCTGGCTGGCGGTGCGCTGGAGCGACCCCGCCTTCCCGCGCCACTTTCCCTGGTTCAATACCGACAGCTATTGGCAGCAGCACGTGGCCGAGCTGGAAGAGCAGAGCCGCCTGCTGGATGAGCCCCCGCTAAGACTCTTTTGAAACCGCGACCCACGTCCGGACCATGGCTTTGGCACATCTGTGGCATATCCAATAGCTATCAAGGTTGCTGTCACAATAAATTAAACAATGACTCCGCGGCTGGCTAGTATCGCTTCACAGGTTTGATCCCTGCCTTTTCGCTAACCACCCTGGAGAGACTTTCATGTCCAATCTCATCAACAGCACCATCAAGCCCTTCAAGGCCCAGGCCTTCCACGCCGGCAAGTTTGTTGAAGTCACCGACGCCACCCTGCTTGGCAAATGGGCGGTCGTGTTCTTCTACCCGGCCGACTTCACCTTCGTCTGCCCCACCGAGCTGGGGGATCTGGCCGACAACTATGCCGAGTTCAAGAAGCTGGGTGTGGAAATCTACTCCGTGTCCACCGACACGCATTTCACGCACAAGGCCTGGCACGACACCTCCGACACCATCGGCAAGATCCAGTACCCCATGATCGGTGACCCCACCGGTGCCATCACGCGCAACTTCGAAGTGATGATTGAAGAAGCTGGCCTCGCGGATCGCGGCACGTTCGTGATCGATCCCGAAGGCAAAATCCAGATCATTGAAGTGAATGCCGGCGGCATTGGCCGTGATGCGCTGGAACTGCTGCGCAAGGTAAAGGCGGCCCAGTACGTGGCGACCCACCCCGGTGAAGTCTGCCCCGCCAAGTGGAAGGAAGGCGACGCTACCCTTGCTCCCTCACTTGATCTGGTCGGCAAGATCTGATCGCACACTTCGTCACACCCGTTTCAGAAAAACCTGATCGGGCCTATCCGGCCCGATGCAGCGCCCGGGGCCACAAGCCTCGGGCTTCACCGAATCATGTTTAAGGAGAACATCATGCTCGACAGCACTCTCAAGACACAGCTCAAGACTTATCTTGAACGCCTCGTGAATCCCATCGAGCTCGTCACGCATACCGATGCCAGCGAAAAATCACGGGAACTGCGCGAGCTGGTGCACGAGATTGCCGGTCTTTCCACCCTGATTTCAGTGCGTGACGGCGATGATGCGGCCGCACGCAAGCCTTCTTTTTCAGTCAGCCGTGTTGATGACGGCGTGCCAAGCCGTGTCGTGTTTGCCGGCATTCCGCTGGGCCACGAATTCACGTCGCTGGTGCTCGCCCTGCTGCAGGTCAGTGGTTATGCGCCCAAGGTTGAAGCGGAAGTGATCGAGCAGGTCAGGGCATTGCCTGCTGGCCTGAATTTTGAAACCTATATTTCCCTGAGCTGCCACAACTGTCCGGATGTCGTTCAGGCGCTGAACGTCATGTCCGTGATCAATCCCGGTATCACGCACACCATGATCGACGGTGCGCTTTTCCAGGACGAAGTGGATGCAAAACAGATCATGGCCGTGCCCAGCGTGCGTTTGAATGGCGCTGAATTTGGCCAGGGCAGAATGACACTCGAAGAAATACTCGCGAAGGTGGATACCGGTGCCGCCGGGCGTGACGCCGTTAAACTTGGCGCCAAAGAGGATTTTGACCTGCTTGTGGTTGGTGGCGGCCCGGCCGGTGCGGCGGCAGCGATTTATGCCGCACGCAAAGGCATTCGTACCGGTGTGGTTGCCGAGCGTTTCGGTGGCCAGGTGCTGGACACCATGGCCATCGAGAACTTCATTTCCCTGCAGGAAACCGACGGCCCGAAAATGGTGGCCGCACTGGAGCAGCATGTGAAGGCCTACGACGTTGACATCATGAACGGTCAGCGCGCGGAAAAACTGGTCCCCGGTGATGTCGTGGAAATCCAGCTCGCCAATGGTGCTTCCCTGCGCAGCAAGACCGTGCTGATTGCCACCGGCGCACGCTGGAGGGAAATGAATGTGCCCGGTGAAAAGGAATACCGCGGCCGTGGTGTAGCCTATTGCCCGCATTGCGATGGTCCGCTCTTCAAGGGCAAGCGCGTGGCGGTGATCGGTGGCGGGAATTCCGGTGTGGAAGCGGCGATTGACCTTGCCGGTATCGTGGCGCATGTGACGCTGATCGAATTCGACGGCAAGCTGCGCGCGGATGCCGTGCTGCAGAAGAAACTGCACAGCCTGCCCAATGTCACGGTGATTGTTTCTGCCCTGACCACGGAAGTGCATGGTGATGGCCAGAAGATGAGTGGCCTGAGCTATCAGGATCGAAGCAACAATGCATTGCACCGCCTTGATCTTGATGGCGTGTTCGTTCAGATCGGCCTGCTGCCGAATACTGACTGGCTGAAAGGTTCCGTGGCATTGACCAGCCGCGGAGAGATAGAGGTGGATGTGCGCGGTGGTACCAGTGTGCCGGGTGTATTCGCGGCAGGTGATGTCACTACGGCGCCGTTCAAGCAGATCATCATTGCCATGGGCGAAGGTGCCAAGGCATCACTGTCCGCCTTCGATCATCTCATTCGCACATCAGTGCCGCCCGAGGAAAAACAGGCGTCGGCCGCCTGAGCTTCGCAGTTGCAAAAAGGCCGGGCAACGCACTGCTGTCCCACAGTTGCCGTAAAAAAGAAGGCATGAATCCCTGCTATTGATACAATGAGTTTCGCTAAAACCGTTGTAAAAACAGAAGGATTCATGCCTTGTCCCATACTGGCACGGTGCTCGCCCAGTGGCTCAAACTGGTGCCGAGACATGAATTCCAGACGCTGGCAAAACAGCATCATGTCG
>Ga0073914_10000152_pt1 | contig 13873 bp, 13 predicted proteins | sample GWRWT4_30Apr14_FD_71481 | JGI IMG/M metagenome (GOLD analysis project Ga0073914, IMG submission 71481) | Sand microcosm microbial communities from a hyporheic zone in Columbia River, Washington, USA - GW-RW T4_30-Apr-14 | ecosystem: Engineered > Artificial ecosystem > Sand microcosm >... | reverse complement strand
ATGTAGTTCTTACCCATCATCAGGAAGATGTCGATCGGGAAAGTGGACTCCATGTGCAGCACCTCGAAACCCAGGCGCTCGACCAGTGCTTTGAGCGATTCGTGGCTGAAGTAGTTCAAGTGATGCGGCGGCGCGACCCACCATGGCTTGAAACCCAAGTGGTCACGCAAAATGAGCTGCAAAGGATTGAAGTCATTCGGAACCACCAGCGTCAAAAGGCCGTCCTGTTTGATCAAGCCGTTGACAAGCCGAAGCATGCCAGCCGGATCGGAGAGATGCTCCAGCACTTCGCCCATGTTCACCACGTCGAACTGCCCCAAGGTGGGTGCGGTCTCCGCATCAAGGAAGATGTTCTTGACATCCAGGCCCAGCACACGTTGGCTGTAGTCAGAGGCCTTGATGGACGGCTCGACCCCCTTCGCGTCCCAGCCACGGGTACGTCCCATCGCGAGAAAGAGCCCTGGGCCAGACCCCACATCCAGAATCGATCCTTGGCGCCCGCCAAGGTGGCCCTCCAGCACGTCGTAGCGCTCGGCGTAGACGGCATCCCACCAGGCCTTGTCCTCAAGATACTGGTCAATGTAGAAAGGCTTTTCCTGTGTGTAGTACTCGTGTGAGTAGACCGTTTCAAGTTCCTGCGGCGTCGGCAAAGGTACGACATGCTTGAACCGACAGCATTCGCAATCGATCACTGAAAAATTGCCCACCACCTGATGGACCAGTCCTTGGTGGCTCTGGCCTGAACCATCAACCCAGTTCTGTCTCGCGCTGTCTTTTTCCATGATTCATTCTTTGGTCAGGCGCTGAAAGCCGACATGGTGCTTGGGCGTGTCCAGCCCGGCGCATTCGAGGTCACCGGCCAGCGTGGCGAACACCTTGCTCACGGCGGTCTCGTACCGGTCGAGTGCTTCAGCGCCATGCGCCAGCGAGGGCTTGAATTGCCTGAAGCCCAGGAAGCCTTCTTGCAGCATCTCGATGGTGAAGCGCGTGTTCATGCCCATGGGGTTCTGGGCCTTGAACGCGAAGGCTGCCAGCGACGGCAGGCCGGTGACACCGATCTCCAGGCCCTTGGCCAGCGCAGCCTTGCGCCAGATGTCCTTCACGCGGTTGCCGGTGGCGATCAGGTGCTTCTCGACCGATTCGCGCTGGTACTTCTTCAAGGTGGCCAACGCCGCCGCGGGGCCGACGCGGTCCGTCCAGTTGGTGCTGGAGATGAAGGTGGTTTGCGCCGCCTGCATGACCTTTTCGGTGCCCAGGATGGCCGACATGGCGTAGCCATTGGCCATGCTCTTGGCGAACACGGCGATGTCGGGGTGCACACCATAGTTGCGGTGGATGCCACCAGCACACATGCGGAAGCCGCTGGTGATCTCGTCGAACAGCAGCACAGCACCGATCTCGTCGGCCAATGCGCGCAGGTCCTTCAGGTAGCCCGCAGGCGCATCCTCCCCTCGGGCGGGCTCGATGATGATCGCGGCGATCTTGTTCTCCTGGCCCCACACCTTCTCACGCAGGGATTCGATGCTGTTCGCATCGAAAGGCAAGGCCGTGCCCGCCAGACCACGCGGAACACCGTTGGGCTCCAGGCCCGGCATCAACTGGCCATCCAGGCTCTTGCCGTCAGACAGGTTGGCGGCCAGGTACCAGTCGTTCCAGCCGTGGTATCCGCTGAACAGCACCGTGTCGCGCTTGGTGTAAGCACGGGCAATGCGCACCGCCAAGCCCATGGCCTCGCCGCCGCTGCGCGCGTATCGCACCATGCCGAACCATGGGTGCAGCTCCAGCAGGGCCTGTGCCAATTGGACTTCTTCCGGGCAATTGAGCGAGCTGTTGACGCCGCTGCGCAAGGCCGCCACCACGGCATCATCCACCTCGTCGTCGGCATAGCCCAAGATGCAGGCCCCGACCGCCATGATGGACATGTCGATGAACTCGCGACCATCCAGGTCCCACACGCGGCAACCCTTGGCCTTCGAGTAGTAAGCGGGCCAGACATCGGGCGCGAACATCTCCGGCCGCTTGGACAGCAACTGCGTGCCGCCCGGGATCATGGTCTTGGCCAGGTCATACAGGGCCACGCCCTGGCCCTTCTTGAGGTCGTCAAGGCTGTACATTGCGTTCCTTGTCTGTTTGGAGTGACTTGAGGTAGCCCGCGTTGCGGACGATGTCGCTGTTGATGCCCGCCAGTTCGGGCTCGGCATCCAGCAAGGCCAGGACCTCGTTTGCCAGGAAGGGCGGCGCCCCGTCACGGTACAGGCGCGTGAAGACGGCCTGCAGGAATTCATGATCGCGCGGCTCGTCCAGCGTCCAGCGGTGGTGCGACAGGCCCTTGAACTTGGGCAGGCCGCCGTTCTTGAACAGGTGCGGCTGCTTTTCGATGTAGGGCCCGACGTGTTCGCGCTCGGAGGGCAAGGTGGCGTCCTTCCACGCGCGCTCGATGGCGGCGAAGGCGAACACCGTGCAGTCAAGCCCATCGGGGAACTCGCCCGACAGGCCGAAGAAATCGAAGCCACCGGCCAGAAAGCCCTGCACCACTTCATCGACGATGGTGGGGTCGATGGCCGGGCAATCGGCGGTGATGCGCACGATGGCATCGGCCCCATGCAGCTTGGCGGCCTGGTAGTAGCGGTCCAGCACATCGTGCAGGCTGCCTCGGTAGCAGGCCACACCGCGCTCCAGGCACCATTGCTCGATGGCGTCATCACTGGCATCAAGCGAGGTCGCCACCAAAGTCTTCTGGATGGTGCGGCAATGCGCGATGCGGCTAACCACGTGCCCCAGCACCGGCCTGCCCGCCAGGGGCATGAGCACCTTGCCCGGCAAGCGGGTCGAACTCATCCGCGCCTGGATGATGGCAACAACATTCATAGCCCGTTCCACTTCGAGGGGTTGACCAGGGTTTCATCATCGACGCCGATGGCTGGCCAGTCGGCGAGGGTATCGGCTTGGGTGGACGACAACAGTTGCTGGAACTGGCCTAGGCTGTCCACGCCTGCAACGATGCGGTGGACCTGCGCAAAGCTGCGCACGAACCCAAGGCAAGCCTGAACGGCCGAGACATCGTGGCGCGCCAACCAGGCATGCCAGGCATCCCAGGTGGCTGCCCAGGGCTCGAACTTGCCGGGAATGCCTGCCCGTGGCATCAGCAGCAGGCCTTGCAGGAAAGCGGAGCGCACATGCACCTCCACCCCGGCATCGTGCAGCTTTTGTAGCCAGCCGCTGGTATGCAAACGCCGGTCCACCAGGCTGAACGGCGCCTGCACCAAGTCGATGGAGCAGGCTTGCAGCACGCTGCCCAGTTCGGCAGGCGAATAGATGGACACGCCGAGTTGTTCAACCAGGCCATCGGCCTTCAAGCCTTGCAGCGCACGCGCCAGCTGCGGGCCCTGAGGGCCGGACAACTGGTGCGGACGGTGCAGCAGCAAACCGCGTACCGCGGGCACCCGCAACCGTTGCAGGCAGGCTTGCACCTTGCCGCGCACCCAGCCTTCGACATCGGTGGCGTCGTCCGGCACCGCCGACAACTTCGTGATGATCTTGAAACCAGCCACCCCGCATTCACCCAGGCAGGTTTCGCTGTTGCCGTAGTCCATGGCCGTGTCCAGCGTGTCGATGCCCTCGCTCCGCGCCAAGGCCAGTATGCGCACCACCTCGTCCGACGGCACCTGCCCTGATTGGTTGGCGATGCCATAGTTCATGCCGAACTGGGCCGTGCCCAAGGCGATCATCGGGGTGCTCATGCCAACATTGCCTTGCGCAATGCGCTGACCACCTGTTCCTGCTCAGCCGCTTGCAGATTGGGGTACATCGGCAGGCTGATAGCGCGCGCGTAGTAGTGCTCCGCTTGCGGAAAATCACCCGCCTTGAAACCCAGCGCCTGGTAGTACGGCTGGGTATGGACGGGGATGTAATGCAGGTTCACCCCGATGCCTTGCTCCCGCAGGGATTCGAACACCTGGCGGTGGGTAGCGCGCGCCTTGTCCAACTGCACCAGGACCACGTACAGATGCAGGCCTGAATAGCTGTCAGGGCGCCGCCATGGGCACACCACAGGCAGGCCATCCAGCGCGGCATCGTAGCGATCGGCGATGGCATGCCGCTTGGCCACATAGGTATCCAGTCGGGCCATCTGGCTCACGCCCAGCGCGCCTTGCAGCTCGGTCATCCGGTAGTTGAAGCCCAGGTCGATCTGCTGGTAGTACCAGGGGCCGTCGGAGTCGTGCGTCATGCGCGCAGGATCGCGGGTGATGCCATGGCTGCGCAGCAGGCCCATGCGGTGCGCCAGCTCGTCGTCGTTGGTCACCGCCATGCCACCTTCAGCCGTGGTCACGATCTTGACAGGGTGGAAGCTGAAGATGGTGATGTCGCTATGGTGGCCAGACCCGATGGGCTCGCCCTGGTATTGCCCGCCAATGGCGTGCGAGGCATCTTCAATGACCTTGAAGCCGTACTGGCGGCTCAAGGCGCGGATGCCCGCCATGTCGCAAGGTTGGCCGCACAGGTGCACCGGCACCACGATCTTGGGCAACTTGCCCAGCTTCTCGGCCTGGGCCAACTTCTCGGCCAGGCGCTCCACGCTCATGTTGTAGGTGCCCGGGTCTATGTCCACGAAATCGACTTGCGCACCGCAATACAAACCACAGTTCGCGCTGGCGACAAAAGTCACTGGCGTGGTCCACAACCAGTCACCGGGCCCGAGATCCAGCGCCAAGCAGGCGATGTGCAGGGCCGAGGTGGCGCTGTTGACCGCCACCGCGTGCTTGGCGCCGCAGTAGGCGGCCACCGCCTGCTCGAACCTCGGGACGGCTGGGCCCTGCGTTAAAAAATCCGAGCGCAGCACATCGACGACCGCGTCGATGTCAGCCTGCGTGATGTCTTGGCGACCGTAGGGAATCATGGGTTCAGATCTTCCCGATCGAGTCGCGGTTTTGCTCGATCCAGGCGCTCAAGCCCTCGACGCTCATCCACTCGGGGTTGCTGTCGGATGAATAGGTGAAATCCGCAGCCACAGGCTGGCCGCCATTGATGCGGGCCACGTCCTGGCTCCAGTTGTGGATGGCGGGCAGGATCTTGTAGTACGAGTCGTACTCGTAGGTGTGGGGCGCGTCTTCGGCGCCGATCATCTGCTCATGGAGCTTTTCGCCAGGGCGGATGCCAACCACCTCGTGTTTGGCATCGGGCGCTACGGCCAGCGCGATGTCGGTGACCTTCATGGAAGGGATCTTCTTGACGTAGATCTCGCCGCCCTTCATGTCGTTGAAAGCGTGCCAGACCAGGTCCACGCCCTCTTCGAGCGTGATCATGAAACGGGTCATGCGCTCATCAGTGATCGGCAAAACGCCCTTGCCCGCCTGCGTCAGGAAAAACGGGATCACCGAGCCGCGCGAGCCCATGACGTTGCCATAGCGCACGACTGCGAAGCGCGTGTCCTGCGTGCCGCTGTACGAGTTGCCCGCGATGAACAGCTTGTCCGAGGCGAGCTTGGTGGCGCCATAAAGGTTAGCCGGGCTGCTGGCCTTGTCCGTCGACAAGGCGACCACGCGCTTGACGCCCTGGTCGATGCAGGCATCGATGAGGTTCATGGCCCCGTTGATGTTGGTCTTCACGCACTCGAAGGGGTTGTACTCGGCCGTGGGCACGATCTTGGTGGCTGCGGCATGGACCACAAAATCAACCCCCTTCAGTGCGCGCGCCAGCCGGTCCTTGTCACGCACATCGCCGATGAAAAAGCGTACCCGCTCGTCATCCTTGTAAAGCTTGGCCATCTCCCACTGCTTCATTTCATCGCGAGAGAAAATAACCAGGCGACGTGGGTTGTATTTCTTCAGGGTCATCGGCACAAATGTGTGACCAAAAGAACCTGTGCCGCCAGTAATCAGAATGGATGAATTATTCAGCATGGTATTAATATTCAGACCGAAAATCTGCCATGCCATGGCTTGGCATGTGACCCACCGGTGCATTGGCCTCCATTGTAACGCCGACCTCTTCCACGCCCCCAGCGAGGGCTTCGCCACCCCACACCGCCTTACTTTTTGTTGCACCCAACCGGCAGACTGCCATGCTCGGCAACCTGTTGCAAAAGCCGCGCCATTCTCGGCCCCACCGGGTCATGCGCGATGGCCACCGCTTCTTCAGCGAAGATTGTTCTCAGCCACTCCGGATCGAATGCGGTCCGTGATTGGATGAATGTATTGGGCACACCCCTGATCTCGGGAAATGCATCCGCTTTGTGAAGGTCGGCAGAGGGGGTGATCCAGATGGTCCGAAAACCGCGCAAGGCGGCCTCGTACAAGAACGTGGAGTAATAGCCTACGAACACAACTTTCGAGGCATTCAACCGGAACACTTCGTCCTTGCTGCCCAGCGCCAAGGAAAATGGCAAATCCTCCAGGCTGGCCAGTTCCTGAGGGTGCGGCCTGAGATAAAAATCCACCCCCAGCGTCTGGCACACCTGAAAAATACCATCAATGGCGCCACGCCTTTCCTTGAGGCGCAAATCATCGCTGCTGATGAAATATAAAGCCGATTTAACCGGGGCCGCACCCGCACCCACCGCATTACCTACGTCAAAAGGCGCACCCAGGATGGGCAGGCATGTCCCCGGGCGCTTGGCCGCCTTCAGAATGTCTTGATACGCTTGGCTGTACACGGCTTCCAGCTGGTTGCGGTAACCCGGGTAGATGGACGACGACAAATACTCGTGGCGCAGCAAACCATGCTGTAAACCCACAATTCTCAATGGCATCCATTGTGACAAAGTAACCAAGATGGCATTCTGGCCATAATAATCATGGTTAGTGATGAAAACTTGGCCAGCCAAAGCTTTTGAATTCCTTGAAACCCAGCCCAGCAACATCCTCAAAAACAATTTCCGCCAAAACCTGGCATACAAATCAGGCACGTGGATCAATTGATACAAAGCCTCCAATTCCGCCAGGGAATTTCCACGGATAATATTGCGCGCCTTGCTGTTGGGGCAAATGATGGGCACCTGGGTATGCGCCCTGGTTTGCTCGACAATCTGATTCTTCCCGAAGGACATGAACACGTAGTTTCCGGCCGTGCGCTGCCAGTGGCTCGGAAAACAAGAGGCCAGCAAGCCCTTGGTGACGATCGACCTCGACTTTTTCGCGCTGACCACGGGCGGGGCTTCGCGCCTGGCCACCTCAGCCAGCACCGCTTTGCGCCACTTCTTTTCCTGCCGGAAAAAGCTCGACCAATTTCCGCCCACCCAAGACCCCGAAGATGCTTGCATTTGGACGGCGCCCCTAGACCTTGATCGCCATGCGGCTCTTGTGATCGGCAATGCACTTCTCCCGGGCGGTGACTGCATAGGGCTTGGCCCGCCTGGAAGACGCCGTGCTCTGCGCGTGCATCCGCCAGTGGTAGAGGATGTGCGGCACGTAAACGATCTGCGCCGGCGTCAAATGCTCCGAACACCGCAATGCCAGGTCGTGGTCCTGCGCGCCCTCCAGCCCCACCCGGAAGCCGCCCAGCGACCGGACCAGTTCGGTTCGGTATACCCCCAGGTGCGAGATGTAATTGTGGATCCGCAGCCGCTCCGGATCCCAGCCGCCCTTCTTGGTTGGGCTCTCGCGAAGATTGTCCTCGTCGACTTTGTCTTCGTCTGAGTAAAACAGACCGGCCTCGGGGTGCTGCCCGATGGCCTCGGCCATTTCCAGCAATGCATTAGGCGTGATGAGGTCGTCCTGGTCCATCAGTGCCAGGAAAGGGCCACTGGCCAGTTCGATGGCCGAATTCGAAGCGGCCGAAATGTGGCCATTCTTGGCGCGGAACACGACCTTGATGCGCGTATCTTTCAGGGACAACGCGGACAGCGCCTGCCGGACCTCGCTTTTCGGCGAGCAATCATCGGCAATGCACAACTCCCATTCCTGGTAGACCTGCGCCAGGATGGATTCGATCGCCTGGTTCAGCCATTTCAGGTCGGCGTTGTACACCGGCATGATTACCGAGATCAGCGGCCGGTGCACCAAGCGCTGGTAGCGCTCGGCAAACGCCTTCAGGCGCTCTGGGGTCGGGTCATCGTTCTCCAACACCCATTGCTGATAGGCCAGACGCGCGGGCGCTCTGCGGCGGCGCAAGCGCCGGGCATTGGCATCCCGCACCATGTCGGCGAATCGTGTGAACAGATGGATCATGGTTCTTGCGTGCGCCGCTACACCGGCGGCCGACCGCTTCATTCCGAACAAGGGCCGCCATCATGCCACCAGCATGGTCGATAATCGCGCCTTCGAACCCGAACGCCCTGTGACCGATGAGCATATCGACCGATTTGAGCAGGCAAACCAGCCGCCTGCATGAATCACCCTGATCACTGCAAGCGGACCGCCCGTTGCCGCTATCAGCGCGGCACAAGGCAACGACCGCCCCGCCCTGCTATGGCACTGGATCACTGCTTCTTCAACAGCAGCCTCGGGCCGAAGAAGACCTCGCACGCCGCACCACCGTCAGCGACTCAGAAATCGCTCAAAACAAACGCGCCATCGACCGCTTCAACCAGGCCCGCAACGATGCCACTGAGCGAGTAGACGAGATCCTGCTGACCGAACTCGGCCTGGTCGATGCTGCCTCCGACGCCCCCGTGTCAAAAGTGCCGACCAATGCCTGCCTCAACAGCGAACCAGCGGCCAGCATCATCGACCGCATGCCCATCAGGGCCCTCATCATCCACGCCATGCGCGTTGAACTGGACGAACGCCCGGACTTCTTCAACCTGCGTCGGTGACCGAGCAACAAGGCCCGAGCAGCGCCTTTTCATGTCCATGCCGAACTGACAAAGAGCCACACAAACTCAATGATTCATCAAATGCGGCAGGTACTCATCCACCAGTGCCACCACAGCATCGGCCTGCTGAAGGTCTTTGCGGTACTTCGCACGATCGCGAGTGGGCATGCGACCCAACTCCCTTTTCAGCCGCGCAAAGTCAAGGGGATGGACAGTACGCATGCGCGCCATGCTTCCACCCCCGCTGTATTTTGTGCCGAAGCACTTTGATGTCATGCCTTCCAAAACACCCCAAGCCACGATAATCGCACCCTCGCGGCGTGCGGTGTAATGCACAAGGCCCCTCAAAGAACCAAGCCTGATGATGAGCATGTTGACCAACCTGGGCGAGCAAGCCGCTCACCTGCACGACACCACCCTGACTTGCGCAGGCGGCCCACCAGTGGCCCCACCAATCCCTGCGACGACTGATGACCGCGCCGCTTTGCTCTGGCAATGGATTGGCACCAATCACCACTTCAACAGCAGCCTTTGGGCCGAAGAAGACCTGGCCCGCCGCACCACCGTCAGCGGCGATGAAATCGCCCAGAACAAGCGCGCGATCGACAGATACAACCAGGCCCGCAACGACGCCACCGAGCGTGTGGACGAGATTTTGCTGACCGACCTTGGCCTGGTCGATGCCGCATCAGCGCAAACCGACGCACCCGTGTCCAAGGTGCCCGCCAACGCACGCCTGAACAGTGAAACCGCCGGCAGCATCATCGACCGCATGTCCATCATGGCGCTCAAGATCCACGCCATGCGCGCCCAAACCCTGCGCACCGATGTGGACGACAACCACCGAAATAGCAGCCAAGTCAAACTCGAAAAACTGCTGCAGCAACGTGCCGACCTGGGCGATTGCCTGGACACCCTGATCGCCGATACCCAAGCGGGCCGCGCCTATTTCAAGGTTTACCGCCAGTTCAAGATGTACAACGACCCGCGCTTCAACCCTGCGTTGGTGGCCGAGCAGAACAAGGGGCAACCACGCTAAATCACCCAATCATGTACAATTAAGATGTACAAATTGCCGCCGGGGTTCCCCATGCAAACCATGCCGTTCTCCCAGGCCCGAGCCCATCTCGCCGAAGCATTGCGTGGGGTAGAGTTGGCGCAAGAGCCTTTGTTGATCTCCCGCCGCGGTCAAGCTGCTGGCGTATTGATGTCATTGGCCCACTATCAACAATTGGCGGGCTCAAGCGCCGGTTTTTCCGCCAGGCTGGCCGATTGGCGGGCTCAGTACTCGCAAGCGCTTGATGAATCAAACGCCTTCACATCGCCGCGAGACCTCAGCGAAGGACGTGATTTTTCGTGGTGACTTCATTGAGCTGGCTGCTGGACACGAACATATTGTCCGAGGCCATGCGCCCCGCACCCAATGCCACCGTATTGAACAACCTCTCTCGCTATGAGGGAGAAATGGGCGTTCCTGCGCCTGTATGGCATGAGTTGCGCTTTGGGTGGTTGCGCATGCCCGAGGGGCACCGCAAAGACGCCATCGGCCACTATGTACAAAACGTGGTCGGTGCACTGCCCGTGCTGCCCTACGATGCAGCGGCTGCGCGCATCCATGCCGAGCTGCGCAGTGCGCGCGCACAGTGTGGCGCCCCCTTGCCATTCGTTGACGGGCAAATCGCGGCCATTTCAATGGCACTTGGACTGACGCTGGTCACGCGCAACACCAAAGACTTTGCTGGCCTGCCAGGCCTGCGTTTGAACAACTGGTTCGAAGCCTGAATCCAAGCCGTGCGCATCCTGATCGTCAAAACCAGCTCGATGGGCGATGTCGTCCACGCCCTGCCCGCCATCACCGACATCGCCCAGGCGATCCCAGGGGTCCAGATCGATTGGTTGGTGGAAAAAAGCTTCTCCGCCATGCCGAGCCAGCACCGGGCGGTCAACCGGGTGATCACGCTGCAATGGCGCAAGTGGCGCAAAAGCCTGCGGGCCCCCGACACCAAAGCGGCCATCAAAACCTGGCGAGCTGAAATGGCGCTGCACCGCTATGACCTGGTCATCGACATGCAAGGCCTGCTCAAAAGCGCCCTGTTTGCCTGCTTTGCACAAGGCCCCCGCGCCGGGTACGACCGCCACAGCATTCGTGAGCCCTTGGCCAGCCTGTTTTACCGCCGCAAAGCCCAAGTGGCCCGCGACCTGCATGCGGTAGACCGCTGCCGCCAATTGGCAGCGCAAGTGCTGGGCTATCCCCTGCCCACCACCGCCCCCGACTTTGGCCTTCGGGCCGACGCCCAGGCCTGGGCGCCCGGCCCCGAACCCTACGCGATACTGATCCCCTGCGCCAGTCGCCCAGAAAAACTCTGGCCCGAACAAGACTGGATTGCCGCCGCCCATCAGTTGCGCCAGAAAGGCCTCGGCATTGCCGTGATGTGGGGCAACCCCGAAGAAGAACAGCGCGCCAAGAGCATCGCCCAGGCATGCGGCGGCGTGGTGCCACCATTTTTGACCGTGGCCCAAGCTGGCGACACCCTGGCGCATGCCCGGTTGGTCGTGGGCCTGGACACGGGCTTGACCCACCTGGCCGCCGCACACGGTCGCCCCACCCTGGGCATCTACTGCGATCACGAACCTGGCCTGGCGGGCGTCACCGGCTCGGGCCGCGTCATCAGCCTGGGTGGCAAAGGCCAAGTACCATCGCGCACCGAAGTTCTCGCCTCACTGGACCAGTTGCTTTAATGGAATCGAAAGAAACCGCTCAACAGTTGTTGAGCTACGCCCGCCCCCAATGGCGCATGCTGAGCATGGCCCTGGTGTTTTTCATGCTGGGCGCGGCGGTTGAGCCCCTGCTGCCCGCCTTGTTCAAAAAGCTGATCGATTCGGGCTTCCAAGAAGGCCTGAAGTACCCCCTGTGGCTGGTGCCCGTGGTAGTGATTGGCCTGTTCGTGGTCCGTGGCACCTTCAACTTCGGCGGCGCCTATGTGATGAACTCCGCCTCATCCACCATGGTGCTGAACCTGCGCCGCGATTTGATGCGGTCCTTGCTCAAGGCCGATGCCAAGTTGTTCACGGCCATCAGCCCGGGCGTGGCCGTCAGCAAGGTCATCAGTGATCCGCAAGGCGCCTCGACCTTGATGAGCAGTGCGATCGTCTCCATCGTGAAAGACGCTTCGACCTTGTTCTTCCTGATCGCCTACCTGATCTACCTCAACCCTCAGCTGACGGTCATCGCGTTCATCTCGATGCCCTTGCTGGGCCTGACGGTCAAGCTTGTACAAAAGCGCCTGAACAAAGTGGGCCAAGCTCAGTACCAATCGCAATTGCGGCTGGTGACCACCGTGGACGACAACGCCCGCGCCTGGCGTGTGGTGCGCACCTTTGGTGCCGTTGATTTTGAATTGCAGCGCTTTGACCGAGAAGCCACTCTGCATCGCCGCATGACGATGAAGCAAGTGGCCACCAGCTCGCTCGTCACGCCCTTGACGCAGATCGTGGCCGCCATCGGCGTGTCCATCATCCTGACCCTGGCCCTGTGGCAGGCCAGCAAAGGGGCGTCCACCGTGGGTGAGTTCGTCTCCTTCATCACCGCCTTGTTGATGACGATTTCGCCCATGCGCCATTTGACGGACGTGTTCCAACCCATCAACAGCGCCCTGATCACGGCCGGGGGCGCTTTCGAATTGCTCAACACCCCGCCCGAACCCGACACCGGCACGGTCGAGATGCCCAAAAGTCAGGGGCGCATCGATTTCAACGATGTGACGGTTCAATTTGACGGGGCCACCAACCCCGCCCTGAATGGCTTGAACCTGCATGTCGCGCCGGGCAGCACCATTGCCCTGGTCGGCTCATCGGGCGCCGGCAAAACCACCGTCGTCAACGCCCTGTTGCGCTTTGCCTACCCCAGCAGCGGCCAGATCACCCTGGATGGCGTGCCCACAGAGCAGCTGAAGTTGGCCAGCTTGCGCAGTCATTTCGCCGTGGTCTCGCAAGACATCGTGCTGTTCGAAGGCTCCATCGCCGAGAACGTCGCCTATGCCAGCCCTTTGGGCCTGGACCGCGCCAAGGTCGAGGATTGCCTGAAAGCCGCCAACCTGTGGAACCACGTGCTGACCTTGCCCGAAGGCATCGACGCCGCCATCGGCACCAACGGCAGCCGCCTGTCTGGCGGCCAACGCCAGCGCCTGGCCATCGCCCGGGCCCTGTACCGCGACGCCGCCGTCTGGATTTTTGACGAAGCCACCTCCGCGCTTGATTCTGAATCCGAGGCCGTGGTCCAGCGTTCCATCGAAGATCTGCGCGGCAGCAAAACCCTGATTCTGATCGCGCACCGCCTCAGCACCATCCGCAACGCCGATTGCATCTACGTCATGTCCGAAGGCAAAGTCGTCGAGCAAGGCACCCATGCAGAACTGATCGCCAGGCAAGGTCTTTACGCCGGCATGGTGAAAATCCAGTCTGCCGATTGAGCTTGAACCGCGATAATCCAAGGTGATTAACGGTCTTTTGTGGTTTACAGACGGTATTGAATCGGGGATGATTTATTAAATGGTCGATAACACCCTGGTAGAAGCTCCCGGATCCGGATCGTTGACTGGCGTGGCCCGCGTGTTGGTCAACGCCGGCAAGCTTGACGTCAAATCCGCCGGAGACCTCACCCGCTCGGCCAAGGACCAAAAGCGCAGTTTCATCAGTGCGCTGATGGCCAGCGGCGCCATCTCGGCCAGCGACCTGGCCCAGACCCTGTCCACCTCCCTGGCCGTGCCCGTGCTCGACCTGGCCGCCGTGGACCTGCAGCGCCTGCCCAAGGGCGTGATCGACAACAAGCTGTCGACCCAATACCAGGTGGTCGTGCTGTCCAAGCGCGGCAACCGCCTGTTCGTGGCCGGCGCCGACCCGACCGACCAGGAAGCCATCGAGCGCATCAAGTTCGCCACCCAGCTGACGCCAGAATGGGTCATCGTCGAGCACGACAAGCTGTCGCGCCTGCTGGAAGGGCAAACCGCCTCGGCCGAAGAGCAGCTCAATGCCCTGACCTCTGGTGATTTCGAATTCGACATCACCGATGACCTGAACAACCCCAGCCAGCCCGAGGCGGCCGAGCTGTCCACCGAGGTGGAA
>Ga0073914_10000150_pt1 | contig 13978 bp, 12 predicted proteins | sample GWRWT4_30Apr14_FD_71481 | JGI IMG/M metagenome (GOLD analysis project Ga0073914, IMG submission 71481) | Sand microcosm microbial communities from a hyporheic zone in Columbia River, Washington, USA - GW-RW T4_30-Apr-14 | ecosystem: Engineered > Artificial ecosystem > Sand microcosm >... | reverse complement strand
GGCCGCAAGATGCAGACCATTGCCGGCATTCATTACAACCTGTCATTCCCGGACGAATTCTTTCTGCACTGGCAGGAAAAAGAGGGCGACACGCGTTCCCTGCAGGATTTCCGTTCGGAAAAGTATTTTGGTCTGGTGCGTAATTTCCAGCGTGAAAGTTGGCTGCTGCTTTATCTGCTGGGCGCCAGCCCTGCCGTGTGCGCAAGCTTTCTGCGCGGCCGTGAGCACGGCTTGCAGGAGTGCGGCCGTGGCACACTGTATTTGCCGGAAGCCACGTCGCTGCGCATGAGCTCTCTGGGGTATCAGAACACCGTGCAATCTGATTTGCGGGTTTCCTATAACGGTGTTGACGAGTATGTGCGCGATCTTTCAGCAGCCATTCACACGCCGTTTCCGCGCTTTGAGCAGATCGGTCTGAAGGATGCTGCCGGGGAGTACCAGCAGATCAACACCAATGTGCTGCAGATAGAAAACGAGTATTACGGCCTGGTGCGGCCTAAGCGCACCATCGAGCGCGGCGAGCGTCCCACACTGGCGCTCAGCAAGCGTGGTGTGGAGTATGTGGAGCTGCGTTGCGTTGACCTGAACCCTTTCAATCCGATCGGCATTGATGCCACCAGTGCGCACTTTCTGGAAGTGTTTGCCCTGCATTGCATGCTGCGCGATGCGCCGGTCTTCAGCGACAGTGAATATCGCTGTCTGCCGAAGAACCAGCAGCAAGTGGTGGAGCGCGGGCGTGATCCCGAGCTGACCTTGCGTTTCTGCGGGGAAGAGAAAAAATTCCGGGATCTGGCCGCGCAGGTCTTCACCGAACTGGCCGCCGTGGCGCCTTTGCTGGATGCGGCCCATGACACGCAGGACTATTCCCGTGCCATCGCCCGTGAGGCGCTGAAGCTGGAAAATCCTGACCTCACCTACTCTGCAAGCATCCTGCGTGAACTCAAGGAGAGTGACTGTTCCTTTTTCGAGTTCGCCCGGAAGACGGCGGATGAGCATGGCCGTCATTTCCGCCAGCACCCCCTGGATGCGCAGCGGGCCAACGAGTTTGCGGACTGGGCATCGGCCTCTCACCGTGAGCAGGCCGTGATCGAGGCGGCAGACACGGTGTCTTTCCCCGATTTCCTCGACGCCTATTTTCGCGGCTAGGGCCTCCGGCCGCGCTGGCGCATTTACATAAATCCGTCTTGTTTGCGCAGGCCCGCTCCTCTAGCCTCGCGCCAGCCTTCGGAGTTTTTGCATGCCTTTCATTCCCAGTCCGCGTCAGACCTTTCTCGGTATCTTTCTGGCCACGCTCGTCGCCATGCTGGCGGCGCTCTGGCTTCAGTATTACGTGCATCTTGAGCCCTGCCCGCTCTGCATTTTCCAGCGCGCAGCGATGATGGCTATTGGTGCCATTGCACTGGTGGCTTTTCTGCATGGTCCGCAGCGAACGGGGCAGCGCATTTATGCCGGGTTCACCTTGCTTGCCGTGGCGGCCGGGGTTGCCGTGGCCGGGCGTCATGTCTGGCTGCAACACCTGCCACCGGAAGACGTGCCTGCCTGTGGCCCGGGCCTCGATTACTGGATGGACACCTTCCCCTTCCATGAAGTGCTGATGAAAGTGTTCAAGGGATCCGGTGAGTGTGCCGTGGTCGACTGGACCTTCATGGGGCTGGCGCTGCCTGCCTGGACCTTGCTGGCCTTTCTGGGGCTTGGGGCGGTTACCCTCTGGCAGCTCCTGCGCCGGGTCTGAGGGCGTGCTGCTTGCCATTGCCGGGCCACAGGCCTAGCCTCAAAAGCCGTTTCAGCGCCTTGCCAAGGAGGCACCATGCTTAACCAGCCCAACAAGCCAGAGGATCTGCCCGTCGTGTTGACGGGCTGGTACAGCGCTGTTTGCGGGATCGCGAGGTGCTGGCAAGCCTGATGACAGGGTTGCGGGACGAACTGGCTACCGGGAGTGCCGATCAGGTGTCCGGGCGTGTCCAGGCGTTTTGCGAAGCGCTGATGGATTATGTGTCGGCCGGCCATTTCGAGATGTATGACGAACTGCTGGCAGAGGCCGAACAACGCGGTAGCCAGAATCTCGGCAGCGGTATTGCGCTGTATCCGCAATTGCAGGCGACCACGGATGCCGTCCTGCGTTTCAACGATTTGCACGAAGGGCCGACGGATGCCGGCTTGCTGGCCAGTCTCCCGCAGGAGCTGGCTGAGTTGTGGGCAGCCGTGGAAAGACGCTTTGGCATCGAGGACCGCATGATTGCCCTGCTGCATGAGTCCGGTACTACAAAGGTGACGACGGCCTGAGTATTCAGGCGAATGTTTTCAGCCATAAAAAAAACCGGAGGCTGGCTCCGGTTTTTTTATGGCTCTGAATCTTATTTCTTCTTGGGCTTGGCTGCCGGCTTTGCTTCGGCTGCCGGCTTTTCAATGCTGAGCAACTCAACCTCAAACACCAGCACGGCATTGCCGGGAATAGTGGCGCCGGCACCCTGCTCGCCATACGCCAGCGCGGGTGGAAGGGTCAGGCGGTATTTGGAGCCAACCGGCATCAGCTGCAGGGCTTCGGTCCAGCCCGGGATCACCTGGTCAAGCTGGAAGCTGGCGGGCTCGCCGCGGGCTATCGAGCTGTCAAAGACGGTGCCGTCAATCAGGGTGCCCTGATAATGAACCTTCACCAGATCGCTGGTCTTGGGTTTGGTGCCGCTGCCCTGGGTCAGCACTTCATACTGCAGACCGGAGCCGGTTGTCTTGACGCCATCTTTTTTGGCGTTTGTCGCCAGGTAGTCAGCGGACTTCTTCTTGTTCTCGGCCGCTTCCTTCTCGGCTTTGGCAAACGCCTCGGCCGACAACTTCTGCTTGAAGGCCTCCAGAGTGGCTTTCATGTCATCTTCGGACATGACTGGTGCTTTCTTTGCATAGGCATCACGGAAGCCGGCGCTGTAGGCGTCTACATTCAGGCTTTCCAGGTGCTGTGCATTTGCTTTGCCAGTGAAGTAGCCAATGCTGTAGGCGGCCTTGTCTTCATCCTTGGTGTAGGGCTTGTCGGCTGCGAATGCCGGTAGGCTGACCATGAGGGCGGCCGCCAAAAGGGTGCGTTTCATGCTTTCTCCATCTTGTTGTGGTGCACTCGCCGGCGGGCGCCTGGCGAAAAACGTTTTGGAGCATAAGACAGCAGCCTTGGGTTGGCTATGCATTTCCGTAGGGGTTCTGTGTCCCGGTTGGGAATGAAACAGGGAGACGTGTTCTTGCTGCCGATACCTTTGGTGAGGCGTTTTTTTCGTGTTTTATGACGCCCGTATGGCGCGTGCCATTGGTGCCGGACCGGCTCGCTCGTCAGCATTTTTGATGCGTGCTCGCTTTTCCCAAACAGTTCGTTTATTTTTCACTCACTGCGTTAACCCACAAGAGGAAGTGTCCATGTCTGCCGCGAAGAAAAAGGCTGCAAAGCCTGCTGCGAAAACCGCCGCCCCGGCGGTGGAAAAACTCAAGAAGGATTTGGAGAAACAAGTGAACGAGCTGCAGGATCATTTCCACAAGGCTGTGGAAAAAGCCCAGAAAGAATCCGAGAAGTACATTGATGCTGCTCGCAAGCTCGTCGAGAAGGCCGAGTCCAACTACAAGGATCTGCAAAAGCGCCTTGAGCAGCAGGTATCAAAAGCCGGCGACAAGGAAACGCTCAAGGTTTTGAAAGAGCGCGCCAAGCATGCCCAGGACGAAGCCAAGACCGCCATTGCCGCTGCCCGGAAAGATTACGAACAGGCGAAAAAAGCCATTCAGGGTCTGCAGGCCAAAAGTGAACTCAAGGCTTATTTGCAGGCCAAGCTGAAAGCCGCCAAAAAGCCAGCCGCCAAAGCGGTCGCCAAGCCCAAGGCCGCTGCCAAGCCAGCCGCAAAAACGGCTCCTGCCAAGGCCGCTGCAAAACCGGCCGCCAAGCCAGCGGCCAAAGCCGTTGTAAAGCCAGTGACAAAACCGGCGGCCAAACCCGCCGCACCCGCCGCCAAACCAGCGGCAAAACCTGCTCCAAAGCCGGCCCCCAAGGCTCCGGTCAAGCCCAAGTCGCTGGCCAAGCCTGCACCGGTAAAGCCCAAGACGGCCGTAGCCCCCGCGGAGACAGCCGCTCCCGAGCGCGCCGTGTTGACGCCACCGGCTGAATAATCCGCGTGCTGTAAAAAAACGGGCCGACAGGCCCGTTTTTTATTGGGTGCGGCACGGCTGACGAGTACACTCCGCGCCCATGATTACCGTCTCCGCCCTCGCCCTCTCCCGCAATGGCCGCGAGCTCTATCGCGACGCCAGTTTTCTCCTTCACCCCGGTTGGAAGATAGGCCTCACTGGTGCCAACGGCACTGGCAAGTCCACCTTCTTCAGCCTGCTGATGGGAGAGATCACCCCCGACTCCGGCCGTCTTGATCGTCCGGCGGTGTGGACGGTCGCGCATATGGAGCAGGAAGTGTCGGCGTTGGCCATCAGTGCGCTGGACTATGTGCTGAATGGCGATAAAGAGCTGCGCCGCATCGAGGCTGATCTGCTGTTGGCGGAAAAAGACGAGCGCTATGAAGACCTCGCCAATCTGTACCAGCGCTACGACGAGATCGGCGGCTATACCGCCAATGCGCGCGCCGCCAAATTGCTGGCAGGGTTGGGCTTCAGCGAGCCGGAGCAGCAAAGAAACGTTGCCGATTTTTCCGGCGGCTGGCGCATGCGCATCAATCTCGCGCAGACCCTGATGTGCCGCTCCGATTTGCTCTTGCTCGATGAGCCTACCAACCACCTCGATCTCGACGCCATTCTCTGGCTGGAAGACTGGCTCAATGCCTACCCCGGCACGCTGGTGATGGTTTCGCATGACCGCGACTTCCTGGATTCCATCGTCGGCCACATCCTGCATGTGGAGCCCGGCAGCATCACGCACTACCGTGGCAATTATTCTGCCTTCGAGCGCATGCGTGCCGAGCGTCTGGCACAGCAGCAGCAGGCTTTTGAAAAGCAGCAGACGGAAGTTGCGCATCTCAACAAGTACATTGACCGCTTCCGCGCCCAGGCGACCAAGGCGCGGCAGGCACAGAGCCGTATCAAGGCACTGGAACGCATGACCATGATCACGGCGGCGCATGTGGATTCGCAGTTCAGCTTCCGCTTTCGTGAGCCAGCTCGGCTCGCCAGTCCCCTGATTCGCATGGACGATGTGGATTGCGGCTATGGCGACAAGAAAATCATCAGTGGCGTGAATTTTTCGCTGACACCGGAGACGCGCCTGGGCCTGCTCGGCCCCAACGGTGCCGGCAAATCCACCTTGATCAAGACGCTGGTCGCCGAGCTGGAATTGATGGGCGGTGAGCGTACGGCTTCCGATCATACGCAAATCGGTTATTTTGCCCAGCATCAGGTGGATCATCTGGATCTGAAAGCTTCGCCGCTCTTGCAGCTCACGCGGATGGCGCCGCGCGTGGAAGAGCTGACGCTGCGCAAATTCCTTGGCTCTTTCGGTTTTGGCGGCGAGCGCATTGACTCCACCATCGAGAATTTTTCCGGCGGTGAAAAAGCCCGTCTCGCCCTCGCGTTGATTGTCTGGCAGCGCCCGAACGTTTTGCTGCTGGATGAGCCGACCAACCATCTTGATCTGGAAATGCGTCATGCCCTGACGCTGGCCATCCAGGAGTATCAGGGTGCGCTCGTCATCGTCTCGCATGAGCGCCATCTGCTGCGCGCCTGTTGTGACGAGTTCATGCTGGTGGCTGATGGTGTGGCACAGAGTTTTGAGGGGAACCTTGAGGATTATGCGGATTGGCTGCGCAAGTGGCGCGCCAGCCAGGAAGTAAAGCCTGAGCCAAAAGGGCAGGGTAAAAATCAGGAAATCGTTAAAGCCGCCATGACTGCAGATAAAAAGCCGGCCGGCAGTGACAAGGAAGCCAAAAAGCTTTTTGAAAAACTGGAAAAAGCATTGGTAGCGTTGCAAGCGCAGCAGAAAGACCTTGAAGCAAAGCTGGCCGACAGCAGTCTGTACGAAAAAAACCAAAAAGCGGCGCTGGACAAAGCCCTGGCTGAAAAAGCCGATGTTGATGCGCGTCTTGCGGCGGCTGAAGAGGCATGGCTGGCAGCCAGTGAAGCCGCGGAACGCTGACCTGAACAGCAAGAGGCTTTTAATGTGAAGGCGATTCGCGACTGGGCCATTCTCAAGTGCGTGCAATCTGCGCAGGCGATTGTGGTTCTGGCCGGCACCGGGCAATAGTCAGTGCTGTACTGAAATAAAAAACCGGCCACATGGCCGGTTTTTCATGCGTGGCTTTCAGGCCGTGTCGCTATTTCCAGGGCGCCGAGAAAGCGCATGGCATGTACAGCAGAGTCACCACACATTTCCTGATTGGGTTGCAGGCTGGTGCAGAAGGCGGGCCGTTCGGGCTTGCCAAATAGACGGCACAGGCCTTTGGCATCCAGTTGTATGCAGGGGACGCCTGCCGGCTTTCCATCCGGCATGCCGGGAATGGCAGAGCTGATTGAGGGTGCCGTACAGCAGGCAGCACAGCCGCTACGGCAGGAAAAGGGTGCGGTGATAGTGGCTGCCGTTTTAATAGAGGTAGGTGCCGGTGGCGGCGGCGACGAGTTCACCGTTGTCGTTATGCAGCTCCATGCGCGTGACAAAAACCTTTTTGCCCACGCGCAGCAAGGTGGCGGACGCTTCGAAGTGCTTGCCGCGCCCCGGCTGCAAATAGTCGACCCGCATGTCGATCGTGCCCAGCTTGGCTAGACGCATGTAACGCTCTGCTTTTGGTACATCGTCCTCCTTCATGCGCTGGTAGACCGCGACCACGCCCATCATGCCGCCCACCATGTCGAGGGCGGTGGCGATGACGCCGCCGTGCAGGATTTGCTTGAAGGTATTGCCGACCAGCTCCGGGCGCATGTCGAAGCGGGCCTTGATGTGCTCGTTGTCAGCTTCGGTCAGCGCTATGCCGATCAGCTTCACAAAGGGGGTGCTGTCAAAGCTGATCTTGAGCCGGTCCAGCATGATGCGGGCTTTTTCGTCTTCGCTGATGTCGGGTCGGGCAGCTGGTGTGGTGGACAGTGATTCGGTCATGCCGGGCTCGTGATCAGGACAACGGTAAGGGAGGCGCAGACTAACAGGCCGTGACCGGCCGGCCAAGTTGCTCGCAGAGGGCTCGGCAACATGCGCTCTCATGCGTTCACGCAGTGATTCCGCTAAGCTCGGCAAACGTTTTTCCGGAGCTTCCCATGGCCGATTTTGCCTTTACCCGTGCGCCCTTCCCTGCCACCCGCCTGCGCCGATTGCGCAAGCATGAGTTCTCCCGGCGCCTCGTCCGTGAAAATGTGCTGACGGCCGCGGATTTGATTTATCCCGTGTTTGTGCTGGAGGGCGAGAACCGTCGCGAGCCCGTCGTTTCCATGCCGGGTGTTGAGCGCTTGTCGATCGATTTGCTGGTCAGGGAGGCCGAAGTACTGGCCGCACTGGGTATTCCCGCCGTCGCCCTGTTCCCGGTGACCCCGCCGGAGGCCAAATCCCTGACCGCCGAAGAAGCCTGGAGTCCGGATGGTCTGGCACAGCGTGCCGTGCGTGCCCTCAAGGCCGCCGTGCCCGGGCTGGGCGTGATTACCGATGTGGCGCTGGATCCTTTCACGACCCACGGCCAGGACGGCATCATCGATGCGGACGGCTATGTACTGAACGACATCACCACGACTGCCCTGGTCCGGCAGGCCCTGTCCCATGCCGACGCGGGTGCCGATATCGTGGCTCCCTCCGACATGATGGATGGCCGTATCGGCGCCATTCGTGCGGCCCTCGAGGGCGCCGGCCATGTCAATGTGAGCATCATGGCCTACTCCGCCAAATACGCGTCCAGCTATTACGGGCCTTTCCGTGATGCCGTGGGATCGGCGGGCAACCTCAAGGGCGGCAACAAGTATTCCTACCAGATGGACCCCGCCAATCTTGACGAGGCCCTGCATGAAGTGGGGCTTGATCTTGCCGAAGGTGCCGACATGGTGATGGTGAAGCCGGGCATGCCGTATCTGGACGTGGTGCGTCAGGTAAAAGACACCTTCCGCGCGCCGACTTTCGTTTATCAGGTGAGCGGCGAGTACGCCATGCATATGGCCGCCATACAAAATGGCTGGCTGCAGCGCGAGCCGGTGATTCTGGAGTCACTGATGTGCATCAAGCGCGCCGGGGCCGACGGCATCCTGACGTATTTCGCCAAAGAGGCAGCGCAGTTGTTGAAGCGGGGAGTGTAAATAAGGTCTGGATGACGGCTTTGTAATAAAACCGCAACACAAGATCGATGCAATACGCCTTCGCGCAAAGGAAACGCATCATGACGGCACAGCAGGTGGTTCATACGGAGCAGACCATGCGGGATCTCAACGATCCCGAGCTCTACATCAATCGCGAACTCAGCATTCTCGCGTTCAACTTGCGTGTGCTTGAGCAGTCGCTGGATGACGTTCATCCATTGCTTGAGCGTCTGGCATTCCTGCGTATTTTTTCCAGCAATCTCGATGAGTTTTTCGAAATCCGTGTCGCTGGCCTCAAGCGCCAGTTGTCGCTGGGCCGTGCCTCGCCCGAGCCGGATGGCCTCCTGCCCAAGGAAGTGCTCTCGCGCATTTCGGATCTGTGTCACGAAGCCGTAGACCGGCAATACCGCATTCTTAATGAAGTGGTCCTGCCAGCCATGGCCCAGGAGAACATCCGCTTTCTCAAGCGGGAAGACTGGACGGACAAACAGGCTGCCTGGATCAAGAAATATTTCCGTGAGCAAGTCTATCCCGTGCTGACGCCTATCGGACTTGATCCGGCACACCCGTTCCCGCGTGTGGTGAACAAAAGCCTCAATTTCATTGTTTCTCTCGAAGGCAAGGATGCGTTCGGCCGAGCCCTGAATTTTGCCATTGTGCCTGCGCCGCGCTCATTGCCGCGCATGATCCGCCTGCCGGATGAAACCGGCAGCGGTGATGCTTATGTTTTTCTGTCCTCCATCATTCACGAGCATGCTCAGGAACTTTTCCCCGGCATGAGCGTGCAGGGTTGTTACCAGTTTCGCGTGACGAGAAACGCGGATCTGGCGTTTGACGATTCCGGTTTTGATGATCTGGCCATGGCCGTCAAGGACGAACTTTCATCGCGACGTTATGGCGATGCCGTGCGCCTGGAAGTCACTGAAAACTGTCCGCGCCACTTGGTGGATTACCTGCTCAAGAAATTCGGCTTGGGCGAAGAATTCCTTTACCGGGTCAACGGTCCGGTCAATCTGGTGCGCCTGATTACCGATATTGACCGGCCGCGCTTGCGTTACCGATCCATGACGCCTTCCGTGCCAGAGCGGCTGGCTCACACCGCCAATTATTTTGACGTGATTGCCCAGGGCGATGTGCTTCTCAATCATCCCTTCGAATCGTTTGTGCCGGTGATCGAGTTTTTGCGACAGGCAGCTCGTGATGCCAATGTGCTGGCCATCAAGCAGACCCTGTACCGGACGGGCAAGAATTCCGAGATGGTGAACCTGCTGGTGGAAGCCGCGCGCAACGGCAAGGAAGTCACCGCGGTTATCGAGCTGCGTGCGCGCTTTGATGAAGAGTCAAATATTGAAGTGGCCGCCAAGCTGCAGGAAGCCGGCGCCATCGTTGTGTACGGCATCGTAGGCTACAAGACACACGCTAAAATGCTGCTGGTTGTGCGCCGTGAAGGCCGCAAGCTCAAGCGCTATGTCCACATGGGCACCGGAAATTACCATGCAGTGACCGCGCGGATTTATACGGATTTTTCGCTTCTGACCGCCGAAGAAGAATTGTGTGAGGACGTGCACAAGGTCTTCCAGGAACTGACGGGAATGGGCAAGCCCGCCAAGCTCAAAAAGCTTTTGCATGCGCCGTTCACGCTGCATGCCCGCTTGATCGAGCACATCGAGCACGAGATCGCCAATGCCAAAGAAGGCAAGCCGGCCCACATCATGGCGCGAATGAATTCTCTGGCTGAAAAGCAGCTGATACAGGCCTTGTACCGGGCCAGTCAGGCCGGAGTGAAAATTGATCTTCTGGTGCGCGGCATATGCTGTCTGCGGCCGGGTATTGCCGGGGTTTCAGAAAATATCAAGGTGCGCTCTGTCGTTGGCCGTTTTCTCGAGCACTCGCGGGTGTTCTGGTTCGAGAATGGAGGCAATAACGTGGTTTATTGCTCCAGCGCCGACTGGATGGGCCGCAACATGTTCTTTCGCGTCGAGACCTGCTTTCCCATTACCGATCCGGTTCTGGCCAAGCGCGTCAAACAGGATGCTTTGCTGACCTATCTTTCCGATAACCGCCAGAGCTGGCAGCTGCAGCCGGATGGCGCCTATCGTCAGTTGAGCAGTGATCCCGGAAAAGAAAAGATGGCGCAACAGATTCTCCAGGAAAAACTGGCTCCGCATTAAGCCTGAGCGCCTGCCGCCATAAAAATGCCGCGGGTTGCGGCATTTTTTATGGCTGAAAATCAGCACTCTGTTAGCAAGAGCTTGAGTCCTATTCCTGAGAAAACTTCAGCTTCGGCGGTAAAGTCTTCCCGGGTCAGTGGATGCCTTTCCAGCCAGTCTCTCGGGAACTGCAGCTCGAAAACCAGGCCGTCAGTTTTCAGTCGAACGTTTGGCAATGCTTCGCGGCTGCGGCTGTGGTGTAGCAGAACGGAGAGGCGCAAGAGTGCGCAAAGGCGCAGAAGGGTCAAGCCCCCGGCCTCGATGATCTCGTTGTATTGCTCTGGTTTTATCTTCCGGCGATGGGTAGCAACCAGCAAGGCAAGGCGCTCCTGTGACGGGTGCGAGAAGCCGGGCATGTCGGAGTATTTGAGCAAATAAGAGCCATGCTTGTGAAAGCCGGTGTGCGAGATGGTGGTGCCTACTTCGTGCAGCTGAGCGGCCCAGCGCAAGAGTCCCGCATCTTCTTCGTGATTCAGCGCAAGAGGCGCCGCAGTCTGTTGGAAAAGATGCTGTGCGCTTTGCATGACGCGTTCCGCTTGAGCCTTGTCGACGTGGTAGCGCGACATCATGACCTGTGCGCTGTGATCACGGACATCTTCGTGCCGGAAGCGCCCCACCATGTCGAACAGCACGCCTTCGCGAAGAGCACCGTCAGAATATTCCATGCTTTGCAGATCAAAGGATTCGAACACACCGAGCAAAATGGCGAGGCCAGCCGGCATGATGGATTTCCGGTCCTCCTTGAGGCCGGGCAAACTGATTTCGTTCACATGGCTTAGCTTGAGCAGCTGTTTGCGCAACTCAAGCAGGCCTTTCAGGGTGATATGGCCGTCGGCAGAGGCAAGGCCCAGTTGCTGCTGTATTTGCTGCACGGCTTTTATGGTGCCGCTGGAGCCTACTACTTTGCTCCAGCCCAGATGGCGGTACGCAGATTCGATGCTGACGATTTCCTGGCGTGCTGCGGTCACGGCGCGATCCAGTGCCTTCGCAGAAATCGCGCCGTCTGCGAAAAAGCGCGTGGTATAGGCCACGCAGCCCATGTGCAGCGACTCGGTCGCCAGAGGCTCGCTCTTTTCCCCGATGATGAATTCCGTGGAGCCACCGCCAATGTCGACGACCAGACGGCGCTCATTGCTGGCCAGCATCTGTGAGACACCAATATAAATCAGGCGCGCTTCTTCACGACCGGCAATGATCTCTATTGGATGATCGAGCAGCTTTTCTGCCTTGCGTGCAAAGACTTCTGCATTCTTGGCGACCCGGAGGGCATTGGTGCCGACAATCCGCAGCCGGCTTGGGGCGACACCCTGCAGGTGCTGGGCAAAGCGTGACAGGCAGGCCATGGCGCGTGCCTGGGCTTCGTCGGTGAGGCGGCCCTTCTCATCAAAACCGGCTGCCAGCTGCACTTTCTCCGACAGGGTGGTGACCAGGCGAATCTGCCCGTGATCAAGCCGGGCTACCGCCAGATGGAAACTGTTGGAGCCGAGGTCGACGGCAGCAATCAGGCTGTCTTCCCGGGTGGTTGCTGATGGGGGCATAGGCCCTTTCTCCCTTGTACGGCTGAAAAAGCCCCCCATCTTAACCGAAGTGAATGACAGTGCCGCCTGTGAGCTGCCTTACCCAAAGCCGCAGGCAGTCTGTTATCATCCTTTTCCACCTGAATTCCGGAGATGACGATGGCCAGTGAACTGATCGTGAATGCCACTGATTCCAGCTTCGAGACCGATGTGCTCAATGCCGATGGTCCAGTACTGGTTGATTACTGGGCACCCTGGTGCGGCCCCTGCAAGATGGTCGCCCCCATTCTGGACGAAATTGCCGGTGAATATGAGGGCAAGCTCCGCATCGTGAAGGTGAATGTGGACGATAATCCCGGCATTGCACAGAAATATGGCGTCCGCGGTATTCCAACGCTCACTCTCTTCAAAGCCGGCAGCGTTGAGGCGACCAAGGTTGGTGCCCTGTCAAAGTCACAGTTGACGGCGTTTCTGGATTCCAATATATAATCAAGCACGCGAGCCGGTTCCTTCCGGCTCGCGCGATTCAATGCACGCCGTCCGGCATGACAGTCTGAAACGCACCCTGCGCCCTCCCGACTGTCCGGAAACCTCCAAGCGCTGATACAGAACTCCCGGGCTCTCATAGCCTTTTGCCCCGTGGCGTTGGGCTTGTGCGTTGTCCCCTCTCTTTTTTCTCTTCTGATCACTTTATGAATCTTACCGAACTCAAGAAAAAACCCATCGCTGAACTCGTCAAGATCGCCGAAGACATGGGCCTCGATAGCATGGCCCGCAACCGCAAGCAGGATGTCATCTTCGCGATCCTCAAGACCCACGCCCGCAATGGTGAGGAGATCTTTGGCGATGGTGTGCTCGAAATCCTCTCTGACGGCTTCGGCTTCCTGCGTTCCGCAGAAGGCTCCTTCCTCGCCGGCCCCGACGACATTTATGTCAGCCCCTCGCAGATTCGCCGTTTCAACCTGCGTACGGGCGACACCATCGCCGGCACCATACGCCCGCCGAAGGAAGGAGAGCGCTACTTTGCACTGCTCAAGGTGAACCACATCAATTTTGATGCGCCAGAGAATGCAAAGAACAAGATCCTGTTTGAAAATCTCACCCCGCTCTTCCCGACCAGTCGCATGGTGATGGAGCTGGGTAACGGTTCTACCGAGGATCTGGCCGCTCGCGTCATTGACCTGATTGCGCCTATCGGCAAGGGCCAGCGTTCACTGTTGGTGGCGCCACCCAAGGCCGGCAAGACCATGCTGCTGCAGAACATTGCCCATTCGATTACGCGCAATAATCCGGAAGTCTTTCTTATCGTGCTGCTGATTGACGAGCGCCCGGAAGAAGTGACGGAAATGCAGCGTACCGTGCGTGGTGAAGTGGTTGCTTCCACCTTCGACGAGCCACCTGCTCGCCATGTGCAAGTGGCTGAAATGGTGATTGAAAAAGCCAAGCGTCTGGTTGAGCACAAGAAAGATGTGGTGATCCTGCTGGATTCGATTACGCGTCTTGCCCGTGCCTATAACACCGTGATTCCCAGCTCCGGCAAGGTATTGACCGGCGGTGTGGATGCTCATGCGCTGGAGCGTCCCAAGCGTTTCTTTGGGGCGGCCCGTAATATCGAGGAAGGTGGTTCATTGACGATTATTGCGACTGCACTGATTGAAACCGGCTCCAAGATGGACGAAGTGATCTTTGAGGAATTCAAGGGCACGGGTAATCAGGAAATCAATTTGGATCGCAAGATTGCTGAAAAGCGCGTCTTCCCGGCGTTCAACATCAAGAAGTCCGGTACGCGTCGCGAAGAGCGCCTGATGAGTGAAGACGACCTCAAGAAGGTATGGATCCTGCGCAAGATACTGCATCCCATGGATGAGATTGCCGCGCTGGAGTTCCTGCTCGACAAGATGAAGGAAACGAAGACCAACGATGAGTTCTTCGACTCCATGAAGCGCAAGTGATGCGCTCCGCATAAAAAAGCCCGCACCTCAGACTGTGTCAAAACCCTGGCAGTCTGAATAGTGATTAACG
>Ga0073914_10000147_pt1 | contig 14048 bp, 12 predicted proteins | sample GWRWT4_30Apr14_FD_71481 | JGI IMG/M metagenome (GOLD analysis project Ga0073914, IMG submission 71481) | Sand microcosm microbial communities from a hyporheic zone in Columbia River, Washington, USA - GW-RW T4_30-Apr-14 | ecosystem: Engineered > Artificial ecosystem > Sand microcosm >... | reverse complement strand
GGATAATCTCTATCGAAGCTAAGCTTGGCACCGTAACTGCGGTGGCACTCGCCGCAATTGCGGTAATAGCTATGTGCCTATGGTTCGCCTTGCTTGGGAGAGCTTCTCTTCCAAAGTTCTACGAGAAATGCCTGGCTTGCCCTCGAATTGCGCTAACAGTGCCTCAATAATTGCCGTTTGAGTCTCGTAGACGGATTGCGGCCTGCCCGCCGGTGTTTTTCCAAGCATCAGGAAAACCAGACCACCAATAATGTTTTGATATGTGGTTTCAGCCCGCGCCGCAATTGGTTTTTCGGCTCGTTGCTCATCCCCTGTTATTTTTGTCTCAAAACTCTCAATATCCACTCGTTGAATTACTAGCTCAGCTGGATCAGGAAATTCCCCGGAAGGATAGAAGAAGGCTTCAAGAGTCTTTTCTGAGCCACTTATTGGGTCTTGATATTGCCCTCCGGAACTGTGGTCCATAATCCGCCACATTATTCCCTCACCATCAGATACATAGAAGCCGTCTAAGCTCATAAGCTCTCCACCTGTGCTTGTCAGCAGAGAGTGGACCCATTCTTTCAATGCTCCGCATTCTGAAAGCTCAAGGCGGTACAGACCGTCAAGACGCATTATCGTTTTCTCATGATATGCCGGCCCCCATCCAAGGCTTGCATATGGCAGTAGAACGTCTCCCTTTGTGTACCCAGCGTACATCCTGTAGGCACAATCACCATGCCAAAAAGCATCGCCTATATATTCTTTGGGATCTCCGCGATCTAGTAGCGTGCCGAGCACATGGTCCAAAGTGCATCTTAAAGTCACCTGCTGGGCAGGAATATGGCGGGCATACCAAGAAAGAGGTAAATGGCCCTCCAGCGCAAGCTGTAAAATATCCTCTACAGTGACCGGCTCTTGAAGTCCGCTGCTAAGTCGTTTCGCTGCATCCTCCAACGAAAACCATTCTTTTAATTTATGCAGCCTGCTCACAATGCATTCCCCATATAAAGCCTTTCAGCTCGCCATAGTTTTTTGTCGGAAGCTCCCCAGAACAACCGTTTTATCGCTAACTAGTGCATCTACATAATCCGCCCAAAACTGCAGCATTTCCTTGCGCTGCCCAGCGTACTCGGCCCGATTGTAAACACCCCGCACCCCGCCAATGGTGTGATTAAGGGCTTTTTCAATTACGTCTGAGGTAAAGCCCGCTTCATGCAGACGGGTTGAGCCGGTCCGGCGAAGATCGTGAATCGTAAAAGGGTCAATTGGAACATTCACGCCATCCAGAGCTTTGTTCATCGCATTATGAGCGAAAGGCTTTTCTGGCCCACTTCTGCCCGGCAACACCCAGTCTGATGTACCTGCCAGTGCCTTGAGCTCGCCAAACAGCTCCTTCGTTTGACGTGACAGATAAACAATATGGGGCTTGCCATTCTTGGCATTGCCTTCCGGAACCTGCCACTCCCCTGCCTCGAGATCCACATGCTCCCAGCGCGCAAAGAGCAGTTCGGACTTGCGAACCATGGTGAGCAGAATCATATGCAGGGCTAGCTTGAATTGGCGGCGAATGCCGGACTGGTAGAGGGTATGCAGATAGATCCTGATTTCATCTGGGGTCAGGTTTCTTGTTCGCGGCCGAGCCTTGGTGATGAAGCGGACAGGCAGAGCGCGGGCGGGATTGGTTTCCACCAAGCCAAGCACCTCGGCATAGTCCCACATGCGTTTGCAGAGATTGCGTATGTCGGCAGCAGCGGCCTCAAAGCCATGGTCGCGCTTCTGGAACACTACCCGCTGTACATCTGCCCCTGTCACATCGCGGATGGGCCTGTCCCCAAAAGCCGGGTAAAGCTCCTTGTCGAGGTAACGACGGACGATCTTGGTGTCCTTGCGATCACGGGCGACCACTTCAACAAAGTATCGCTCCCCAAACTCCCGAACCGTTGTGGCTGCTGCCAAGGCTACCTTGCGCAGCTGCTTCTGCCTGGCTGGCGACTCACCCATGGCTGCCATGGTCGCCAGCTCGTCTCGCTTCATCCGAGCTGCCTTGAGGCTTATGGCGGGGTACTTGCCTAGCGCGACCTTCTCCAGCTTGCCATTGAGGCGGTAGCGGTAACGCCAAGCCATGCCACCCGTAGGGAAGACCTCAAGGCTGAGACCCCTGTCATCTGTGACGGAATAGCGTTTTTCCTTGGGTTTCAGGGCCTTAATGGCCGTGTCTGTGAGGGCCATAGCCCCTCCATGTGTCCACATTTTTATAATTAGAGCCGCTACTTCTACGTGGACACTTATGTGTACACGCCAGAAGTAGGCTCTCACGGTGCCTATGTGGACACTATAGGACTACTTTTTCGTTGATTCAATTAAGGTTTTTTGTGAATTTAGATTTCACAGGAACACCGGGGAAGCCAATCTACTTCCCGATACAGAAGCTGGAGAAAATGCGGCCCAGCAGATCGTCGGAGGTAAATTCGCCGGTGATTTCGGAGAGGGCGTTCTGCGCCACCCGCAAGTCTTCGGCCAGCAGCTCGCCGGCATTGCGTTGCAGAAGTTGCTGGAGTCCGACCACCAGCGCCGCTTCAGCGCGTGCCAGTGCATCGAGATGGCGGCGACGTGCCGTGAACAAACCAGCGTCGCCGCTCTGAAAACCCATCGCGTCTTTCAGCATGGCACGCAATACGTCCAAGCCTTCACCACTGCGGGCGGAAAGCACGATTTCGCTGTAGAGGCTTCCTGTTCTGTCTGCACGGCTGCTGATGCCGGGTTGACGATTGCCGACCAGATCCGCCTTGTTCGCCACCAAAATCAGTTTGGCCGGTGTCGGCAAGGGCGAGAAAAAACGGGTGGCCGTAGCCAGCGGGTTTGTCTCTGTGGCCGCATCGAACACAAACAGGATGCGGTCGGCTTTTTCAATTTCACGCAGGGCACGACGTATGCCCTCCTGCTCAACCACATCGGCACTGTTGCGCAGACCCGCCGTGTCGATGATGTGCAGAGGCATGCCATCAATCTGGATATGCTCACGCAATACATCACGGGTAGTACCGGGGATATCCGTAACGATGGCCGCATCAAATCCGGCAAGGGCATTCAGGAGGCTGGACTTGCCGGCATTGGGCTGGCCGGCAATCACGACCTGCATGCCTTCGCGCAAGAGTGCTCCCTGCTTTGCCTGCGTCATCACCAACATCAGGTTTGCCTGAACCGCGCGCAACTCGCGCTCGACATGGCCATCACTCAGGAAATCAATTTCTTCTTCGGGGAAGTCGATGGCGGCTTCGACATAGATGCGCAGGGCAATCAGGCTTTCAACGAGGCCATGGATTTTCTCCGAGAACACACCGGAGAGTGAACGCACGGCCGAGCGTGCAGCCTGCTCGCTGCCAGCATCAATCAGGTCGGCAATGGCTTCAGCCTGGGCCAGATCAAGTTTGTCATTGAGGAAGGCGCGCTCGGAAAACTCACCCGGTCTGGCCATGCGCGCGCCCAGCGCGAGCACGCGCTTCAAAAGCAGGTCCATGACAACCGGACCGCCATGGCCTTGCAGCTCGACCACATCTTCGCCGGTAAACGAATGCGGTGCCTGAAAAGCCAGTGTCAGGCCTTCGTCAATCTCGCTGCCGTCGTCCGCATGAAAAGCTGAAAAAATGGCACGCCGGATCGGGAGCTCCGTCGCACGGCCCAGAATGCATCTGCCGATGTCATGCGCACGCGGCCCCGAAAGACGCACGATACCCACACCACCGCGTCCAGGCGGTGTGGCAATAGCGGCAATGGTATCGGTCGTGGCTTTCATGGTGCGGGCCCGTCTGCTTGTCAAAATACCTGCATGAAAAAAGCCCCGAACACGGGGCCTTTTTCTCTGTCGCACTCAGGCCTTTTTAAGGGCCGCGGCTTTTTCTATCTGTCGTGTGATGACCCACTGCTGGGCAATCGACAGTACGTTGTTCACCACCCAGTACAGCACCAGGCCGGCCGGGAACCACAGGAACATGAAGGTGAAGACAATCGGCATCAGCTTCATGACGCGAGCCTGCATGGGGTCGGGCGGCGCCGGATTGAGCTGCTGCTGAACATACATGGACACACCCATGATCAGGGGCAGTACAAAATACTGGTCCATGACGGAGAGATCACGTATCCACAAAATCCACGGTGCGTGACGCAGCTCCACCGACTCCATCAGCGTCCAGTACAGGGCAATGAAAATCGGCATCTGCAGGAGGATGGGCAGGCAACCTCCCAGCGGGTTGATTTTCTCTTTCTTGTACAGCTCCATCATGGCCTGCGACTGCTTGGCCCGATCACCGGCATGCTGCTCCTTGATGCGTTGCATGTCGGGAGTGACACGACGCATATGTGCCATGGACTTGTAGCTGATGGCCGAAGGATAAAACAGGATGGCCTTGACCAGGGCGGTCAGCAGAATGATCGCCCAGCCCCAGTTGCCCACAATGCCGTGGATGAAGGTGAGCAGCGCGAACAGACCCTGTGCAATAAACCACAACCAGCCGAAATCAACGGTCAACTCAAGACCGTCCGAAATCACTTCCAGTTTTTTCTGGATTTTCGGGCCGGTATAAAGCGCGGCAGACAAGGTCTTGCTGCTGCCTGGTGCGACACTGACTTCAGGACCGGTGTAACCGATGAAATATTCACCGGCGTCTTTTTTCTCGCGCGATTTGATGGTGTTGCTGGACTTGGCATCCGGGATCCAAGCCGTGACAAAGTAATGCTGCACAATGGCAGCCCAGCCACCGGTCACCGTTTCACTCACCGGCTTGTCGGCAAAATCCTTGAACACACGCTTGTTATAGGATTTTTCCGGTGTCCACCATGCGGCACCCAAAAAGGTCGACATGCCAAAACCCTGACTGCTGGTGCTGGGGTCTTTGCTGGAGTCGCGCTTGAGCTGGCCGAAGATCAGGCCGTTCCAGGGAGCACTGCCGTTATTGGTAATTTCATAACGCAGCTTGACGAGGTAATCGCCACGCGTGAATTCGTAAATCTTTTTGATCTGCACATTGTTGTCTGCGGTCAGGTCGAGCACGACCTGCAGCGTGTTTGCATCGCCAGCAAGCACAAAGGAAGTGGCGCTGGTCTGGTAATGCGGACGGCCTTTCGGATTCGCATCAGGGCCATTGGTACCGATGAGGCCGCTCTGGGCAATGAAGGTCCGCTGTGCCGAATGGTCGAGCAGAACAAAGGCGTTCTTGTTGTCGATGGTTTCGGTATACGCGGGCAGTGCCACACGCACGATGTCACCACCCACCGGATCAATCTGCAGGTTCAGTACATCGGTCTGTACGGAAACAAGGGAAGTGCTGAGTGCGGCTGCGCCAAGAACGGCGGGCGCTTCGGTTTTTTGCGGCACGACCGGAATATCGGCGTTGCCCGTTGCGGCTGCGGTTTTTGCCGGCTCGGCAGGAATGTCCGCAGGCGCTTCTGCACTGCTTGCCGTGCTCGCCGCCGCTTGTGCTGCCACCGCAGTAGCGCCGTAATCCTTTTGCCAGTTGATCATCAGAAAGTAGCCGGCGATGGCCATGCCGACAATCAGGAGAGTGCGACGAAGTTCCATAAATCAGGACGCCTTGCAGGCGCGCACAGGGGCGCGAAAGGAAAATTGTTCGGGAACCGGATCAAGGCCGCCGTCGGCCCAAGGGTGGCAACGCAGGATACGGTGCGTTGCAAGATAAAGCCCACGTGTTACACCAAAGCGGGTGATGGCTTCTTCAGCGTAGGCGGAACAGCTGGGATGAAAACGGCAATGCGGCGCCATCAGGGGACTGATGGCGGTGCGATACACACGGATGGGGAGAATCAGGAGAATCTTCATCGGGTCTTCGCGGCTCCGCTGTCCGTGCTTGCGCTCGCGGACTTTTCGGCTTTGCGTTGCAGTCGCCTCCAGGCTTGCTGCAAGGCCTGGCGAAAAACGTCTGCCGGTACCGCCGCAATATCCTGACGTGCCATGAAGATCACGTCAGCTGCCGGAAGCTCGGTCTGGTGCAGACGGAAACTTTCGCGAACCGTGCGCTTGAGCCGGTTGCGGTCCACAGAGCGGCGGACCTTTTTCTTGGCAATCACCAGACCCAGTCGGGCATGGGTCAGGCCGTTCGGGCGAATCAGCAGCAGAAACTGCGATTCACCAATCTTGAACGCTGCGCTGTCGAATACCGCCTTGAATTCAGCCGGCCGCAACAGGCGTAGGGTCGGCGGAAAACAATGGCTTGCTGTCACATCGCAGGGAAGCAAGCTCAGACAGTGAGTTGCTTGCGGCCCTTGGCACGACGACGGGCGAGTACAGCGCGGCCGTTCTTGGTGGCCATACGAGCACGGAAACCGTGGGTGCGGGCGCGCTTGATGACGCTGGGCTGGAAAGTACGTTTCATGACGGTCGCTCAAAAATGAACCGGACCCGAGCGGGTCGGAAAAGGGTCGCCATTCTAGGGAGACGCGGAGTAATTATCAATGGGGTAAATCAGGGACTTACAAATCGGCTAATGAGCGCCTTGCCCGTTGTCCTCAAGACTCTTCCCGGGCCCCGTTGCCGAGCCGCTTGCGGCGAGGCGGTTGGGTCTGCCCGAGACCTTAAAGAATATAAAGAAGATTTAAATAAGGTAATGACTATTACTATTAGGGAAGCCCCTGTCTGTGGACAAGCCATTTTTGTAGTGTTGAATCAGTTGCTTAGCACATATTGAAAATTGTGGGAGAGTGGCCCTGCAAGCACTTGATAAACTGTGTGCAGTTGTGGATAACTTACCGCTTCGCTTTTGTCCCCTGTGTTTGCCGCCTTCCCAGGCCTGTTCATCCACAGCCTTTCGGGCAGAAGAAAGCACGGTATAGAGTGCTGTTTTTAGTGAACAAACCCTCTGTTTTTTAGGTTTTGGCTTCTGCCCTGCCTGTCGCTTTGCGATGGTATCGGCTTTGTGTCGATGGCTAGAATGCGCCTCTTTTTTTAGCTTTGCTGTTTTCAGGATGATCCCGTGGCAATTTGGCCGGTCTGTCTGGAGCGTTTGCAGGATGAGCTCCCGCAGAATCTTTTCAATATGTGGATAAGGCCCTTGCAGGCTGAAGAAGGTGTGCAGTCGCTCAAGCTGCTCGCACCCAATCCTTTCTTTGTCCGGCATATTGCCGACAAGTACCTGGCGCGTATCCGCGAGCTTGCCCTTGATCTCAGCCAGGGTCGTTTGCAGCAGGTCCATCTGGAAGTGGGCAGTCGCAATGACCGCGAAGTAGTCCAGGCACCCGTATCGGTAAGTCGTCCCAGCCATGCCGCGGCCAGTCCGGCTCCTCTTGTTGATACCCTGCCGCGTCTTTCCAGCAACCTGAATCCCTTGTTCACTTTCGAGAATTTTGTCTCGGGCAAATCAAACCAGCTGGCTTTTGCGGCTTGTCACCAGGTGGCGGAGAAACCGGGCAGTACCGGCCACAATCCGCTTTTTATCTACGGCCCGACCGGTCTTGGTAAAACCCATTTGATGCACTCAGTGGGTAATTCCGTATTGAGGGGAAACCCCAATGCCCGCATTCTCTACATTACGTCAGAGCGTTTTGTGGGGGACTTTGTCATGGCCTTGCAACGCGATTTGATGAATGATTTCAAACGGCTTTACCGCTCGCTTGATGTCTTGCTGATTGACGATATCCAGTTCTTTGCCGGCAAAGGTGGCTCGCAGGAGGAGTTCTTTCATACCTTTAACACCCTTCTGGAAGGTTCTCGTCAGGTCATTCTTACATCTGATAAATTTCCAAGAGAAATCAATAACTTGGATGAAAGACTCAAGTCCCGTTTTGCCTGGGGATTGACCTTGCAGGTGGAGCCGCCAGAGCTGGAAACCCGTGTCGCCATCCTGATGAAAAAAGCCGAGCAGAACGGCGTTGCCCTGCCTCAGCAATCGGCTTTTTTCATTGCGCAGCATGTTCAGGCGAATGTGCGTGAACTCGAAGGTGCCCTGAACAAGGTGATTGCCACGGCCCGTTTCAAGGGCAAGGCCGTGGACATGGATCTGGTCAAGGAATCAATGAAGGATGTGCTGGCGGTTCGTGCCAAGCAGATCAACATCGAGAACATCCAGAAAGTGGTGGCCGAGTATTACCGCATTCCCTTGCGTGAACTGACGGGTAAAAAGCGTAACCGTTCCTTTGCCCGCCCGCGTCAGGTCGCCATGGCACTGTCGCGTGAACTGACGGCTCACAGTTATCCGGAAATAGGGCATGCATTTGATGGTCGAGACCACTCGACTGTCATCCATGCCTGCACCAAAATTGATGATCTGAAAAAGTCCGATCCCAATATGGCTGAGGACTACAACAACCTACTTCGTCTACTTCAAGCTTGAGTACAAGGAAGCAATAACATGAAACTTTCGATCTCCCGCGATCAACTCCTGAAGCCGCTGCAGCAGGTATCGGGCGTGGTGGAAAAGCGTCAGACCTTGCCGGTACTGGCCAATGTGCTGATGGTGGTGGATGCCGGAAAGCTGGCCTTGACGGGTACCGATCTGGAAGTGGAACTGATTGCGCGTGCCGAGCTTTCCGGTGAATTCGGTGATGGTGAAATCACCATTCCGGCACGCAAGCTGCTCGATATCTGCAAGGCTCTGCCGGCCAGTGCAGAGATAGAAATCAAGCTGGATGGCCAGAAGCTGAGCCTGAAATCCGGCAAAAGCCGGTTTACCCTCACGACCCTGCCGGCCAATGAATTTCCCAATCTGGAAGAAGGTGTGGGCGCCTTCAGTTTTTCCATCAACCAGAAAGAACTGAAGAAGCTGATCGACAAGACCTCTTTTGCCATGGCCCAACAGGATGTCCGTTACTACCTGAACGGAATGCTGCTTGAAGTAACCTCGGGCCAGTTGCGTGCTGTGGCTACGGACGGCCATCGCTTGGCCATGTGTGATGCCAGTGCCGAAACCAATGGCGGTGACCGCATGCAGGTCATTGTGCCGCGCAAAGGTGTGCAGGAACTGGCCCGTCTGCTGACGGACGATGAAGGCATTGTCACCATCACCCTGGGCACGAATCACATCCGGGCGACTGTGGGTAACGTCACCTTTACCTCCAAACTCATTGACGGAAAATTTCCGGATTACGAACGCGTTCTCCCCAAGGGTGGTGACAAGATCATCCTCGCCAACCGTGAAGAACTGCGCCAGTCACTGAGCCGTGCGGCGATTCTTTCCAATGAAAAGTTCCGCGGGATTCGCCTGCAACTGACGCCTGACCTGCTTCGTATTCAGGCCAATAACCCTGACCAGGAAGAAGCGGAAGACGACCTGACCGTGGAATACAACGGCAACGGTCTGGAAATCGGCTTTAACGTGCAGTACTTGCTGGATGTGCTGGGTGTCCTGGATACGTCTACGGCCAAGCTGACGCTGGGTGACTCCAACAGTTCCGCCCTGATGCAGGATGCAGAGAACGGCCGTTCCGTTTACGTCGTCATGCCCATGCGCCTGTAATCTGCGTAAGCCCCTGCCCTTATGACACTCACCCGACTGGAGATTGCCCATGTCCGCAATCTCCAGTCAGTCGCTCTGCTCCCTCATCCCCGTTTCAACCTTCTCACCGGTGCCAATGGCAGCGGGAAGACATCCGTGCTTGAAGCCTTGCATCTGCTCGGTCTGGGCCGCTCTTTTCGTTCTGGCAGGGCTCGCCGCCTGGTTAATGATGGCCAGGCAGAGTGCACTGTTTTTGCGGCCTTTGAAGATGAAGGCCAAGCCGCCATACGCCGTGGCGCCAACGGCGATACCGAGCTCAGGCTGGACCAGCGCTCGCAGATCACCATGGCTGAACTGGCCCAACGCCTGCCTTTGGCCCTGCTTGACCCTGAATCCATGGACCTGTTTGACGCAGGATCCAAGCCTCGGCGGGCACAGCTGGATTGGGGGGTGTTCCACGTGGAACATCGTTTCTACCCCGTATGGCTACGTTATCAGCGCGCGCTCAAGCAAAGGAATTCCTTGCTCAGATCAGGTAGTATTGGACGCCTTGAATCCGCCGTCTGGGACAAAGAACTGGCGGAGTCTGCAGGTCTGCTGCACTCCCTTCGACATGACTACCTGGCACGCTGGCAACCCCTGTGGGAGGCACGTATTCAGGGTTTTTTGCCGGAACAGGATTTGAGCCTGGATTACACCCCGGGCTGGGATGTGGAGCAGGATCTGGCCGCCCAGCTGGCAGCAAGCTGGGAGAGGGACCAGGAGCGCGGTTATACCCAGCTCGGCCCGCATCGTGCGGATCTCAGGGTCAAACGCGGCACGGCCCCGGCCGATGAGCTTTTGTCGCGGGGCCAGAAGAAGCTGGTGGTGTGCGCTCTCAAGCTGTCCCAGGTCAGCCTTCTGCAAGAGAGCGGCAGGCACTGTGTACTACTGGTGGATGATCTGGCTTCGGAGCTGGATGCGATTGCCCGGCAGCGTTTGATTTCGTATTTGGCGGCGTCCGGCGCCCAGGTGTTTGTCACCTGTATTGAACCGGATGCCGTTCTTCCTGCGCTGGATGGCGCAGAAACAGGCTTCAAGATGTTCCACGTGGAACATGGAGTGGTGACGGAGGCATAGGGTTGTGCCTTTTCACCCCACCTTCTCCCCCGACCGGGGGTGAGGGAGCACCAAGAGAGGCATATCCAGCCGCTAGCGAGCCGTCGCAGCGGACAGGAAGACGCCCGGAGAAGACGATGAGTGAACAGGAAAAAGAATACGACTCGACCAGTATCAAGGTACTGAAAGGCCTGGATGCCGTGCGCAAGCGCCCCGGCATGTATATCGGCGATACGGATGACGGTTCGGGCCTGCACCACATGGTGTTCGAGGTCGTCGACAACGGCATTGATGAAGCCCTTGCCGGCTACTGTACCGAGGTCAATGTTACCATCCACCCGGACGAATCCATCACCGTGACCGATAACGGCCGCGGCATTCCTGTCGACATCCATGAAGAAGAGGGTGTATCCGCCGCCGAAGTCATCATGACCGTACTGCATGCCGGCGGTAAGTTCGACGACAACAGCTACAAGGTTTCCGGTGGCTTGCACGGTGTCGGCGTCTCCGTGGTCAACGCCCTCTCCAAAAAGCTGATGCTCACCATCCGCCGCAACAACAAAGTCTATGAGCAGGAATACCAGCACGGCGTACCGCAGTATTCCCTGCGTGAAGTGGGCGAGACCCCGAGCCGTGGCACCGAACTGCGCTTCTGGCCCTCCGCCGAGACCTTCACCAATATCCGTTTCTCCTACGACATTCTCGCCAAACGCCTGCGCGAGCTGTCCTTCCTGAACTCCGGTGTGCGTATCGTGCTGAAGGACGAGCGCTCCGGCCAGGAAGATGTCTTTGAGTACGTAGGCGGCCTGGGGGCTTTCGTCGAGTACCTGAACACCAACAAGGCCACCTTGCACCCGGTGTTTCATTTCAACGTGCCGCAGTCGGCCGGTATCAACGGCATAGGCGTGGAAGTGGCCATGCAGTGGAATGACACCTATCAGGAAGGCGTGTACTGCTTTACCAACAATATCCCGCAGCGTGACGGTGGTACCCATATCCAGGGTTTCCGTACGGCCCTCACCCGCACGCTCAACAACTATGTGGAAAAAGAGGGCCTGCTCAAGAAAGAGAAGGTTGCCACCACGGGTGAAGACATGCGTGAAGGCCTGACCGCCATCGTGTCTGTAAAAGTGCCGGACCCCAAGTTTTCCAGTCAGACCAAGGACAAGCTGGTTTCTTCTGAAGTCACCAATTCTGTCGCCACGGCCATGAACGAGAAGTTTGAAGAGTTACTGCTGGAAAACCCGGGGATTGGCAAAATCATCGCCAACAAGATTCTTGATGCGGCGCGTGCCCGTGAAGCTGCCCGCAAGGCACGTGAGATGACCCGCCGCAAAGGCGCGCTGGATATTGCCGGCTTGCCCGGCAAGCTGGCCGATTGCCAGGAAAAAGACCCCGCGCTTTCCGAGCTCTATCTGGTCGAGGGTGACTCCGCCGGCGGCTCTGCCAAACAGGGGCGCAACCGCAAGATGCAGGCAATTCTCCCCCTCAAGGGCAAGATCCTGAACGTCGAGCGGGCGCGCTTCGACAAGATGATTTCCTCACAGGAAGTCGGCACCCTGATCACCGCGCTGGGCTGCGGCATTGGCCGCGACGAATACAACATCGCCAAGCTGCGTTACCACAAAATCATCATCATGACCGACGCCGACGTCGACGGTTCGCATATCCGTACCCTGTTGCTCACCTTCTTCTTCCGTCAGCTGCCCGAGCTGATCGAGCGCGGCTACATCTATATCGCCCAGCCGCCGCTGTACAAGGTGAAGAAGGGCAAGCAGGAACAATATGTCAAAGACGAGCCGGCGCTTGAGGAGTATCTGACCTCGGTGGCCCTCGACAACGCCGCCTTCTACACCGCTCCCGGCCTGCCGCCGATTCAAGGACTTGGCCTGGAAACCCTGCTCAATGATTTCCGCGCCACCAAGGCCACGATCAGCCGCATTTCCCGCCTTTATCCCGAGACTCTGCTGAATGCCCTCTTGTTCAGCCCGACACTGGGTCAGGAAGCACTGACAGACCGTGCTGCCGTTGCCGCTTGGGCAGAAGTCGTTCAGGCCAAGGTAATCGAGATGGCCGATGCCTCCGAGCGCTTCCTGGTCGAGGTCGTGGAAGACGTGGAACATCGCCGCTTCCTGCCGCAGATCGAGCAGGTCGCTCACGGCGTGCCGTACACCTACCGGCTCGGTGCCGACTTTATCGGCTCCAACGAATACCGCCAGATCGTCAAGATGGCTGGCCAATTGGCAGGCTTGACGGAAGCGGGCGCTTACATACAGCGTGGCGAGCGTCAGCAGCCGGTGAGCAGCTTCGAGCAGGCTATGGACTGGCTGATGAGCGAGTCGCGCAAGGGCACCGCCATCCAGCGTTACAAAGGTCTGGGTGAAATGAACCCCGAACAGCTCTGGGAAACCACCATGGATCCGGAAGCCCGCCGCATGCTGAAAGTAAATATCGAAGACGCCATCAAGGCGGACCAGATGTTTACCTGCCTCATGGGTGATGCGGTGGAGCCGCGCCGCGAGTTCATCGAAACCAATGCGCTGACAGTGGCCAATCTGGACGTCTAGCGGGTTACATGTTCGTGGGCATTTCCCCTCTTACAAGATGGGGCGAATGGTGAGCTGGGAGTCCCAGCTCGAACGGAAGTGCATCTGGTATCTGGAGTACAGCCCGGCAGTGCTGGCCTATGAAGAGCAGCCATTGGTGCTGGAGTACAGCGATGGGGGCGGCAACGCCCGGCGGGCGATTCCGGATTTCAGTGTTCGGCTATCAGATGGCAGCAACGTACATGCTGGTTTTCACGTTCATAGCAACATGGCTAACGGCTGGGCCTTTTATTCGCCTACCCAAGACTCGAATTGAGGTGGCCCCATGGTTGATGCAGTCTTGGGATGACGCTAGATTGCTCGAATGGCAATGCCCTCCCCGGCACCAAGAAAAGGTTATCAAAGCCGTTCATTACACGGCTAAGTGCCCTCTGTGTGAGGGTAAGGTGAGCGCGCAGTGGGGTGGGTTTCGATTCTGGGGCCGAAGTAGTGGGTAGATGTGAGGAGGCTCCGGGCGAGCATGTTTTCACCTTTGACCATGTCACTCGCAGGGGGCGAGTCCTTTAGGCGGTCCAATCATTGAAGCTATGGCCCAAGCTGCTGTTGTCGATGATGGTAAGATGAGCCTTGGCCGGTTTGTTCGGACTTATGTGCAAAGAGCTTGGCTAGATTCGGGCTTATGCGCTAACCCGAAGGAAGCGAGGTTTTGCGCATAAGCCCGAATAGATCTTATAAATCAGTATGATGCGGTTTCGCAGATATGTGAGAACTTACACACTGCGGGTGTCTTCAAGGACGGCGGCGCAATCTCGCGCAGCCGTCCAGTTTTACCTCTTCACGCTTTCATTCCTTCGGTACAGCGCCTTTCCTGTTCGTTCAAAAAGCAACAGAGGCAGTGTTGCTTAACAACAGACAGGCCCAAGGGCTTTTGCAGATACTCACCGCCCAGTACACCCCCCGTTTTCACCTGATAGGAATCTCG
>Ga0073914_10000145_pt1 | contig 14063 bp, 15 predicted proteins | sample GWRWT4_30Apr14_FD_71481 | JGI IMG/M metagenome (GOLD analysis project Ga0073914, IMG submission 71481) | Sand microcosm microbial communities from a hyporheic zone in Columbia River, Washington, USA - GW-RW T4_30-Apr-14 | ecosystem: Engineered > Artificial ecosystem > Sand microcosm >... | reverse complement strand
CCCAACATACGGATTTTTATTCTTACCCGATGATGGATAACACAACCAATCTTCATTATTTTCACTTTCTGCCAGCCGAATAAATTCGGCCAGTGCTAACAAGTCCTTCGCGTGATGCTCCTTATGCATTTCCAGACAGCTCATCAACCACCGACTAACGAGCACAATTCCAGACTCAAAATCTGGCCCGCCGCTTATTTTTTTGACATACCGAAGGAGACTTTCGCGTTTATGATCAGTCATTTTTTATTTCCCTCCGGTTAACCATCGTCTGATACGTACTACCAATCATTACCTGCCCTTTAGCAACATTCTTTGCTCCAGAGAAGCACTCTTGCCAATTCTCTTGTACCGATACAGTTGCCCGATCCAGATCCTTCATTCCGCTTATTACCATCCAGCGCAGAATGGATTGATCAGCCATCAAAATATCTGTTAAGTATCTTTCTTCTTTTCTCTTAAATACCCTAATCCAAACATTTCCCGTATAACCGGCGCAGGCTAGCAAATGGTATAGCGGGGCATTTACAACCAAATCAAACAAACGTCCATTACGAACCGTTATTAATGGCTCAAAAAATGATTGCCTCTCCATTGCATCCAGCTTGGGCCGGCCATCTATAAAGCATTGGATCTGTTTTGGAGTTAAATTATTTTTGAACGGCTCCTTATTACCAGCATTTATCTGTATATCAGCGAAGGGCTTACTGATTATCAGAAACCCATTTCCCGAGGCAGCCTTTATCTTTTTCTTCTGATTTCCGGCATTGCTTTCTTGATCTTCCCGCTGAAAACCACCACTCCTCTTAACAACCAAAGGTTGCTTAGAATTACCATCTTCGATACCTGCCGCTAATGTTGTCATTGCACTCGGAGTCGGCCTTATTGCTGCTAACTCATTATTACTAACATTAGGTCGATCCCCGGCACACTCAACCAAACCATCAATGAGCGCATGAATCTCTACTCTATCGGAGACCATTTCCTTGGAAGTGTCATCCTGATCTTCATGACCGCAAGATTCAGGCATGTCTCTGGCGACTTCCGAAGCAACTGACGTCGTCAAATTTTCTGTGGTCGAACTTACATAACTTGCCACACCAAGATGTGGAGTAGCGTCCGTGCTTGGTGATAAGTCGCGCGTACTGGCGATGCATGAGGAGATCATCTTAGGGATTAAGACCGGTTTTTCAGGTAATGCAGATGAATCTGGATTGCCAAAAAGATCCAGATTGTCTGATTTAATGCTTTTCATAGAAATACCGCTCGAGCCGAAAGCCACGCATGCAGAATGGCTTCAAAAAGTTCCGGACGAGCCGCCGCACTCAGCGGCCTTAGTCCCGTGAATTTTTAGAGAGTGACTTGAGCGTTGAAGCGAGGAGGAGGAAGAGGAACTGCAGAGCTATAAAACCGATGGGGCGGACGCCTCAGAAGGGCCGTAAAAAAACCACTGGAAGAGCTGGCATCAACACGAGCGTTTTGGAAAACGATATTGAATATATAAAGTACGAAAAATATAAATGAGAATATTATTGAAAATATTAGCCACGGGATCGGAAGAAAAACACCGTGAGACTCAAGCTCGCGCTGGATCAAAACTATGCTAGCCATTACAAGAAACTGGAATGCAGGAGCGCCTATAAAATTAGTGCACGCAAAGACCCAGACTTTGACTCTTATAAAAGTAGGCCGCTGCACCCTAGAAACATACCCAGAAAACACAATTGTAAACAGCATCGCAATAACTGCTCCCACACGACCATTCACCCAAGCACTTTCGCGCACGGCGAGCTGGCGAGTCATTGGTACGGCCGGGATGCAGGCGGCATTTATAGTCATTGGATCAGACTATCTCTCAGCAAAACAAAAGGAAAGCCTGGCGGAGATTGCCCCTTCTGAGCATGACCAGTGACATCAAGGGAAACTTTTCGCGAAGTTAGCCCAAGCTGATTGGGCGCATTACAGAATGGCCCGTTTTCCTATCTGAGCCTCCACTCCGGCCAAAATCTACGCAGCAGAGGCCACGGGGACACGGGGACGCGGGGACGCGGATTGTTAGGGCTGCCCATCCCATCATGTTGTCCAGTCGTCACCCAACATGGCTCGCGTCATGAACTTATCAAATAGCGGAAAGCCAATGGATAGGGGCCAGAATGAGTGCTGGTATGATTTCGCAACAGCTATACTAGTCTGATAAATATACCAGTATAGCAATCATGATTTTTGAGCGTTCTCTATCCGCACAAACTGCCTATGCTCAGCTTTTTGAGGCCTGCCAAGCTGCGGAGGCCCTGCGCTCGGTCTCAAACCTGCCAGACTCCTTTGCAACGAAAACCGTGAGGGGCCGGAAATACTGGTACTTCCAGTACACCGAGCCTGTGGGCAAGCTGCGGCAGGTTTATGTCGGGCCGGACTCCCCGCTGGTGCAAGATCTCATCGCCAAAAAGGTCGTCCCAGCATCACGGGAAGCCATTGGCCGATTGGCAAAATCAGCGACCGTCCTGGGCTGTGAAGAAGTCCGTCCCAAGCACTATCGAGTTATTGAGCGCCTTGCTGATTACGGCTTCTTTCGTGCCGGCGGCGTGCTCATCGGCACACACGCCTTAATTGCGTACGGCAATCTCATGGGCGTGCGGTGGGATAACCCCGAGCGAGCCCAAGAAAAAGGTTTTGCCCACATCGGCCAAAATCTTTCCATTGCGCTGCCCAACACTCTCAGTCTCGGCACAGACGGCACCGTTCAATCCTTGAGCCTGGGTCTCCTGCCTATCGCTGGGCTGTCCGATAAAAATGGGACGACCTACCTAAATCCAAGCGACTCTGAATTTAAGCTGAACTTTATTACAGCGATGCAGGGAGAAGCGGTGGCTACAAACCAACTCCCTGGGATTACGCTGCAGCCCCTTAGGTTCACAGAGTACCTGCTGGGAAGTGTGCAGGAGGCCGTGATTTTCTACGGCGGGAAAGCCGTCATCGTGAACATTCCTGCGCCGGCACACTACGCACTGCACAAGCTTCTTATATATGGCGAGTATCAGGGCCCATTTCAGCCAGACATTGAACAAGGCCTTCAGCAAGCGGCCAGTCTCTTGTCTCTGCTGAAAGAGCGGTTTCCCTGGGAAATTGAGGACGCTTGGCTAGGCCTGGCTGCCCACGGCTCGGATTGGGAAAGGTGTGCCAAGCAGGGCCTGGTTCAGCTGGGTCAGCGCTATCCCGGTGTGTTTGCTAGCGAGATGCCCCTGACTCCAAATTAGCCGAAAGCTCTTGCTTACAATAGCCATTAATAAATCTACAATTAGCGAAAACGTGTTCAGTGGATATATTTATGGCTACTACAGACATGATGGGCATTCAGCGTAACTCGGAGGAGTGGCAGCAAATCCTCGGGACGCAGTTCCAGCAATTACGGATACAGGCTGGGCTGGATCAGATTGAGATGGCAAACCGCGCCAACCTCAGTGTCGGCGCCATAAAGAACCTGGAAGGAGGCAAGGGCTGCTCACTCAAAACAATGGTTCAGGTCACCCGTGTTCTGGAAAAGACCGACTGGCTGCAGTGGCTCTGCCCCCTTCCCACTATCAGCCCGTTAGACATGCTTCGTGCGCGCGGGAAAATCAGGGAGCGCAAGAGAGTGTACCGGGCCCGAAAGCCGGATTGATGGCACCTTGCCTCACCCCGACCGATCAATCTATGAGTGAAACAGGCTGCTTTTAACTGATGTCAGCGGAACCGGTGAGGCCGCCTTCCGCATCGCATCTTGTTGCCGCTCAGTCAGAGGCCCATCGTCAGGCTCATAGGTGGGTAGAATTTTTTTGGCCAGATCAGCCAAGGCCAAATGCACAACCGCAACCTCATCAATATCCAGTAAGCGGGCCACCCGCTGCAAAGTAGCGCGGGTTACGCCAGCATCGGTGTCAGTGGCATGGAACCGCAGCAGCAGATGATCTTTCAGTACCCTCGGCATCGTCGTGCTTCCTCTATTTACATGCCTTCAGCTTCGCTGAGCCCAGAACATCATAGCCCGTATGTACCCGCCCAAAACCTAGCCGTCCGTCTCTCAATTCCATGATGCATCACAGTTACTGGCCGGCCGAACCACCAACCTCTAGAATAGTCCCTTCGAGGCGACTGACCGGATGAGATTGAGCGCCTCCCAGCAGGAGTAATCCTGTGCACGCGCAAGGCGTGCCGAAGGCAAAAGCTTAGTGGTGGCCGGATGCGATGTGGGAAAAAGGCGCCTATGGCGCCTTTTTCTTTATCTGAGTTTCGGTAATTACGGATGCTGGGCGCGGGTTACCACAGGGCTTTGCTTCCTCTGGCCAGAATCTCCTGCGCCAGGTCACGAATCATCTCTTCCGTCCGCGCCTTATCAACGGCCTGGTCTTCCAGTGCCATGCTGTGGCTGACGGGAAGCACGAGCTCGCGAGCCATTGCCATGGCGCGGGCCTCCGTGATTTCTTTCAGTGATGATTTCGGCACCAGGACATAGTGCAGCTCACAATCCATGGCAGCTGCAACCTTGCGAAGCGATCCCAGCGTGATGGTGTCATTGGCTTCGGACCGCTCCAGCTTGCGTAAGCCTGACTCCGAGATCCCAATCCGGTCCGCCAAAGCACTGGCGCTCATAAACAGGCCTTCGCGAAGGGTATGAATCCAACCGCTTCTGGGCCGAATGAGAAGAGGCCTCAACCGGAAAGCAGCTAACGCATCATCAATCTGGCGCTGACGCATGACAGCATACTTAAACGGTGGGCGCTTGAAGGCCATTATGGGAGTTATAGGTTGTGGATTGGAGATGAAACCATAACCTATAGCTCCTGCTTATCAAGCACAACTACACCGACCAGCCCCCCCTTCATCAGTTGCACCCTGACAAACAAATGGGATGCCTTATTTAGAAGAACACGCACCAAAGGACTGCTGCCCCTGTTTTATCCTAATGCAGGTTGCTAGAAAGCACTTCCTCAAATGCTTCCCCTGCCTCATCCAACAATACCTTAAACCAACGCACCTGCTTTCTGGCGGTGTCGGGGTTCTGATCAAACTGTGGGTACCCCTCCAAAATACGCCCGGTATAACTGCCATCGGGCGCCACCGAGAAGCCGATTACTACTCCATTTATATGCCTCATCTGGAGGCAAGATAGATCAACCTGCCAGTCCCCCTGCTTTCTGATGTTTTTACCACCCGGAAGCTTTGTCATTCCTTATGCTCCAACACTGTCATGTGCCTCGTTATGTTCATAATCCCATCTCAATGAATCAGCAGACTGCCTTCGGCATCGATAAGCCGCTTGTAGAGGCGACTGGCGAGTATCCCTTTGGTTTTGATAAGGCTAGTGGACTCCAACTGCTGCAACTGGGCCTCTACCCATTGATACACCGCCTCACGGTTGTTTTTTGCAGCGCCATCGCCAAGCAGCAGCACCAACTCCGCTCCCTCTGTAATCCTCAATCCGAGCATCAGGACGTCGACTAAGACAGAAATGGTTCGCTTGCGTTCTGCCTCAAGGAGTTGCTTGTTAAGGATGACTTCAATCGGCGTCATTCCGGCACCTCCGCAAGGATCATGTGATTGGCCAGGAGATTGGCAAACGCTGTACCGTCTTTGCGGGTCAGATTCGGAATAAAGCGCGAATAGACCGTGAACAACATCTCGGTTGAGGTATGTCCAAGCTGTCTGGCAATCCACTCTGGGTTTTCGCCAGAGGCCAGCCACAGCGTGGCGGCCGTGTGCCGCATTTGGTAAGGCCGCCTTACCGTCAAATCCAGAAAGCGGAGCAAGGGATTCCAAACACGATTCACAAAGTTCTTCGATGTCAGCGGGCAGCCACCCTTCCCACAAAAAACATATTCAGACATGCCAGCGGTCATCTGCTTTTGTTTCACTAACGCATCCCAGACCACCGGGGAGATATCGATTTCACGCTGGCTGCCATCATTTTTTGTGTACTCGGTGCGCCCACGGCTCCAAGTTTCTCGCACCAGAATCTGCTTGCGCTCCCAGTCGATGTATTTCCATTTCAGGCCATCGGCCTCTCCGGTACGCATGCCAGTAAAAAAACGCACTGTCAGATAGGGGCGATAATCTTCACGCACGGTTTCGAGCATGCGCAGGACATGAACAAGCGAGAATGGCTCAATATGCGTTTTGGGTACCTTGAGGCGACTGAGCTTCTCCAACGGATTGGGAAAGCCATAGCGATCGGCTGCTTCAACTAATATGGACTTCACCGCCCCGACAATGTGGTTAATGGTTTTTGGCGTTAGCGGCCGTCCATTTTTCATCCGATGCTTGGTGAGATTGGCACGAAACAAAAGAACATCTGCCTTGGATATCTTGTTGACCTTGTGAGGCCCGAGTGTCGGCAACAGATGTTTATCGATGGTGTGGCGCATCAGCTCCTGAGTGGCCAGGCGCCACCGAGCATTGTTTTCAATAAGCCAGACCTCGACGAACTCATTGAACAATGGGAATTTATCTTCATCACTAACATCCGAGTTTGCTTGGCCTACTGTTGCCACCAACGTGCTGGCAGGCGACTCAAACTGAAACCGGTTCTTGCTCTGGGGAAAATATATTGAATAGTCAAAGACCCCAACTGCAATCTCTGCCTGGATTTTGTCCATGAGTGATTGCACCTGACGACGGTTCCGGATGCTGTCTTCAAGTGCCGTGTACTCACGGCACCTCACGCCTTTGTAATGGAAATCCAGATATAACCTTTTGCTTTCTGGTCGCACTCGTACCTTAGCCACGGCAATACCCTCCATTCGCCATTGGCACCATCGGCTTATTGGCAGAAGAGAAGATGTGCATGTCGCGCTCAATAGCCTCCCAGATGAAGAGAAGCTTGCGTCCACCGAATGGACGGATGTAATGGATGCCTTCAAGCAGTACCGAGTCCTTCAAGCGAGTACGTATGGTTCGCGGCTCGTACCGGATCCTCTCGGAAAGCTCCTCAGTTGTGATCAATGTTTGGGTCATGGTATATACCTCGACAAATGCTAATGATGGTTGGCATATGTCGAGTCTTCTCGACATATATAGCCAAACATACACCACAAATGCTAACAATCAATGTCATTTGTCGAATATCTTCGACATTTGCGAGGTTTAAGTGATTCGATTCTTACTGAAAGAGCTTATTGCCGAGTATGAGTTCAGGACGGGCACCAGCCTGTCTATAAATGATATTGCTGAGGCAACAGGCATACACCGCGCAACAATTTCAAAAATAATGAACGAACGAGGCTGTGTTACGCGCTCTGATAACGTGGATAAGTTATGCAAATTTTTTGGGTGCAAAGTTGAAGATGTGATGCTGTATGTGAGTGATGAGACACTGTCACAGTAGTTGGGACACTCGCGAACAAGTGGTCAATTTAAAAAGGGCGCTGTTTTCTTTAGGCCCGGCACTGTCCCATTACTGTCCCAGAGTAGGGCCGAAGCCCAGACAGCAAAAAGCCGATCAACCATAACTGATTGATCGGCTTTTGCTTTATATGGTGCGCTGGGAGGGATTCGAACCCCCGACCCTCTGGTTCGTAGCCAGATACTCTATCCAACTGAGCTACCAGCGCGATGAGGCGGCGAATTATCGTGAGGGGTGTAGACCCTGTCAACGCATTTAACGACGCTTTACTCTCTTTTCCAGCATCTTGCTGCATGCGCAGAAAATGGAAGGAAAAATGGCGGAGAAGGAGGGATTCGAACCCTCGAGGAGCTTTTGGCCCCTACTCCCTTAGCAGGGGAGCACCTTCGGCCTCTCGGTCACCTCTCCGCAGAGCGCGCAATAATACTCACGCGGGCACGGATTGGAAAGTCGTAACTCGCCTAAATCTGAAGAAAAGCAGGGTTTTAGCCTCACTCTGACCACAAACCGCCGGAATGGGCTTATGGACAATTTCCTACATGAAGTCGGGTGATCGCCAGCAGACTCGGGACGACCAGGCATTGATACTGTTCACACGGCGCAAGGATGCGATCAAGGATTGATCAGAGCCGCCAGGAAGGGTCAGAAGGAACTGACAAAATGCAAAACCCAGACGCTTTCAGGGAGAAACGTCTGGGTTTTCTTTTGGGCGCTAAGTGGGCGCTAAGCACTCATCAGCAAGCAAGGCCCGACTGAAATGGCCTCAGTCTTCAAGCTCAGGACTATCACCCTGCTTTTCACGCTGGATGCGCTGATAAATCTCTTCGCGATGTACAGCGACTTCTTTGGGGGCATTCACCCCTATCCGCACCTGATTACCTTTTACACCAAGCACCGTCACGGTGACCTCATCCCCCACCATAAGGGTCTCACCCACTCGGCGAGTCAAAATCAGCATCACAATCTCCTTGAACAGCTATTGGGCTGGGCTCAAAACGGCCTCAGCAGCAATCAAATCCCCACGGCCAGTATTGACCACACGGCCACATAAATCAAAACAGCCCGCATCTGTCATAAATATGGGGCGATCGTACCAGATTACAAGCGGCACCGATCGCCCGCTGCTCATGCCGCCGGCTGATCCAGCCCGAATGCCGTATGCAGGGCCCGCACGGCCAGCTCAAGGTACTTCTCCTCGACAACCACGGAGATCTTGATCTCAGAAGTGGAGATCATCTGGATGTTGATGTTCTCCTTGGCCAGCGTACCAAACATTTGGCTGGCCACGCCGGCATGCGAACGCATGCCTACGCCTACCATCGACACCTTGCAGATCTTGTCATCACCAACCACTTCACGGGCACCAATGTCTTTGGACACTGACTCGAGCACGCCCAGCGCCTTTTTGAGATCACCGCGCGCCACCGTAAACGTAAAGTCGGTGGTGTTATCGGCCGCCACGTTCTGCACGATCATGTCGACTTCGATATTGGCATCACCAATAGGGCCGAGGATGCGGTAAGCAATGCCAGGGGTATCCGGCACACCACGCACGGTGATCTTGGCTTCGTCACGATTGAACGCAATACCGGAAATAACGGGCTGTTCCATGGTTTCCTCATCAACAGTAATCAGGGTGCCTTCACCTTCATCTTGAAAGCTGGAAAGCACGCGTAAAGGCACATTGTATTTGCCGGCAAATTCAACGGAGCGGATCTGCAGAACCTTGGAGCCCAGTGAGGCCATCTCCAGCATTTCTTCAAACGTGATGCGCTCCAGACGCCGCGCCTGTGGCACCACCCTCGGATCGGTGGTGTAGACACCATCCACATCCGTGTAAATCTGGCACTCGTCTGCCTTTAAGGCCGCTGCCAGTGCCACCCCCGTTGTGTCGGAGCCACCACGCCCCAGCGTCGTGATATTGCCGTCGGCATCTATACCCTGAAAGCCGGCGACAATCACAATCTTGCCTGCCGCCAGATCTACACGCATTTTGGCATCGTCAATCGACTCGATGCGCGCCTTGGTATGCGAGCTGTCGGTACGAATGGCAACCTGGCCACCTGTATAAGACTTGGCATCGACACCGATTTTCTTCAGCGCCATGGCGAGCAAGGCAATCGTGACCTGTTCGCCCGTGGACACCATGACATCCAGCTCGCGCGGATCCGGCTCTGGCGTTATCGCTTTTGCCAGCGCAATCAGGCGGTTGGTTTCACCGCTCATGGCCGAGAGCACGACCACGATATCATGGCCCTTGGCCTGCCAGCGCTTGACACGCTCGGCCACCGCCTCGATACGCTCAGGCGTACCCACTGAAGTGCCGCCGTATTTCTGAACAATTAACGCCATTTTCTGCCTGCACCCTTTGCGCCTTGTGGCGCGGTTTCATTTCAGATTCTTTCGCTGACAAAAGCTTGCACCGAAGCCAACGCCTCGGACAGTTTTGTGGGGTCGGTACCACCAGCCTGCGCCATGTCAGGGCGACCACCACCTTTACCCCCTACCTGCATAGCCACAAAATTCACCAGCTCGCCGGCCTTCACTTTGGTCGTCAGGTCGGGGCTGACACCGACTACCAGGCTGACCCTGCCATCCACAACCGCCGACAACACCACCACGCTGGAGCCCAGCTTGTTACGCAACTGATCCATGGTATCGCGCAAGCTTTTCGGATCGGCACCATCAAGACGGGCGGCCAGCAGTTTTGCGCCGCCCACACTGATCGCACTGCTCAGCAAATCATCGCCAGCCGAAGCAGCAATCTTCATTTTCAAACGCTCAAGCTCTTTCTCAAGCTCACGATTACGCTCAGCCAGCTGACGCACTTTTTCCGCGGCCTGGCCAACAGGTGCACGGACCACAGCCGCCACTTCATCCAGTGTCTTTTCTTCAGCCTTCACAAACGCCAAAGCACCCTTGCCCGTCTTTGCTTCAATACGACGAACACCGGCAGCCACACCGCTTTCGCTGGTGATTTTAAACAGACCGACATCTCCCGTACGCGACACATGCGTGCCGCCACAAAGCTCAATCGAAAATCCGGGCGTGCCCATGCTGAGCACGCGCACGGCATCACCATATTTTTCCCCGAAAAGCGCCATGGCGCCCCTGGCACGGGCCGTTTCAATATCGGTGAGCTCGGTATGCACCGCGTTATTGCCCAACACTTCGGCATTCACCAGCGCTTCAATGGCGTCCAGCTGTTCAGCCTTGATGGGTTCCGGCTGCGAGAAGTCGAAGCGCAGATAATCAGCGGACACCAGCGAGCCTTTCTGCTGCACATGCGTGCCCAACACTTGGCGCAAGGCCGCGTGCAGCAGATGAGTGGCCGAATGATTGCGTGCCGTGCTGGCACGCAGAGTGGCATCCACCTGGGCCGATACGCTGTCGCCCACTTTCAGTACACCCACCGTCACCAGCCCGTGATGCAAATGGGCGCCACCAGCCTTTGTGGTATCCCGCACTTCAAAACGGTTACTGCCAGTATCCAGATAGCCCGCATCACCCGCCTGGCCGCCACTTTCAGCATAGAAAGGCGTGGCATCCAGAACGAGCAGGCCTTGCTCGCCTTCGGTCAGGACATCAACCTTGTCTGCCCCCTTGAACAGTGCAATGACACGGCCCTGCCCCGTGGTTCCTTCATAGCCCTGAAAACAGGTATCGCCATCCACCTTGATCAGGCTGTTGTAGTCAAGATCAAAACTCGACGAAGCACGTGAGCGCTCACGCTGCGCCGCCATGGCCTTTTCAAAGCCCGCCTCATCAACGGCAAGTCCACGTTCACGCGCAATATCAGCGGTAAGATCCAGTGGAAAACCATAGGTGTCATACAACAAAAAAGCTGTTTCCCCAGGAATCTCCTGTCCTTTCAGCCCGGCAAGATCCTGCTCAAGAATTTTCAGTCCTTGCTCAAGCGTTTTGGCAAACTGCTCTTCTTCATTTTTCAGCGTGCGCTCGATCTGCGCCTGCTGCGCTTTCAGCTCCGGATAGGCCTCGCCCATTTCGGCTGCAAGTGCAGACACAATCTTGTAGAAAAACGGACCACTGGCACCGAGCTTGTTACCGTGGCGGCAGGCGCGACGAATGATGCGGCGCAGCACGTAGCCACGCCCTTCATTCGATGGCACCACACCGTCGGCAATCAGGAAAGAACAGGAACGTATATGATCGGCGACAACTTTCAGCGAGGCCTGATCTTCGTTCTGGCAGCCAATCGCAGCAGCAGCCGCGTTCAACAGGCTCTGGAAAAGATCAATTTCGTAATTGGCATGCACATGCTGCATGATGGCCGAAATACGCTCCAGACCCATGCCGGTATCAACCGACGGTGCCGGCAAAGGATGTAACACGCCATCAGCTGTCCGGTTGAACTGCATGAAAACATTGTTCCAGATTTCGATATAACGATCACCGTCTTCATCTGGTGAGCCTGGCGGGCCGCCATGAATATCAGCGCCGTGATCGTAGAAAATTTCCGTGCAGGGACCGCAGGGACCGGTATCACCCATGGCCCAGAAGTTGTCGGATGCGTATTGGGCACCCTTGTTGTCGCCAATACGGATAATGCGTTCTGCCGGCACACCGATTTCATTCTGCCAAAGTGCATAAGCCTCATCGTCGGTGGCGTAAACCGTGACCCAGAGCTTTTCCTTGGGAATGTTCAACCAGGCAGGTGAGGTAAGAAACTCCCAAGCGTAGTGAATGGCATCACGCTTGAAGTAATCACCAAAACTGAAATTGCCCAGCATTTCGAAAAAAGTATGGTGGCGCGCGGTATAACCCACATTTTCCAGATCGTTGTGCTTGCCGCCGGCACGCACGCACTTTTGCGAAGATGCCGCCCGCGTATAAGCACGCTTGTCGAGCCCAAGAAAGCAATCCTTGAACTGGTTCATCCCCGCATTGGTGAACAGCAGGGTGGGGTCATTGGCTGGGATCAGCGAACTGGAGGCCACACGGGTGTGGCCCTTTTCTTCGAAAAAACGGAGAAAGGCTTCGCGGATGGCAGCGCTTTTCATGCAGGGCTCCGGGCTTGGCTGCCCGGTTCAAAAAGAGGTGGGCAACTCGAAAAGACCGCGGATTATAGCGGCACAAGCGCCTGATTCGTAGGGCAAAACGAAGGATTTCGGCAGGAAGAAAAAGGGCCGCATGTGCGGCTCAGTTCCCTGGAGTCAGTCATCGTCGGGAGGATCGCAGCGCAAGGCTTTGCCTGCCTGCGCTCCGCTAAAGCCCCGATACTGCAAAAAGCGCAATTGCCGGGCTTTTTCCCGCATTTCTACCGGCATGGCCAGGCCAAAACGCCGCTCGCGCAGCACATTGGCCTGCTTTTGCCAGTCATAACCACTGGCCTCGATAGCCCGCTCAACAAGCTCGCTGTCGACACCCCGGCCACGCAGATCGGCCATGATCGCGCGTGGACCACAGCCGCGCTCGGCACGACTGCGAACAAAGACCTCGGCAAAACGGCTGTCAGACTGCAGGCCCCGTTCGGCTAGCTCGTCCAGAACAAGCTGCACCAAACCAGCTTGCCCACCCTGCTCGAGAAGCTTACGAGAAAGCTCCTGGCGCGAGTGGTCACGGCGCGTAAGCATGGCCAAAGCCCTGCCACGCAAGGCGTCCTGACTCAGTGGCTCGGAAGCCGAGCCATCAAGCAGCCCAAGCCTGTGCCGTGCAGACTCAGACGTCCGCTTCATCATAAGCGTCAGTACCCAGCTCCTCTTCGGCCACAGGAACCACATCGCCAATCAGCTGCTCGCGAATCTGCTTCTCGATGTCTTGGGCAATGGCTTTGTTCTCTTCAAGATACTTGCAGGCATTGCCTTTGCCCTGGCCAATTTTGCTGCCCTGATAGGCATACCAGGCACCGGACTTGTCGATCAACCCAAGCTTCACACCAAGGTCAACGACCTCACCGAGACGGTTGATGCCATGACCGTAGAGTATCTGGAACTCCGCCTCCTTGAACGGCGGTGCCACCTTGTTCTTCACCACCTTGACGCGGGTTTCAGAGCCGACCACTTCCTCACCCTCTTTCACTGCGCCGATACGACGGATATCCATACGGACAGAAGCGTAGAACTTGAGCGCATTGCCACCGGTAGTCGTTTCCGGATTACCGAACATCACACCGATCTTCATGCGAATCTGGTTGATAAAGATCACCAGCGTATTGGAGCGCTTGATGTTACCGGTGATCTTGCGCAGGGCCTGAGACATCAGGCGTGCCTGCAGACCCATATGCGAATCGCCCATTTCCCCTTCAATTTCAGCACGGGGAGTCAGTGCCGCAACGGAGTCGATGACAATCACGTCAACAGCGCCCGAGCGCACCAGCATGTCAGTAATTTCAAGAGCCTGCTCACCCGTGTCGGGCTGCGATACCAGCAGGTCCTCAACATTCACACCGAGCTTGCCGGCGTAGTTGGGATCAAGCGCATGCTCCGCATCAACAAAGGCAGCCGTACCACCGGCACGCTGACAGGCGGCAATCACCTGCAGGGTCAGGGTTGTTTTGCCGGAAGACTCCGGACCGTAGATCTCCACGATACGGCCGCGCGGAAGGCCACCAATGCCCAAGGCAATATCAAGGCCGAGGGAGCCTGTGGAGATGGACGGAATGGCACCAGGAGGCGGATGGTCGCCAAGACGCATGACCGAGCCCTTGCCGAACTGCTTTTCAATCTGG
>Ga0073914_10000141_pt1 | contig 14158 bp, 10 predicted proteins | sample GWRWT4_30Apr14_FD_71481 | JGI IMG/M metagenome (GOLD analysis project Ga0073914, IMG submission 71481) | Sand microcosm microbial communities from a hyporheic zone in Columbia River, Washington, USA - GW-RW T4_30-Apr-14 | ecosystem: Engineered > Artificial ecosystem > Sand microcosm >... | reverse complement strand
TGGCCGAGGCATAGAGATCAAGATTGCGGATCGCGATGCCCTTCATACCGAACTTGAAGCGAATCATCTCGCCCTGCTCGGTGACACGAATCGATCCCTGCACCGAACCCGGCGGCTGGGACAGCAATGCCTGATGTGTCGGCGCGCCACCGCGGCTGATGGAGCCGCCACGGCCATGAAACAGGGTGAGCTTGATGCCGTGTTTCTGCGCGACCTGCGTGAGCGCTTCCTGTGCCCGGTACTGCGCCCAGTTGGCCGTCAGAAATCCGGCGTCCTTGGCAGAATCCGAATAACCGATCATCACTTCCTGCTGGCCGGCAATGGCCTCGCGATACCAGGGAATGGACAGCAGCGCATCAATACAGGCGGCACCGCCATCAAGGTCACCCAAGGTTTCAAACAGCGGTACCACCCTGAGCAAGCGCGGCATTTCGGCTTTTTGCTGCAAGAGCATGACGGCGAGCACATCACTGGGGGACTCCGCCATGGAGATCACATAAGCGCCGAGTGAGTCGCCCGGTTGCTGCGCGAGCACACGAAACGTCGCCAGCACTTCCTGCACGTCCGGCGAAAGCAGGGCCGCATCAGGATCGGCATGCGGATGCTCGGGCAGCAGGGGCCGCGGATTCTGCAATTCCTTCAGCAGGAAATCCTGGCGCTCGGCTTCGCTCCAGGCCGCGTAGGAACCCAGCCCCAGATAATGCGTGATGGCATCCAGTACTTCCGTATGCCGCTGTGATTCCTGACGAATATCGAGCTTCAGCAACTCAACACCAAAACAGGCCACCCGGCGCAACACATCGAGCAGGTCACCATTGGCAATCTCCTCCATGCCACACTGGCACAAGGAGTCATAACAAAGCTTCAGCGGCTCAAACAGCTCGGCCGAATGCTTGTAGATATCCCTGGCATCGGCCTGTGCATCATGCAGTGCGGCATCAGCCCAGGCCCGCGTCGATTCCAGGCGCTGGCGCACCTCGCGCAAGAGGTCGCGATACGGCTCGCGACTGCTTTCACCCACGCACGCTCGCAACGCCGGCGTACAGTCCGCCATGGAAAGATCGGCACGCAAGGCATCAATATCGCGCCAGAACAAGTCGGCGGCCATCCAACGCGCCAGCAACAGCACTTCACGCGTCACCGCATGCGTGACATTGGGATTGCCGTCACGATCCCCGCCCATCCACGAGGCAAAGCGTACCGGTGATGCCTGCAGCGGCAGATGCTGCCCGGTGGAGGAAAAAAGGGACTCATCAAATTCGCGCAGGAAATCCGGCACAGCCCACCACAGTGTCTGCTCAATTGCCGTGAATCCCCATTTGGCTTCATCCACGGGCGAAGGACGAGTCTGCCGTATTTCATCCGTACGCCAGGCACCGGTAATGTGCCGGCGCAAAATGACAAGCTCCTGTGCCCGCTCGGCCGGCGTCAGACCGCCGTGGTCAAGGCGCTCCAGCGTGTCGGCAATCGCGTCATATTTCTGGATCAGCGTACGCCGGCTGACTTCGGTCGGATGGGCTGTCAGTACCAGCTCTATATTGAGCGTGCCGACGGCGGCGAGAATGTCCTGCGACGAGGTGCTCCTGGAGCCCAGCCGTGCAAAAAGCTCCCGCACTGATCCCGGTTGCGGCGGTGCATCAGCGCTCCACTGGTGCGCGCGGCGGCGACGCACCCGGTGATACTGCTCGGCGATATTGGCGAGATTGAGAAACTGCGTGAAGGCGCGCGACACCGGTAGCAACTCGGCATCGCTGAGCCCTGAAAGTACCGAAGTCAGCTCCCGACGCGCACTGCCATCACCATCCCGGGCCTGCTTGGCGAGCTTTCTGATGCGCTCCACCTTGTCAAAAAAATCCTGCCCTTCCTGCTGCCGCAGGGCATCCCCCAGCAAGCTGCCGAGAAGTCGTACATCGTCACGCAAAAGTGCATGGGGATCGCTGGTGCTCACCGAAAACATCCTGATGACTGAAGAAAAGTAAAATTGTGACCAATTGGTCGGATACTACGATGCCGAAGGCATGGCTGACCACTGCGCCAGCTTGTCGCCGAGTACGCGCAAACTGACCGGCTTGGGAATGTGATCATCCATGCCGGCGGCATAACAGTTGTCGATATGGTGCTGGGTGACATGGGCACTGATGGCGATGATGGGAATGCGCGAGTGCCCTTCTGCTGACTCCAGATGCCTGATTTCACGTGTGGCGGCATAGCCGTCCATTACGGGCATCTCGCAATCCATCAGCACCAGATTGAAAGCGTGCCTGGCGCGCCGGCAGGCAGCTACCGCCTGCTCGCCGTTTTCAACCAGTTCACCCTGAATGCCAAAGCGGCGCAGCAAGCCCTGAATCACCATCTGGTTGGTGCGGTTGTCCTCTGCCACCAGAACACGCAAGCCGGGATATTGTGGCAGCTCCAGACGCTGGCTGGGCACCTCGTCCGGTTGCCGGCGTACTACCACCAGCGCGGCCTGACGCAGGTCACGCGCCAGCACCGGGCGCTCAAAAGCATGAGCCACACCCGCATGTACCAACACGCCGGGGCTGGGCTGGATTTGCGGCATGGCGAACAGCAGGGTCTTGCAATCACGCAGCAGCGAATCCCTCTCAATACGGCCATGCAGGCTCAAGCCGTTCATGTCCGGCAACTGCAAGGCGGTAGCGACAAGGGTAAAAGGCTGGCCGGCGCCCACAGCCTCATGCAAGCGCTGCACAGCGGCTTCCCCGGTTTTCACACTCTGCACGGTAAAGCCCGGGGTAGAGGCCTCCGCCACCATCACGGCGTTAAAACGGGCATCGCCGTCGACCAGCAACAGGCGTATCGGTGCCTGGTCAGCAGGCCATCGCGCGCGCGGCCTGGCACCGGCCAGTGCTGTCACGCGCAAGCGTGCGTGGAAGGTAGAACCGCGTCCGGGCTCGCTGTCTACCGCCAGATCACCACCCATCAACTGGCAAAGCTCGCGACTGATGCTGAGACCAAGACCGGTTCCCCCGTAATGACGCGACGTGGAAGCATCGGCCTGCATGAAGGAATCAAAAATCTGCTCACGCTGTTCGGGCGCAATGCCAATGCCGGTATCACTGACAGAAATCGTCAATTGCAGGGCACCCGACTCCGCAAACACACTGACCGCCACTTCGATGCCGCCATGCGAAGTGAATTTCACGGCATTGGAAATCAGGTTGGTGATGACCTGGCGCAAACGCAGGGCATCACCCACCAGCTCGGTGGGCACGTCAGGAGAGACTGAACACAGCAGGGTCAGCTGCTGCTTGTAGATACGCGCCTTGAAGAGGTCGAGACACTCTTCCAGCAAGGTATCGAAATCCAGCGGGACCAGCTCCAGCTCCATGCGCCCGGCTTCGATCTTGGCGTGGTCCAGTACATCGTTGATGACTTCAAGCAAGGCATTTCCAGACGTCTCCATCGTCGCCAGAATACGGCTCTGCTCATTGTTGAGTCCGGTGGTTTTCAGCAATTCGGCCATGCCCAGCACGCCGTTCATGGGGGTGCGTATCTCGTGGCTCATCATGGCCAGAAACTGGCTTTTGGCCTGGCTCTGTGCCTGTGCCAGCAGGGCATCCTCCCGGCTTCTGGCTTCTGCCAGCTTGAGCTCGCGCAAATGCAGGCCCATGCCCATGGAAATCAGCGTGACTGTCCCCAGCAAACCGATCTTGATGCCAAGAATGAAAAAATCGAGCAGGGGAATCAGGGCAAAAGCTGCCAGCGCCGCCGCCACGGCATTCATCAGGAAAATGGACCAGCCCAGTACAAAATAAACCGCTACCGTCCGCTCTCTCGGCAAAGACGACAGCGCCATGAGCAGAATGTAAATCGAAATGCCGGCCCCCAGCAGCAGGACACAGATGGCACCATACGTTGGCCCCAGCAAGGGCAACAGAATCAGTGAAAGCAGGCAGGTAGCGAGCAGGAAACGGGTGATGCGATACCAGCCTGAGCCTGCCGGCACGCTGAGGTAGTGCCGGGAAAAATTAAGGTAAAGCAGAGAAGACAAGCCGATAAAAAAGGAGAGAGAGAGGTTTTGCCACAGCCCCACCACCGGGAAAAACTGGAAAGCAAGGCCATCAATACAGAGCAGGTAAGCCGTCGTAGGCAACAGGGCACAAGCGTAATAGAGAAACACCTTCTCCCTGGCACTGATGTACAGGAAAAGGTTGTAGGCCATGAGCAGGAACATCGCGCCGTAGAACATGCCCTGCCAGAGCTGGTCACGGCTCATGTCCGCCCAGAATCGCTCGGGCGAATACAGGCGCGCCGGGAAAATGATGTTGCTGGACGACTCCACCCGGACGAAGTATGTCGTGGCACTTGCAGCGGGAACCGTAAAGGGCAAGGCGAGCTGGCGAACCTTGAGCGGTCGTCCCAACCAGGGCTCGGTATCGCCACTGCGGGTTTCATGAAAGCCACCCTGCTCGTTTTGGGCATAGAAATGCACATGATCCAGCAAGGGAAAATCGATGAAGAGTATGCGTTGCTGCGGGAGGGCATCCGGATTACGCAGGGTGAAACGGAACCAGTAGGCCGCCTTGGGGGCAAAACCCCAGTTGGGATAGGCCTGAGGAGGACTGAACCACTCCGGATGACGGCTTACCGTCCCTATCTCCTTGCGCCCCTCGGCATCCCGCCAAAAAGAAACATGGGAAGACAGGCGCAAGCTGTCCTTGTCCAGCAATAGTTCAGGCAAGCGGCTACGGTCAGTGCTGACCTGACGGGCGCCATCACCAGGGTCGGCTACCGCCGGCAAGGGGCACAGGATGGCCACGCCTGTCAGCCATAGCGCCAAATACCCCAGTCTCCAGAACATCCCTGAGTTCACACTCGATTCCCTGTTGGCCGAGCCACACCGCCCGCAGTCTGTTTTTACACCATCGCCCCTGCAAGGGGAAAACGGCCCGTCCATGCAAAACAACCGTTCACGCACGTAGCAGGCGGTCTGCTCCTTCTCATTTACGAAGGGCATTGCTAGCATGGCGCCGCCCGCCTGTCCGCGCTGTCAAGCCGGTCACAAGCCCCGTTGAACACAAGAAGTAGATCACGGATTGCTCATGAGTTCTTTGCTCCCAGAAAACATCAAGCCTGTTGCCCCTGAACAGTTTCACGAACTGCACCTGCCCCAGTGGCATCTGGCGCTGCGCATCACGCTCGCGCTGTTGACACTGGCCTACGCTTTTTTTGTGCCTGCAAAATTACTGCTGGTGACCTATACCGGCTTCAGCATTGGCGTAATTATTTATGTCGCCATACAAAGCCTGCTCGGCTTGTCCATTATTCTTAACCGTGCAAACCCCACATTGCTGCACGCCATTACTTATATCGATGTCATCGGCGCACTCTGTGTGGTCATTAATGATCCTGCGCCGTTACCTCCAACACTGATTCTGGTCGGCGCAACCCTGGCACTGGCCGTTGCGCAGCATCGCCTGAAATCATTTACTGCCGTATTTGCAGGCATCATGCTGCTGACGGTAGGCGCACTGCTGCTGCGCCAGCATTTCCTGCATCAAACCTACGACATCTATTTCGCCAGCATTACGCTGTTTACGCTGGCATCCGCGTGCAGCACACTGATTTTATCGGCACATGCAGAAACCCTTCGCCTGCGTGCAGCACGCGTTACGGAAACTGATCCGCTTACCGGACTGGGCAATCGCTGGACATTTTATGAAGCCGCAAAATATTTGCTGCCCTATCATCAACGCAACATGACGCCGATGATGGTGATGTTTGCAGAAATTGAAGTTACAAAGCGCAAGGGAAAACGTGTCGGCAAAACCATTAATCAGTATTTGCTGAAGCAATTTGCCAGCATTGTTGACCAGCGCCTGCGTGGCTGCGATGTCGCCGTGCACTATGGTGGCAATGAATTTGCCTTTCTGTTGGTGGATACCACCACCAAGGATGCCGAGGTCATCGCCTTCGACATCCAGCAGCAGTTTGATATCTGGGCCAAGCAGAAGGACCTGCCTGCCTATGTCCACATCGGCCTGTCCGTCATCCCCAACCGGCCGGTGGCCATGGACCAGATACTGATCAATATCAATGCTGCCCTCTACCGTGCCCGCCAGTACAAGAAAGGGGTTTCCGGCGCCGTCTTTGCCGACCCCGATCAGGTTCGCTAGGCAGTATCACCGGAATTTGCCCAAAGCCTGCCCGGGCGCGCCTTTCAGGGCTTCGGCGGGCCGGTGTTTTTCAGGAAAAGCTGTCCAACAAAAGTGATGCAAAGGCAAAAACGCGATGCTAATATCTGCGCGCCGATTAGTTGGATGCTAGGTAATTGGGGCGTTTTGCAGGCAGGTAAATGCCGGCAACCGCTAGCGATGCATTTAGCATAGTCGTCAAACACGCACCCCCCCTGAGAGAGACATCATGCAAATCAAGAAAATCGCTGTATCTGCTGCTATCGTTGCTGCCCTGGCCATTGCTGGTTGCGCAAAGAAAGAAGAAGCTCCGGTTACCGAAGCTCCTGCTGCCGAAGCTGCTGCTCCGGCTGCTGAAGCTCCTGCTGCTGAAGCCGCTGCTCCTGCTGCTGAAGCCGCCGCTCCTGCTGCTGAAGCTGCTGCTCCTGCCGCTGAAGCTGCTGCTCCGGCTGCTGCCAAGTAATCAGACCCCTTTCGGTCTGATGCAAAAAGGGGTGCCCAGGCACCCCTTTTTTATTGCTCGCGATTACCCAAACCCCCACCGACAGTGACCCCTGACATGCCTCTCTGCCCTTGCAGATCCGGACTGGAATCGCCCTCCTGCTGCACCCCCATCCTCAACCGCACACAGGCAGCAGCCACTGCGGAAGCCCTGATGCGAGCGCGCTACTGCGCCTATGTAGAAGGCAATATCGACTTCGTCATGGAATCAACACTGCCCTCCAGCCGTGCTGACAGCGACCCCGCCGCCATGAAAGCGTGGGCCGAGCAAGCCGAATGGGAAGCGCTGGAAATCATCGCCACCAGCCGCGGTCAGGCCACTGACGAACAAGGTGAGGTGGAGTTTATCGCCCGCTACCGCCTGCAAAATGCAGCGCACCAGCATCACGAGAAGTCGCTTTTTGTCAAAAAAGACGGTCAATGGTTCTTCAAGGATGGCGACGTTGTCAGCACCGGTCCCACAGAAAAGCCCGTACCTGTCACCAACGCCAACAAGACCGGTCGCAACGATCCCTGCCCCTGTGGCAGTGGCAAAAAGTTCAAGAAGTGCTGCGGCGGCTGACCTGCCAATCTGGCCGCTATTTCCAGCCGGCAGGACTACAGCGCGCCCTGATCTGGTGATCACTCATCGATAACCAGCTGCAAATGACCATCTGCTGGTGACGTGCAGCTACTCGTGCCCATATCTGGTCACCATAGGGAACCGTATTGCCGCTGGCATCACTGGTCCAGGCTTGCCCACGACGCAGAGTATCCAGCACCAGTTGGCGTGCCTCGGGCGAAAGACGCGGCACATCGTCCAGCGCCATGTCCGTCATGGCCAGCATGATGGCAGGCTCCCAGGGGCCGTAATGGATCGCCATGTGCAGGCTGCGGTCAAACTCTGCATCAAAGCGGTTCATGCGTGAAAGGGTTTGGGCCAGCGCGATATAGCTGTAGGGCCACGTAGGCCGCAAGCGTATCGATTCGCGATACTGCTGCAATGCCTGCTCCTGAAAGGGCAATGCTATTGCCGCACCATCTGCAGTACTGAGATACCGGGAGGCATACACCCGAGCGAGACCTTCGCGATAATCCGCACTGAGCGGAGCAAGACGTACCGCACGCTCACCCGCTGCACGTGCCGCCTCCCAGTCGTCGGGATCGGGGTCGTAAGCCTGCCCTTTCACTGCAGCCTGCTGCACCTGATGACTCCAAGCCTCTACCCAGACACGGGCACGAAAAGCTGCAATATCGGCCACACCCCATGCCAGAGACCACGACACAAACAGCAGAGCCAGCACTCCCATTGCCAGCCAGCGCCAATCCGTCTTGCGATGCACACCTTTCTCAGAGTTCACCGGTCACCTCAAAGCGCTTCGCCACAATGCGCCACGGACTCTCCATAACCAGCGCATTGGCCGCCGCCGCGCCCAACAGCTCCGCCGCCACTGCCAGACCATCGGCCAGTTCGGGAGGACGCGAGCGCAGATTGTGGGCATCACTGGCGAGTACGGTTGCCCAGCCCGCCTGAACAATTTCACAAGCCCGCTCTTCGGCAAGCTCGCCAAAACGCCCAACCAGCGAGCCCGCCGTCACCTGAAACAGGCAGCCTGCTGCCACAAACTCATGCAGCTTCCCCAAGTCACGCATCACATCTTTGTTGCGTTCCGGATGCGCAATCAGCGGAGTAATCCCACGCTGCTGCAACCACCGGATCAGGCGCTCGCTCCCGGGAGGAATATGGCTGTGGGGAAACTCGAGCAACAACACACGGCGGCCCTCCCATTCCCCATGAAAGGGAATGAGACCAGCCTCGACCATGGGCAGTATCTCCGGTGAAATGCGTACCTCACCGGAAAAGCTGATAGCCAGAGGAATGTTTTCTTCTTTGAGGGACTGCTTGAGGGCCGCGGCAACGATGGCGATGGATGGGGCGTCATTCACATAACGCCCCGGATGCACATGGGGAGTCACCACACTATGGGTAATACCGGAGGCCACAGCATGGCGACACAACGCCAAAGCCTCTGCCATCGAATCCGGGCCGTCATCAACACCGGGCAGGAGATGGCAATGCAGGTCAATCACGGCGTTTCTTTGGCCTTGTAGCCGTAGTAATCGTAATAGCCGTAGTAACTGCCGTACTTGGTCGCCTTGCTCAAATTAACCTGATTGAGCACTACCCCCGTCAACGGTGCATTCACGCGCTGCAGCTTCTGAATACCATTCCGCACACTATGGAAAGCAGTGGAATCAGACTTGACCACATAAATCACGGCATTGGCGAGCGTAGCCAGCATCAGGGCATCACTGACAGCAAGTGTGGGCGCCGAATCAATGACAATGCGATCATATTGCACAGCCAATTGCTCAAGCACATCGCGAAAGCGCTTTGACGACAACAGCTCCAGAGGATTCGGAGGAATCAGCCCGGCAGGCAGAATATCTATATTGCCGTCAACAAAATGATGAATGCATTGAGCGGTCTCGGCAGTACCTGCCACCAGATTGGACAGGCCTGGACTGGAACCCGGAATCCCCAGGGTTTTGGAAATCGTGGGGCGGCGCATATCGGCATCGATGAGCAGCACCTTCTCCATCTGCCCCATGGCCAACGCCAGATTGACCGAGGTCGTGGTTTTGCCTTCGCCCGGGACGCTGGATGTCACCACCACAATCTGGTGTGAGGTATCCAGCCCGGAAAGCACTACACCGGTACGCACCGTACGCACCGCTTCTGCAAAACCTTGCTGGTCATTTTCGAGAAACAATGGTCGACCAATCTCGCCATGCTGCCTGCCTTTAGCCACCGGCAGCAGTCCCAGCATGGGAACACCAAGACGGGCCTCCACATCTTCAGCACCTTTGAAGGTGCTATCCAGATAGTCCAGCAAAAAGGCCAGCATTACACCAAGCATAAGACTCAGCACAAAAGCCAAAGCCATGGTCAACCCCTTCAGTGGCTTGACCGGAGTGTTCGGGGGAATGGCCGTATCGACTACACGAGCATTAGGTGTTTCCAGTTGCCGCGTCTCGTTGGCCTCTTTCACGCGCGTAAAAAACGTGTCGTAGAGATTACGATTGGTTTCCGCTTCGCGCATCAGTTCCTGAAGACCGAATTGCTTGCGCGTCACGATCATTGCCGTCTGCCTGGCAGCCTGCAGGGCCTGCTGAGCCTCTGCAAGATCCAGCTCTGCCTGCTGATAGGCAGGATGCTTTGCACCATAACGCTGACTGATCGTGGACAGGGTGAATTGCGCAGAGATCACACGCTCGGTAATGTCTTGTAACTGCTTTGCATTAAGCGAGAGTAAACCGCCGCCCTGAGCATCCGTACCGCCGGTTTCAACGATATCGTTCTTTTCGCGATAGGCCTGCAGCTTTTGTTCGGACTGCTCAAGCGTGGTTTTGAGAAACCCCATCCGCTGTGTCAACCAAGTCGCCGCCTGCTCTGTCATGGCAATGCGAGCTTCCATCTGGCTGTCAATATAGGCCTGGGCCATGGTATTGGTTACCAGCGCAGCAAGACGGGGGTCAAGTGATTCAAAGTTGATTTTGACGAGCTGGGTATTACGCACCGGCTCTATTGAAAGATGCGTGATAAAAGCATCAACAACACGCACAAAACGCTGCTCATCACTGGGTAAAGGATTGGCCTCATGCCCCTTGGGCAGCCAGCTTCGCCAATCTATTGCAAAAGCAGATTCTTTTTCGTTTTTGACGGGAGAAAACTCCGGATTCTGATCCAGCTTGAGATCACGAACCACCCGCGCAGCCAGATCCCGTGACTTGAGAATCTCAAACTGGGTTTGCAGATATTCCTTGCCACCGCCATCCATGTCATAGACTTCCTGGATAGTGACAACCTTGGCCTGCTTTTGCTCAATCAATAAAGTGGTTGAAGCGCGATAAACCGGCTGAATCGAGAACACGACAAGTGTCGCCAGCACCGTAATGGCGAAGGCAAGACCGAGAATGCCCCACTTGTAGCGAGTGACGATACGCCAGTACTGGCGCAGATCAATTTCCATCTCCTGATCAGGAGTGGTATGGCCATTATTCATTGCAGTTTTTTCCATGAGAGGCTGCTGATCAGAAGAAGCTTTGCTCAATGGTGAGAATGTCGCCAGGGCGCAAGAAGGTATCCAAGTTCACAGGGCGGGGCCGCCCGAACGGATCATCTTCGTGAATGATGAAAATTTTTGTGTATGAGGCTCTCGGGGTAAATCCACCGGCAAGTGCTATGGCCTTGCGCACCGTAAGGCCAGGCTGAAAGGGCAATCCACCCGGCTTGTTGACCTCGCCATTCACAAAAAACTGACGATATTCAAGGATGCTGACATATACCTGCGGATTCACCAGGTAATCGTGCTTGAGCCTCTCTGTCAGATAATCATTCAGCATGCCTATTGTCATTCCCTGCGCGCGAACCTCGCCCAGCAAAGGAAAGGCCAGGGTACCGGCATCACTGAGACGCACATCTATGCTGAGGTCTTTCTCATTAAAGACAACGATCATCAACCGATCGCCTGGCCCAAGTTTGTAGTCTGAGGCCAGCGAAAACGCCTGGGCGGGGACAGGAACGGAAACCACAGCATTAGCCGTGGCTGTTTCAGCAAGAGGCTCCACTAGCAGTGGAGCCTGTGCGGATTTACCAGCACCGCCGAACAAGCGATCCCACCAGCCTGTGTCGGCGTGGGCCAGTCCGGAAAAGCCAACGCTTACTACCAGCAACAACAACGCTCGCCACATTTTTACGACACCATCATTTTTTGCTAACTGAATTGATTACAGGCTGACCTGTGCATTCAGTGAAACTACCTGACGGTCGTATTCGTAAGCGCTAACAGAGGAGCTGCGATCACGAAGCGTGGCACCCCCTCCAAGAATCAACCAGCGACGCATCTGATAATTCACCGCCAGACCAAGACTGGTCGTTTCATCATCGCGCGCACCAGAACCTGAGGCCATGACATAATCATCCTTGGTCAAAGCAGCAGTAGCACTGGTCTGCCAGCGTTCTGTCCAGTCATGTGCCCAACCCAGAGCCAAGGTCGTGCTGTCTATGCCCACTGTTGGAAAGGTACCATCCGAAAAGCGCTGCGACCCATCAATCGTAATTTTGTCACGCTCAAGGGGAGTCCAGACCACTCCGGCATCCCAAGTAAATTTGGTGCGGCTGCCACCATCAGTTTCACGTTTGCGATTACCAAGGCGCACCTTACCCGTTGTACTGGCACTGCTTTCCCAGCTCACGCCCAAGAGGTAGGCGCTTTCGGTGTAGTCAAGCTCAGTCGCAATGGCATTGTTTGAGTACTCACCCTTGCTGTGCTCCAGATCAAGCAGAAGCTTGGTCTTCGGCATGATACGGAGGCGAAACTCAAGCACACCGCTCAGCGTATCTATATCGCGCAGGTCTGCTGCTGCAGTCAGATCATAACGTTTCTGGTTATAGCCAAGATTGAGGCCAATCTGACCCGCCGCGTCTTGGGCACCATACTCAAGTGCACCATTCAGCCCGACCAAGGTATATTCATCCGGATCAAGCTTGCCAAGGGCAGCGGCACTGAGCCCTTCTGTACGCGCTGTACCCACATCATCATGCAACAGGCTATAACCCGCACCCAGATCGAAGCGAAAACGCCCGGTCGGCTCTATGTGGGCATTGACGTTGAATATATTGTCGAAATAGTTGTTGTTGCTCTCACCATACAGACCAGCCACCAAGCCATATTGGGCGGTATAGGAGTTATCACGATCCTGAGAGACCAGGCGAAAAGTAGGCGCAATCACCGTGATGAAGGATGAAACTTCATTGGTGGAAAGGCCGTATATATTGCTGTCCTGCTTCAGCTCGGTCACCAGAGTCGGAACAAAACGAAACGGTTCGAGATCCACGCTTTGCGGATCCAAGGCTACGGCGGCGCGTACGGTCTGAGCAGTAAAAATTGCCACGGCAGCAGACAACAAGGTCAGCTTCTTCATGCTATCCATTCCCTCAAAATCAGACCCCGGTCTGACATAACTCCAACGGTTCCATGCGAAAAGCTGGCCAACAGCCGCTCTCAGGACGGCGCATCCTATCACCACCCTGAAAGCACGTCACTCCCACAAACGAGCACTTTCAAGGACAGCGGGCTGCCGCATCGATATAATGCTGCCCCTTAATGACATTCCCGTTGATTAACCAGCGCCTTCGGGCAAGAGCGAGACCCCACCATGAGCACTGATTCTGTCGTCATCGTCAACGGCGCCCGCACCCCGATGGGGGGCTTTCAAGGCGCACTCAGCCCCGTTACCGCCCCCGAACTGGGCGCTATTGCGATTCGCGAAGCCGTCAATCGTGCCGGCCTGAAACCGGAAGACATTCAGGAAGTCATCATGGGCTGCGTGCTGCCAGCCGGCCTCAAGCAAGGGCCGGCTCGCCAGGCCGCGCTGGATGCAGGCCTGCCGGCCGCCACTGGCTGCACCACGATCAACAAGCTTTGCGGCTCAGGCATGAAAGCCACGATGCTGGCACACGACCTGATCAAGGCCGGCACCAACAACATCATGGTCGCCGGGGGCATGGAGTCCATGACCAACGCCCCCTACATCCTGCCCAAGGCCCGTGCCGGCTACCGCATGGGGCATGGCGAAATCAAGGACCACATGTTTCTGGACGGACTGGAAGATGCCAAAACAGGTCGTCTCATGGGGTCCTTCGCCCAGGACATGGCCAACACCCTCAGCCTCAGCCGTGCGGACATGGACGCTTTTGCCATCGAGTCACTGAAACGGGCACAGGCTGCTATCGCCAACGGCAACTTCAAGGCTGAAATTGTCGCCGTCCCGGTGACCACGCGTAAAGGTGAGGTGCTGATTGACACCGACGAGCAACCCGGCAATGCCAATGCAGACAAGATTCCAACCCTGAAGCCTGCCTTTGCCAAGGACGGCTCCATCACCGCCGCCAATGCCAGCTCCATATCCGATGGTGCCTCCGCCCTCGTTCTGATGCGCGAATCCGAAGCAAAGGCACGTGGCCTGGCTCCCTTGGCGCGCATCGTCGGCCATGCCACACAGTCCCAGCACCCCAGCGAGTTCACCATTGCGCCTGTCGGGGCGCTTTCCAGTCTCTTTGCCAAAACCGGCTGGAACGTTGGAGAAGTAGACCTTTTTGAGATCAACGAAGCCTTTGCCATGGTCACCATGGCTGCCATGCAAAAGCACAATATCCCGCACGACAAGGTCAATGTGTATGGCGGCGCCTGTGCTCTGGGCCACCCCGTGGGCTCTACCGGCTCGCGCATCCTGTTGACGCTCATCCATGCCTTGAAGCAGCGCGGCGGTAAAAAAGGCGTTGCGGCGCTTTGTATTGGCGGAGGCGAAGCCACCGCCATGGCCATCGAGCTGATCTAGGACCCTGCCCCGCCGGAACAGGCATACTGCAGCACACGGAAAAAAGAGGCCCGATTTTCGGCCTCTTTTTTTACCCAAAAGATGACCGACTGGTTCTGGTCAAAACCAGGGGGGCGTGG
>Ga0073914_10000140_pt1 | contig 14193 bp, 9 predicted proteins | sample GWRWT4_30Apr14_FD_71481 | JGI IMG/M metagenome (GOLD analysis project Ga0073914, IMG submission 71481) | Sand microcosm microbial communities from a hyporheic zone in Columbia River, Washington, USA - GW-RW T4_30-Apr-14 | ecosystem: Engineered > Artificial ecosystem > Sand microcosm >... | reverse complement strand
ATCGACATCCTCAATCTTCGACGAGCCGACACGTTGAACAGCGCCGGTCTGCAGGAACCGAAGTAGCTTTACTTGCAGCTTTAGTTCCATTTCGCAAATTTCATCGAGGAACAGCGTTCCGCCACTGGCGGCCTGTACTGCGCCGATCCGGTCTGAAACCGCACCGGTGAATGAGCCCTTCAAATGCCCGAATAATTCGGATTCGAGCAGATTTTCCGGAATAGCGCCGCAATTGATCGCAATGAATGGCCTAGCGGCACGCGGGCTTGCTTTGTGAATAGCCTCGGCGCAAACTTCCTTGCCAGTGCCGCTTTCGCCGGTAATGAAAACCGTGGCCTTAGACCGAGCGACATTTTCGATCTGCCTGTAGACTGTCTGCATGGCATCGCAGGTGCCGACAAATCCCAGAAAACCATCTTCGGTTTTTGCGTGGGTCTTGGCGGTCGAGAGCGCGGGTTTTGCATCCGCTGCCTCGGTCGCACTTTTCATGATAGCAATAAGCCGGCTGGGTGCCATGGGCTTTACAAGGAAATCATATGCCCCAAGGCGCATCGCTTCGATAGCTCGGTTGATAGATCCATCTGCAGTCGCGACAACCACTGGCCAGTTTTTGGCGATGTCGGGATTGTCCTGCAACATCGTAAGTCCGTCAACATCGGGCAGTTGCAGGTCTAGCATGACAGCGCTGATCCGGCCTCCATTTTCAGCCAACTGTTGCAGCGCACCCTGTCCTGTGTCGGCGATAATACACGCAAAACCAGCCCCCTCCAGCTGGGCCGCATAGGCCATGGAGAGTGACTCAATATCTTCGACAATCAGGACAGTTTTTTTAGCCACTCGCATTTCCCACCAGATAGAAAGTCGCGTTTCTGCCGTCATCGGACGCTTCCCATGTCAGCGTCCGTTTGTCGTCGAAATGCTTCATGCACTGCTGCACCAAACCAAATGCTAGGGCGGCCATTGGGCGATGCGAACTGTAGGTTACGGTGGTGACATCGCCTTTGGTTTCGGCAATAACCTTAGGCGTCTTTGCGTCCGGATAGAGGATCTTGACCTCGTTGTGGATGTGGCCGTCGACATATTGCAACAAGGATCCAGCATCCTTGTAGGCACCCATGATATGCGGATAGATGATCATGAACCGCTCGAAAAGATAGGCGCCGAACATCCGACAAAGTTCATCGGCGGCTATCCCTGAAAGTTCTGAAGCTTTGCCAACCAGCGCCAGAGCTTCCTCCGATGGATAATTACCCACGGCGGTATATGCCCCGTCGCTGGGAATATCCGCCTCGCGGATGACCTGGTCGGCAAACGCGGGTGACACGGTCACTTCCATAAACCGGACCAGCTCGGTGAAAATATGTCCCTTCATTAGTAACTCCTTTGCTGCATAAGCGCATTAAAGAGCAGGATTCATGCCAAGTCATGAAGTCGCCCTTATCCTTGATTTTTGCAGCACCCTCTCCAGAATATTCGCATATTGCAAAGAACCATATTTGCATAATGCAATAGAAAGTATTAGCAAATTGCAAATGATCCAGAATCGTATATCTTTTGCAATTTGCAATTTTTCTTGAAAACTCGGGTTTTTCCGTAATTGGCACGGGGCTTGCTGTATATCAGGCAAATCACTGGATGTTTTCGGCATCAAACCAACAGAGAGACTGATCATGAATTTCAAATCTGCCATCCTTCTGGGATCTGCATTGAACCTTTCGGCCTGCGCTGCAATGGAGCGCCCGTCCAATGGCAGCGGCAGTATTTATGCAGTGCAACAGGCCAATCGCGCTGGTCAGGTTGAAAAGCCGCAATGCCACACAGCAACCGTTCCAAACGAAATTCAGAATCTGCGCTTTGTCGGTGCAACCGAAATGGCCAGCAGCCCGGATACCTTAGCAGCGGGTGACCGTCTGCGCTTGATGGTGAGCGGGGATAAGGATCAGTTGACCGGAACATATGTCATTGCAGCAGACGGAACTATCCAGATGCAGGGCCAGCTTCGTATCCGGGCAGCTGGAAAGACCGTGATGGCGCTACAATCAGAAATCTCTGAACAGCTTGTCGCCCGCCAGTTGGTGCGCGGACTATCCAACGGAGTGCGTATAAGTCAGGTCGAACTAGGCGGCGTTCCGGTTTCGGTTGCTGGTGCGGTCTTTGACAAAGGTACAGTGCGCGTCGGCGAACGTCAGGCAGAGGTCCGCGATCTGAATCTTTCTCAAGATGTGACGGGTGACATGAATGCCGGCCGTTCGGTCACGACCGCGTTGCGCGCAGCGGGGGGTGCCCGACCGGATGCCGATCCGAAATCTGTTTTTCTGATCCGTGGTGACGTCTGGACTCAGCTTGATTTAAGCGGCGCTCTCGATGGCAGTTTGGTCAACGATCTGCAGGTAACAGCTGGCGACCAGATCATCATTGCTTCGGTTGGCTGCTCCCAAAACCATATGGTGCGCCCTTCGGCTATCACAATGCCGGGCATTCGTGTTTACATGTCAAACCTGTCACGGCCGGCGTCGAACAATGCTTCGGCGGCCATCGGAAAGGAATCGACAAGCCTGCCCTATGGCACTCGATTCCTGCAAGGTTTGGTCTCTGCAAATTGCGTCGGTGGCTCGGCTATGAACGCCGGACGTTCGGCGGTGCTGATTTCTCGCAATCCGGTGACCGGCCAATCAATCGTGATCTCGCGGTCGGTAGAACGGCTGGTCCGCGAGGCGGATCGCGATGCCTATGATCCGTATCTGATGCCCGGCGATTCTATCGCGTGTTACGACAGTGCTGCAATGAACCTGCGTGATGTGGTCAGCACGGTCAGCGAAGCCATTACGCCCTACGTCCTCTTCAATAACGTGAAATGATCATGACCGACGAACTGCTTCTTCAACCCAGCTTGGTTGACCGCTTGTTGACCGCGATCCGTTTTGGCCTGCCGTCCCAAGGGCGCTTCAAACGCTATTTGCTGACCGTGCTTCCGGGTCTTGCCGTGATCTGGGTGGTGACCGCAGGCTATATCGCTTTCGCGCCGCGCAGCTATTCCAGCAAATTCACTCTGATCCTGCCGGGATCCGGTGCAGGTGGTAGCTTGAATGTAGAAAGCATCGGGCAGGCCCAGTCAACGGCATCTTCGGCGTTTTCAAGCAGTACGCTTAGCCCGACTGAAAATTATAAACGTTTGCTGACCGCCGATGTGACGTTGCGCAAAGCGGCGCGATTGATTGCCGCAAATGAAAACGGCTTTCCAGCGCCCACCGTGCGCTTGGCGGATCAGACCAACCTTATCGAGGTTGAAATCAGCGGGCCAAGTGCATCGGACGCCAACAAGCGGGCAGCGGGTCTGCATAAGGCGTTTCTTGAGCAGCTTGAATTGCTTCGAGTTGACGAGGCGAACTCACGCGAGATATCGGATATGCGTCATTTGAAGCAGCTGGAGGTCAAAGTTGGGACTGCACAACGTAAGCTGATCGAATTTCAAGCCGAGAACGGCCTTGTTTCGCTTGAGCAGTTCAACAACCGAATTGCAGGCGTCGATGCTCTTCGCGAAAGAGAACGCGAAACGCGCACCATCCTGACCGAGAGCAGTGCCAAGGCAGCGCAATATTCCGATGTTCTGGGTGTGGGTTCCAAGAATGCGAACCGTGCGCTTCGCCTTAAATCCGATCCGGTCTTTCAACGACTTGCGGATTATTATGCGCAGCTGGAAGCCAAAGCCACAGAAAAGTCGGCTACATTGGGACCGACCCATGCGGACATGGCGCAGGCCGATAGCGAGCGTTCGGTTGTTCGCGGTGCGATGATCGATCGCGGTCGGGAACTAACCGGATTGAGCGAGAAAACGATAATGCGTGAAGTGGACCTTTCGCTCTCTGATGGCCGTTCCAACCTGGTCGAGAACTTGATCATTTCAGGCGTAAATCGTGCGGGAACCACTGCGGCACTCAATGAAATCCGGAACGATCTTTCACGTGAAAAAAGTCGGGCAAGCGGTTTGGTAACGCAGGCTTCGGTTCTTGCGGACCTGACCCGCGATCACCGTATTGCCGAAGCCGTATTCTCGTCGGCACTGGCGCGTCTTGATACCAACAAGCAGGACCCGTTTGCATCTTATCCGCTTGTCCAGACCCTTGAGGCACCCTCGATCCCGCGGCAACCATCAAGCCCTTCGACGATGATTGCAATTGTCGCCGCATTTGCCGCCAGTTTATTTCTCATTATAGGCTTTGGTCTGATATGGTTGCGTCAATCCATCATCCGCAAAATTTTCCCGAACGACTAATCGTCTGGGCCATCCTCAGCACCTGGTGGCTGTGGCTGATTGGCGGGCTCTACATATTGGGGCCCGCCTTGGCGTGGATCCTCGCACTGATCGTTGCCAAAGATTATTATCTATCGTCGGCATTGGCACCGGAGCAACGACCTTTTCCGATGTCCTGGCCAATCTGGATATGGCTCATCGGCATGTCTGTCATGCTGGTTGCGTTGTTTGCCGGACATAATAACGCTAATCTAGGCGCCGGAGCTACGATCAAATCATCGGTAGGCTGGGCTAAAGGCTGGGCATTGCTGGCATTGTTTCCCCTCGCTGGGGCCGCGCTCAGGATCAGGCCCGAAGTCATTTACCGGGCGATCTGCAAACTGGGTCTGCAGACATTGTTGCTGATTCCGATTTTCCTGATTGCGCCCTATGTCGGCTTGCCCGAAACCTTGTGGATCTCGCCACTCAAGGTACTTGGGGGATCGGGCGATGAATATTTCGCAGCCGTTCTCTACACCATCGAACCAGGCGTTGGTACGCCGCGTTGGCAGTTCTTCGCGCCATGGTCGCCGGCAGCCGGCATGGTGGCCGTCATCCACCTGCTTTGCGCGTTTGAAGAAAAAGATCGGAAGTGGAAATGGATCGGCATTACCGCCGGTGTGCTAGTGGCTTTGCTCTCGCAATCGCGACTTGCGCTGGTCGCGCTTGCGATCATCTGGCCCTTGGCGTGGATGGCATCGCAAATCTCCCGGCCATGGGCCTGGTTCGCGGCGGTTCCGGTGACGCTATTGGGCGGTTGGTTCATGCCGACTTTGCTGGCCTTTGCCGAAAAGGCGCAAGCGGACTTTGCGGGAGCGCGGGCCGACTCAACCCGGGTGCGCGAAACCCTTGGCCGGATCGCGATCGAACGCTGGCAGAATGAAGCCTATTGGTTCGGACATGGTGTTGTCGAACGCGGACCACATCTGGTGGAATATATGCCGATTGGCAGCCATCACAGCTGGTACGGGCTGCTTTTCGTCAAGGGATTGGTTGGCCTTTTGGCTCTTGCAATTCCGCTGGCAACAAGTGCCGTTCTCTGCCTTTGGGTCGCGATGCGCAGCTCAACCGGCCGCACCGGATTTGCCATGGTGCTTGTCTATATCCTCTACAGCTTTGGCGAAAATCTGGAAGTACTGACCTATTTATGCTGGCCCGCGCTGCTCATCATGGGAATAGCGCTGCGCACGCCAGAACAGGACCCCATTTTACCCGAAACTGGCGATACAAGAAACGCGCTGCCCGCCGGTTGAAGGTTTCACTTTTCGTAACAGGCGGCTCCATTGCCGGATGCGGTCAGCACGGCACCAAATTGTGCTCCTTCGGCCAGCATCGCCCATCGCCCGCAGCGGCAATGTACGAAGCGATTGCAGCGCGGCAAGCAACTGATCGGGATCATCGCAATCGACCACAATGCCGCTACCGCCAACTTGCTCAGGAAGTCCACCTGCTTTTGAAACGACAATTGGTCGCCCTGCCTCGCGCGCTTCATTTGCAACCAGTCCATAAGCTTCAAAACGCGAAGGCACTGCTATGACATCGCACTGGCCAAGAAAACCGGCGACGTCTGTTACCTCTCCCACAAAGCTGATCCGGTCACAGCCTGCCGCTCTCTTCCGCAGCATCGCATCGTCAGGCCCAATTCCGCCAAGAACCAGTCGCAAATTGTCATGTATGCCGGTTTCCTTAAATGCATCGATCAGACGATCAAACCCCTTCGCTTCACAAAAGCGCCCATAGGCTCCAACGACGATTGGTTCGTTCCGTCTAATCACGAGATCCGGGACATCATTGAGTCCCGGCACATTGGAATGGGGGTGAATCATATGGAGCTTTTCGGACTTCACCATTCGCTCTTGTCTTATCCAACTTTCCGACGCCTTTGAAACGACGACAACTTCGTCCATTGGTCGCAATGCGAATTGCATCATCGTCCTGAAGCGGGCGAAATCTGGTACGTGAAGTGCCGCCCAATCTCTCGAATAGCTATGCTCTACATGGATCAACTTAGCTTTCGGATTGCGCCGTCGCAATGAATGAAACCATAAAATCCGAAGCCAGCTTGGAGGGGAATGGGTGATGATGATATCTGCGTCCAAATGAGGCGCGATCCACGCGCCTGGATCAAACGCTATTGTTTCAAAATCGCCTATTTCGCGAAGTTCAGGCGCGTCAAAGATCCGCAGTGCATTGGTTACACCGCCCATCGAAAAATCATCAAGCAGGTTTACTATCCGAAGCTTTCTCATGCGAACACCTTGGCGCCGGTCCAGCGTTGACTGATCCGGGCAAGAAGCTCGGGTTTTAGCCAGCTTGCCAGCGCGGCAGCAGCACAGGTCGCGGCGGTTTTCAACGGTTCTTCAATCAGCGGCTTTATGCTCGCCTGCATTGCCTGAATGAATAACGATACGGCAAAACTTCCGTCACCCAACTGTACCGAACGACGCGACAGATAACGAAGCTGATAGGCCCGCGCCCGCGTACCGTGGCTGGCAACGAAGGCAGGATCGATGATCTTGACCTTCTCCACCATACGCGACCACGTCTCATATTGCCGTACGACGTTCGCCGAAAGCCCTCCCGCCGCTATCCGATACTCAGTTAGCAGTCCTTCGATGCCGTCAAATTTGCAATCGGCGCTCAAAGCTAGACGGATCCATAATTCAATATCTTCTGATTGCCGAAAGCTCTCGTCGAAATGGCACATCCGGCTCGCATCCTCTTGGTGAGGAAAGGCAACCCGACCAAGCACCGCCTTGCGAATGACGGGAGCCGAACCATTGCCGACCGGATTACGGCAGAAAATGTCTGCGGCGGTGACATGCTTCAACTTGGGCCGTTGTGCCTGGTGCAAAGGGACGCCGGCTTCGTTGATGAAGCGCGAACCGCTATAGCTGACCCCGACATCGCTGGCGGCGTCGAGGTGAATAACGTGCAGCATCAGCTTTTCTGGCGTCCACCGGTCATCCGAGTCCAGAAGCGCAATAAACTCGCCGCGTGCGTGAATAATGCCAGTGTTCCGGGCGCCGGCTAGGCCCCTATTGGCCTGGGAAATGATGCGGATGCGGGGATCGTCAAAATTGCTGCAAATCTCGACACTGCGGTCAGAACCGCCATCGTCGATGATCAGCAGTTCGAAATCGGTAAAGCTTTGCGCCAATACCGATTCAACCGCCTCGGCCACATAGGCTTCGACATTGTAGACTGGCATGATCACGGTGACACGGGGACTAGTCATATTAAATTCTCCAAAAAATCAGGCAAAAACGCGCAGTCGCGCAAAGCGGGGGATGAGAGTTGAGACGAAAACCGAGAGGAGCGTCAGCCAGCCGCGACGGGCATCAGATAGAAATGCACGCGCATCCAAACGCATTCCGCGAATTGCAAAATCAACGGCCCGTTTAGCAGGCGCTCCGGATCGCAAGGCGCGTCGGGCAAGATAACGACAATAAAGCGCTTCTGCCGACACCAGCTTTGTGGGCTCCTCATATTCATGGGCCAGCAATCGCCAGCCTGCATACATTTTGTCCAGATCAACGGACAAGCCGTCCTGGCTGAGCCGATACCCGACCAGCGCCGCATCGATTCCGACAATATTACAGTGGGCGCTTGCGGCGCGAACAAGCCATTCCTGATCCTCGGCAAAGGACATGCTCTCTTTGAATTCGCCGACAGTTTCGAAACGGTCGCGCCTAACCACCAGGTTCGACATGGTACACACCGGATTTTCACCCAACAGATCAGCAACGGTCAGACTATGCCTGACGATGCTGGAATGCGTACGTGCATTGCTGCTGTCGGTGGCGTCAGGCTCGATAAAAGCGATCTTGGCGTAGCTTGCACCAACATTATCGTCGCTGGAATGGAGCCGATAATGGTGCGCCAACTTATCGGCATGCCAAAGATCATCGGCATCCAGAAAGGCAATATATGTTCCACGACTGAGATGCACTCCCAGATTGCGGGTCGCAGATACGCCTTTGTTCGACCATGACAGGGTTTTGATGCGCACATCCTCCGCCGCCAGTTCCCGCATGACCGACAGGCTTTGATCATGTGAACCGTCGTCGATCAGGATCAGTTCAAAATCGGCAAAGCTCTGTGCCAAAACCGAGTTTACCGTGGCTTCAAGCGTATTTTCGGCATTGTACACTGGGACAATTATGGAAAATGTCGGGCTGTTCATGCGAATGCCTCCTTGTTGGAATTGCGATGATGGGATCGGGTTGCACGGAACAGGACCAGGGCGGAAAAGGGCACCGCTGCGATTGCCATCCCAACGAGCCAAAAGCCTGCCGCACTCTCGATTCCGCCAAACTGCGTTCCGATGTACAGTCCGCCGAGCGCCGCGATGCAACTGACCAAACCGGCCTTGGCATCGAGGTCGGGCTTGCCATTTGCCCGCAGCCAGGCAGTAGTGATTGCGGTAAACAGCATTGGAATGCCGGCCAGGCAAAGAATGGAAATCAGCGGGATTGCATGCTCCCAGTTTTTCCCGAAAATGACAGGAACATAATAAGGCGCGAGCAGAGCCTGCATCAGGATGACCGGCAAGAACAGGGCGGAGCCGAGCAAGATCACGCTATGCAGCTTGCGCAATCTTGCCCGGCCCACTGGCGCTGCACAAAGCCAAGGCAATGCAACAGTGCCAAAGGCCGAAATCAGAGAGGAGCTAACTCCAATCCCGGCGTTAAAAGCAAAAAAGTAGGTACCAAGCGAACTTACGCCGAGCGTTGCGGCGATGATCAATTTGTCCATTTGTCCTCGCATGGCGAGCATCATGTCGGTCGCCAGTACCGAAGTTCCATAACGCATCAGGCTCTGTGCTGGCACGAACCCGGCTGAAGGGTTGGCGACCCAAGGGCGAGCGCGACGGGTCAAAACAAGCCAGATCGGAGCGGTCAGCAGTTTTGGCAAAACAATAGACCAAGGGTTTGGCCAAATGATCAACAATATGGCAGTCAAGATATGATCCGCTATGGTCTGGATAGCCGCAGTTTTCGCCGTCATTGAGGCACGACCCTCACGCATCAGCAAAAAGCATTGCACCAGCCCGCCCGGCATAAACGCATAAACTAGGGACAGCACTGCCAGCATCTGGCCGGAAAGAGTTTGTCCAAAACCGAAAGCCAGTATGGCCGCGACCAACAACTGGAATAGAGCGACAGCACCACACCAGATCCAGAAAATGCGACGCGCGCTGTTGCACAGGGCATCGAGTCTGTCAGCATCCGCAATAATGATCTGTTGGCCGACACCAATATTGGCGAGTACGCGAGTTAGCTCGAACGCAGTCAGGGTCAATGCGGCGACACCGACAATTTCGGGTGCCAGCTGACGGGCGATAATGATGACGGTGATCAGCCGTACCAAACGCACCGCGAGTTCGGCAGCGCCAAAGGCAGCCAGCCCTTTTATCAGTGGGCTGGTTTCAGCGAGATCAATTTTTTTCCGAAGCGAACGCATTTTCTAATCCTGTGTTGGTTTTGTAGAACCATAATCAATTCCCGTGCCAATCGGTGAAAGCGGCAGTTCCCGGTGCTTTTTCAAGAGCCACTAACGAATTATGCTATTCATTGTTCGCAAAATGCGATTGTCTATTTGCAAATTGGCAAGATCATCGCGGTCTGCAAATTTCAAAATGCGAATGAGATTGCGTAGTATCTGGCCAAGTCACGTTTTTCCGCCAATTTCCCTGAACTGGCATGGACCGTGCGAACCGATTGGCAAAATGTCCAACCGGAGTGACGACAATGCTACACGAATTTCAATTTGATAATGCCGACAACCAAACCGAAGCTAAATCGCATTACAGCTTTGATCCTGGAGAGTTGCCGGCTCTGGAAATGGATGCTTTCGACGCGAATATTCCTACCCACCTATTTGGCTTGGAGCTGATTAACACCAGCCTAAAAACAGCCGCAAGGAGCCTCGCCTATCGGGCTCTGTGCAACCGTCGAAGCACATTCTATTTCGTAAATGCGCATTGCATCAACAATTTAAAGTCCAACCACGAATACGCGGATGCACTTGACCATGCGGATGCGTTGCTGCCAGATGGGTCCGGGCTCGCGCTGGCGGCAAAGCTGGCTGGCCGAAAAATCGAAGTAAATCTCAACGGCACAGATCTGTTTCCACATATTTGCGATGAAGCCTCTAAACTTGGGCTCTCGCTTTTTTTGTTGGGCGGTGCGCCAGGAGTGGCTGCGACCGTCGGCAAAAAAATGCGCCAAAAACATGCGGGCTTGCAGATAGCAGGTGCAGAAAATGGGTATTTCAACGAAGCGGATGAAGAAGACCTGGTCGACCGCATCAATAACTCCAATGCTTCTATCCTGCTGGTCGGTCTAGGTGTTCCGCTTCAGGAGCTGTGGATCGCACGCAACCGGACACGACTGAAAGTCCCTGTAGTGATGGGGGTTGGCGGTCTGTTCGATTATTATTCCGACCGCATTCCCCGTGCGCCGCTGTTTCTCCGCAAAGCGGGGATGGAATGGAGCTGGCGCCTGATGCAGGAACCACGCCGGCTGGCCAAACGCTATTTGTGGGGCAACTTCCGTTTCATTGGCCTCGCGATCGCCTATGCTTGGGATGCAGGAGGACATTCCAAACGTTACGCCGGCCGATCAAAACGCACATTGGATCTGGTGATTGCTCTCATTGCTTTGATCCTGCTCGGCCCTCTTTTTGGTGCCCTTTGCTTGCTCATTACCTTGGAAGATCGCGGTCCGGTGTTTTTCCGGCAGACCCGTATCGGGGCAAATGGCAAGCCATTCAAAATGTGGAAGTTCCGGTCTATGGCCGTTGACGCAGAGGCACGTCGGCAAAAATTGTTGGCGCAAAGCGAGCGCGATGGTGTTTGCTTCAAAATGAAGCATGATCCGCGCATTACTTCCGTCGGTCGCTGGATACGGAGATTGTCGCTGGACGAACTGCCGCAGATTTTAAATGTTATAAGGGGAGATATGTCAATTGTTGGCCCGCGTCCTGCATTGCCACAAGAGGTCATCACTTATGACTATCGCGCGCGGGCACGGTTGCAAGGTACGCCCGGTTTGACCTGCACCTGGCAGGTATCGGGCCGTGCCGATATTCCTTTTGAGCAGCAGGTAGAACTTGATGTCGCATATCTAAAAGACCGCAGTTTTCTGCGCGACATTATACTAATAGCCAAAACTGTTCCGGCAGTCATATCAGGTAGGGGTGCTTATTGACCTCTGACTCGCAGCTATCAACATGAATGAGTGTGACGTTCAATTTCAACGAGCGTGGCTAACAGGACTTCACCCAATGCAACGGTTTCGACCTTGCCACCGGATAGCAATGTCTGATGCGCCATTTCCAACTGAGCGGCGTAACGGCTGACACCGAAACCCTCGCAGACACCCCTCAATGCGTGATGGGCACGTCTCGCGGCTTCAGGATCATTGTCGGCGCAGGCGCCCACAAAAGCAGTGTGCCAGGTGTTGAGGTCTCGTGTGACAGCATCAGATAAAGATCGCCGCATATTGTCAGGAACACTATCAAGCTGCGCTTTCAATATTTCGATGCCTAAAAGTTGAGCCTTTTCAAAATCGGGAATCGGCACAGGGTATGGCCTGGAACGACGGCTTGCAGCTTTCGGTTGGTCAAATACTGCTGCCATTGCATCGCGCAGCTGAACAGGCTTGATCGGCTTGATCACAATGTTGTTCATACCTGCAGCAAGCAACGAAATCTGCTCTTCTTGTCCGGCAAAGGCTGTGACGCCAATGATGGGAACATTTTCCCGTCCGTTGGACATCGCCCGAATTTTTTTGGTTGTTTCAATGCCATCCATACGCGGCATTGAAACATCCATCAGAACTACATCGAAATCTTGATTCTCCATCGCTTCCAATGCTTCGATACCGTCTTTGACGATCGAATAAGTGCAGCCAAATTTTTCTAGGACAGAGCGCATGACGATCTGGTTGGTTTCGATGTCTTCGGCGACAAGCACATGCGGGGCAGCGCCGTCAATAGTAAGCTGTTTGAACGGAGCAGCGGTGCCAGACTTGGCTGCCAAAACTTCTAGTGCTTCACATTCGAGCAATGGTACCATGAACCAAAAGGTGCTGCCATGACCAACATAACTCTCAAGACCGATTTTCCCTTGCATTGCCGTCACAATGCGTGCGCTGATCGACAATCCCAACCCAGTTCCCTCGACATTTTGTTGCAAAGGACCGGTCACGCGCTGCAGATCGTTGAAAAGCTTCTCCTGTTCATTCTTGGCTATACCCGCACCGGTGTCGATGACAGAAACGCGGAACATTTTTTTGCCATCAAGTTCCGAAAGTGCGCAATCAATCTTTACCGATCCATGGAGCGTGTATTTGACAGCATTGCTGATAAGATTATCCAGCACCTGTCGTAACCGAACTTTGTCGGCTTTAACAAATAGCGGAATAGCCTGAGTCAGAAATAACTCTAACGCCAAGCCTTTACGGCGGGCCAACTCACGCCATGAGTCCGTTACCGATTCGAGAAACTGGGGCAAGTTAAGTTGCTCTTCGTTCAATTCAAATGTCCAGCCATCGGCCCGCGCAACTTCGATGATATCGGCTAGCAAAACAAGCATCTGGTTGCCGCTCGTCAGGGCGAGCCGAACCATCTTGGCTTGCTCAAGTGTCAAATCATCTACCATTAGCAATTCTAGCATTGCCAATATGGCATTCATCGGCGTGCGGATATCGTGGCTCATCATTGCGAGAAAGCGCGATTTGGTTTGATTGGCCTTCACAGCTTCGCTTCTCGCTTCTTCCAACGCCCGACCCAAGGCTTCAAGTTCCTTGACCCGATCAGTCAGCTGCTGTCCTTGCTCGCGAAGCGAAACCGTAAGTTCCGTTTCGCGCGTGATATCGTGTAAAGCGCCATGAAACCCGTCTGGACTTGCTTTTATGTACCAACGTATCCAGCGCAAATTGCCAGATACATCCAAAAAACGAAGATCCCGGCTCTCACCCTTATCGTCCGCACCGACACCTGTCAGAAAACGTACCGAAGAGAATTCTTCATCCGGGTGCAAATATGTCAGCACCTCATCCATATGCGTTAAGGCGGTGCCGTGGCCCACAATGTCAGAGAAATTTCGTGAAGTGATTAGCGAAAATCCGTCGGAAACATGAAAAGTCGCAATGTTAGCAACTTCCTGCGCGAAAAGCAGATTAACGGAGTCCTTTTCGAGACGTTTGAGCAACTTGGCCTCTCGAATACGGAGCTCTTGATTAGCTTTGGCCAGCGCATGCCCACGAATTTCGAGCAGCATTTCCGCTTGCTCGCGTGCAGTTTCGCTGCGTTTAAGGCGTCGTTCCGCCAAAGCAAGCGCAGCCTCCAGTGGCAGCAAATCAGGACTTTGGGATGTGTCATCCATCGAAGTTCGATTAACTGAATCTGACAGTTCTTGCAAATCAACAACGCAGCCCAATCTGCTGCAAGCCGAAGGCCCGCAACGGCCAACTCGCAGGTTTGCTCCAGCCTGAACGAATGACAGGTTTCGGGAAAGTGGCGCTGGCTCGCATACTTCCGCTAAGTTAACGGTACCGGCCGGTCGTCCGTAGGTCCTCCGTAGGTCACTTTTTGTAAACTTATTGGACCAAAGAACTTTCAATAGGAAAACGCCAAAACGGCATCTCCGAACAGTTTGGGTCTGGTGTGGGTCCTTGGCGAAAGCACAACCATAATCACTCAAAACCCTTGCAATTACTGGGCTTCCAGCGGTGCTTCCCTTGCTTTGGTAGTGACGAGGTCGGGAGTTCAATCCTCCCCAGCAGCACCATAGCTTAACCCTTATGGTGAATCCGCTTCCTGCGGGAAGGCCATAAGGCAGCGAGCGGCTTGGGTCTGCTGTGGGTGGTGCTTTAGGGTTATGATCTGTAGCA
>Ga0073914_10000138_pt1 | contig 14235 bp, 13 predicted proteins | sample GWRWT4_30Apr14_FD_71481 | JGI IMG/M metagenome (GOLD analysis project Ga0073914, IMG submission 71481) | Sand microcosm microbial communities from a hyporheic zone in Columbia River, Washington, USA - GW-RW T4_30-Apr-14 | ecosystem: Engineered > Artificial ecosystem > Sand microcosm >... | reverse complement strand
CTGTCGCTGGGAATGCCGTGGCAGATCACATGGTTGACCGAGGTGCAGATGGACTTCGGGAAAGGGGGGCGACCACCGCCACCGCCATAGCCCAGCGGGGCCGGAATCGCGCCCTGCACATTGACGATATAGTCGTGACACAGCCGGTTGAGCTCTCCGGTAGAAACCCCGGGCTTTACGTAGGGCCCGATATAATCCAGTACCTCGCCGGCCAGCTTGCCGGCAATACGCATGCCTTCTATGTTTTCAGCGGTCTTGATCAACTGGGTCATGGGTGCCACAAGGTCGTGAGGTCAAACCGGCGGCGCGGATGCCCGGCGGTTGAGAGGAAAGGGGGCCTATGGTATAAAGCGCCGCGCTTTTCGGCAAACCCCAGTTATTCAGGGTGAGTCGGGGGCGTTTTCCCTAAATCGCACATACGCCGTCACGGCTGTCAGGGTGCCTCTTCATGGTGCACATAGATGAAGAGGTTGGCAGTCGGGGTGTATGGAGGCCTAACCCAAACCGGAGTTTTAGACATGGCACAAGTATCCATGCGCGAGCTGTTGCAGGCTGGCGCGCATTTCGGTCACCAGACCCGCTTCTGGAACCCCAAGATGGCAAAGTACATCTTCGGGGCGCGCAACAAGATCCATATCATAAACCTTGAACACACTGTTCCTGCCCTGAACGACGCACTGACTTACGTCAATAAGCTGTCGTCGAACAAGAACAAAGTGCTGTTCGTGGGCACCAAGCGTGCTGCAGCCCCCATCATTCGCGAACAGGCCGCTCGTTGCGGCATGCCTTTCGTGGATCATCGCTGGCTCGGTGGCATGCTCACCAACTGGAAGACCATTCGCCAGTCGATCAAGCGTCTCAAGGATCTGGAAGCACAGGTCCAGGACGGTACATTCGCCAAACTGACCAAGCGCGAAGCGCTGGAACGCACCCGCGAAATGGAAAAGCTGGAAAAGTCCCTGGGTGGTATCAAGGACATGGGCGGCTTGCCCGATGCAATTTTCGTCGTTGATGTTGACCACGAAAAGATTGCCATCACCGAAGCCAACAAGCTCGGCATTCCGGTCATCGGTATCGTTGATACCAACTCCAGCCCGGCTGGCGTTGACTACGTGATTCCCGCCAACGATGACGCCATCCGTGCACTGCAGCTTTATGTCGGCGCAGTTGCCAATGCCGTTATCGAAGGTCGCGAGTTCGCTGCCGCCACTGGCGGTCGCGATGCTGACGGCTTTGTGGAAGTGGAAGGCGCTGCTGCGGAGTAATTTCCCGGCAATACCATTCCTTTAAAAAGGGGGCTTCCGCCCCCTTTTTTCCCTGAATTTTTCAAGGTGTCGGGCCCGGAGCCCGCGCCAGCAAGAGGATTGATCAAATGGCAGAAATTACTGCAAGCCTCGTGAAGGAACTGCGTGATCGTACCGGCCTTGGCATGATGGAGTGCAAAAAGGCACTGGTGGAGAGCAATGGCGACGTTGAAACCGCCATCGACAACATGCGCAAATCCGGTCAGGCCAAGGCCGCCAAAAAAGCCGGCAATATTGCGGCTGACGGCGCCATCATCGTCGCCACCGATGGCAAGGCTTCCATCTTGCTGGAAGTGAACAGCCAGACCGACTTTGTGGCACGCGATGCCAACTTCACCGCATTTGCCAACAAGGTTGCTGCCGTGGCACTGGCTGCCCGTGAAACCGATGTGGCCAAAATCGGCGCGCTTAGCTACGACAGCCAGACCGTTGAAGAAGCCCGTATTGCCCTCGTGCAGAAAATTGGCGAGAACATCCAGGTGCGTCGCGCCCAGCTGGTGGAGGGGGCACTGCTGGCTTCCTATACCCACGGCCTGAAGATCGGCGTCGTCGTGGCAATGGAAGGCGGGAATGAAGAGCTGGCCCGTGATGTTGCCATGCACATCGCCGCTGCCAAGCCTGAAGCCATTGCACCGGAAGATGTTCCTGCGGCCATCGTGGCCAAGGAGCGCGAAATTGCGGAAGCCAAGGCTGCCGAATCCGGCAAGCCCGCCAATATCGTCGAGAAGATGGTGGAAGGTGCGGTGAAGAAGTTTCTGACGGAAGTATCGCTGCTGGAGCAGGCCTTCGTTAAAGACCCGGACACCAAGGTGGGTGCCCTGCTGGCCAAGAGTGCCGCCAAGGTAACGCGCTTTGTGCGTCTTGAAGTGGGCGAAGGCATCGAGAAGAAGGAAGTGGATTTTGCCGCTGAAGTAGCTGCTGCCTCTGCCGCCGCTGCCAAGTAAAAGACCGGTCAAGGTACTGGCCGAAGTACTGAGCCATGTACTGACGGTTAACGAAAAGGCCCCTTTAAGGGGCCTTTTTCTTGGGAAAGTAGCGGCGTCTTACGGTAAGATTCCGGCACTTTCTGCAGTCCATTCTGTATTGCTCATCAAGGAAGCCCGAGGACGCCATGGCCGATCGCAACCCTGCGCATAAACGCATTTTGCTCAAACTCTCCGGTGAGGCACTGGCCGGTGAGGTCGAGTTCGGTATTGACCCCAAGGTGCTGTCACGCATTGCCCTGGAAATCGGCCAGCTGGTCGGCATCGGTGTGCAGGTCGGCATCGTGGTCGGTGGTGGCAACATCTTCCGTGGCGCAGCACTGCAAGCCGCCGGGCTGGACCGGGTTGCCGGTGATCACATGGGCATGCTGGCCACCGTGATGAACGGTATCGCCATGCGTGACGCGCTGGAGCGCAGCAATATCAAGACGCGCCTGATGTCGGCCATTCCCATGAGCGGTGTGGTGGATCATTACGATCGTCGCGCAGCCGTGCGTCACCTGCAAAGCGGTGATGTACTGATTTTTGTCGCCGGTACCGGTAATCCCTTTTTCACCACGGATACCGCGGCATGTTTGCGCGGCATTGAAATCAATGCCGATCTCGTCATCAAGGCCACCAAGGTTGATGGCGTTTACAGCGCTGATCCGCTCAAGGATCCAACAGCCGTCAAATACGATTACCTGACCTTTGATGAAGTGCTGGACAAGAAGCTCGGCGTTATGGATCTCACCGCGATTTGTCTGTGTCGTGATCACAATATGCCGCTGACCGTTTTCAACATGAACAAGACCGGCGCGCTCCTGAACCTCATGGTGGGAGAGAGCGAAGGCACCATTATTGGGACTGCGCCCCGCTGAGAAGCGGTGCGGATACCGACAGGAGAGACTCATGCTCAACGATCTCAAGAATGACGCCGAAACCCGCATGAAGAAGAGTCTCGATTCGCTCGAGAATGCTTTTTCCAAGGTTCGTACCGGCCGTGCCCATCCGTCCATGCTGAAAGATGTCATGGTGCCGTATTACGGCACTGACACGCCCCTGATGCAGGTGGCCAACGTGAACGTCGAAGACGCGCGCACGCTGCTGGTTCAGCCCTACGAGCGCAACATGATTGGTGCCATCGACAAAGCCATACGCATGTCGGATCTCGGTCTTAACCCCATGAGCGGTGACGTCATCCGTGTGCCCTTGCCGGCGCTGACGGAGGAAACCCGTCGCAACATGCAGAAGATGGCGCGGGCCGAGGCTGAAAATGCGCGTGTCGCCATCCGCAACATCCGCCGTGACGTGCTGGCCGATATCAAGGAGCTGCTCAAGGAAAAGGAAATTTCCGAAGATGAAGAGCACAAGGCCAGTGATGATGTGCAGAAACTGACCGACAAATACGTGGCAGAAGCAGATCGCATGCTGGCCTCCAAGGAACAGGAGCTGATGCAGGTTTGATGTGCATCAGCCACGGTTTCTACAGGCAGCCCTGAACATGTCGTCATCCACTCCCTCCAGCTCCGCCCCGGACATAGCATCCCTCTCCGGTTCACTGCCCCGGCATGTGGCCATCATCATGGATGGCAACAATCGCTGGGCGAAATATCGTGGCCAGCCCGGTCCGGAAGGACACAGGGCCGGTGAACATGCGGTGCGTCGCATCGTCGAGCATGCTGCGCGCAGCGGTATTGAGGTGCTCACGGTGTTTGCCTTTTCCAGTGAAAACTGGCGACGTCCTGAAAATGAAGTGGCTGCCCTGATGGGGCTATTTCTGGAAGCGCTCACGCAAAAAGTGAACGAGCTGCATCAGAACGGCATTCGCCTGCGCTTCATCGGTGACCTTTCCCGCTTCAGTGTGGAGTTGCAGGCCGGCATGCAGGACGCCGTGCAAACGACTCAGGGCAATGTACGCATGACGCTGGTCATTGCTGTTAATTACGGTGGCCAGTGGGATATGGCGCATGCCGCGCAGCGGCTGGCCAGTGAGGTTCAGGCGGGGCGCCTGGCCGTGAAAGAGATCACCCCGGAGCGCATGGGGCACTTTGTGCAGATGGCAGATTTGCCGCCGGTTGATCTGCTCATCCGTACCGGCGGTGAAATGCGTATCAGCAATTTCCTGCTCTGGCAGACGGCTTACGCCGAATTCTATTTTACCGAGGCCCTGTGGCCGGATTTCGACGGTGCCGAGCTTGATCGTGCGCTCGCCGATTACACCGGGCGCCAGCGGCGTTTCGGGCGTACCTCTGAACAGGTTGAGGCAGCTCCTCATGCTTAAACAGCGTGTTATCACGGCACTGGTTTTGTTGCCCATCGTTATCTGGTGTGTTTTCTTTGCGCCCGGTGTTTGGGCATTTCAGGTTTTTGCGGCAGCCATTGTCGTGGTGGCTGCCTGGGAATGGACGGCCATGATGGGCTGGAAGGCTGCAGCTTTGCGTGCGGCCTATGCCGCCGCCGTGCTGGCGGCATTGCTCGCGCTGGCTTTCCTGCCGATGCCTGCGCAGGTGCATAAAACCATTTCTGCCATTGCCGTTCTGTTCTGGTTGTTTGCCCACAGGCTGGTGCGTGCCTATCCGGAAAGCACGGCACGCTGGTCTGCACCGACGGTGCTCTTGCCGCTGGGTTTTGTGTTGCTGGTGCCGGCATGGCTGGGCCTGACCAGTCTGCACGCACTCTCGGCCTGGTGGCTGATGTATTTGCTGATTCTGGTATGGGGTGCTGATACCGGTGCCTATTTTGCCGGCCGCGCCTTTGGCAAACACAAGCTGGCACCCAGTGTCAGTCCGGGCAAAACCATGGAGGGGTTTTTCGGTGGATTGTTTTTGACCATGAGCATTGCCCTTGCCGTGGCTTTTTACCGGGATCTGGCGGGCCAGCGTTTTTTTGCCTTCATGGGCTTGTCCCTGCTGACGGTGCTGGCATCTGTGCTGGGCGACCTGTTTGAAAGCATGGTCAAGCGACATGCCGGTATCAAGGATTCCGGGACGATTTTCCCTGGTCATGGCGGTGCGCTGGATCGCATCGACAGCCTGACGGCGGCTGCACCGGTTTTTGCGCTTGGCTGGTTGCTGGCAGGCGGTTTCTGATATGGCGTTGCAGCGCATCACCATACTCGGTGCCACCGGCTCCATCGGGCAGAGCACGCTGGATGTGGTGGCACGCCATCCCGATCGCTACGAGGTTTTTGCCCTGACGGCTCACCAGCGTGTTGATGAGCTGGCTGTGCTGTGCAAGCAGTATCGGCCGCATTATGCCGTCGTGATGTCTTCTGCAGATGCCCAAAAGTTGCAGGTTCTGCTCACGGTAGCGCAGCTTTCCACTGAAGTGTTGTGGGGTGACGAAGCGCTGGTTGCCGTGGCTTCTGATGCCAGTGTTGATGCCGTGATGGCGGCCATTGTTGGTGCGGCCGGTCTGTTGCCAACCCTCGCGGCCGTAAATGCCGGCAAGCGTGTGCTGCTTGCCAACAAGGAAGCACTGGTCATGTCCGGTGCTCTTTTCATGCAGGCCGTCAATAAAAGCGGCGCGACTCTGCTGCCCATAGACTCCGAACACAATGCCATTTTCCAGTGCCTGCCCGGCAGCTTCCGGTGTGGCAGTGCGACACCGGATGTTGAGCGCCTTTTGCTGACGGCGTCAGGCGGTCCTTTTCGCAACTGGACACATGAAGCGATGCAGCAGGCAACACCGGAGCAGGCGGTGAAGCATCCCAAATGGTCCATGGGCCGCAAAATTTCCGTGGATTCGGCCACTCTGATGAACAAGGGGCTGGAACTGATCGAGGCGTGCTGGCTGTTTGGCATGACGGCGGATCGCGTGCAGATCGTAGTGCACCCGGAAAGCATCATTCATTCACTGGTGCAGTATGTGGACGGGTCAACCATGGCCCAGCTCGGCAATCCTGACATGCGTACACCGATTGCCCTCGGTCTTGCCTGGCCCGAGCGTATTCCGGCTGGTGTCCCTCCTCTTGACCTGTTTACCACCGGGGGGCTGCATTTCGAGTCGCCGGACGAGACCCGCTTTCCCTGCCTGCGCCTGGCCCGCGAGGCCATGCAGACCGGTGGCTGCGCACCCGCCGTGCTGAATGCCGCCAATGAAGTGGCCGTAGCCGCCTTTCTTGACGGGCAGTTGCGATTCACGGACATCCCGGTGCTGATCGAGCGCACGCTTACAGAATTGCCAATGATGGAGCCGCTGGAGCTGTCCACAATTCTGGCCGCAGATCGTAGCGCGAGAGAGCAGGCCATTCGGTTGTTGCCGGCGTTGGGGCGAGGGTTTTGATGAACGTTTTTTACATGGTGCTGGCGGCCATTATTGTTCTGGGACCACTGATCGCCATCCATGAGTTTGGTCATTTCTGGGTTGCCCGGCGTGTCGGCGTCAAGGTGATGACCTTCTCCATCGGCTTTGGCCCCGCCTTTTTGAAGTGGAAAGACAAAAAGGGGACGCAATACCAGATCGCCGCCATCCCCTTGGGCGGCTTTGTCCGTATGGCCGATGAGCGCGAAGGCGAGGTCCCGGCAGCGGACTTACCGCATGCCTTCAATCGTCAGCCGGTGTGGGCTCGCATGGCCATTGTTGCTGCCGGTCCCCTGATCAATCTTGTTTTTGCCGTTTTTCTGTACTGGATCATTTTTCTGCAGGGTACGGAAACCCTGCGGCCCATCATTGGCCGCGTGTTGCCGGATACGCCTGCTGCCATGGCGGGTATCCAGACCGGTGATGAATTGTTGACTGTCGATGGCAAGGCTGTGGCGGACTGGGAAGCCATCAATTATTCCCTTATCGACCGGATGGGGGAGTCAGGCGAGTTGCGTCTGCAACTGCGTCAGCATGCAGACGGTGCTGTCCGTGATGTGACGCTGACGTTGAAAGGCTTTTTGAGCGGCAAGGAAATTGACCCTTTTCGCGAGGTTGGTTTCATGCCATGGCAGCCTGCCCTGGAGCCTGTACTGGGTGATGTGGTGCCTGGCGGGGCAGGCGCCCGGCAAGGGCTCAAGCCCGGCGACAGGGTCCTGGCTGTGGATGGTAAGCCCATCAAGACCTGGCAGGATTTTGTTGAAGTGGTACGCATGCAGCCGGAGCAAGCCCTCGAAGCAAGGATTCAGCGTGGCGACAAGACACTTGATTTGAAACTGATACCGATCGGTGAAAAAGACGATCAGGGCATTGTGCGCGGCAAGCTGGGCATCATGCTGAAGGAGCAGAAGCTGGAATACCCGGCGGCCTATCGCCAAAGCATTCATCATGGTCCCGTCGAGGCACTGGGACTGGCTGTGGCCAAGACCGGCAAACTGATCATGTTCACGCTGGAGTCCATGGGCAAAATGCTGCAGGGCCTGATCAGTGTGAATAACTTGAGTGGCCCTATCACCATTGCTAAAGTGGCGGGCCAGTCAGCGGCCATGGGCTGGGAGTCCCTGCTGGGTTTCATGGCCCTGCTCAGTGTCAGCCTTGGTGTGCTCAATCTTTTACCGATTCCTGTGCTGGATGGCGGCCATCTTGTCTATCACGCGATAGAGGGGGTGATCGGACGCCCGGTGTCCGAGCGTGCGCAGATGCTGGGCCTGCGCATCGGCGTTGCCTTGCTGATGAGCCTGATGCTGTTAGCCATATTTAATGACCTTAGCCGTCTGTGAGCGCGGAGTACGTAGTTTCCATGAATTTTCTCCAGCGCATGCCGCGTCTTTTCGCCTCTGTTGCGGCGTTAAGTTTTTTCTCCATGGCGGCCTGGGCCGACGACAACAGTTTTGTCATCCGTGATATCCGCCTTGAGGGGCTGGCACGGCTTTCGGCGGCCAGTGTGTATGGCAGCCTGCCCATTAACGCGGGTGACAAGGTTGACGAAGTCAAGATTGCCGATGCGGTGCGCACGCTGTTTAAAACCGGCAATTTCGAAGACATCCAGATTGGTCGTGATGGCGATGTGCTGGTGCTGCAACTGACCGAGCGCCCCACCATTGTCAGCATTGATCTCAGCGGCAACAAGTCCATCGAAAAAGACAATCTGCTCAAGGGGCTGAAATCAGCGGGGCTTGCCGAAGGCGAGGTTTTCCAGCGCGCCACGCTGGATCATGTGAAGGGCGAGCTTGAACGTCAGTACATTTCTCAGGGACGCTACGCGGCCACCATCGATGTTCAGGTCAAGCCCAAGCCCCGCAATCGCGTGGCGCTGGATATCAAGATTGTGGAGGGTGCTCCTTCCAAGATCCGCCGAATCGGCTTTGTCGGCAACAAGGTGTTTGATGACGAAACCCTGCGCAAGGTCTTCGAGCTCAAGTCTTCGCACTTCACGTCATTTTTCAAGAATGACGACAAGTATTCCCGTGAAAAGCTGTCGGGTGATCTGGAGCGTCTGCGTTCCTGGTACATGGATCGCGGTTATGTAAATTTCACCATCAACTCTACACAAGTGAAGCTTACGCCTGACAAAAAAGGCGTTTATGTTGACGTCAATCTGGTGGAAGGTGAGCAGTTCAAGGTGGGTGACATCAAGATTGCCGGTGAATTGCCGGTACCGGAAGATGTGCTGAAGCGACTGCTTCTGATCCGCAAGGATGATATTTTTTCGCAAGCCGGCATCACCAATACCAACAAGCTGATGACGCGCCGTCTTGGCAATGACGGTTATATTTTTGCAGAAGTGAATGGTGTTCCCGATATTCACAATGATACCCGTATTGCCGATGTCACTTTTTTTGTGAATCCCGGCAAACAGGCTTATGTGCGCCGCATCAACTTCAAGGGCAACCAGAAGACCGATGATACCGTCATGCGGCGAGAGATGCGCCAGTATGAGGGATCACTGGCATCCAGTGAGAAAATTGACCTTTCCAAATTGCGCCTGCAGCGCCTCGGTTTTTTTGAGGAAGTCACGGTAGATACTCCCCGTGTTTCAGGTGTTGCTGACCAAGTGGACATGAATGTCACGGTCAAGGAGCAGCCCTCCGGTTCGATCGGCGCCAGCATCGGTTACTCGCAAGGCGCGGGTGTGATTTTTAGTGCCAATGTCAGCCAGAGTAATTTTCTGGGTACTGGCAACCGCTTTTCCGTGGGCCTGAGCCGCTCGGAAGTGACGGATTCCTACAGCCTTTCCTTTACGGATCCGTATTTCACGCTGGATGAAGTCAGCCGTGGCTACAACTTTTACTATCGCAAGACCAAGCTGGACTCTCTCAACGTCAGTACCTACACGACCGATGCAAAGGGCGCCAATATCAGTTTTGGTTACCCGATCGACGAAACCGAACGCATCAATTTTGCTCTGGGCATTGATAAAACAGACGTGACGCTGGGCTCTGGCGGTCTGACGTCGACCTTTGTGACCGGTTTTGTAAAAGAGCAGGGTGACAGTTACCAGACCTATACGGGCAGCCTGTCCTGGAGCCGCAACACGCTGAATCGCGGCATGTTCGCCGATCGCGGTGCCTCGCAATCCCTGAGTCTGGATTTTGCGCTGCCGGGGAGTGACCTCACCTATTTCAAGCTCAACTATGGTGGCCAGCTCTTCATTCCCATCAGCGGGCGCTGGGTAGGCAGGTTGCACACCAATCTTGGCTATGGTGACGGTTATGGAGATACCAACACCCTGCCTTTCTATAAAAACTATTTTGCCGGCGGCTTTGGTTCGGTACGTGGCTATGACGACAACAAAATGGGGCCGCGAAGCCCCTCTCAGGTATACGTTGACCTCGGCCTGATCGACCCTGATCCTGAAGTGGTCGGTGGCAATATTCTGGTGGAAGGCGGGGGTGAGCTCATCTTCCCGACGCCTTTTGCCGGAGATAACAGGCAGGTTCGGACAGTGCTTTTTGTGGATGCGGGTAACGTCTACCATACCGACATTGCCGGCTACAGTCTGGATCTTGCCGAGCTGCGCTATACCGCAGGCGTCAGCCTGTCCTGGCTGACGGCAATCGGACCCTTGAGCTTTGCCTTGTCCAGGCCCCTGAACGAGAAGCCTGGTGATGATACACAGGTTTTCCAGTTCTCGATTGGTCAAGGATTTTGATGTGTAAGATGCCAGCAGCCTGCTGCTAATGGAATTTCCAACAATGGCCGGATGGCCTTAACCCGAGGATAGATTGATGCGTCATGCGATGATTGTGGCTGGTCTTGTAGCCGGCCTGTTGGCCGCTCCGGCATTTGCGGCGGAGCCCAAGATTGCTGTGGCGGATACACAGCTTGCACTGATGGCCACGGATGTTGCCAAAAAGGCCGTAGAGAAACTGCAGGCCGAGTTCAAGGTTCAGCGGGATCGCATGGGCCAGTTGAAGACGGAAATCGAAGCGCTCGAAGCAAAAGCCAAGAAAGATGGCGCCGTCATGAGCGAAAAAGACAAGAAAGACCTGCAGAAGCAGGCCGAAGGCAAGTTTCAGGAGTTCAACAACCTGGCGCAGATGGTGCAAAAGCGCACTCAGGAGGTACAGAATGAACTGCTGCAGCGCATGATCCCGAAAATGGAAGTGGTGATTGAGGAACTGCAGAAAGCCAACAAGTACGACATCATCATTGAAAAGAAAAACGTGATTTTTGCCGATCCCACTGTGGATCTGACCAAGAAAATCACTGAAAAGCTTAACGCAGCCAAATAATCCGATGTCTGAATCAGCGGTCCGGACTCTGGCAGAACTGGCAACACTGGTTGATGCGGAGCTGCGTGGTGACGGAGCCTGTGTCATACGCGGATTGCACACCTTGTCAGGTGCTGGCCCGGACCAGCTTGCCTTTCTGGCTAACCCCCTCTACAAGGCCGAGCTTCAAACCACGCGTGCTGCTGCCGTGATTTTACGGGCAGAAGATGCGGGCGACTTCAGTGGCAATGCGCTGGTGCTGGCCAATCCTTATCTGGCCTACGCCAGGCTTGCCGCTCTTTTTGATCGTACTCCTCGCCCTTCTGCAGGCACTCATGAACGTGCCGTTGTCAGTGCAACAGCACGCATTGATGCCAGTGCGTCGATCGGGCCGCGGGCAGTGATTGGCGATGACGTTGTCATTGGAGCCGGTACGGTGGTCGAGGCAGGTGTTGTGGTGCAGGCCAGAACATCCATGGGCAGGGATTGCCGCATTCGTGCCAACGCCGTGATTTATCATGATTGCGTGATCGGTGATCGCGTCAATATCCATTCCGGTGCCGTCATTGGCGGTGATGGTTTTGGTTTTGCCAATGACCGCGGGCGCTGGCAAAAGATCGCCCAGATTGGTCGTGTGGTCATCCATGATGATGTCGACATAGGTGCCAATACCACGATCGATCGTGGCGCACTGGATGATACGGTCATTCACGAAGGCGCCATTATCGACAATCTCGTGCAGATTGCGCACAACGTGGTGGTGGGCGCGCATACGGCGATTGCGGCTTGCTGTGGCATCTCTGGCAGCACCAAAATCGGCAAGTACTGTGTACTGGCAGGCGGAGTAGGCTTGGTGGGTCATATCGAAATCGCCGACAAGGTGCAGATCACAGGTATGACGATGGTGACCAAGTCCATACTTGTTCCGGGGAGCTACTCTTCAGGTACCGCCTTTGAGCCCAGCGAGCGCTGGAAGAAGACCGCTGTGCGCGTCAAGCAACTGGATGACATGGCACGCCGGCTTCGGCTTCTGGAAAATGAGCTGGTGGCATTGCGTGACAAAGACAGGTCGTCGGACTGACTCCGCTTTTCCCTCTAAAATCAAGGCTGCAAGACAGGGCCCTAGTCCCTACAATGGGCGCGTTTTCCAGCCAGCGATGAATGGCTGGTCCAGCATTACGGTCATGAATCATGAGGACTGCAGCACCATGATGGATATTCAGGAAATCCGCGAGTTTCTACCACATCGTTACCCTTTGTTGCTGGTGGACCGTGTGACCGATGTAGAGCCTGGCGTCATCATCAACGGCTTCAAGAACGTCAGTGTCAACGAAGAGTTCTTCAACGGGCATTTCCCGGAAAAGCCGATCATGCCCGGCATGCTTATTCTGGAAGCCATGGCACAGATCGCTGGCATCCTCGGGTTTCACACAACCGGCAAGCGCCCGGCTGACGGTTACATCTACCTTTTCGTGGGCGCGGACAATGTTCGGTTCAAGCGTCAGGTAGTACCCGGCGATCGTCTGGATTTGCAGGCTGAAGCAGGCCCTTCCAGGCGTAATATCTATAAATTCAAATGCCGCGCGAGCGTGAATGGTGAACTGGCTGCTAGTGCCGACATTCTGGTCGCCGAACAGGTCGTTTAATTTTCGGGGTTTCCCCGGGGGGTCAACGTGATCCATCCCACTGCCATTATTGATCCTTCTGCCGTTCTTGCTCCGGACGTCGAGGTGGGCGCTTTTGCCATTATTGATGCCGGTGTTGAAATCGGTGCCGGTACGGTGATTGGTCCGCATGTCGTCATCCGCGGGCAGACGACGATCGGAGAGCGCAATCGCATTTTCCAGTTTGCCTCTATCGGTGAAGAAGGCCAGGACAAAAAGTACAAGGGCGAACCCACACGCCTCGAGATCGGCGATGACAACATCATTCGCGAATTCTGCAGCATTCATCGCGGTACGGCGCAGGACAAAAGCCTGACCCGGATTGGCAGCCGTAACCTGTTCATGACCAACGTCCACATTGCGCATGATTGCGTGATCGGTGACGACAATATTATTGCATCGGGCTCGGGTGTTTCCGGTCACGTGCACATTGGTGACCATGTCATTCTTGGCGGCATGACGGGTGTGCACCAGTTCTGTCGCATCGGTTCCTATGCCATGACGGCGGGTTGCACCCTGCTGGTCAAGGATGTGCCGACCTATGTCATGGTGGGGGGCAACCCCGCTTCTGCCTTCGGCATGAACTTTGAAGGCATGCGTCGCCGCGGCTGGTCGGCGGAAACCATCAATACGCTCAAGCGAGCTTACCGACTGGTCTACCGTGAAAGCCTGACTCTGGATCTGGCCATTATCGAGGCTGAAAAGCTGGTGGCAGAGTGTCCGGAAGTGCAGTTGTTCATTGATTCCCTCAAGTCTTCTACCCGCGGCATCGTGCGCTGACAGCCATGTCAGCGCCGCTTTCGCATCACCGCCTACGCATCGGCATTGTGGCGGGTGAAGTCTCCGGCGATACGCTGGGAGCAGGGCTGATCCGCGAACTCAAATCCCGTTATCCAGACGCCAGTTTTATCGGCATCTGCGGTCCGCAGATGCAGGCAGAGGGGGCCGTCTCGCTGTTTCCCATGGAGCGTTTGTCGGTCATGGGGCTGGTAGAGGTACTGGGGCGTTTGCGCGAGCTGTTTGGTATTCGTGATCAGCTGGTCGAGAAATTTCTTGCTGAAAAAATCGATGTCTTTATCGGGATTGATGCCCCCGATTTTAATCTGCGTCTTGAAGAGCAGTTGAAGCCTGCCGGTATTCCGGTGGTGCACTATGTCAGTCCATCGGTCTGGGCCTGGCGTCAGGGGCGCGTAGAGGGCATACGGCAGTGTGTGGATACCGTGCTTTGCCTGTTGCCCTTCGAGAAAAAATTCTACGACGAACATCAGGTTGATGCCGTTTTTGTCGGGCATCCCCTCGCTGACAGCCTTCCCCTGGAAAATGATACGGCAGCAGCGCGCGCTGATCTTGGTTTGAGTGCTGATGGTGACTACATCGCCCTTTTACCCGGTAGTCGGGGAGGCGAGGTTAATCGTATTGCCCCGGTGCTTTTTGCGGCAGCGAAAATGATTCTGCAAAAGCGCCCGCAATCACGCTTCATCATTCCTGCCATCAATGCCGAGCGTCGTGCCGATATCGAGCAGCATTTGCTGGCAGCCGGGCTTGAGGCCGAGATTTTTGACGACCGTCGCGGTGCCGGTGTCGGTCGCCTTGTGATGAGTGCGGCGGATGCCGTCATCCTGGCATCGGGCACGGCCACGCTGGAAGCCATGTTGCTGCAGAAGCCCATGGTGGTGGCGTATCGCCTGCACTGGCTGACCTTTCTGCTTGCCCGTTTCCTGGTGAA
>Ga0073914_10000137_pt1 | contig 14243 bp, 10 predicted proteins | sample GWRWT4_30Apr14_FD_71481 | JGI IMG/M metagenome (GOLD analysis project Ga0073914, IMG submission 71481) | Sand microcosm microbial communities from a hyporheic zone in Columbia River, Washington, USA - GW-RW T4_30-Apr-14 | ecosystem: Engineered > Artificial ecosystem > Sand microcosm >... | reverse complement strand
AGGCGGGTGAAGCCTGCGAACACACCGGGCGTGACCCATTTGCCGCTGGCGTCGATTTGGCGTGCACCGGCGGGGACAGTAATGCCAGCGCCTGCCGCCACGATAGCGCCATCGCGAATGATGACGGTACCCCCGTCAATAGGCGCACTGCCGTCGCCAATCACCAGTTTCCCGCCAGTAATTGCAATTGTTTCTGCCAAAGCAGGTGATGACAAACTAACGACCGCCGCAGCGGCGAAAAGGAAATGCCTCATTTCACATCTCCTTCACCGGGTTGGCCAAGCTCGAAATCGCTCACCGGTCGGCGCTTTGGATCTTGTGCGTCAAACATCATCGCTCCGTCGATCCACACTTTGTCAGGCCGCGAATACACGCTCAGCGGATTGCCATTCCATAAAACGACATCCGCCATTTTGCCTGCTTTCAAACTTCCGGTCTTGTCCGCAATACCCATCGCCTTGGCCGGGTTATATGTCAGCCATGTGATGACATCGGCATCGGGTATGTTGAACCCCATACGCCGCCCGTCAGCCTGGGCCTTGGCCGCTTCTTGATTTAGGCGCTGGATCTGATTTTGATCGTCGGAATGGATGACAACACATGCGCCCGTATTGTGCAGGATCGCCGCATTTTCCGGGATCGCGTCATAGGCCTCCATCTTGAAACCCCACCAGTCCGCCCACACCGCCGAACACACTTTATTGTCACGTAAAAGATCGGCGATTTTATAGCTTTCAACCGCATGGTGGAAAGCCGTTACTTTATAGCCAAACTCCTTGGCCATATCGAGGACGATGGCCATTTCATCGGCGCGGTAGCAATGGTTCTGGATCAGGATTTCACCGTCCAGCACACCGGCCAGCGTTTCCATTCCAAGATCGCGGGTGAATTCCTTGCCGCTGTCGCGCTTTTTCTTATATTCCTGAGCCTTGATCCACGTCTGGCGATTTACCGCGAGGTTGCCCATGCGCGTTGAGGGCATGCGCCCCTTGCTGCCGTAAACCCGCTTGGGATTTTCTCCGCAGGCCATTTTCATTCCATAAGGCGCACCGGGGAATTTCATACCTTGCACCGTTCGGGCATAGACATTCTTCAGGACGACCGAGCGGCCCCCCATCAGGTTTGCCGAGCCGGGCAATATCTGCAACGAAGTCACCCCGCCATTCGCAAGCGCGCGGCTGAAACCCGGGTCTTGCGGCCAGACACTGTGTTCGGCCCACACCTCGGGCGTGGTAGGTGATGTTGCTTCATTGCCATCATCATGCGCCTCCACCGATGGAGTCGGATAATCACCAAGGTGCGAGTGGATATCAATGATCCCAGGCGTCACAAATTTACCACGCCCGTCGATGACCGAAAAATCGGCAGGAATTGGCATGTCCGGCCCACCCACGCCACTGATTTTGCCGCCGGACATCAGTACCACGCCATTGTCGATCCTGACGCCTTCACCATCATAAATGGTGACATTGCGAATGGCGGTCGCGACTCCCGGAAAAGCTTTGTAGGTGGATGCAAATGGCGCTTCCACCATTGCCGCAGGTTTCGCCGCTGCCTTGGTCGATGCGGTTGCAGGACCATCCCCTTGCGCGCCGCATCCGGCAAGTGCTGTGGACAAAAGAAGCAACGCCAATTTGTTCATATTCGTCATTTCACACCATGCATCAAACGTTTGAGGGGGTAAGCGATGAGCATTAGCAGCACGCCGATACCAACCGAAATCCACCCGATAGTTGTGAACACTTCAATATAGGTATTGAGGCTGACTTTCAGGTTCGTCACTTGCCCGCCCACAGTTTCGACACTGGCGACTTGCGCGACGACGCCCGCAACATATTGCGCGACCGATATCGACAGGAACCACACGCCCATCATCATGCCGACGATGCGCGCAATTGAAAGCTTCGTAATCATCGACAATCCAACCGGCGAAATGCAAAGCTCGGCAATCGAGTGGATGAGGTAAAGCCCCGCCAGCCACCACAAGCCAACCTTGAAATCATCCCCGGCAAATTGCGATCCCCAGACGAGGAAGAGAAAGCCAAAGCCAACGCCCATAAGTCCGATACCGAATTTGATCGGAATACCAGGTTCAATCCCGCGCTTGGCCATTGCATTCCACAAAATGGAGAAAACAGGCGCGAACGCGACGATGAAAAATGCGTTGAAAAACTGTGTTTGACCGGCGGAAATGCTGAACCAGCCAAATACCGACAGGTCGGTATTGCGATCGGCAAACAAGGTCAGCGACGAACCGGCCTGTTCAAACAAGGTCCAGAATACGACGTTAAAGATGATGAGCACCATGGCGGCAACCATCATCTGGAATTCGACCTTTGATCCTTTGAGATAGGACCAAAATAAGATCGCAGGCACGCCGATCAGGAAGGTGCCGAACAGCAGTTGGCCCATGATCGGAAGCGTCGCGATATAGCCCAATATGCCGCTGCCCGCTTCAGGCTTTACATAGCCCATGAGGTTGGAAAACAGGAACCAGACAACAGGCACGCACAACAATGCGCCGCCATAGATCAGCCAGTCGCGGCTCGATGTGGCATCTGCGGGACGTTCACCATAGCCGTCAAGCCGTCCGCCATCGAACTGGATTAGCGCCCATGATGCGAGCATTCCCATAGCCGCAAGACCAAATCCAGCCCACCATCCATAGGCATCGGCAAGGAATGGACAGGCAAGCTGGGATAGCAGCGAGCCCAGGTTGATGCCCATGTAGAATATCGTGAACCCCGCATCGCGGCGTTGGTCGCCTTGGTCATAGAGCGAGCCGACCATGGTCGAGATATTGGGCTTGAAGAAACCATTACCGATGGTGACCATCGACAGACCGATGAGCAACAGCATCGTATAAAAAGACGAACGCTCCCCCGATGCCTTGAACCCGCCTGTTTCAACCTTGCGGACCTCGGTCCCATCGGCCCCCAGCAGCGATACCGTCTTGTCGTCATTACCCTTGATTTGCAGTTTCTGGCCGGCGTCTGTGACAAATTGCTTTTGCGCGTCGCCCTTGCCTTCCACCGTTACTTCATATCGCTGGCCGTCGATTGTCGCATAAGGCTTGGCCGCTTCACCGCCGAAACAGAGTGTGAAATAGCCAAGCGCCATCAGGATGGCGCCAAATTTTACCGAGCGTTTCGAGCCGAGATACCGATCCGCAATCAACCCGCCCACAAGCGGCGTGAGGTAAACCAAAGCGGTAAAGCCGCCATAAATCGACGCGGTCGTCGTATCATCAAAAAGGAAGTGCTGCGCCAGATACAGCGTGAGCAATGCCCGCATGCCATAATAGCCGAAACGTTCCCACATTTCGGTCGTGAACAATCTCGCAAGTTGTTTAGGGTGCCCAAACCAGCCATCTTTGTCGTGCGTGTCGACCTTTGTGTAATCGCCCGGAATTGCACCGGGCTCGGCCGCAGAATCGTCCATAATAGTGGTCATGCTGGATAGAACCCCTCGAATTTTGCTTAACCCCTCTTCGGAGGCAGATATCCAAACCCTAACGAAAAAATTGCGGCTGTGAAGAATTTTGTTGCGCGGTGGCTTGGATTTCGTCGAATGAGGGACTTATGTTTAACGATCTGTCTTCCTTAAAAGATTATCTGGCAACACGCCGTTCAGGCAAACCACGGGATATGGTGTTGCCCGGCCCTGACCAAAGCACACTCGACCAGATATTGGAACTCGCCACCCGCACCCCTGATCATGGCAAGCTATTTCCCTGGCGACTGACCATAATACACGACAGAAAAGCCTTCGCTGCCTTGTTGGAGAAGGCCTTTGTACGCGCCAATAAAGATGCGCGACAGGCTCAAATTGACGCCGTCATTGCCCCCGCATTTATGGCTCCTACGCTAGTCGCGCTTATCTTTGCCCCTCAATCCAGCGCAAAAATTCCAGTCTGGGAACAGCAAATGAGTGTGGGCGCAGTCGGCATGAACCTGTTGCACGCCGCCCATGCATACGGATTTGTGGGAAGCTGGATTACAGGTTGGGGATGCTATGACCCGACCGTTACCAACGCCTTCTGCGCCGACGACGAAAAACTGGCCGGTTTCTTTTACATCGGCTCGCCGGCGCAAGTATTGGAAGAGCGCCCGCGACCCGAACCGGCCAATATTATACGCCATTGGCCATGAACGGAATCCTTGACGCGCCCTACTGTATTATGGCAGTAAGGTTGTGATGAAAAGCGATGCCAAACCTGTCTATATGAAATTGCGCGATGTAATCGCGGCGGCCATATTGGACGGCGAATATAAAGAAGGCGATATGTTGCCGTCGGTGCGGGCCTTTGCCGCCGATCAGGGGGCAAATCCACTAACCGTGGCCAAGGCATATCAATTGTTTCAAGACAGTGGAATGGTCGATGTCAAACGCGGCGTCGGGCTTTTCGTGGCCACCGGCGCTGTGGCCAAATTGCGCCATTTCGAACGCGATCATTTTGTCAAAAATGTATGGCCCGACGTCATGGCACAAATGCAGCGCGCCGGGGTAGAACCCGCCGAATTACTGGCGCTTTGCTGATTTTCTGTAAGCCAGCTCCGCCTGCCTGAGTTCATTTGCGACTAGCCGGTTGTCCGGCATCAACAGTGCGGCTTTTTGCAAAAGCTCTTTCGCAGCTTTCGGGCGCGTCCCGGCCTTTTGCATTATCTGCCCATAGATATGCGTTACCATCGGATTTGCTGGCGCGATTTCATAGGCTGTGCGGGCAAATGCCGTTGCCTTTGCAAAGTCGCCAGCGCCGGCATAGGCACGGGCAATATTGGCAAGCAAAATAACGTCATTATTACCCAACCGCCGTCGCACTTTTTCAAGCAACGCGATGGCCAGCGACCAATTTCGGGCATCAAGGTTTCGATAGCCGGATAACCGAAGCGCAGACAGGTTGGCTGGGTTATAGGTCAAATAAGCGGCCAGTATCTGGTCGGCCTCTTTCTCCCTGTTCGCCCGTGACAAGGTATCGACCAGCCTTAGCATGACTGGTTCTGTAAAACTTATGGCACGGGCTTTTTGATATTCCTCTATCGCCACCGCTAGATTTGACCGGGTCAGTTCAAGATCGCCCACGATAATGTGGGCCTCCGCAACGCCATTGTTTCTACTTTGCAAACGCCGTGCCTCTATCAATGCAGGCTCAAACTGCCCCTGATCTGCCAACAACCGGATATATGGCAGCACGACTTGTGCATTGTCGGGCTCGCGTTGGGCCAATGCGGCGGCATCGGCCAAAGTTACGGGCTCAGGCAATGGCAATGCGGTACGGAATGCGGCGACGGCAGCGTCGTTGAGCGGATCAACAGCGCGGTCTGGCTGATCGCTCGCGGTAAAGGCCTTTGCTGTTAAAGTCAGGCTGTAACTATCGGCGTCGCCGCGCGATGCGATTTCCCGGATAACTTCAAGCGCGCCCAGGGGATCACCAGCCTTGTACATCGCCTGTGCCAATAATATCCGCACTTGCCGGTTGCGCGGTTGCTGTCCGAGCAAAATTTGCAACTGGTCGACTGCACGGTTGCTGTTGCCCAATTCAAATTCGCAAATAGCGCTAAGCAAAAGTGCGGCGGGCACTTCGCTGAATGCCGGGCCAGTCTTTGACAATAAGCGGCCTGCCAGCGCATATTCACCCGCACGGGCCGCCAGAACCGCCTGTGCAAAATATGCCCTTGAATTGTTCGGGTCGATGGAAAGTATCTTGCGCGATTGCGACAGCATATCACGATATCGGCCCGCATCGCCCAGAGTCAGGGCATATTCTTCAAGTAATGGAACATCATTGGGGTTAATCTGAAGCCCGCGTTCAAACCAGGGCAATGCAGCCACCACGCCAAATTGTGATCGCATAAGGCGACCGCGAAATTCGAGTGCGCGCACATTTTGGGGGTCAAGTTTGAATGCATAATCGACCGCCTCTATGGCCCCTTTCTGGTTTCCCTGGACAAAGCGAAGTCTAGCAATTTCGGTCCAAATCCGGCTGTCTTTCGGATCAAGCCGGATCGCTTCGTCGAAACTGGCCTGGGCTGCAGCCAGATCTCCACGGTCCATCTTGACGCGGCCCAATATCCGCAAAGCATAAGAACGGTTTTCAGCCGGTATGTTTGGCGATGTCAGCAGGCTTTCGGCAGTATCCCATTCACCCTGCAACCAATAAGCATGGCCCAAAAGATGCGCTATCTGGTCCTTTTCTGCGCCGGCTAACAGTGCCCGTTCAAGCGCGATCTGGGCCGCAGGTGCGTCAAAAAGTTCCAGGCAAACACGCGCCTGCGCCACTAAAGCCGAAACAAATTTCGGATTTTCTTTCACAGCATTCATCAACGCAACACGCGCCGCGCGCAGATCGCCTGATTTTATATATTCCTGCGCTTCTTTATACGAAGAAACAGCGGTGGTACCCATTCCGCGCGTCAATAAAAAGCCACCACCCGCGGCCAGTGCGAGTGAGGCCGAAACTATAATTATGGGTAATCGGCGGGCCACAATCGGAATTCATTCACGCCTGAAGGTCATATTGTTTCAGCAAATCATAGAGCGTGGGACGGCTGATGCCCAACAATTTGGCGGCACCCGATATGTTGCCTTCGGTGCGGGCAATTGCACGCTTGATGGCTTTCCGGTCAGCCGCCTCGCGTGCAGCTTTCAGGTTGAGCAACAATTCATCATCATCCTCATCCCCGAAATCCAGATCGTCGGCGGTCACGAATTTTCCGTCCGCCATTATGACCGCCCGTTTTACCCTGTTTTCCAATTCGCGGACATTGCCCGGCCATTGCCATTGATCGATCGCGTTCAACGCGGCGCTCGACATACCTTTTATCGACGGGTTCATTTCACGGGCAAAACGGCTCACGAAATATTTGGCAAGCAATACCGCATCGCCGGTTCGTTCGATCAAAGACGGAATGGATATTGTGACCTCCGCCAGTCGATAATAGAGATCGTCACGAAAACTTTGGTCGGCTATCATCTTGTTGAGGTTGCGATGGGTCGCACATACGACCCGGACATCGACAGGAATTGGTTTACGTCCGCCAATTCGCTCGATCTCCCGTTCCTGCAAGAACCGGAGGAGTTTCACCTGCAATGGAAGAGGAATATCGCCTACTTCATCGAGAAACAGCGTGCCCCCGTTTGCAATTTCGATCTTGCCTTCTGTGGTTTTTACCGCGCCGGTGAAGGCACCTTTTTCGTGGCCGAAAAGCTCGGATTCAAGAAGGTTTTCAGGTATCGCACCGCAATTAATCGCTACAAATGGTTTGTCAGCACGGTCGCTGGCGTTGTGTAGGCCCCGCGCCAGCAATTCCTTGCCTGTGCCACTTGCCCCCAGCAACATGACGGACACCGTTGTCGGGGCAACACGTTGTATAGTCCGGGCGACCTTTACCATTTCCGGCGATGCGGAAATGATAGTCCCCAGCAATAATTCACCATAGGCATCGGGTTGCTGCAAAAGTTCATTTTGCATTTCCAGTTGCCGGACATGAAATGCCCGTTTGACGATCAAATGCAGTTCATCAATGTCGACCGGCTTTTGATAAAAATCCCATGCGCCTGCCGAAATTGCGCGCAACGCGCTTTCGCGCGCGCCATGCCCTGATGCCACGATAATTTTGGTGTCAGGTTTTAGTTTCAACATTTCGTCGAGAACCGCGAAACCTTCGCTAACGCCGTCCGGATCTGGTGGCAGCCCTAAATCAAGCGTCACAACATCGGGTTCTTCGGCACGCAATAAAGTCATCGCCTCATCACGGTTGGCGGCGCAGAATACTTCGAAATCCTCATAGGACCATTTCAGTTGTTTTTGCAGGCCCAGATCGTCTTCGACGATAAGTAATTTTTGGCGTGTGTCCGATGATTTCATGCCGCTTCATCCATATTTACGGGGTTTTGCGCTTCGGTTGCCTTCGGTAACAACAATGTAAATGTCGTTCCCCTGCCAGGTTTGCTATCCACCCGAAGTTGCCCACCCATCGACAACGCCAAGGCCCGCGCTTCGTATGCCCCTATACCAAAGCCGCCCTCTTTGGTTGATTCAAAGGGTTTGAAAAGCAATTTGGAAATGAACATTTCGGTCATCCCCACACCTTTGTCGGTGATGTGGACTGCGATATCATTGCCCTGCATGTTGCATTTGATCTGCACAGGCGAACCGTCGCCCGTGGCTTCAATGGCATTTTGCACCAGATGACCGATGATCGTCTCGACCCGTGCAGGATCTGCCGTGGCGAACAAACCGGGCTTCAACTCCGCTTCAATGGGATAGATCAACCTTTTGTCATGCACCGCTTTCATGACCGCTTCACCAATGTCGATGACGATTGGAGCAGACTGACGCGCTTTATTATGTTGCGACAGGCGGGCGAGCAGTTCGTTCATTTTGTCGACCGATGACCGTAAAGTATCGATCATGTCGACACGGAACTCGGGCTTTTCGGCGTGGCGTTCTGCATTGCGGGCCAATATACTAAGCTGACTGACCAGGTTTTTGATGTCGTGCGCGACAAAGGCAAAGCGGCGGTTGAATTGTTCGAATTGCTGGCTTTCGGCAAGTGCCTGCTGGCTCGCGGCTTCGGCCAGATAACTCGCCAATTGCCGTCCGACCACGCGCAGCATATCAAGATCTTCCCAATCCAGCGCGCGCGGTAGGCGGGGTCGCGACAATATCACCAGCCCTGCAAGCCTGCCGAAATGCACAAGCGGAACAACCGCCCATGCCTGCGTTTCTTCAAACAACCATTGCGGAATGGCCCTTGGATCGCATCTGTCATCGGTGCCTTCACGGATCTGGTCCATCGATACGATATGCCCTGTCGATTCAAAAAAGGGCATGGTGACCGATGTCACACAATAAGCAGGGACATTCGCTGTAGTCCAGTTCCACCGCGCCTGAAGGGTAAGCCGGTCCTCTTCATCCGGCACCAGTAACAAGCCGCCGGGGCTGTCGAATATATCGGCCAGCGATTTTATCACGCGTTCATAAAATGGGGCGGCTTCCTTTGAAGGAAAACCGATTGTATCGGCAAAGCGCATCCATTCGGACCGGTAGTCATAACGATGCTGGAAGAAATTTTTGGCAATTACGACATTGAGCCAGCTTTTGAACCGGCCTGACGGCACTACCAGTAACGCGGTTAGCGACATGCCGAATATCAGCGTAATCTGGGCCAACCGAACATAAGTCCCGCCGACAATCTCTAGCGCTGTGGCCAGAACGACCATACCAAACATATAGACTGCAATGGCGACCAGCGACACCGAACGAAAGGCAACCGACCGCGACAGCCGCAGCCCCCAATTGCTGTTCCGGCGGGCGGCCATCACAAAAACCGGCGCCAGCAACGCCGTTGCAAAGCCACGGGTCTGGATAAGTTCGTCCGAGGGCGCTGCGGTGATATATCCAATGGTGTACAGATTGAGATCATAGGTCCACATCGCGGCCAGCGCAGCCATAGGCAGGCTGATGCCCCAGCGCGCCTCGGGTGCCGACACGGTGTAGAGATTGTGCACCACGACAAGCGCGCCGACGGCATAGATCATCCGCAATGTCATCGCCGATTGGACTGCGATATCTGTATTGAAACCACGCACCGCAAACAAAGCGACGACGGCATCATTGACCGGCTGGCACAGCAGGACGATCAGCAATACCGCATAGATCATATTGATCGTCCGCGGTTGTTCCTTGCCCTCACCGCTTTTGAGCAGAAAGAACATGAAGCACAGCCATGCGAGATTGCGGGCACTTTCAGCCCATAAAGCGGCAAGGCTCAGCGGCCCCGAAACAATTGCAGCAATACCCCATAAAGACGTCGCTGCCATCGCACATATCAGCAATATCTGCTGGCGATTGCGACTGCCATATTTGTGGAACAGCCATATTGCGAGGGCCGCATACCCAAAGCCCACCGCCGCGTGCCCCCAAAAGCCGATGAAGGTCATCATACCCTCCATCAGCGCGCACCCTCCGGCCAAATTATGACCCGGATAGTCTGCAACAAAATCAGCAGATCAAGGAACGGCGTATAATTTTTGGCATAATATAGGTCATATTCCAGCTTGTGCCGCGCATCTTCCTTCGATGCACCATAAGGATAATTGATTTGCGCCCAACCGGTAATGCCGGGCTTTACCATGTGCCGTTCTGCATAATAAGAAAGCTGCTGTTCCAGATCGGCAACAAATTCCGGGCGCTCGGGACGCGGCCCGACAAAGCTCATCTGGCCTTTGAGCACATTCCATGTCTGGGGCAACTCGTCGACGCGTACTTTGCGGATAAAGCGTCCGACTTTTGTAATCCTTGGGTCGTCCTTTTCCGCCCAGACGGCTTTCCCGCCAACTTCGGCATCTTCCCGCATCGAACGGAGTTTCAGGACAGTATAAGGCTGGCCAAACAACCCGACACGAACCTGCCTATAGAATGCAGGCCCCTTGCTTTCGAGTTTCACCAATATCGCGAACAGCAAAATAATCGGGGCTGTCAGGAATAGCAAAAGCGAGCTGGCGGCGATATCGAACAGACGTTTCGATAGCCCCGACAAGCGCCGGCCCGATGAAAAACCGTCCGAAAAAATCAGCCAGCTCGGGTTGACGCTATCCAGATCGACCCGCCCCGTTTCCCGTTCCAGAAAGGTCGAGATATCGTTGACGTGCACCCCTGTGGTCTTGATCCGCAACAAATCGTCAAGCGGTATGGCATTGCGCCGTTCCTCCAGCGCCAGAACGACTTCGCTCGTCCCCAGTTTTACAACATAATCCGACAAATTATAAATCGCGCTGCGGTTAATCGCTTCGGGGATGACGCGCTTGTTTTCATCCATTGCAATATAGCCGACGACGACAAATCCCGATCCGGCCTTCGCCTCCAGATCCTTGATCCGTTGCGCCCTGCGTCCAGCACCCAGAACCAGCAATCGCCGCTTGAAACTCTCCCCGCCGATCAAGCTGCCAAGGATTGCCCGGCTTGTCGCGAGGAATAGAAACGCAAGGATCATCGCGTATAAGGAGTTAGACCGCCAAAGTGTCATACCGGGCAAGGCAAACGCCATGACCGACTGGAAAATAACGCCCAAGGATACGGCAACCAACAACCGCGCGATCGCAAAGCGCAAAGATTGCAAAGCATCCGGCCCATAAACACCCACCGCCATAGCGGCAACATGGACCGATGCGGCAAAGGTGAATAATTGACCAAAGCGGTTGCCGATATAATCGACATGCATACCTATCTGGTTCGCCCTGATGACCCACGCGGTCTCCGCTGCAACGATCAAAAGGCAAAAATCGATTATCGCGAGAAACAACACCGCATAAGGTATGTAATGTTTGAAAAGCCGGATCATGTCGGGATTTTTAACAACCAAAAGTAAAGTGTCGATTAACTTTACACATTTGTTACAACATTCTGGAAAATTTCTTTTTTTTGCCGTTTGACGGGGCCCAATTCAGAAGTAATAAGCGACCTATCTTTTCCCGAGCAATGAAATGGAGCAGCCGGTGACTATCACTCCTGTCATTCTATCCGGTGGCGGAGGCACGAGATTATGGCCGATGTCCACACCGGTATCGCCGAAGCAGTTTTTGGCACTGACCGACGCGCAAACGATGTTCCAGCTTACCGCCCTGCGCGTAAACGATCGCACCCGCTTTTCAGCGCCCATCGTGGTGGCCAATGTCGCCCATGCCCAAATTGTCGAAGAACAATTGGCGGCGATTGGGATCGACGACGCTACGATATTGCTGGAACCATGCGCGCGCAACACGGCTCCTGCCATAGCATTGGCAGCACTCGCCTGCCACGACGCAGAAACGGCAATACTCGTCATGCCCAGCGACCATGTCATTACGGACCTGGCGGCTTTTGATGCCGCAACCGATGCCCTTTTGCCTCTGGTCGAAAATGGCTGGCTGGCAACATACGGCATCAGCCCGACAGCTCCGGAAACTGGATACGGCTATATCCAAATGGACGCAGCCCAGGCGCCGGGCGTTTATGCCGTCAAACGGTTTGTCGAAAAACCCGAGCTCGCGCGCGCCAAAGAAATGATTGCCGGCGGCGACCATGTCTGGAACGGCGGCATTTTCCTGTTCAGGGCTGACAAGTTTCTTGATGCCCTATCGGCCTATGCACCCGCGATGCTGGAGGCGGCGAATGCAGCCATGGAATCGGCAACTTTGCAGGGTCAACGAATATATCCCCAGCTTGCGGCTTTTGAACAATGCCCATCGGACAGCATCGACTATGCCGTAATGGAAAAAGCCGACCGCGTCGCCGTCGCCCCCGTCAGCATGGGGTGGTCCGACGTCGGCAGCTGGGATTCACTACATGAAATCAGGATCAAAGATGAAAACGAAAATGCAATATCCGGTTCGGTCCGGATAAATGACTCCAAAGGGAATCTGGTCCACGCAGACGGTATCCGCATATCATTGCACGGGGTCAGCGACCTGATTGTCGTCGCCAATGGCACTGAAGTGATGATCTTGCCCAGAGGAACAAGCCAAAAGGTTAGGGACTTCGCCAAAGATTGACGCCTTGGTTGAGTAGGTTAGGGACCATCCCTTTCAAAGACGCCCTTGAAAGACCCGCAACCCCGCCTTCAACTTACACGCCTCAGTTCGAGGCTGTGACATGTACTGCGGCTTGGACCGGCTGCTATTGAGAGCGCCTTATCATATAGTATGTGGATGGCAGTATGAGATCAAAAACAACATCGCTTCCCAATGTCGTTGCGTCGACTGCTTCAAAGCGGATATTATCCAAACCCATTTCTTCCGCCTCCATTTTAGCCAACAAAATATCTTCTTCACAGGCATCAAAGCCGGTGAAGCAACTGTTGGGGTAGAGTTTGGCAAATTGATTGATCGCCTGACCCGTGCCGCAATTGATGTCGGCAACGTCGATGCCGCGTTCCAATTTATCTACAAGTCCGGGCTTCAGTCGCATGATATGGTCTTCTAGCGCCATAACTGCGGTGCGATTATTTTCATCCGCAACATAATCATAAGAATAATTGCCGTCCAGACGGACACTTTTTTCGAAGTCTTGTCTGTCGATCAGGGCTTGCTTGTTAACGGCACCCGACCGATCAAATTCGCTTAGCTTGTTATACATGGTGTCGCTCCTTTACATAGCTCTCGCGCTATATTACCGTTACACTCGCGACCGTTTGTTTCACCGTTTGAACCAGCGTTGTAATTTTAGAATTTGGCGTGTAAATTTGAAGCGAAGGAGGGTTCGTTGCCGCTTGGTTCGGAAATTCGTACCAACCTACTCGGAGAAATAGCGTTATTTCGTGGTATCGAGCCGCTGGATTTGCCCGCCTCGCGCAAGACTCGCGCACTGTTTATTTATCTGCTGCTCAATGCCAAGCCGGTTCGCCGCGACCGGCTATGCGAGATTTTCTTCGATATTCCGGACGACCCCCGCGCCGCTTTACGCTGGTCGCTCTCAAAATTGCGCGTGATGCTCGGCAAAGACGCGCATCGCCTGAATGCGGATCGCGAGAGGGTTTTTCTCGATGCGGCCGGATTCAAACTCGATATCGATCATCTTGATGCAACGCAGGCAATGGAATTGCCATTACCGGGAATCGATTTGCCAGGTCTGGACGAATATACACTTTGGTTGGGCGCCGAACGCGCAGCCATAGACAGAAAGCGTGCGCGTCGCCTTGATGAGGCCGCCCGCAATGCGCGATATTCCGATGCAGAGCGCAAAAGATTTGCGGCCGCCGCCGCCGACTTGGGTGAACATGTGGAGCCAGTAGCGCCGCCGGTTGCACATCAAACCATCAATTATTGCTTTGCACAGGATGGCACACGGATCGCGTATGCGGTGACGGGCGCTGGAAATGTTTTGGTAAAGGCTGCCAACTGGTTGAACCATCTCGAACTGGATTGGAACAGTCCATTATGGGGCCGTATGGTCGGTGGTCTATCGGAAAGTTTCCGGTTGGTGCGGTATGATGAACGGGCCAACGGACTTTCAGACTGGGATGTGAATGAACTCTCTTTCGAAACTCTGGTCAGTGATTTGGAAGCCGTTGTAGATACGCTAGGGTTAAAACGGTTTCCGCTTCTCGGGATATCACAGGGTGCCGCCGTAAGCATCGAATATGCCGCGCGTCACCCGGATCGTGTATCCCATCTTATCCTTCTGGGCGGCTATAGCAGCGGATGGCGTCACTGGGCGGACAAGGATGAGGCGGCGGAGCGAGAGGCTGTGATGACTCTGGTTA
>Ga0073914_10000136_pt1 | contig 14244 bp, 10 predicted proteins | sample GWRWT4_30Apr14_FD_71481 | JGI IMG/M metagenome (GOLD analysis project Ga0073914, IMG submission 71481) | Sand microcosm microbial communities from a hyporheic zone in Columbia River, Washington, USA - GW-RW T4_30-Apr-14 | ecosystem: Engineered > Artificial ecosystem > Sand microcosm >... | reverse complement strand
TTGCGGCAAAAAGAAGCACCGCTCCACGGCAAAACCCGCGGTCATTAAGCAGAAAAAACAACGCCTCCTGACGGAGGCGTTGTTTTAGGTCGGTCAGGCTGGGGTTTTGACACAGCCTGTTGAGCGGCCTTTTTCATGAAGGACTGATCAACGCTTGTTCAGCGGGACAATGTTGCGCTGTGTAGCGCCCGTGTAGAGCTGGCGCGGACGGCCGATCTTGTACGGTGCTTCGTGCATTTCAGTCCAGTGCGAAATCCAGCCAACCGTACGGGCGAGGGCGAAGATCACGGTGAACATGGAGGTGGGGATGCCAATGGCCTTGAGGATGATGCCGGAGTAGAAGTCCACATTCGGGTAGAGCTTGCGCTCGACGAAATACGGATCGTTACGAGCGGCTTCTTCCAGCTTCATGGCCAGTTCGAGCTGCGGGTCATTGATGCCAAGAGCTTCGAGGACTTCATCGCAAGTCTGCTTCATGACCTGAGCGCGGGGATCAAAGTTCTTGTAAACGCGGTGACCAAAGCCCATGAGCTTGAAGGAATCATTCTTGTCCTTGGCCTTGGCGATGAACTTGTCGAGATTGTCCACGGAGCCGATTTCGTCGAGCATTTTCAGCACGGCTTCGTTGGCGCCACCGTGCGCCGGGCCCCAGAGTGCAGCGATGCCGGCAGCGATACAGGCGTAAGGATTGGCACCGGTGGAGCCGGTCAGTCGTACGGTAGAGGTCGACGCGTTCTGCTCATGGTCAGCATGCAGGATGAAGATGCGGTCCATGGCTTTGGCCAGCACCGGATTCACCACATATTCTTCGCAAGGCACGGCAAACATCATGCGCAGGAAATTTTCGGCATAGCCGAGCTTGTTGTCCGGGTACACGAAGGGTTGGCCGGCGTTGTACTTGTAGCTCATGGCAGCAATCGTCGGCATCTTGGCGATGAGACGGATAGCGGCAATGCGGCGATGCTCCAGATTATTGATGTCCAGATTGTCGTGATAGAAGGCAGACAGCGCACCAACCACGCCGCACATCACGGCCATGGGGTGGGCATCACGACGGAAGCCGCGATAAAAGAACTGCAACTGCTCGTGAACCATGGTGTGCTGGGTAATGAGGTGCACGAAATCGGCTTTCTCGGTGGCATTCGGCAGCTCGCCATTGAGGAGCAGATAACAGGTTTCAAGATAGTCGGACTGGGTGGCCAGCTGATCAATCGGATAGCCGCGGTGCAGGAGAATGCCCTTGTCGCCATCAATGAAGGTGATCTTGGATTCACAGGCGGCCGTTGCCATGAAGCCGGGGTCGTAAGTGAAGTAGCCCTGCGCGAGCACGTCTTTCACATCAATAACGTCCGGGCCGAGAGTGCCGGAAGAAACGGGCAGATCAATCGACTTTTCGCCGATAGTGAGGGTTACTTTTGTGCCCGACATGGCAGTCTCCTTGAGCAGAGGGTTCAGCGCGACCAAAGCAATTTGCGGACCTGTGCAGCGTGACCGCTGCCGGTATCAACTTGTCATGAAAACACTTTGGGGAAGGCGCGCTAGCTTAAATTGTGAGGCGATTTTGTCAATCAAAGGACGCGGGTTCCGCTGGCAATTTTGCCGGAAAAACACGCGCTTAGCGTAAATCATCAATGACTTCAGGGTCAGTGCGCGAGTGCCTGCCCATGGACTTTATCCTCATCCTCCCTGTCGCGCACCGTGATGATGCTGTTTGTGATTAAAAAAACAGCATCTGCTTCATGGTGGGGCAAGCCAGATTTATTTTGCCGGAGTTTTAGCCGCGTTACGGGTTTGTAATTGAATTTCTGCGGGATTATACTTCCCGCCCGGTTTTGAGCCGACCGTAAAATCCTTGAAATTCACAGGATTTTCAATGGCTTGCTGCAACATCCGCTTTTTCCCTTAGGTATCGGCCCGGGCCATATGCTCCCGGGCTCCCCACAGGAACCGCTCTGTGAAAAGCAACCGACCTGTCAATCTCAGTCTGTCCACGGTGCTGGCAGTCAATCTGAAATCTCCTGTCGCCATCGCCTCCATCCTGCATCGCATTTCCGGCGTGCTGATTTTCCTGCTGATCCCCGTGCTGCTTTATGTACTTCAGGAGTCGCTCATCTCCGAGCAGGCCTTTATTGCGGTCAAGGCGGATGTACTGGGCGGCCTGATTGGCGGTTTCCTGGTGTTTGTGGCCCTTGCCGGCCTCATTTTCCATCTCGTTGTGGGGGCCAAGCATCTGGTGCAGGACTTTGGTATCGGCGAGTCGCTGCAGGGTGGTCGTCTCTTTGCCTGGCTGGCGCTTGCCACGGCAGGCCTCTTCATTATCGCGGCGCTTGCCTGGATGGTGCTCTGATGAGAAACAGTGCAACGAGCTTCAGTCGCTCCGGTCTTTCCGATTGGCTGGTACAGCGTGTCAGCGCCTATATCCTGGCCGCCTATTTTCTGGTCATCGTGGGCTTCCTGATTTGCCGGCATGAGGTTGGCTTTGCTGACTGGTATGCCTTCATGACCTCCACGGCCATGCGCATTTTCACCCTGCTTTCCCTGCTGGCACTGGCCGGGCATGCCTGGGTGGGTTTGTGGACCGTTTTCACCGATTACGTAACGGAACGCCAGCTCGGCCCCAAGGCCAGCGTTCTGCGTCTGCTGCTGCAGGTTGGCATGGCGATCTTCATTTTTGTGTACGTGGTCTGGGGCATCCAGATCCTGTGGGGGAACTGATCTGTGGCTAGCGAAATCAAGGCAAGCAATATTCCCACGCTCACGTTTGATGCCGTGATTGTTGGCGGTGGCGGCTCCGGCATGCGCGCCTCCTTGCAACTGGCACGGGCCGGTCTGAAAGTCGCCGTGCTCACCAAGGTGTTTCCGACCCGCTCACACACGGTGGCGGCTCAGGGGGGAATCGGTGCATCACTGGGCAACATGAGCGAAGACAACTGGCATTACCATTTTTACGACACCGTAAAGGGTTCGGACTGGCTGGGTGATCAGGACGCCATCGAATTCATGTGCCGTGAAGCCCCCAAAGTGGTGTACGAACTCGAACACATGGGCATGCCGTTTGACCGCAATGCCGATGGCACGATCTACCAGCGTCCTTTTGGTGGCCACACCTCCAACTATGGTGAAAAGCCGGTGCAACGTGCCTGTGCGGCGGCTGACCGTACCGGCCATGCATTGCTGCACACGCTCTATCAAAGCAATCTTGCCGCCAAGACAGAGTTCTTTGTCGAGTGGATTGCGCTGGATCTGATTCGTGATGAAGAGGGCGATGTCCTCGGTGTGACGGCGATTGATCTTGCCACTGGCGAAGTCAGTGCCTTCCAGGCGAAGTGCACGTTGTTTGCCACGGGCGGTGCCGGTCGCATTTATCAGGCCTCCACCAATGCCTTCATCAATACCGGTGACGGTCTCGGCATGGCGGCACGTGCCGGCATTCCGCTGGAAGACATGGAGTTCTGGCAGTTCCACCCGACCGGTGTTGCCGGTGCCGGTGTACTGCTGACAGAGGGTTGCCGTGGTGAAGGCGGCCTGCTGCGCAACAAGAATGGCGAGCGCTTCATGGAGCGTTACGCACCCAACCTGAAGGATCTGGCGCCGCGCGATTTCGTGTCCCGCTCCATGGACCAGGAAATCAAGGAAGGCCGTGGTTGTGGCCCGAATGGCGATTATGTCGTGCTGGACCTGACGCATCTTGGTGAAGAAACCATCATGAAGCGTCTGCCTTCCGTGCATGAAATCGGCAAGAACTTCGCCAACGTCGATTGCACCAAGGAAGCGATTCCGGTGGTACCGACCATCCATTATCAAATGGGCGGCATTCCCACGAACATCCATGGTCAGGTGGTGGCGCCGAAAGACGGCAATCCCAACTCGGTGGTCAAGGGCTTTTACGCGATTGGCGAGTGCTCCTGCGTCAGCGTTCACGGTGCCAACCGTCTCGGTACCAACTCCCTGCTGGATCTGATCGTGTTCGGCAAGGCTGCGGGTGAGCACATCATCGAGCAGGTGGCACTGGCACCGGCTTCGCACAAGTCGCTGCCGCAGGATGCGCTAGAAAAAACATTGGCCCGTATTGCCAAGCTCGATGATTCAACGTCGGGTGAGTATTGCCAGGACGTGGCCAATGACATGCGTCGTGCCATGCAGACTCACGCTGGCGTGTTCCGCACACAGGCCCTGCTTGACGAAGGCGTGCAGAAAATCCTGGAAATCGAAAAACGCATCAGCAACATCCATCTCGAGGACAAGTCCAAGGTTTTCAATACGGCACGTATTGAAGCGCTGGAGCTGGAAAACCTGATTGAAGCGGCCAAAGCGACCATCGTGTCTGCTGCAGCCCGCAAGGAGTGCCGTGGCGCGCACACCGTGGTGGATTACGAGCGTCCGGTGACGGACCCCGACCATCCCCTGGGTCGCAATGACAAGGAATGGATGCGTCATACCTTGTGGTACCGCGAAGGCAACCGTCTTGATTACAAGCCGGTCAAGCTGACACCGCTGACGGTGGATTCGGTTCCGCCCAAGCCCCGTACGTTCTAAGCGGCTACTAAGCAGATTTTTGCGAGGCACACCCCATGAGTGAAGTGCGTATTTTTGAAGTTTATCGCTACGATCCGGACAAGGACGAAGCGCCGTATATGCAGACCTACGAGATCACGCTCGACGGCTCCGAGCGCATGCTGCTCGATGCATTGATCAAGCTGAAGGAAGTGGACGAGTCCCTGAGCTTCCGCCGTTCCTGCCGTGAAGGTATTTGCGGTTCGGATGGCATGAATATCAATGGCAAGAATGGCTTGGCTTGTCTCATCAACATGAAGACATTGCCGAAAAAGGTGGTGATTCGTCCCTTGCCGGGTTTGCCGGTCATTCGCGACCTTGTTGTGGACATGAGCATGTTCTACAACCAGTACGAGAAAGTGCAACCGTATCTGGTCAATGACACGCCGGCCCCTGCGAAGGAGCGCCTGCAGTCACCGGAAGACCGTGAAAAGCTGGACGGACTTTACGAGTGCATTCTCTGCGCCTGCTGCTCCACCGCTTGCCCGTCCTTCTGGTGGAACCCGGAAAAATTCCTGGGCCCATCCGCACTGATCCAGGCCTACCGCTTTCTGGCGGATACGCGTGATACCGCGACCGCCGAGCGTCTGGCTAAGCTGGATGATCCCTTCAGCATTTTTCGCTGCCGCGGCATCATGAACTGCGTCAGTGTCTGCCCCAAGGGACTCAACCCCACCAAGGCGATTGGCCATATCCGTAACATGTTGCTGAGTCAGGGCGCCTGAGGCGCTTAATCGCGGCGACAGCAATACCGGCAAAGCCCCTGCACCGATGCAGGGGCTTTGTTTCAAACAAGTGTTGAGACATCGTTGGCAGCCTTCGTCTGCCGACCTTTCACCGGTAGCGGAAGGCTGCTCCCCGGTGCAGAATACCGGCCGCGCGGCCGGCGTTTCTTTGGGTACAACGCTGTACCGAATCAGGCCGTGCCGATGATGGCGTAAGCCATCCTGTTTTTCTGCCGGTAACCCTGGCGAAAGGCAGCCGTTTTAGCATCCAGCGGTTACACTCTGGGCTGGATGAAGGTCGTGACGCCTTACAAGGGCATCGCGGGTCAAGGTAAAAGAGAAGGCGAAACAGCACTCCGTACGCACATAGAGCGGCCGGCTTCTCTTCAGTGGGAACATCAAAAATGCAAGATGGCCAAATGTTGCGCCAGTGGAGCACTTCCCAGCTCTCGGCGGAAAACGCAGCCTATGTTGAAGATCTTTACGAACAGTTTCTTGTCTCTCCCCAGGCAGTGCCGGAAGACTGGCGCAGCTATTTCGAAAAACTGCCACGTGTTGATGGCGTCGCCCAGGACACCCCGCACAAGGGGGTTCGTGAACAGTTTCTGTTGCTGGCCAAGAACTCCTCACGCGCGCAAGCCTTGCCGACCAGTCGTGTCAGTACCGAGCACGAGCGTCGCCAGGTCGCTGTACTGCAGCTGATTGCCGGTTACCGCAACCGTGGCCATCAACGTGCCAAACTTGATCCTCTTGGTCTCATGCAGCGCGAATCGGTTCCCGATCTTGATCTCGCCACGCACGGTTTGACGCCTTCCGATCTGGATACAGTCTTCAATACCGGCAACCTCGCCATCGGCAAGGAAGAGTGCACGCTGGGTGAAATGGTCAAAGCGATGGAGGCCATTTATTGCGACTCCATCGGCACCGAATACATGCATATCGTCAACACCACCGAAAAGCGCTGGATACAGCAGCGTCTTGAAAGTGTGCGCGGCAATCCGAATTTTTCGCCTGACACCAAAAAACATGTATTGGAGCGTGTCAGTGCTGCCGAGGGCCTGGAAAAATTTCTGGGCACCCGTTTTGCTGGCGCCAAGCGATTTGGCCTGGAAGGCGGCGAATCACTGATTCCTCTGGTGGATGAAATCATTCAGCGCGGTGGCTCTTATGGCGTCAAGGAAGTGGTCATCGGTATGGCCCACCGTGGCCGCCTGAATGTGCTCGTTAACATTCTAGGTAAGAACCCCGGTGATCTGTTCAGCGAGTTCGAAGGTAAAAGTTTTAACAAGCAGGGTTCCGGTGATGTGAAATACCATCAGGGTTATTCATCCAATGTGATGACATCCGGTGGTGAAGTGCATCTGGCACTGGCTTTTAATCCGTCGCATCTGGAAATTGTGTCACCGGTGGTTGAAGGGTCGGTGCGTGCCCGCCAGGATCGTCGCAGCGATGTGCATGGTCGCCAGGTATTGCCGATAAGCATTCATGGTGATGCGGCCTTCGCCGGTCAGGGCGTGGTGATGGAAACCTTCCAGATGTCACAGACCCGTGGTTATAAAACGGGTGGCACCATTCATATCATCATCAATAATCAGGTGGGGTTCACCACCAGCAACAAGGACGATGCGCGCTCCACGGAATATTGCACCAGTGTTGCGAAAATGGTGCAGACGCCGATTTTCCATGTGAATGGCGATGATCCTGAAGCCGTATTTTTTGTCACGCAGCTGGCACTGGATTTTCGCATGGAGTTCAGCAAGGACGTCGTGATTGACATTGTTTGCTATCGCCGCCGTGGCCATAACGAAGCCGACGAACCTTCGTCCACACAGCCGGTGATGTACCAGGTGATTGGGAAGTTGCCGACCACGCGAGCCATCTACGCCGACAAGCTGGTGGCCGAAGGCGTGATCACGCGTGTCAAAGCAGATGATATGGTGGATGAGTATCGCAAGGTGCTCGAAGCCGGTCAGCATGTGGTGAAGGCGCTGGTGCGCGAACCGAATAAAACCTTGTTTGTTGACTGGTCTCCCTATCTCGGGCATGCCGTTATCGATGAATGGGATACCTGTGTTTCGCTGAAAACCTTGCAGGAACTCGGCAAGAAACTGGAAAAGCTGCCGGAAACTTTTGTTCTGCAAAAGCAGGTACAGAAGGTGATGGAAGACCGTTCGCGCATGTGGGCCGGCAATCTCGAGTTCAACTGGGGCGCGGCCGAAACGCTTGCCTATGCCACCATTTTGAACGACGGATTCTTTGTGCGCCTTACCGGTCAGGATGTCGGGCGTGGCACGTTCTCCCATCGTCATGCCGTCCTGTACAGCCAGAAAGACGGTCAGCCTTATGTGCCATTGCAAAACATTGATGTCACGCAGCCGGTTTTCGATATTTATGATTCCCTGCTCTCGGAAGAAGCGGTGCTGGCGTTCGAGTACGGCTATTCAACGACGGCACCGAAGTCACTGATTATCTGGGAAGCGCAGTTTGGCGATTTTGCCAATGGCGCACAGGTGGTCATTGATCAGTTCATTTGCAGTGGTGAAACCAAGTGGGAGCGTTTGTGCGGGTTGACGCTGCTCCTGCCGCACGGATTCGAGGGGCAGGGGCCGGAGCATTCTTCCGCCCGTCTTGAGCGTTTCCTGCAGCTGTGTGCCGAACACAATATGCAGGTTTGCACACCGACAACACCCGCGCAGATTTTTCATCTGCTGCGCCGTCAGGCAGTGCGCCCGCTGCGCAAGCCACTGATCATCATGTCGCCCAAAAGCCTGTTGCGCCACAAGCTGGCGGTATCGACACTGGAAGACTTGGCGCATGGCCAGTTTCAGACCGTCATTCCGGAAATCGATGCGATCAAGCCTGAGGCAGCAACGCACGTGATTCTCTGTGGCGGCAAGGTGTATTACGACCTGCTGGAGAAGCGTCGCGAGACCAAACGCGAGGACGTGGCCATTGTTCGTATCGAGCAGCTTTATCCCTTCCCGGAAAAAAAGCTGGCGGAAGTACTGGCGCAGTACAAAAACGTGAAGAGTGTGGTGTGGTGCCAGGAAGAGCCGATGAATCAGGGCGCCTGGTACTGCAGCCAGCATCACATTCACTCCGTGGTGAGGGGTCTGAACGAGAAGTTGCGCGCGCGCTATGCCGGTCGTCCACCGGCAGCGGCCCCGGCTTGTGGCTCCATGTACTTGCATGCCAAAGAACAAGCGGCGCTGGTGGAAGATGCTTTCAACAGCTGATTCCGGAAAATTGAGCACAGAAGAAACGACACAAGGAATTTCATAAAATGGCCATTGAAATCAAGGCACCTGTTTTCCCTGAATCTGTTGCAGACGGCACAGTGGCGACCTGGCATAAAAAACCGGGCGAAGCGGTTGCACGTGACGAACTGATTGTTGATATCGAGACCGACAAGGTCGTGCTTGAAGTGGTGGCGCCTGCCGATGGCGTGATCAGCAAGGTGCTGAAGAATGAAGGCGATACGGTGCTGTCGCAGGAAACGCTCGCTCTTTTTGAAGAGGGCGCAGCTGCTGCGGCCACTACTGCAAGTGCGCCAACTGCTGCTCCTGTGGCTGCGCCGGCAGCCACTGCTTCCGACGACGCCCTGAGTCCGGCCGTGCGCAAGCTGGTGGCGGAAAACAACTTGGACCCTGCAAAAATCACAGGCACGGGTAAAGGCGGTCGTCTGACCAAGGAAGATGTTGAGGCTTACCTGAAGAAACCGGTGGCTGCACCTGCCCAGGCCCCTGCTGCTGCGCCGGCACCCGTTGCTCAGGCCATTGCCGTTGCCGTGGGTGAACGCGTAGAGAAGCGCGTGCCGATGACACGTCTGCGTGCCAAGGTTGCCGAGCGTCTGCTTGAAGCCAAGCAATCTACCGCCATGCTCACCACGTTTAACGAAGTGAACATGAAGCCGGTCATGGAGTTGCGTAAACAGTACGCCGAGAAATTTGAAAAAACGCATGGCGTGCGTCTCGGCTTCATGTCGTTTTTTGTCAAGGCAGCGGTGGAGGCTCTCAAGCGCTTCCCGGCGGTGAATGCTTCGATTGATGGCACCGATATTGTTTATCACGGTTTTTATGACGTGGGCGTGGCGGTGTCTTCTGACCGTGGCCTGGTGGTTCCGATCTTGCGTAATGCAGAACGCATGAGCCTGGCTGAGGTTGAAAAATCAGTAGGCGAATACGGTAAGAAGGCAAAGGAAGGCAAACTCACCATCGAGGACATGACCGGCGGGACCTTCACCATTTCCAATGGTGGGGTGTTTGGCTCGCTGCTTTCCACGCCGATTCTGAATCTGCCGCAGACAGCCATTCTGGGCATGCACAAGATCCAGGAACGACCCATGGCCATCAATGGTGAAGTGGTGATCCTGCCGATGATGTATCTCGCGCTGTCTTATGACCATCGCATGATCGATGGCAAGGAAGCCGTGAGCTTCCTCGTGGCGATCAAGGACCTGGTGGAAGATCCTGCCCGTTTGTTGCTGGAAATCTGATCATTCGTGCCCCGCTTTCACGGCGGGGTGCATTCATCCCGAATCAACTGATATGAAGAAGGGACAGGCTCATGGCACAGAGTTTTGATGTTGTCGTCATTGGCGGCGGACCTGGCGGTTATGAGGCAGCCATTCGTGCTGCCCAGCTCGGCCTGAGTGTCGCCTGTATTGAAAAGCGCGTGCACAAGGGCAAGCCCGCCCTCGGTGGTACTTGCCTGAATGTGGGCTGCATTCCCTCCAAGGCCTTGCTGGATTCCACGCACAAGTACCATGAAGCGGCGCATGGTTTTGCCATCCATGGCATCACGATTGAAAAAATCTCTTTTGATGTAAAAGCCATGCAGGCGCGCAAGGATACCGTGGTGGGTAATCTCACCGGCGGTGTGGCGCAGCTGTTCAAGGGCAATGGCATTATCTGGCTGCAGGGTACCGGCAAGTTGCTGGCCGGGCGTCAGGTCGAGTTCACGCCCCTCGTTGGAGAGACAGGAGAGCAAGGTGCTGTCGAGATTGTCGATGCCAAAAATGTGATTCTCGCAGCCGGTTCCGTGCCGGTAAACATTCCGGTAGCGCCATTGCTGGAAGGCATTATTGTGGATTCGACAGGCGCCCTTGAGTTTCAGGACGTACCGAAAAAGCTCGGTGTTATCGGTGCCGGTGTTATCGGTCTTGAGCTGGGCTCCGTATGGAACCGTCTGGGTGCGGAAGTGGTGGTGCTGGAGGCCGTTGATGCTTTCCTGCCGGCTTGCGACAAGGCCGTGGCCAAGGAAGCACAGAAAATTCTCGGCAAGCAGGGGCTTGATATTCGTCTGGGTGCCCGTGTGACGGGTACAGAGGCCAAAGGCAAAACCGTCACGGTGAAATATACCGATAAGGACGGTGAGCACAGCGAAGCGTTTGACCGCCTGATTGTGGCAGTGGGTCGTCGCCCTTATACCGAAGGTCTGCTCGCGGCTGATTGCGGGATCACCCTGGATGAGCGCCGCTTTGTGCATGTGGATACGCATTGCCAGACTTCGGTGCCTGGTGTTTTTGCCATTGGCGATCTGGTGCGCGGTCCGATGCTGGCACACAAGGCCATGGAGGAGGGCATGATGGTGGCGGAGCAGATTGCCGGCCATCACGCGCAGGTCAATTACGACACCATCATCGGTGTGATTTATACGCACCCGGAAATTGCCTGGGTGGGCATGACGGAAGAGCAGGCTAAAAGTGAAGGCCTGGATGTGAAAACAGGACAGTTTGCTTTTGCGGTCAATGGTCGTGCGCTGGCAGCAAATGACAGTGCCGGTTTTGTGAAGTTTGTGGCCGATGCCAAGACAGACCGCTTGCTGGGCATGCATGTCATCGGCCCCAGCGCTGGCGACATTGTGCACCAGGGCATGATTGCTCTGGAGTTCGGTGCATCGGTGGAAGATTTGCAGCTGATGACGTTTGCGCATCCGACCTTGTCGGAGGTGGTGCACGAGGCAGCCTTGTCGGTGGATGGCCGTGCCATTCATGCGATTCAGCGTAAGAAAAAATGACGCAAAGATTTTCCCGGCGGCCAACGTGGGTTCCGGGCAACGGTGACGCAGTGATCCTGCGCCAGACAGCAACAAAGAGAGTGGTAATCACACAATGAATCTTCACGAATATCAGGGCAAACAGCTCTTCGCCGAATATGGCTTGCCGGTTTCCAAAGGCTTTGCCGCGTCCACCCCCGAAGAGGCTCGTGCAGCGGCACAGCGTATCGGTGGTGAGAAATGGGTGGTCAAGGCACAGGTGCATGCCGGTGGTCGCGGCAAGGCCGGTGGTGTGAAGCTGGTGACGACGCTGGACGAGGTGGAGGCCTTTGCCCGCGCCAAGCTCGGTACCCAGCTGGTGACTTACCAGACCGATGCCCGTGGCCAGCCCATTTCGAAGATTCTCGTGGAAACTTGTACCGACATCGCCAAGGAGCTTTATCTCGGTGCGGTGGTGGATCGTGCGACACGTCGTATTGTTTTCATGGCCTCTACCGAAGGTGGCGTGGAAATCGAGAAAGTTGCCCACGAAACACCGGAAAAGATTTTCAAGGCGATCATTGATCCCTTGATTGGCGCACAAGCCTTTCAGGGCCGTGATCTAGGTTACAAGCTGGGCCTCAATCACGATCAGGTAAAGCAGTTCGTGAAGATTTTCACTGGCCTTGCCAAGATGTTTGTCGAACTGGATCTTGCGCTGCTGGAAGTGAACCCCCTGGTGATTACCAGCGAAGGCAATCTGCATTGTCTCGATGCCAAAATCACGATTGATTCCAATGCCCTGTTCCGTCATCCCAAGCTGAAAGCCATGTATGACCCTTCGCAGGAAGACGAACGCGAGCGTCGTGCCGTGGAGTGGGACCTCAACTATGTGGCGCTGGAAGGCAACATCGGCTGCATGGTGAATGGTGCAGGTCTTGCCATGGCCACCATGGACATCATCAAGCTCAAGGGTGGCCAGCCGGCCAACTTCCTTGACGTTGGCGGAGGTGCAACGAAAGAGCGCGTGACCGAAGCCTTCAAGATCATTCTTTCCGATGAAGCCGTACAGGGTGTGCTCGTCAACATCTTCGGCGGCATCGTGCGCTGCGACATGATTGCTGAAGGCATCATCGGTGCAGTGAAAGAAGTGGGCGTGAAGGTTCCTGTGGTGGTTCGCCTTGAAGGCAACAATGCAGAACTCGGCGCAAAGATCCTGAAAGAAAGCGGTTTGAACATCACTCCGGCGGCCTCGCTCAATCAAGCGGGTGATCTTGTCGTGAAGGCAGTGGGAGCATAAGAAAATGAGCGTGCTGATCAACAAGAACACCAAGGTTATTTGTCAGGGCATTACCGGTTCCCAGGGCACACTGCACACCGAGCAGGCGATTGCCTATGGCACCAAAATGGTGGGTGGCGTAACACCAGGCAAGGGTGGCACCACGCATCTTGGGCTGCCTGTTTTTGACACGGTGCATGAAGCCGTGGAAAAAACCGGTGCTGAAGCATCCGTGATCTATGTGCCTGCCGCGTTTGCCAAAGACTCCATTCTTGAGGCCGTTGATGCAGGCATCAAGCTGGTGGTGTGCATTACCGAAGGCGTGCCGACTATCGACATGCTTTATGTGAAGGAATACATCCTGCGTAAAGGCGGTGTGCGTCTGATCGGGCCAAACTGCCCGGGTGTGATCACGCCGGGCGAGTGCAAGATCGGCATCATGCCGGGTCATATTCATCTGCCCGGTAAGGTCGGTATCGTGTCGCGCTCCGGCACGCTGACCTATGAAGCCGTGAAGCAGACAACAGACCTCGGTTTTGGCCAGAGTACCTGTATCGGTATCGGTGGTGATCCGATTCCCGGCACGACCTTTATTGATGCGCTCGCGCTGTTCCAGGCTGATCCACAGACTGAAGCCATCATCATGGTGGGCGAGATCGGTGGCAGTGCCGAAGAAGAGGCCGCTGCTTATATCAAGGCCAATGTGACCAAACCGGTAGTGTCCTATATTGCTGGTGTGACGGCTCCGGCCGGCAAGCGCATGGGTCATGCCGGTGCCATCATCTCCGGTGGCAAGGGTACGGCGGCAGAGAAGTTTGCCGCGTTGCAAGCGGCTGGAGTGAAGACAGTCGATAACCCTGCGGAAATGGGCAATGCTCTTGCAGCGCTGACCGGCTGGAAGTAAGCGCTTGAAGGAAAGTCCTGTCATAAAAAAGGCCGCATAAGCGGCCTTTTTTATGACAGGAAAATCAGGAATTTTCTGTTGGACGGCGGTGTCTATTGCCGCTCACGACAGGTGTTATGGCCGGATCAGGTTTATCGCAGGATGGTGTTTAACAGCCTTTTTTATTTCTTCAGACTGTACTTGAAAAGGATGCTTCCTCTCGCTAATGCCAGAAGCTTTATGGACGGCTTTATATGATTTTTCCACCGATTCACATCACCATCATGCAGCCTGCGGGCTATGTGCATTCTCTGGGCTTCATTGATCAGGCTCGCTATTTTCGTTATCAGCTTCGACGCTTGGGGGCTGAGGTGAGTCTGGCAAAAAACCAGTTGCGGGCAGATGCCATTAACATTGTTTTTGGCGCGCATCTGGGTTTCCCTGCAGACTGGCAAAAGCGCCATGTCTGTCTGATAGTGAATCTGGAACAGCTGGGAGCGGGCGGTGCGGCGGTTAGCCAGGAATATTTGGACCTGCTGCGAAATGCAGCGGTGGTTGATTATGCAGAAGCCAATACCCATGCGTACTCCAATAGCCCTGACAGTATTCCGCTGGTGTCTTTTTTACATGCACCTTATCTGGATGCAGGGGCGACTATTGAGCTTGAATCAAGACCCATAGACTTGCTTTTTTATGGTTGCATCAACCCGCGCCGGAAAGCATTTATTGACCGGATATCGGCCTGCGGTATTCAGGTGTCTGTGGTTGATGTCGGTATTTTTGGTCCTGAGCGCGATCAGTTCATTCGTCAGGCCAAAGCAGTACTG
>Ga0073914_10000135_pt1 | contig 14248 bp, 12 predicted proteins | sample GWRWT4_30Apr14_FD_71481 | JGI IMG/M metagenome (GOLD analysis project Ga0073914, IMG submission 71481) | Sand microcosm microbial communities from a hyporheic zone in Columbia River, Washington, USA - GW-RW T4_30-Apr-14 | ecosystem: Engineered > Artificial ecosystem > Sand microcosm >... | reverse complement strand
CGATGCCATAGCCACCAATCAGTTCAACCACCACGTCGATCTCGGGGTTGGCGATGATCTGGCGCGCGTCGCTCACCACGGTCACGCCTTCGCCAGCCACTTCACGGGCACGCTCGACGTTCAGGTCGGCCACCATCGAAATCTCGATGCCACGGCCGGCACGGCGGCGGATTTCCGCCTGGTTGCGGCGCAGCACGGCAAAGGTGCCGCCGCCAACGGTGCCAATGCCCAGCAGGCCAACTTGAACGGGTTTTTGCGAAGTGGAGGAGCTCATGGAATCTTTAAGGTCTTGGACGTTGTCAGGTCAGGCGCGGATCAGGCACCTATTCAAGCGTGGCGCTTGCGGTAATTTTCAAGGAAGCGCGCGATGCGCCCAATGGCCTCGGCCAGGTCATCGCTGTTGGGCAGGAACACCAGGCGGAAGTGGTCCGGGTGTTCCCAGTTGAAGCCAGTGCCCTGCACGATCAGCACTTTTTCTTCGGCCAGCAACTCGTAGGCGAACTGCTGGTCGTCGGTGATGGGGTAAATCTTGGCGTCCAGGCGCACGAACATGTACAGCGCCGCCTTGGGCTTGACCACACTCACGCCAGGGATCTTGGACAGCAACTCGTAAGCCAGGTCACGCTGGCGGCACAGTCGGCCACTGGGCGCCACCAGTTCCTTGATGCTCTGGTGGCCCCCCAGCGCGGTCTGGATCGCCAGTTGGCCCGGCGTGTTGGCGCACAGGCGCATCGAGGCCAACATGTTCAGGCCTTCGATGTAGTCGCCAGCGTGCTTTTTCTCGCCCGACACCACCATCCAGCCCGCGCGGTAGCCGCAGGAGCGGTAGTTCTTGCTCAGGCCGTTGAAGGTCAAGAAGAACACGTCGTCGGCCAGCGAGGCGATGCTGGTGTGCGTGTGGCCGTCAAACAATGTCTTGTCGTAGATCTCATCGGCGAACACCATCAACTCGTGCTCACGCGCGATGTCGACAATGCCTTGCAGGATGTCGTCGGGGTACAGGGCACCCGTCGGGTTGTTCGGGTTGATGACAACGATCGCCTTGGTACGCGGCGTGATCTTGGCGCGAATGTCGGCCAGGTCTGGATACCACTCGTTGGCCTCGTCGCACAGGTAGTGCACGGGCTTGCCGCTGGACAAGGCCACGGCCGCTGTGTACAGCGGGTAGTCGGGCGCGGGGATCAGCACCTCGTCGCCATCGTTCAGCAAGGCGTTGAAGGCCATCACGATCAGCTCGGAGGCGCCATTGCCCAGGTAGACATCGTCCACCGCCACACCAGAGATGTTCTTTTCCTGGCAGTAGTGCACGATGGCCTTGCGCGGCGCGAACAGGCCCTTGGAATCGGTGTAACCGGCCGCGTTGGGCAGGTTGCGGATCATGTCCTGCACGATCTCGTCGGGCGGCTCCAGCCCGAACACCGCCAGGTTGCCGATGTTCAGCTTGATGATCTTGTGCCCATCCTCTTCCATCTGCCGGGCCTTTTCCAGGACCGGCCCACGGATGTCATAACAGACGCTGGCGAGCTTGCTGGACTTGGTGATCGGCTTCAAAACGAGGGTCTCCGGAACGGGAATGCGCGGTCGCAGGGGGCAAAGAAATAGAATTTAACCACACCCCCCTCACTTTGCGCCCCCATGAAACTCCAAGCCGACCGTCCTGAAGGCGTCAATGTCATCAATGCCTACACCCGCCAGTCGGTGTCGATCAATGGCGAGGCGCACCTGAGCAGCGTGCTCGTGCCCCCCAGCGGGGCGCCAGTGCCGTGGCCCGTGACCAGCATCGCCGACCTGACCGAGGCCCATTTCGAGCAAATCCTGCAGATGGACCCGGAATTGGTGGTGCTGGGCAGCGGCGCCACCCTGAAATTCGCCCCGCCCGCCTTGATGAAGGCGCTGATGCAAAAGCGCATTGGCGTGGAGACCATGGACACCCCGGCGGCGTGCCGCACATACAACATCCTGGTCGGTGAGGGGCGTCGCGTGGTCGCCGCCCTGCTGGTTCACCCCTGAATACGCCCTTGAAAAGGGCATTGGGGGCCCTAATTTGGGGGAGATCCCCCCGCGCCTTGGGGGTGAAGCCATAAGCACTTTATAATCTCGGGTTATTCACGCAGGCTGATCAATAGTAGAACATGACACCCGCCCTCAACAAACCTTTGCCAGAATTCGAAGCTGTCGCCACGGGTGGAGTCAAATTCACTCCTCAGGCCTTCGTCGGCCAGACCGTGGTGCTGTACTTCTACCCCAAGGATCACACCCCTGGTTGCACCACCGAAGCCATGCAATTCCGCGACAAGCACAAGGAATTCATCAAGGCTGGCGCGATCGTGTTTGGCGTCTCCCGGGACAACCTCGTTTCGCACGACAAGTTCAAGGAAAACCTTGAACTGCCTTACGAACTCATTGCCGACACTGAAGAAAAGCTTTGCCACATGTTTGGTGTGGTCAAGAACAAGATCATGTACGGCAAGAAGGTCAAGGGCATCGAGCGCAGCACCTTCCTCATCGATGACAGCGGCATCCTGCGCGAAGAATGGCGCGGCATCAAGGTGGCCGACCACGTCGAAGCGGTGCTCAAGGCCGTCAAAGACCTGAAAAAAGAAGCGGCCTGATTCGCTGGGGGTGCTGCACACCCGCGACACAAAGCGTGACAAAGAGGCGTGTTGCTCGCCTCCGACAGGGTCACGCGTCGCGCACGGAGTGTGCATAATCAAGACATGCTTCTGAGCTTGTACCGACTCAGCCCCCTTTGTGAACCCCGAATGGCAAGCCCTGCTTGCCTGCAAGATCAGCGTGAGGCCGCACAGTGTTCTGTGCGGCCTTTTTGTTTGTGCCCACCCTAGGAACGGAAACACCATGCCCCTGCCCAAGCCGCCTGCCAAACGTGCTGACATGCTGAACGCTGATGACTACTCGTCGCAGCCCAAACCTGCCAAAACCAGTGCCCGCAGCAGCACTCGCGCCACCCCCGCCAAACCAGCCCGCGCGCCGGTGCTGGAACTGGTGGGCAAAGAGCCTTTGAACACGCCGGCTTTCCAGCAAACGGTCAATGACCTGAACACGCCAACGCGCACCGCGCCAGCCGCCCCCAAACGCGCGGCCCCCGTGCCCGTCGTGGCCGAGAAGATCAGCGACGGCAGCCCATCCTTCCCGATGCGCAACACCCCGGCCTCCGCCGCCAACCCTTCGCTGAGTGGCACGCGCCGTCGCAAGGGCGCCGCGGGTCCCGCCAAGCTTTTCGTGCTGGACACCAACGTGCTGCTGCACGATCCGATGTCGCTGTTCCGCTTTGACGAGCACGACCTTTACCTGCCCATGATCACGCTCGAAGAGCTGGATGGGCACAAAAAGGGCATGACCGAAGTGGCGCGGAATGCCCGCCAGGTCAGCCGTGACCTGGACGCCCTGGCCGCCGACATGGGGCGCGGCCAGTCCGACCCGTCCGTGGGCATCGAACTGTCCAAGACCGGCCACAAGGATGCCCGTGGCAAGCTGTACTTCCAGACCATGAACCTGGACGCACAACTGCCCATCGGCCTGCCCCAAGGCAAGGCCGACAACCAGATCCTGGGCGTGGTGCAAGCCTTGCGCACGCAACAACCCGATCGCGATGTGGCCCTGGTGTCCAAGGACATCAACATGCGCATCAAGGCCCGCGCCCTGGGCCTGCCGGCCGAGGATTACTTCAACGACAAAACGCTGGAAGACGGCGACCTGCTGTACACCGGCGTGCTGCCTCTGCCCGCCGACTTCTGGGAACGCCACGCCAAGGGCATGGAAAGCTGGCAGCAAGGCGGCATCACCTTCTACCGCATCAGCGGGCCCATGGTGCCGGTGCTGTTGATCAACCAGTTCGTTTACCTTGAGACGCCCGGCGCCTCGCCCTGGTACGGCAAAGTCACCGAGATCACGGGCAAGACCGCCGTCATCAAAACGGTGCGCGACTTCAGCCACCAAAAGCAATCGGTGTGGGGCGTGGCCGCGCGCAACCGCGAGCAGAACTTCGCGCTGAACCTGCTGATGGACCCGGAATGCGACTTCGTGACGCTGACGGGTTCGGCCGGCACCGGCAAAACGCTGATGACGCTGGCCGCCGCCCTCAGCCAGGTGCTGGACGACCGCCGCTACACCGAAATCATCGTCACCCGCGTGACGGTGCCCGTGGGCGAAGACATCGGTTTCCTGCCCGGCACGGAAGAAGAAAAGATGTCGCCCTGGATGGGCGCGCTGGACGACAACCTGGAAGTGCTGGCCAAGGGTGGCGACAACAATGCGGGCGAGTGGGGCCGCGCGGCCGCCAACGACCTGGTGCGCAGCAAGATCAAGATCAAGAGCATGAACTTCATGCGCGGGCGCACCTTCCTGAACAAGATCGTCATCATCGACGAGGCGCAGAACCTGACGCCCAAGCAGATGAAGACCTTGATCACGCGGGCCGGGCCGGGCACCAAGATCATCTGCCTGGGCAACTTGGCGCAGATCGACACGCCCTACCTGACCGAAGGCAGCTCGGGCCTGACCTACGCCGTGGACAAGTTCAAGGGCTGGCCTCACAGCGGCCACGTCACCCTGGCGCGTGGCGAACGCTCGCGCCTGGCGGACTTTGCCTCCGAGGTGCTTTGATCCACGGCTAAAAAAGCCAAGTCGACATGAAGAAAAGGCCGGGCGGCAACGTCCGGCCTTTTGCTTTGCAGGCGTCAAAACTTGGGCGTATGCTTTCCCAAAATCAACTTCGGGAGGCCTCATGAGCTCGAACCTCACGCTGTACGTTGACAGTCGTTTTTTCAGCCCTTACGCCATGTTCGTCTTCGTGGCGCTAAGCGAAAAGAAGATCCCCTTCGCCATCGAGAAAATCGACCTGGTCAACAACGCGCACCACACCAGCGGTTACCAGCACTTGTCACTCACCGGTCGTGTGCCAACGCTGGTCCACGGCGACTTTTCGGTGTCGGAGTCCTCGGCCATCATCGAGTACCTGGAAGATGCCTTTCCCGCGCCCCACCACTTGGCCGTGCTGCCGGCATCCGTGCGCGACCGGGCCAGGGCGCGTCAACTGCAAGCCTGGCTGCGCAGCGATCTGATGCCGCTTCGCGAAGACCGGCCCACCACCGTCATCTTCCAGCAGCCCAGCGCCCTGCCCTTGTCGCATTCGGGGCAAGCCGCAGCCCAGCAATTGATCACGGCAGCCTCATCCCTGGTCAATGACACGGGCGACAACCTGTTCGGGGCCTGGTCCATTGCGGACACCGAACTGGCGCTGATGCTGAACCGGCTGGTGGTCAACCAGGACCCGGTGCCGCCCAAGCTCAAAACCTACGTGGCGCGGCAATGGCAACGCCCCTCGGTGCAAGCCTGGATCCAGCAACAGGGCTGACTCCCCGCGAACAAGGGGCGCACAAGCTGCACTAGTTCTCATTTCGCAGGTGCAACCCTGACAGAAAGAATGTCAAGGTATTTCAAAATGGAAAACACGGGGCCTCGGACAAGCTGAGGCCCTGCTGATCCAGACATTGCCTTGAAATACCTGTCCGAATTAAACCCCTCCGATTTGCTGAGCCCGCAATCCCACTACCTGATTGCGTGGGCCGTGCTGATCACCGCCACCGTGGTCTGCGTGACCGCCATGATCCGCTGCAACACCGAGTGGTTGCACCGCTGGCTGAGCCTGGGCTGGTTGAGCGACCTCCTGTTCTCCAAAGACCCCAAGCAAAAAACACTGGGACTGCGCTACATGGTGGGGGTGGTCAATTGCACAGCGGGTGTGTTGGCGCTAAACTATGGCGTCAGCGTGGGCGTGATCGATCCCGACGCCTGCCGACAACTGACCTGGGCCGCCGTGGCGAGCATGGGCACGTTCTACATGCTGCTGCGCAGCGGCTGGAACCAGAAACTGGCCAACCCCTCCATGTCGGAACCCCAGATGGCGGCAGCCATCGCCTTCCTGGGCTGGGGCTACCTGATCGGAGGCCCCGGCGCACCCGTGGCCTTGATGCTGCTGTTCATCATCCTGATGTTCGGCATGTTCACCGCCACGTCTCGCCAACTGATCCGCTCCAGCATCCTCGCCGGGGGCGTGTTTGCCACCGTTTTCCTGATCACGGCAACGCGGGAATCGGCTTCGCCCATTCAGGTTCAGATGCAGATGGTGTACTTCAGCGTGACGGTGATCATGTTGGTCAGCGTGTGCCTGCTGGTCAACGAGATGGCCCGCCTGCGCGCCCGCCTGACTCGGCAGAAAGGCGAGCTGACCGTCGCGCTGGCGCAGATCAAGGAGCTGGCCATTCGGGACGAGTTGACCGGCCTGTTCAACCGGCGCCACATGGTCAGCGTGCTGAATGCGGAAGGGCAACGCACCGACCGCAGCCAGGGCCGGTTCTGCCTGTGCCTGATCGACGTGGACCACTTCAAGGCCATCAACGACGAATGGGGCCATGGCACGGGTGACGAGGTGCTGCGGTCGCTGTCCAACGTGATCGCGGCCGGCCTGCGCGAAACCGACGTGGTGGCCCGTTGGGGGGGTGAAGAGTTCCTGGTGCTGTTCACCGAAACCGACTGCGAAGACGCCACCGTGGTGATCGAGCGCATCCGGTTGATGCTGAGCAACACGGTGGTGAGTGCCGCTTTGCCTGAACTGCGCGTGACTTTCTCGGCGGGCCTGACCACCTACCAGGTGGATGAATCCATCGTGGCCACCATCGCGCGTGCCGACCAGGCCCTGTACCAGGCCAAGGCCACCGGCCGCAACCGCACCGAGCGGCACACTTTCTGCGGCGGCGACTACCTGGCCTGAGCAGGTTCAGCGGCGTCGTCTTTCTCGAAGACGGCCATGCTTTCGACGTGCGCAGTGTGGGGGAACATGTTGACCGCGCCCGCCGACACGCAGCGGTAACCACCCAGGTGCACCAGCAGGCCGGCATCGCGCGCCAGGGTGGCCGGATTGCAGCTGACGTAGACGATGCGCTTGGGCGCGACCCAATCCGGCGCCAAGCTCGGATCCTGGTTCAGATCAGCCACCGCCTTGGCCAGGGCAAAAGCGCCTTCACGCGGCGGATCGACCAGCCACTTGTCGGCATGGCCATAACTGGCCAGCTCGGCTGGCGTCAACTCGAACAGGTTGCGGGCGACAAAACTGGTGCGCTTGGCCTGGCCGTTGAGCAGCGCGTTCTCGCGCGAGCGGGCCACCAGTTGCTCGCTGCCCTCGATGCCCAGCACCTCGCGCGCCTGGGTGGCCAATGGCAAGGTGAAATTGCCCAGGCCGCAGAACCAGTCGATCACGCGCTCGTTGGGTTGCACCTGCAGCAGGCGCAAGGCCCGGCCGACCAGCACCTGGTTGATGGCGTGGTTGACCTGGGTGAAATCAGTGGGCTTGAACGGCATGGTGACGCCGAACTCGGGCAGCGTGTAATCCAGGCCAGGCTGGGTGTCATCCAGCGGCTTGACGGTTTCAGGGCCCTTGGATTGCAGCCACCAGGCGATCGGAAAGCCCCCGCCGTCATGGGCACTTTGCTTGGCCGCAAAATCGCGCAGCAGCTTGATGTCCCGGGAGCTCAGAGCCTCCAGGTGGCGCAGCACCAGGGCCGTGACGTGCGAACCCACGGCCACCTCGATCTGCGGAATGCGATCGCAGTGGTCCATCGCCGCGATCAGCTCGCGCAAAGGCAGCAACAGGCGGGACACGTGCGGCGGCAGGATCTCGCAGGACTGGATGTCGGCCACATAGCGCGACTTGCGCTCGTGGAAGCCGACCAGCACCGTGCCCTTCTTGACCACGTGGCGCACCGACAGGCGGGCGCGGTAGCGGTAGCCCCAGGCCGGACCTTCGATCGGCCGCAGCAAGGTTTCGGACCTGACCTTGCCCAGGTGCCAGAGGTTGTCCTCCAGCACCCGCTGCTTGACGGCCACTTGGGCGGACGCGTGAAAATGCTGCATCTTGCAGCCGCCGCACATGCCGAAGTGAGCGCATTGGGGCACGACGCGCTGCGAACTTTCGCGGCGCATCTCGGTCATCAAGCCCTGCTCCCAGTTGTTCTTGCGGCGAAACACGTTCGCGCGAACTTCTTCGCCGGGCAAGGCGCCTTCAATGAACACCACCTTGCCATCGGCACGGTGGGCAACCCCCTGGGCTTCCAGGTCCAGGGACTCGACCTTCAGCCACTCATCACAGGGGCGAAGGGAAACTTGTGGTTCAGACATCAACGAACGATCAATCGATCAACGGGTGGGCAGCTGACGCGCCGGGTCAACGGGCTTGCCTTGTTTGCGAATTTCAAAATGCAGTTGCACGCGATCGGCGTCGGTCGATCCCATTTCGGCGATCTTCTGGCCCTTGCGCACGGCCTGGTCTTCCTTGACCAGCAAGGTCTGGTTGTGGGCGTAGGCCGTCAGGTACTCGGCGTTGTGCTTGATGATGACCAGGTTGCCGTAGCCACGCAGGCCAGAGCCGGCGTAGACCACGCGGCCATCGGCCGAGGCAAACACGGCATCGCCGGCCTTGCCCCCAATGACCAGTCCTTTGCGCTTGCCTTCTTCAAAGCTGCCAAGCAAGGGGCCATTGGCCGGCCATTGCCAATTGGGTTCGTCCGCCTCGCGGGGGTCTTTGGTGGCCGGCTCCTTGGGGGCCTCTGCCGCTGCGGACGCCTGGCTGGCCGGCGCCGTGGCACCAGAAGCCGCCGAGGCACCTGGCTTGACGCCAGAGGCGGCGGCCGACGCCGGGGCTTTGGGATCAATGGCCCGAGCCTGGATGTTGGGCGAGGCGATGGGCTTGGTGGACGACGCACCGTTGGCGGCGCTGGCTGTGGCATCCGGGGCCACCACACGCAACACCTGCCCCACCTCGATCAAATTGGGGTTGTCCAGGTTGTTCCAGGCGGCCAGATCACGCCAGTTCTGCCCTGTTTCCAGGCTGACGCGGATCAGGGTGTCGTTGGGCTTGACCGTGTAGTAGCCGGGCTTGCCGGCGTTCTCGGCACCCGGCAAAACGCGAGCAGGCGCGGTAGGGCTGCCCGAGGTGTTGCCAGAACGGCTGCGGTCTTCAACCGGCGCACGCTGGTTGTGTGTGGCGCACCCCACCAAGGACAACACGACAGCAACGCTGGCCAACAAGCGGTGATTCAGAATGATTTGCATGTGAGGAAGGCTCAAAGCGGGCCGCGTGTCAGCCACGGCCAAGGCATCAGGTGATGCCGGATTTTAAGGGAACGAACAGCACCGCCCCGGACGAGGTCTGCTGGAGTCGGCCATCAAGGTGCCGATCGACCACGGTCAGCACCTGCCCTTGGCCTCGGCCATCGTCCATGGGGGCCACCAGACGCCCACCGGGGGCCAACTGGTCCAGCCAAGCCTGAGGCAGGCTGCGACCGCCTGCCGCCGCGATGATCGTGTCATAGGGCGCAGAAGGTGCATGGCCCAGCATGCCGTCACCATACACCAGTCTCACATCGGGTGAACCAGGCAGCTGGCGTCGGACAGCGTCGAGGTTATGGCGGGCTTTCAGGTGCAGATCGCGCAAGCGTTCAATGGAGATCACCTGGCGAGCCAGGTCGGCCAAAAGCGCCGCCTGGTAGCCGCAGCCTGTGCCAATTTCCAGGCACATGCCCAAAGGGCGCGTGGCATCGGCCGCCAGGCCTGGCCGGGTGCACAGCAAGGCGATCATGGCGCCGACAACCGAGGGTTTGGAGATGGTCTGGCCCAGGCCGATGGGCAGGCTGGTGTCTTCATAAGACTGGTTGACCAAGGCGGTGTCGACAAACAGGTGGCGCGGCACGCGGGCAAATGCCGCCAGCACGCGCGGGTTTTGCAAGCCGTCGGCTTTCAGCCGATCAACCATGCGCATGCGCACGTGGACGGAATCCAGGCCCAGGCCTTGGGGGGCCATGACGGCTTTGCGGTCGCGCTCGGCGGCTTGCAAGGGCGCCTGGGGCCGCAGCAGCAAATTATCGCGGCTGGCCACAGGGCGCGCAGAGCCCATCTGGTCCAGCCGCAAGGGGAATCGGCTGGCTTTGCGGTCAGGGGCTTTGTCGCTCACCGCTGCTGGCCCAACCAGGTTTGCCATTGCGGCAGGGCGGCGTGGTGCGTCATGTCGACCTGCAGGGGCGTGATGGACACCAGGCCCTGGCGGGTGGCCTCGAAATCGGTGCCTTCGCCCACATCGCGGGCCTCGCCCGCCGGCCCGATCCAGTAAATGGGCTCGCCCCGGGGATTGGTCTGCGCGATGGCCGGGAAACTGGCGTGGCGGCGGCCCAGGCGCGTGGTGCGCCAGGGGGCGGCGTCGGCCTTGGCATCGGCGGGGATGTTCACGTTGAGCAGAAAGTGGCCCTGCTGTGGCGGATTGGCCAGCACGGCCTCCACCACGCGGCGGGCCACGCGGGCGGCCACGTCCAGGTGGGCCCAGCCCTTGTCGGTCAGTGAAAACGCGATGGAGGGGATGCCGAACAGGTAACCCTCGGTGGCCGCAGCCACGGTGCCGGAGTACAAGGTGTCGTCGCCCATGTTGGCGCCGTTGTTGATGCCGGACAGCACCAGGTCGGGCTTGGCGATCAAACCCGACGTCAAGGCCAGGTGAACACTGTCGGAAGGGGTGCCCGTGACGAAGCGAAAGCCGTTGGCGGCGGTGTGAACGCTCAAAGGCTGGTGCAAGGTCAGGGAGTTGGAAGTACCGCTGGCGTTGCGCTCAGGGGCGAAAACGTCAATGGTGCCCAAACCCTGGCAAGCATCGACCAAAGCCTGGAGGCCGGGGGCCAGGTAGCCGTCGTCGTTGGCGATCAATATGTGCATGTTGCCAATTGTAGGAGTGAGGACCACCCATCTCGGTGTTGGAACGATGCGATTTCGAATGACGGCATGTGAAGACATGCGGATAATCGAAGATTGTTCGCCCCGAGTGGTCAGGGGCGCAGATCAACCCCGGCTTGCCGCTTTTGGCAGCAAGCTTCGGGAGGGGCTCCATGGCTGTCAAGGTTTTGATTCTCGAAGATAACCCGGTCGCCCGGGGCTTTTTGTGCCGAGTGGTGCGCGAAAGCTTCAGCGATATCAGCAGCATCGCCGAGGCCGGCGATCTCGAAGCCGCGCGTCGGCTGCTGGGCCACAAGGCCGGCGGTCGCGCTGCCGCTTGCGACGATCCCTACCAATTGATCATGGTCGATCTGGAGTTGCCCGACGGCAGCGGCCTGGAGTTGCTGACCGAGCTGGCCAACTACCCGGCCACGCGCATCGTGACCACGCTGTATTCCGATGACGAACATTTGTTTCCCGCCTTGCAATGCGGCGCCGATGGCTACCTGCTGAAAGAGGACCGGTTCGAGGTCCTGGTGGAAGAGTTGCAAAAAATCGTGCGCGGGCAGCCGCCCCTGTCCCCCGCCATTGCCCGCCGCCTGCTCACCCATTTCCGCACTGGCGATGGTTTGCTCTCGGGCCATGCACCGGCGGCGCCTGCCGCGGCGCCGGTCAGCGCGCCCGCCCCCTTGCCCCCCCTGGACCATGAACGCTTGACGCCGCGTGAAAGCGAAGTGCTCACTTACCTCAGCAAGGGCTTCACCATCAAGGAAATCGCCGCCTTGATGGGCATCAAGTGGTTCACGGTGAACGACCACATCAAATCCATCTACAAAAAACTGAACGTGTCCAGCCGCGCCGAAGCGGCGGTGCTGGCCAGCAAACAAGGCCTGGTCTGAGTTTCGCGCCATGCCGGCCATGGACACCTCGCCGCCCCGCGCTGCGCCTGATTTGCTGATCGGCGGCTCCGGCTACATCCCCACGCTGGACGAGGTGCTTCAGGGCTCGCACGACCTGCCGCGCTGGATTGGCTGGCGTCTGCGCATGCTGGTGGGCGCGGTGCTGATGGGCTTCGTGCTCGTGTTGCTGGTGGGGCAATGGCTGTCCAGCCAACCCCGCTTGCCCGTGTCATTGCGGGCCACGTCGGAAGGCACCGTCAGGCTGCACTCGGTGGACAACCCGGCCATGCAGCGCCTGGAAGGCCACATCCTGGAGGGGCTGCGCAGCGAGGTGCTGCAGCCTCATGGCAGTACCCAGGTTTTGGAAACACCCATCGAGATGCTGGCCCTGCAACGCTCTGGTCGCTGGATCAGCGATGCCGAGCAACGCCAGCATTTTGTGAACTTGCACCTGGGCGTGGCCCGGCTGCTGGCGGCCTTGCCCGCCGACGGCAAGGTGTTGCAATTGCAGCTGGTCAATGCGCCGGATGAACCCGTGCTGATCGCCCCGCGAGGCTGGTTGGGTTTAAGCCCCTTGTTCTGGTTGCTGTCGGCCCTGGCCCTGACCCTGTTCGCCGTGGGTGCGGTGGTGGTGCTGGCCGGGCCGCAGTTGCGCAACCTGGCTTACCTGGCCTTGGCACTGAGCCAGGCGGGGCAGCTGATGTTCATCGCCGTCGAGACCAACCTGGACTTGTTCCTGCCAGAGTGGTTCATGGCCTTGGACATGCGCGCACGGGGCGGGCTGGACCTGGTCACGGCGGCGGCCATGATTCAGGTGGCCGTGTTGCACCCCCGCCGCCTGAAAGGCTGGCCCTATTTCATCGCCTTGGGCTGGGCCGCGGCCGCTGGCCTGGGCGTCACCGCCATGAGCCTGGACCACCCCAGCAGCTGGCTGTGGCTGCACGTTGGCTGCACGCTCATGACGGCGGCGGCCATCATGCTGATGGGAGCGGCCTACCGCGCCTCGCCACATCCCTTCACGCTGGTCTTGCAGCGCTTTTCCATCATCACACTGGCGACCTGGGTGTTGCTGAGCGTGGCCGTGGCCCAGGGTGGCGCGCGCCCCGATATGCTCTTGAACATCACCACGTTCGGCGTCATGACGTGGCACGTGTTCTTCGCCTCGCAACTGCTGTTGGCGCCCTACCTCTCGCGCTCCAAGCAGATCCTTCAGGAGTTCTCGCTGCTGGCCGCATCCAGCACCGTGGCGGCGTCACTGGACCTGCTGTTCGTGGCGGTGTTCTCGCTGGGCCAATTCACATCGATGACCTTGTCGCTGTTCCTGTCCTTTGGCGTGTACATGTCGGTGCGGCGCTGGCTGATGACCCGCCTGCCCGGGCGCGATCCGATCACGATGGAGCGGCTGTTCGAGCGCCTGTACCGCATGGCGCGCGAACTGGAACGCCGACCGGCCAAGACCGATGATCTGCTGGCCCGCCTGATGCGCGAATTGTTCGACCCGTTGGAAGTGACCGTGGCTCGGGGCGAGGTGTTCGCGTCCGAGTTGCGCGGCAACGGTTCGGTGATGCTGGTGCGCCTGCCCTCTTTGCGACCCAACAGGGAAGTCCCATCGAAGCATGCGCTGGTGCTGAAGCATTCGAACAAAGGCCGGCGCCTGTTCACGTCGGAAGACGCGCGCCTGGCCGACCGGATCATTGACCAGTTGCACCGGGTGCTGAGCTTTGACCAGGCCGTGGAGCAAGGCCGCAGCGAAGAGCGCGTTCGCATCGCGCAAGACCTGCACGACGACATTGGCGCCCGCCTGCTGACTCTGATGTACCAGGCACCCAATGCCAACATCGAGGAATACATCCGCCACACCTTGCAAGATTTAAAGACGCTGACGCGCGGGCTGGCCGCGCAAAGCCATGGCCTGAGCGAAGCAGCGGGCGAATGGAAACGCGATCTGCACCAACGCCTGGGCTTTGCGCAATGCGAGCTGACCTGGCAGATGACGCAGGACTGTGACGTGACCTTGTCGATGGGCCAATGGTCGGCGCTGACCCGCATCCTGCGGGAGTTGGTCAACAACACGATCAGCCACGCGAAGGCGTCGAAGGTGCAGGTGGTGCTGGTGCTGGCGAACGATCAGCTGTCACTGACGGTGACGGACAACGGTTTGGGGCGGGCGCCCGAGACCTGGTCGCATGGCCTGGGACTGGGTGGGGTGCGCAAGCGTGTCAAGCAACTGGGGGGCACGGTGCGCTGGAGCGAAGCCGAGCCCAAGGGCGTGTGCTGCGAGGTCGTGGTCGAGAACTTCTCGGCCAGCGCGGGGCCAGCGGGCGACGGGCTTTGAGGCCGTGTTGGGTGCTTGGCTGAGGCCACGGCTTTTTCTTGGCAGCGCGGGGCGCGGGCTGGGGCGGTCTCCGGCAGGGCTTCAGCTTGGTGGTCCCGCTTTTCAAGCGGGACTGCCTTGCGATGCTCATGCCGAGGTGGGGCCGTGGAACTCACTGCGCGGATTGCATCCGCTTCGTTCAAACAACCACGGCCAGTCAGATGTTGATGCACGCTGCGCGTGCCCACCTCGGTATTCCGCTTCT
>Ga0073914_10000131_pt1 | contig 14327 bp, 11 predicted proteins | sample GWRWT4_30Apr14_FD_71481 | JGI IMG/M metagenome (GOLD analysis project Ga0073914, IMG submission 71481) | Sand microcosm microbial communities from a hyporheic zone in Columbia River, Washington, USA - GW-RW T4_30-Apr-14 | ecosystem: Engineered > Artificial ecosystem > Sand microcosm >... | reverse complement strand
GCCAAGCTTCTACCGGCGAATGTGTCCTCAGCAGTTTGAACTACGAATCCACTAGTATTGTATGCTGCCAAGGCGGTTAACGTGGCATCTTTAGGCTGAGCGTTAGTGCTGATCTCCCCCGCAACGAAAGCAGTACTAGCGGCTGCAGTAGAGGAGTCGCCTGCGGTAGCGGTTGGTATAGTAACCGTGCCGGTAAGGGTGGGGCTGGCTGAATTAGCTTTTAAACCTAAAGCGGCGGATAACCCAGAGACATCCGAAGTATCAATTGCTAGGCTGGTCTTTAATTGCGCAGCAGTACGGTTGACCCAAGTACCGCTTACCTTTTGTAGGACGTCTCCGTCTACACTCCCAGAGATACTGGCGATATCACTTATAATGATAGGTGTGCCTGTTACACCAGACCATGCCACTGCTGCTGCCGTACCCGCTACGAGTTCACTATATCCTGCCGCATTATTCAAGTTGGCATCATCTACTACGAAATAGATAGCTTTAGGGGATAACTGGTCAACTACATCACCTTGTTGCACATTGCTTAAATCTAAAGCAAACCGAGCAGTTTCATCCGCTACAATAACCACGCGCTCTATAGCAGAGGACGGTATCTGGGATAGAGGAATCTTGCCAGTCTCATCTAAGCTAGCTACCCCTAACGCAATGCCTACCGCAGTGGTCGGTACTGCACCCACATCTTCCGCAGTAATAGATACGAAGTTTTTGTCACCATTGTAAAACTCGGTAGGAACCCCACTCCCGTATATAACAGGTTCTAACCCCAAGGAAGTGACTTCAACAGCCTCTACCCCTAGTGCTACACCCGTCGTAGTAAGCACTAACCCAGGAGTCCAACTTACGGGAGAATCTTCGGTCAGTACACGCTTAGGTAACTCACCGTTTACAAAAGCCTCGAAAGGGGTTGTCATGCTATACGTTCCTCTATTTCAAAATATGCAACAGTACTATTAGCCGTAGCATTGCTCAAGTCGTTGTTGTACAGTAAATTACCTGTAGAGTTTAGGGTGCCACTGGGTCCGGTAATAGTGAATCGGTTGTCAGTGTTTGCTAACGAATTTATATAGGTGGTATTAAAACTACCACTAACACCCTCAGATAAGTTACTAGCCTCAAGTTTAGAGGTATCAAATACCTGTGTTCCTATGTCGCCTTCTCTATTTTGGGCAAGGCCCCATGCAAGTATAGGGATAGTTCGCTTAGTGAATCCACCAAGGGTGTAGGTATCCCCTGAAGTTATCGTCGTATATTCTACATTTGATAAACTGCGAGCGGATAATCCAGAGAAAGAGGCCGAACCTTTGTCGTCAGAGTCTACAACCTGTAGGGAGCGAGTCCACGTTAACCCGCCATTGGCAGTGGTCCAAGATCCAATAAAGGTGCCCTTGCCCACATCTACGGTGAGAGATGGCGCAGAGATAAGTAACTGATCGGAGGTTATGGTAATAGTATGGTTCTGCGGGGATAGCAACGGCCCCGAGCGTAGTCGTACTGGGGTAGAGATTGAAATACTTAGAGGATCGTCCGCAATTTTCACCACAGTGGACGCCGTGGAGGTAGTGGCATTAGAGGTTTTACGTACTACGCAAGTAAGGTTGTTTATAGACACATTGTATAGGCCCGAATCTCTAGTTACGGCTACGTTGCCTAGTGCAGTGGGTGAGGCAATCGCTAATTCCCCAGTAGGAGAAGTGCATAGTACCGTATCTACATTCACATCGGATACGTTTACGGTTGCCGACTCTGCACCTTTCAACGCCGACTGAGATGCAGGGTATGTTACAGAGGTAATATTGCGAACCGGCAAGGTGTTATTCAACATAATGGCGTAGGTGCCATCTGTGGCTCCGAAGTCTAAGCTAGAAGTAGGTGCACTCCAAGTACCGTTGGCATTCTGAATACGCACTATTACGGGGTAGCTGGTTGGTGTAGTGCCACGGTTTGCCACGGTAAAGGTCACAGTCCTAGACGTAGTGGCGGCAAAGGTTGTTGACTGAGTCACAGCAGCAGAGGAAGCAGTATTGACCAACTCTAGGCCTACAAATGCTGTGAGAGAGGTTACGGTAACCGACAAAGTCTGTCCAGCAGCGTGCTCATACTGCCCCTGCAGGGATAACGGGTATGCCCCCGATAGCTCTATAGTGTTTACTACAGGCGTAGCTTCTTGCGTAACTGACGTAGTATCGGATGCACCGTCAGAATGTATGGTGGTTATTGTTGAACCTGATAGCGTAATGTCCACGTAGCCGGTCCACGTATCAGTAACTCCGGAGCGTACCAAGTTAGGCACGGTGGATCCATTAACCGTTACTGTAGGTTTAAATGAAGTGGCCCCGGTAATTGCGAGTACATACACTCGTAATAAAGTAGTGTTAGCCACGCAGGACTCTAGGATATACCCACCATTGGAATAGGATTTACTACCAACATTATCAGTAACTATTTGAGGTTGGATATCCGTAACCCCTACAAAGCCAGTTGCAGTGGCAATAGTTGTAGAATGATTAGTCGTGGCCATAGCGCCATACCGGCTAGTCGTGGACAGAGTCAATGTACTCGTGCCTTGGTTGTAGGAGAGTCCGGTGACGTCATCAGGTAGGGGAACTTGAACAGGTAACTCTGCGCCACCTGAATTAAAAATGGTAAGCAGTCCCTCGGGAGTAGTAGTGAAGTCTGTCACTCCGCCGGCCCCAATAACCGTAGATATGGTATCTACGTGGCCATCAAAAAATAGTCTCTCTAGTACTAGTTGCCCTGTACCTGGCTCGTAGGTTATATCAGAGACACCTGGAGGAATCTGGAAGGAGATATCCTCGGGGACACGAGTAATGACCAAGTCAGCAAGGCCATTGGTAAACTTAACATAGTCACCTGTGAGCAACGAGTAACCATTGTACTCACCATCAGAGATTACCTTATACTCATTACCCTCTGCGGCACCGACCGGAGCAGACACTGCCCCTTCTACTCGGAACGGACTCTTACCACCAGTCGTGGCAGCAGGTTGAAAGGTGGTATGACCTGCTGCCAATACCGTAGTACTAGAGCCAAAGGAGGCAGCCATAGATAAAAACAGTGACTCGGAACTTGGCATACCCGAGTAGTTAAATATGGAGCCAGGAATAGCTGTCTCAGCGTTTTTCTGAACTACGACTCGGTTGTTGTCATAATCCATCCCGAAAGCTATGACATCTCCTGCCAACACAGATGAAGCAAAGGTGGCTTCAACGTGGTTAGTGACTAGGCCATTAACTATCGTATAACTATCGAAGCCGGAGGGATTGATTACTACGTAAGCGCCCCATACCCTATTTATAGGGGTTCCGCCTGTGCTGAGAATTACCAAGTCCATAGGCGTAGAAGAACTGTTGCTCAGGTAAAATCCATAGGAATACAAGTTATCACCCAGAGTAACAGCCGGGGCGATAATCTCAGACCAAATAATACCCGTACCTGTAGTAGGTATGCCGTCAGGAGTTGAGGCTAGGCACATGGCACCTATATTGTTGATAACACTGTCCGGTATTACGTTTAGCCCGCTTACCGTACAGCCAAGTGTGCGAGTAGTGGTTGCATTAACCAAGTTACCCTGCAGATCCCAAGTACCTTTGGTAGGAAATGCATATACAGACGGTACAGGAATGCTGGTAGTAAGATCTAGGCCATTGCTATTATGCAAGGTTAGAATCTGCGTGTTTGTATCGTAGTCAAGATCTGTTACCGCAGGAGGTACATGAACGTATCCAATATATGGAAAATCGTCGGAAAGTCTTCTACCCATAATTATCTCCAGTAGCTACCTTCTTAGGAAGGTATAGCCCTCCAACCAATAGATTCATCTACGTACAACAAGTACACGCCAACCGACACGTCTAAATCATACCAATCCGCCTGACCCATAACAGGGAATGCTGGATTTACGACGTCAATTCTAACCGGGAAATCTTCCCAAGTCATCTCTGCGGGGAGAATATAGTGAGCATAACCCTTACGGGGATTAGGGTACAGCTTGATATGTACAACACCCAACGTCGAGTCTACCGAGATGTTTTCGTTCTTGGTCAGCTGACGATCAGTGTTGGTAACCGGGAATGCTCCACGGAACTTAATAGCATCCTGTGCCGTAATCTCAACGACAGTAGCTGCAGTAATTGCATCTTGTATTTCTTGTAAATTGAACTGACTGTCAGTTAGACGTAGCCTGTCATCAATTGACAGGGATATCGACCCTTCAAAAAATGTGACCTGGGCCAGGGCTTTAATGTAGTGTGCCATTGGAATCTATACCTATCTCATCAACGTATTTTAACTGAATTGCCGTAAAGCTGGTATAAGTAGTTTGAAGGAAAAGCTATCCTTCATTTCGTTTACCAACAATAAGAGAATCGTAATAGTATGGCTACTACAAAAACAGGTTATGGACGCATAGCCAAGCAAGTCCCCCACTGCAATGAAAAATCCGTGGAGGAAATTATTAATCATGAGAGCGTAGCAGTACGCCGACGTGACCGACGGGAGATCCGTCAAAACTGGACTAGCGATTTCCAGGGATATCAAGCTGCAATGGACTCTTGCGGCGCAAGTGACTTCAACCTCAATTCTTTGGACTATTAAACACCATGAAAAATTCCCTATTAGATTTCAGCACACTCGTCTTGGCGATCCCGATGTCGTTCATCACATCTGACCTAAAGCTGTGCAGCCTGAAAGGTGCAGACTATGTCTCTGTGCCGACATTGGCGGAGGCCATCGGCATTCCCGGTAACAACCTGTACAGCATGGCTGTAGGCAACATGCCGAAGTTCCAAGTAGCTAAGGTAATGCTTCGCAGCGAGGGACTAAATGGCCACATTGCGGGTATAGCCTTTTCTCGGAAGACGGTTGTCATTCCTATCCTCCGTGTCCCGGAACTCATGCAATACGTTAAGTCAATGAATCTTAATACCGAGCAGCGTGCGGTAGCAGAGACGTTGAGTACGGACCTAGCAAAGGTCTTCGAGGCAAAAATGGGACGTCCTCCAGTGGCTGCTACGACATACGCTAGCCCTGACGAAGTGGCTTCGGCTACTCATCGCAAGGTGGTTCATACTCCTCAAGGATTAGTGGCGGCTGCCATTGCTCCGGCGGTGGTTGTGGCGAAGAAAGAGGTGGAGGTTGTGAGTAGCACCACCCGTCGAGACATTATCCATAGCCTTATCAAAGCCATGGTACGTGCAGTACCAGATGGTCGCAAGGCGTCCACGGCAATGAAGCTTGCCAAATGTGTGCCACCCCTTGATAGCCTATCCGAGGATAACTTCCTCGATGTGGTTGTAGATCTGGCACTTGTAAACCAATAACACAAACCTTGGATACTACGCCCCGCACAGGGGCGTAGTTGATGGAGCAAAGAGATGAAATTTATAACACTTCCAAGCCTGCTTCTATCAGGCCCACCCCAATGTCGAGTAGGCATGGAACACTTCGATGAGAATCTTCTCATAGAGGATATACAGGGGTTCTCCTCTCCGTTACGGGAAGTCACTAAGCTTTACAAACATAACAAGGATGGAGTTGCCCATGAACTACGTCTTTTCTTAGTCTTTGTACGTCTTCGTGGTAAAGATAAGATGGTTGTTATACGCCATGAAAGCGTTGGCGCAGCAAACGAAACCTACGAAAAATTAAAGGATCTTTAATATGAACAAAGTAACTATTAGTGCGGAGCTACATATCTCCGACAGCGCAGGATCCACGTTGGTCAATGCGAAAGTATCCGTGGACCTTGAGGAAGTACAGTTTGCAACATTCCCCCAAATACGTGGCACTCCTGTTATCGGTAGCAAATCCGGTACCAAAGTATACTCTATAGGTGTATTTATCAAAGGGCGTGAAAACCCTTTGGAACTGCTATTTGCGACCCTCGAAGCAGCAAACACCGCTTGGCGGTTAGTATCTGGTGAGCAACCCATAGTGTCGCCTCTAAGCGCACACTATACAGTCCGATACAACGGTTCTCTGCAATTGGCCAGTGGCATGAGACATCTATTGATACTTAACGGTATGGATTGTAGCTTGGTTGCGGATGTCTCCCTACCTGTCAATACTAACTTGCTGGAACTCAATGGACGTCAAATGGCCAGTAACATGGAAGAGCTTGTAAAATACCTTCGGGGGTTAGGAGTAGATATCTAAATGAAAGTCCTGATAGAGAACTTACTAAGAAACCCTCACAACCCCAGTCCCCTCACCAATACCTGCCAATTACAGGTTAACTTAGGTGATGTCGTAACAGCGAGATCCCCAGAGGAAGTGGCGTGGTGGGTAAGTCCGGGATGTAAACGAAGCAGATTTGAAATTGGTGTCGAGTTGCGTGGACGCCCACATTTGAACCTGGCCTTCGACACGTCAGAGGCAGCGTGGGCGGCTTGGCGTAAAATATGCCCGGAGGCCGCAGGTAGTCGCAAGGCCTTCACGCACTATAATGGCGTGCGTGGCCAAAAAGATTGCCTGACAGACCTAGCTGACACTACAGGTTGGTTAAAAGCTAGAGGGTACGAGGTAGACCATTCTTGGGATGGAAGCCTCGAGTACGGCACGTACCTAGTGCATATCAACGGGGTCATGGTAGGTAAAACCCTGCCAGAAATCATAGTTAACACAAGAGTCGTGGAGGCAAAATCATCATGACAACATTCGCACAAAAACCCTTTGACCAGTTTCCAGGTCTAGAGGAGATGAACAACATCCCGGTGATATTGAACCTGAGCCTACGCCTGCCAACACAGTTAGTAGAAGATCTGCACAAGCTCAACGTACAAATCGCTCAGGCAGGTGTAATGGGTTTTTACCCCAAGCATTTAATTGAGCCGCTTGTCCCTGAGGCTACTCGCCTCCTGGAAGAGTTACGGCTGGTAGCCTTATAAAGTAAGGCCCTTGTTCAGGGCCTTTTCTTTAGCTATTCTTAATCTTCCTAGGGGTCATGTCTAGGTACACGCTTCTACGACCAATAGGTATATTACCGTTAGGGCCGCCAGTAGTGACTTTGTGTAGCCCTACAGTGTTGGTCGAAGGAGCATGGATAGGGTTAACCTGGTTATTATACACTTGGCTAAATGCTGCCTGGTCTCCGTTCATGCCACCCATACGACCTCCTTGTTGATGGTACTTAAGTTTCTTAGTGTTTTCTTGGAACTCAGTCATTGCAGAAGAATACATCTCGTAGTCATCCGCAGCAGCTCCCTGCTCCATTTTAGGAATAGAGGGATCGCCGGCTACTAACCTAGCACGCTGAGGCTTATCCATATGACGCATAGCTTGTTGAGGCCCGTATCCTCCGCTAGCACCTGCTAGACGGTGCGGCGTGTCTGACCTGCCAAACCTGTAGGTGAAGTCGTCCTCCACTACACGAGGGTCTTGACCATGCTCCCCCATAAAGTCTTTCTGGTTATTAATGTCACGACCGTACTGTATTGTTTTAGGGGTAGAGGACTTACCTAAATTAGGGTGTACGTGGGACATTGACAGTTGTGCGGAGTTCCCAGGAGAGTGCATAGCCATTACCTGACCTGTAAATTCCTGGTGGTTCTTACCCATTATCGGGTCTACCGACATTGAGGCCGGGCTCATATGACCAGTGCCAAATAGCGTTGTAGGCGGCACTAATGTCTTACCTTTAGAGTTAACCTGCTGAACCTCATCTACGTCTCTGACCTTGCGTTGGGCAGCGGCCATTTGCTGATGCTCACGAACGATGTCTCTACCACCTGCAAGTCTGTTTAAAGCCTCTCTACGGGGTTGGCCCTGTAAAGGTGCGCCTCTGCCATCTCTAAGGTTACGTAGGGCGTATTTCCAGTTAGACTCATGATCTGCAATGACACCCACTTCTTTAGCCATTTGACGGGCTTTTAAAGCATTAAGTGCTTGCTTCTCTAAATTCTCCGCTACTTTTTCTAAGTAAGGATTTCCACTATTTGCCATTTTGAATGCTCTCCAACGTTTAATTTCTAAGACCATCTGTGCCCGGATACGAATAGCGGGGTCTTCATGGTGTTCAGCAGCGCGTGCCAATAAGTCTTCGGGTAGGGGCACGCCGTGGTCTACGCCTAGAGCGGTATGCAAAGACCCTTTAGTCCCTGCTGCTAAGGCTTTGAAGTTTGCAACAGGAGGTACTAATACTGCCTGTTCAGCTATAGGCTCACTCACGCTGCAATCCTTATTGGCTGATTCTCAGTAATGTGCCCTGCTCTCATAGCAGCGATAGCATCCGCTTCGGTCTTAAAGTCCATGACTTTCTTGGAACTATCCGCCTCGGTGAGGTGTACAGAACCAAGGATAGCTTCATGGCCCGGAGAGAACATTGGAACACCGTAGCCACGACGAGCATCATTTAAGTGATGCATTGGCAACAGCTTTTCTTTAGCTTCAAGTACGGCTTCCGGGGTCATTGGTACGTGTAAGGATACGGCGTCACCGTCGAAGTCAGCAGCAAAGCCAGGTAAGTGTAGGATGTTCAAACCTAGAGTCTTACCTTCTACGGGAATCGGATATACGGCCATGATGTTTGTACGCATTAACGTTGGCGCACGGTTAATCATGATAGGTACGTCTTTCGTAGTTTTGTTAAAACTGTTAGTGGCGTACGGGTCACGCTTCTCCCACGATGTCTTAGCCTGAGCCAATGAGTAGCCCTGACGAACCAAGTCACGAATGATATGCATCTTATACATCATCCAGAGTTGGTCTACAGGGAACTTAGCTTCGTTAAAGCCAACGTCGGGGGCTGCATAGATCGTGGCACGGCCAGAAAAGTCCTGCTTCTTACTTAGTAACTTGTCATGGAACACGCCAGTCTTTGGACCACCTTCACCGGAGATCTGGTGAATGAAACCCTTGAGAGTTTTCTTAGGACCGATAGGATCGCCTAGACCAATAATAGCTGACACGCCATCATATAGGTTCTTACGACCTTCGACTAAAGACTCTGCTGGCAACTCGTGGATAGTACCCTTCAGACCGTCGTTCAAAGTCATATGGTCTACGTACAACTGGTTAGCGTCAGCAAAGTTAAGGTTGTTACCACCTTGGTCGATAACAGGTCTCATCACTGGAGGGATAACAGGCATATGGGTAAGGATATATGCTTCCGCAGGATTAGAGAACCCAGTCTTTTTCAACCCCATCAAGAACTTAGCTTTCTTAACTTCATTGTCACGACGGGATACTGCAGTAGCGTGTACAGAACCATGCACAGCAGCTGCCAATGCCTTGTCAGTATCAATCTCACCAAGTAATGCTTTAAAGGCATTACCGCCTACGTGAAGGTTGTCTTCGTCATATTCGTCAGAACCAGCTTTCTTGACACGACCAACTACTGGGGGGGCAATACCTGCTTCACCAATCTTGATGTCACGGATCTTAGTCTTTGTTTTGGTATCATAGAGGCCATACACGCCATCGTCAATCTTCTGTACGCCATTGGCACCGCTGGTTAAGTTGTCAAACTCGCCGGCTGACAAACCAAGTATAGACTTCACAGGAGATTCAAACAACGGGTTAACTACAGGCTCTGCCAGCGTATAGTGCGACCACTTCGTACCAGTAGGGCCACCCGTGATAGCTATATCGAACAAGCCACCTTTGTCTGGTTCCATGTTACGGGCGTTGAAACGTAGGGGTTTAACCTCACCATTACTCATCTGGAGAATCTTCGTCGAGGTAGCGGGTGCCAAGGATACACCATCCTGGTCAGTACGTACGTCAACGCCTGAAGCTCTCATATAGTCGAAGAACTTCTGTGTGGCAAAGGTGGTACGTGGCTTGGGTAAGGGCTGGCCAGTCATGAACTTGTGCCAGAAGTCCGTATTATCCTCGGATTTTATCGTAGTCATTTCTTTAAGGTTTTTACGGGCATCAGAGCCTAATAATCCTAAGAACTCCATATAGGCAGAACGCTTGGAGCCTTCGTCACCACCCTTAGTAGGTTGTTTCCAGGAGTCATATCCACCGACGTTACGAGCGGAGTAGTTAGAATCGGTAGTCTTATATAGCTTCAGCATATACTGAGGGCCACCCAAGATATTCTTCATCTCGCTGCCAGACTCTGGGTCGATGATTGTATCAGTGTCGGTCAGGCCATGGGAGTGTAACTCGGAACGTAACTTGGTTAAGTTGTTATCGTTTTCATAGTTCTTAATCAAGTACTGCTGACCCGTCTTCTGAGCGATACGTCCAGCGACGGTCTCCATGACTTGACCCAAGTTAATACGTGACGTTACGGAAGCTGGGTTGAGTAATAGGTCGACAGGCTTACCCGTAGCTTTGTTATAAGGCATCTTGCTGTCTGGCAGGATCAAGGACACGATACCTTTGTTACCATGCAAGCCAGTGAGTTTGTCACCGATTTCCAGAGGCTTAACAGAGCGACAGATGATACGGATATTCTTAGACTCGGTATGGACGTCTACTACTTCACCGTCTTCTTCGTGATCCCAGGACTCGACAACTTGGCTGTATGGTTTAACCAAGATCTTATGGACACGGCCATACATCCTATCTTCGGCAGTAGGGGTACGTTTCTCAAGTAGTGCCCACAGGGGGTCACCCTTCTTAAGAATAGTGCCTTTCTTAATAAAGCCACGGTCATCAAGCTTTGCTAATTGTACAGGAGTAAATAAGTCTGGGAAGAACTTATGAAACAATGGCTTAGCAGTAACCGTGTCTAGTCTTAGAGCATAGTCATACTTGTAAGCATGTAGGCTATTGAGACCTTTAGCAGCAGAGTCACTAATAACAAGACCGTCTTCATGGTTGTATCCTTTATAAGGTATGTAAGCAACTGTCATGTTCTTGCCTAGAGCAAGATCTCCGCCAACAGTATAGTTGTTATCAATAAGAGCTTGGCTCTTAGAGACTGTATCACCAGGTTTAACAAGTGGTTTTTCGTCATCCAAGAAACCCTTCTGGTTAAATGGTAAGTTACGTACCATTGGTACTTTATGAATCTTGCCATCAGAACCTTTGATTCGGATCTCTTGGCTGTCAACACTTTGTACTACACCATCTATAGGTGCCTTGGTAGTAATCATGCTACCGACGAACTTGGAGTAAGTCAACTCCTTGCCCGCAGGGCCTTGGCAAGTAGCAACCAACGGTCTCTCACGTTGTTCCAGTGACAAGGCTTGAGTAATAGCTTTACCAGCCATAGTCAAACGACCCGGATGGTTAGAGTTTACGAACGGTACCAAGTTAGTGGTAATGGTATACATATCGGATGGAGCAGGTAACCAATACTGTACAGTGTTGGCAGGTACGTTACGTAGCATACCCTTTGCCTGTGCTTGGACCGGATCCTTGCCTTGTTGACCTGGGAATCCGATTACTGAGTCCATGATGTTCTTAGTGGATAAGTAAGTGATTTTACCCTGCAAGTCCAATACCCGGGCATACATATTACCCTTAGCGTCTTTAGCAGAGTTAATTGTGAAACGTAAGTCAACGCCAGCATTCTCTGATTCGGGGGTACGGCTAGGGTCAAGGATACCTAGGTGAGTAGGATCGATGTTACGTGTCTTGACATTCTTGGCTTTTTCTAAAGAGATACCTCCCTCGCCAGGACCGATAATGGTAGCCTTACCTACTGTCTCCAAGCTCTCAATAGGATTAGTCTCTGATGGGGTAAATGACAACGAAGAATCCGTGATAAACTTTTGAACAACTTTGTTATAAGGCTTGGAAGGAATGATACCTCTGATCCGTGGATTATCTTCCTTGACACGTTCCAAGTTACGTTTCAGACGTCTAGTGGCATCTGTAACGTTTTCATGTTCTTTGCCGGCTTCAAATCTACGAGCAATGAAGTCAGGTAAGTTATGTACCTTCTTAAACATCAAGGAGTCACGATTATCTTCGACACGTGTCCCTTGGTGAATCTCAACCAAGTTACGGGCAATGATCAACATCACCTCCGCATCTACGTGTGAGAAGGACTTACCCAGCGTAATAGCAGTGGTATCTTCATCAATAGTAGAGTTCTGCATAGCAGTCTTAATGGCATCAATACGGTCAGGCATAGGAACTGTGCCAGACTTAGGACGTAGTTTGTATGGCACAACCTTACCGTATAGGGCATTAACGAATCGCTCTTCCTTACCCGCGGAGGCAGCAATGTTGCTATCCCATACCTGGGCAGGCATGTAATGAACTGCCTGAGCTTTAGGTACACCGAATATGGCACTTAATACGAAGCATAGGGGTACGTTTACATTGCCTACGTTTAAGTTAAAGGTCTCGGTCTTAGGATCAAGTTCTACGTTGAAGTTACTACCGGATTCCGTATTTACCTGAGCCATTAACTCATCGTTACTTTTGTATCGGTGGTAGGCACCTGGTTTCAAGAGCAACAGGTTTGAGATGGCGTAGTTATTGCCGTTGTACACCATGGTGTGCTTACCAGTAATGGCGAAGGAGTCAACCAAAGGAAAGCCTTTCTCTTCATCAACTACTTTGCCAGTTGCCTTGTCGATCAATACTAAGTCGCCACGAATTGGGTAAGTCAAAGAACGTGAACGTAGAATGGCTTCCTTCTCATCCTTCTTATCGAACTCTTTCTTATCCACAACTACGTTGTGAAGCTCTAGGCGGTACTTCTTATCTTCAATAGGAAACTGGCGGGATATACCCGCTACAGTGGCAGCATCGGTCTTATCAGACACTTCCTTTGGGGAAGTGAATATATAGCTGAGTGGCTTGCCGTCAATACTGGTAAGTGCCATGGTTTAGTGTTACTCCGGTTTCTTTTCTAAGTAAAAGAGAATGCTAGTGAAGGCACCGTCTTTGTTGAAGTTATCTTTACGTTCTAGCAGCCAGGCAGATTCATCCTTTGGATTAAGGCATCTGGATAGTAGGGATTCCAGCCCGTTTAAATCGTCTAGTTCACTATCTATTATAAACCGTTCTACCCGTACATTGTACTTGGATAGGTCACGCCCCATAGTCTTAACTTGGGACAGTTGGATGGGAGGAACCCCCGAGGAGGATTCCTGTACCGAAGACATACCGAAGACGTCTTTATTAGGTGTCATACTCATTGAGCTGGTGCTCCTGGATCAGGCTGGGCCTGTGGTTGAGAAGGATCTCCTGTAGCTACAGGAGCGGTGCGCTCTATCATACCATGAACTAAAGTGGCCATGGCACGATCTTCTTGCTCTAATTGAAGCATAGCACTTTGCTGGGACATTGGATCCATACCCATCAACTGCATAAAGATATCGTACGCCCGTGATTTAGCTTCTTCGTAGCCACTATCTTCTTCGTGGGCGCCCTGTACTTTACGTGCGGCGGTGAAGCGTGCTTTGTTAATAGCTTCTTCAAGCTCAATCTTCATCTTCTCACGAGCTTCGGCTTCATGCTTCATGTTATCCATTTCTTTGTTAAAGTCTAGGCCCACACTTCCTAGTGCAGTAGTATCTGAAATCATCTTAGACTGTAATAGCAATGGCATCAAGTTCTTGAGCAAGTCGTCGTCAGTCAATTGGAACGGTGTCATGGAAATAGGAATACGTTCCATGCCTAAGAACGATGTTACACTATCAAAGATCCAGTCTATGACTTCCGTAATCTGCTTAACGTAGTTTTCCATCGTATTCTTAAGTAGGCGTAAGCCTACGGTAGAACTGGTCCAGTTAGTAGTACCTGACATCAATTCACGGGACACGCCTAAAGACATCAAGATAGATTCTTCTGCGAGTTGCAATTCCTGGGCTACAAGTAAGTTCTTGCCCTCACCACCGACAGCTTCATAGCCAACAGGAACGGGGGAGATGATAGCCCGGTTTGGATCCTGTTTGAACTTCTTCAGGTTATCTTCCATGTTACTGACGAAGTTACCAAGGCTCATGCTGACAATAGGGTCACCATTACCAGAACCTGCCTGAGGGAAGATTACCCGCAGAGGTGTCATATGCTCGGTAGCAATTGCCTCGTTTGCCTTACGTAACATTGCTTGGTGGAACACCAAGGAATAGATAGACATAATAGGAGGAATACATAGACCGTCTTCCATGCGACCAATAGACACGTTTGACATGTGGAAGATCTTCGTAGGGTCGAAACGGAAATGTTTCTTCTTCTCTACAGACTCCATCATACCCATTGGCACCGAGGAAATGAACATAGGGTCACCGAGCATAATTTTCTTACGCACGTTAGCCGGGACTTGATAGTAATAGTCTGACTTACCCGTAATAGGGTTGTGGTTTACCGTAATGTGATTCGGGTCCCATACGACTATGTTCATATCCTTTTCGTTCTTAATAGGAACGTCATGAATCTCAAAC
>Ga0073914_10000128_pt1 | contig 14448 bp, 11 predicted proteins | sample GWRWT4_30Apr14_FD_71481 | JGI IMG/M metagenome (GOLD analysis project Ga0073914, IMG submission 71481) | Sand microcosm microbial communities from a hyporheic zone in Columbia River, Washington, USA - GW-RW T4_30-Apr-14 | ecosystem: Engineered > Artificial ecosystem > Sand microcosm >... | reverse complement strand
GGTAGCCAGAGGTAACGCAGGAAGCAAATAAGGAAGTAAATAAACTATTGCCAAGACCCTTCTTATCTATTAATGTACACCCACTTTAATCCAAACGGTCGTTTGAACTTTTCTGGGTAATTATGATTTTGTTCAAATGATTTAGGTTTGAAGTCTTGCGGGCTGATAATCAGGTTCTGATCCGCATATAACAAGTAAAAAAGATTATAAACCTTGCCGTGATAGTAATTATCAAGGCGTATTACTCACAAACGGAGATTTCAGCATGTCTTTAGAATTCCTTAGCAATGACTGGTTTGCAAAAGTAGAAGAATTGCGCGCTGCTGCGGGCGATCTTGATGTTCCTGCTCAATTGGCTAGCCTGCAATTGAACATCAAAGTGACTGATGGTGGTAATCAAGTAGAAATGGCTCTGAATGGTGGTAACCTGGAGCGTGGCACTATCGCTGGTGCTCCAACTACTTTGATCGTACCAAAAGATCTTGCTTACAAACTTTTCATTAAACAAGATCAGTCTGCTGCAATGCAAGGTTTCATGAGCGGTCAAATCAAAGTTGAAGGCGACATGAGCAAAATGATGGCTATGCAAAGCGTTCAGCCTTCTGCTAAACAGCAAGCTCTGTCTAAGCAAATCGCAGAAATCACTGCTTAATAAGCAGGCGTTTTTTGTTTTATAACAAAACAGCCCACTTTTTAGTGGGCTGTTTTGTTTACAGAGTGGCATAGGGCAATGGTTGTTATTTCCTAAATACTAAATAGTAAAAGCAGCTTCTTGCGCCCAGCACATTGAGTATTTCCAGAAACTTAAAGGAGTAAGCTTTAATGGCGAAGAAAATTTCAAGTGAATTGTTAGGTATTACTTTTGACCCGATGCCCGTTGAGTGGGATTCTTCTAAAGTCCAGCTCTACGCTGTTGCCGTAGGTGCTAAACCACCACAAGAGTTGGATTTTCTTTATGAAGGCCGAGGCCCCAAAGTCTTGCCAACGTTTGGTGTTGTTCCTGGTATGGCAACCATGGCAGGGTTGATTGCAAATGTTGAATTTAATTTGGCCATGTTACTGCATGGTGAGCAATCAATTAAATTACATCGCCCCATTCCTTCCAATTGCCATGCTACTGCCGTAGGTAAAATTTCAGAAGTGTGGGATAAAGGTAAAGCTGCAGTTCTGGGTGTGGAGGGTGAAGTGTCAGATAAAGATGGTCCCATCTTTACCGTGCACTCTACTATGTTTATACGTGGAGCAGGTGGTTTTGGTGGTGAGCGTGGTCCATCTACCACGGGAAAAAATGAGCCCCCAGCGCGCGAGCCTGATTATGTAGTTGAAGATGCAACCCATACTGAACAAGCGGCTTTATACCGACTGACGGGTGATCGAAACCCTATTCATATTGACCCGGCATTTGCTCAGATGGGTGGTTATAAAGAGCCCTTCCTTCACGGACTATGCACTTATGGGTTTGTAGGTCGTGCGGCACTCAGCGCTTTATGTGGAGGGAATCCTGAACGATTTATCTCTATGGAAGCTCGTTTTGCTGACCAGGTGTATTGCTCAGATAAAATTATTTCCAAGTTCTGGATTGTAGGAGAGGGGGAAGCCATTGTCTCTGCTGAAACCCAGAAGGGTAATGTTGTGCTCTCTCAAGCCAAAGTGACGTTTAAACCTGAGTAAGTTTGACTAAGTTTTACCCAACGAACTGGTTCCGTGTTTACGGTACCAGTTTGTCTCTTTTAGCGTCTGGATTTATACGCACATCCTATTGAATGTAATTTTTATTGGCTTGCTACTTGCGAGATAGAACTAATCTTTTCTTTAAAGTCTAATAAAATACTGCCGGCTTCTACCAATAAAAATCCATCATCATTTTTAAGTAGCGATTGTTCTTGTTCGGGGTTTTGGCTGCTTTCTTCTGTTTGTTTTATTTCTACAATTTCATCCAAACCTTTTGCTTTGCGTTTTTGATTTTCTATAAGTAATAAGTCGTTTTCCTGTTTTACTTTTTCGTCCTTACGTATTTTTTCTGAGAGACTGATACTTTTGATGTTACGTATGGTGTTGTAGTGTTTTAACTGCTGGTTCAGGTAAATAAAGTCAGGATTGTTCTTGACCCGAGATTCATGAAGTTTGATCAAATCAGGAATTATTTGCTGATAACTTACCCAGTTTGAGTGCGCCACTGGGTTAATGTAGTCCCAAGGTAAAGCGTTTGAAAGGGCGCTTTCACCTATCTCTTTGTCGTCATAAATACTAGGGTATAGTACGTCTGGTATAACTCCTTTGTTCTGATTGCTTTCCCCCGATATCCGGTAGAATTTGGCAAGTGTTAATTTAAGCTGGCCTTGGTTATTCAGTGGGAGCAAGGATTGAACGGTACCTTTGCCGAATGTTTGGGTGCCAATAATTAAGCCTCTGTGATAATCCTGTATCGCACCCGCAAAAATTTCAGAGGCTGATGCGCTCATGCGATTAACAACAACAGCAAGAGGACCTTGATAAAAAATTTCATCGTCTTCATCTTCCAGGATATCAATATTGCCGTTTGAAGATTTGATTTGAACTGTCGGCCCATCTTTGATGAACAATCCCGTGAGGGAGTTAGCTTCTTGCAAGGAACCTCCTCCATTGTTTCTCAGATCCATTATCAGACCATCAATTCCTTCGCTTTTTAATTCAGTTATTAATCGTTTGACATCTTGCGTACTGCTTTTGACATTCTTTTTGTTTTCCTCTGCGCCTTTGAAGTCATAATAAAAAGTGGGCAGGTTGATTACGCCAATTTTGAAGTCTTTGTCCCCCTTTTTTATCGTCACGATGTCTTTCTTTGCAGCCTGCTCTTCAAGCTCGACGGTGTTTCGTGTTATTTCAACAATTTTTCTTTCGCTCGTGCTTTCTGTTTTTCCTGAAATGATTTCCAGTCGCACAATGCTCTCTTTGGGGCCTCTAATAAGCTGTACGACATCATCGAGACGCCACCCAACAACATCTATTAGCTCACCTTTGCTTCCTTGAGCAACACCAACAATTTTGTCAGAAGGTAATATTTGCTTGCTTTTATCAGCAGGTCCAGCGGGTACTAAACGAACAACTTTTATGAACTCATCCTCTCTTTGTAGTACAGCGCCTATGCCCTCAAGCGATAAACTCATATGTATATCGAAGTCTTTAGATGATCGGGGTGAAAAGTACTGCGTGTGTGGATCGTAAACTTTTGTCAGGGCATCTATATACAATTGAAAGGCATCATCGCTATTAATCTGAAGTGTCTGGTTTAATTGGTTTTTATACCGTTTTTTTAATAAAATCTCGATCTCGCCAATCGTTTTCCCGGCGAGCTTTAAATCTAAAATGTTATTTTCCAGCTGTTGATACCAAAGTTGTTGTGCTGCTTTGATGTCTTTTGGCCATTCCACGTCTTTGCGATCAATGACAAGACGTTCATCATCATCAAGATTAACGTGTGCCAAGCCTGATTTTATTGTCCGGTTAAAGTAATCAAGTCGCTCCACTAATCTATTGTTATAACGATTAAATATGGTGAAAGCGGGTTGCAGATTACCCGCCCTTAATGCTTCGTCGAAGCGGTATCTATAGGCCGAAAGCTCATTAATGTCTTCTTGAGTGAAGTAGCTTTTTGAAGGATCCAGTTCGTTTATATAGCCTTCAAATAGTTGATTCGATAGAGAGTCATTTATGGGTGTTTTGTTGTAATGCATTTGCGACAGTCTGCTAAGAATGGCCAGGCTAATGCGAGACTGTTGGGGGAGAGGATATAAAACGGTAAATCGAGAAGGTGTATTAGTTGCCGATACGCTTGCCAGGCATTGAGTGCTAAATAGAGTATAAAAGCTACTGAATATTAGTGTTATAACTATTTCTTTTCTAAAAAAGATCTTCTTTATCATACAAATATGACCCAAACTTCATCGTATTAATTGATTGTTGTATTCGTAAAAAACCAACATTTTTTAGAGATGTTTATAAAAACCGTTTATTAAATGCATGCGTACAAAAGTACTGTAGTAAAGCATCTGTCACTTTAGCTTAAAGACTGGATTTGGCTATGTATCATAGGCGTATTGGCTAATATTATTACGTTGCATCGTATTAGAGTACAGATTTAAACGTTATTTTATAGAGATAGGCATATTTGTTCTGAAAACAATCAAGGTTTATGCTAGCCTTTGGCTGATTTTGTAGTAGCTTATGTGATGCTGTATTGATAAATTCGATAAAAAGTCTATTTCTTATGGGTATGTAATCGTTTTTCGTTTGAATTTTATATGCAGGGAGTGTAAAAAATGCAACCTAAAATCCTCGATAAAAGAATGGAGTCGCGAAGAAATTTACTTTATTACGTTAATGTCTATGATCAAGATACCAGTGAGTATGTGGGATTGATTTTGGATGTTTCAAGTGGAGGTGTTCTTGTTAGTGGTGTTATGCCGCTCAAACAGGGAAATATTTATAAATTTGGTTTGGTCGATACAACAGATGTAAGCGCACCAAGTCAAATTGGTTTTGAAGCCAAGGCGTGTTGGTGTCGAAAATGCGGTGAAAACTTTTATGATACGGGGCTGAAATTCACAGATTTATCTGAATTGGCGCGTGAAAAGCTGGTGTCATATGACTAGTGTCATATGAATAGATTCATAGAGTGAGACCGTATCTTGTTCCGGTGTATGTTCGCTGTTCCAGGATGGCCGGATTTAGTTAAAAAAGCTAAGGGTGGTGACGGCAAGTGCGGCAATCGCAACTGTTGCATGTATTGCGACCAGACTTAATGGTTTTATTTCTTGCGGGCGTAAAATTCTAAAAAGAATAAAACCACCAAGAGCGGCAGCCACGAATAATAAAAAACCAATTAAAGCTGTTGTGCTGTATTCTATGATTAGGTATATGAGAAAACTCAATATACCAAGCAGGGCGCACGATACGTGCATGGTAATAACGAAATCGAGTGGTTTTATATTTCTTTTGTGGCTGTTGACTAACAAAAAACCAGCGTAGAGCGCGCCAAGAAAAAATAGAATCGCCAAAACCAACATTTCTTATACATCCTCTGTAAATATCTTTGGTTGTTTTGCGGTGCAAATTATTCTATTTGGCAGTTGATGACAAGTCTTGTCTTTCCTGTTGTTTACCTTAAAACAAGTTTTTTGTAGAATAATCAACTAATTTAGGCTTTATCCCACCCCTATCAAGGTGTTCCATACATGTTACGTATCGCCTTAGATGCACTGACTTTCGACGATGTGCTCCTTGTTCCCGCTTATTCTGACGTATTACCAAAAGATACCGAACTTAAGACGCATGTCACCCGTGGGATCGTGCTCAATATTCCACTTATGTCTGCCGCAATGGACACGGTCACCGAATCGCGTTTGGCCATTGGAATGGCGCAAGAAGGGGGTATCGGTGTTTTGCACAAAAATATGACGATCGATGCCCAGGCAAAAGAAGTTCGATCAGTAAAGAAATTTGAAAGCGGGGTGATTAAAGACCCATTAACCGTTTCTCCGAATGCGCGCATCGGGGAGCTGATAGAAATCACTCAGACGAACAATATTTCAGGGTTACCAGTTGTAGATGGAGAAAATCTGGTAGGAATAGTTACCAGTAGAGACTTGCGTTTTTCGCAGCGTTTTAATGATCTTGTAACGACAATTATGACGCCAAAAGAGCGACTTGTTACGGCAAAGGAAGGCACATCATTAGATGAAATCAAAAATTTGCTTCATATACATAGAATTGAAAAGGTTCTAATAGTAAACGATGAATTCAAGCTCAGAGGAATGGTTACGCTTAAGGACATTCGTAAGGCCGAAGCCTATCCAAATGCATGCAAAGATAATTACGGACAGTTGAGAGTCGGCGCTGCGGTTGGCGTTGGCGAGAACTCCCGGGAACGAGTTGGGGCATTGGTTGTTGCGGGCGTTGATATGCTCGTGGTTGATACGGCGCATGGTCATTCAAAAGGTGTGCTTGATGCGGTTAAATGGATAAAAAATATTTACCCGCACATTGAAGTTGTGGGCGGGAATATTGCTACAGCCGACGCTGCCAAGGCATTAATTGCTGCAGGGGCCGATGGTCTGAAAGTGGGCATTGGTCCTGGTTCGATTTGTACTACCAGAATAATTGCTGGCGTAGGCGTTCCCCAAATAAGTGCTATTTCCGAAGTGGCAAAAGTGGCACGAGGTACGGGTGTGGCAGTGATTGCTGATGGTGGTATCCGTTTTTCTGGCGATTTGGCCAAAGCTATTGCTGCGGGTGCTGATGTGGTAATGGTTGGAAGTTTATTGGCCGGAACAGAAGAAGCGCCTGGTGAGGTAGAGCTTTTCCAGGGGCGTTATTATAAAGCCTATCGAGGCATGGGCTCTCTGGGTGCCATGGCTCAAAGTCATGGATCAAGTGATCGCTATTTTCAGGATGCTTCTTCAGGTGTGGATAAACTTGTTCCTGAAGGCGTTGAAGGTCGTGTGCCTTATAAAGGTCCCATGAGCGCTATTATTCATCAAATGATGGGTGGCTTGCGATCAAGCATGGGCTATACGGGGTCGAAAAACTTATTAGAAATGCAAACAAACAGTCAGTTTGTCAGGGTGACTTCTGCGGGTATGCAAGAAAGTCATGTGCACGATGTCACCATTACCAAAGAATCTCCTAACTATCCCTTGGGTTGATTGGGGTATTGTTAAAAGACATAAGTCATATGAGTGAGTTAGATCGTAATGGGGCGAATCAGGCCCCATTATTATTTGGGATTTTTTTGTTTAAGTCTGATTGCTTAAATTAATCTTCAACCTGTGAGTGCATGCAATGGTCCAGAATATACATCAAGAAAAGATTTTGATTCTTGATTTTGGTTCGCAATATACCCAGCTAATTGCACGTCGGATTCGAGAAATTGGTGTGTATTGTGAAATTCATTCCAGTGACATCAGTGAGCAGGCAATAAGAAATTTTGCACCTAAAGCGATTATCCTTTCTGGTGGTCCGGAAACTGTCACGCGCGAAACCACACCACGAGCGCCAGATGTGGTGTTTGAACTGGGTTGTCCTGTTTTGGGTATTTGTTATGGTTTGCAAACCATGGCAGTTCAAATGGGAGGACGGGTCGAAGGTTCGAATGCCAGTGAATTTGGTTATGCGCAAGTGCAAGTTATTGAAACCTCACCCTTGCTTGATGGTATTGAGGATCATATTGATCAGAATGGCGCGCCACTTCTGGATGTTTGGATGAGTCACGGTGATAAAGTGACACAACTTCCGTCTGGATTTAAGTGTGTTGCTACAACAAGCAGTGCACCCATCGCGGTGATGGCTGATGTCAATCGGCATTTCTATGGCGTTCAATTTCATCCAGAAGTCACGCATACCGCTCAAGGCGGGCGTATTCTGGAGCGTTTTGTAAAAGATATAGCCCAATGCAAACTGCTATGGAATTCGCAAAACATTGTCACGGATTCTATTGTCCGCATTCGTGAACAGGTGGGGCATCAGCATGTTATTTTGGGGCTATCGGGTGGGGTTGACTCGTCGGTGGTTGCTGCGCTTTTGCACAAGGCAATAGGGGATCAGCTAACCTGTGTTTTTGTTGATAACGGGCTTTTGCGTTACCAGGAAGGCGAACAAGTAATGAATATGTTTGCCAAGAATATGGGGGTAAAAGTAATACGTGTTAATGCAGAACAACGTTTTCTATCGGCTTTGTCGGGTGTTTCAGATCCGGAGCAGAAACGTAAAATAATCGGTTTAACGTTTATTGAAATTTTTAATCAGGAGGCGGATAAAATTTCTGATGCTGCCTGGTTGGCACAAGGGACCATTTATCCTGATGTCATTGAGTCGGCAGGAGTTAAAGAAGGCAAGGCGCATGTGATTAAATCACATCACAATGTGGGTGGTTTGCCTAAAGATATGAAGCTTAAACTGCTTGAGCCTTTGCGCGAACTGTTCAAGGACGAAGTCCGTAAAATAGGTCTGGAGCTCGGATTGCCCTATGACATGGTTTATCGTCATCCATTTCCCGGGCCAGGTTTGGGAGTACGCATTCTGGGTGAGGTCAAAAAGGAATACGCAGATATTTTACAGTTGGCCGATAAAATTTTTATTGAAGAACTTCATCACGCAGGTTTGTATCATCGGGTCAGTCAGGCATTTGCCGTTTTCTTGCCGGTGAAATCTGTTGGCGTGGTAGGTGATGCAAGACGTTACGAATATGTAATTGCCTTAAGAGCCGTTGAAACAATTGACTTTATGACGGCACGCTGGGCCCATCTTCCCTATGAATTACTGGAGCTGGTTTCAAGTAGAATCATAAATGAAATTAAGCAAGTCTCTCGTGTGGTTTATGATGTGTCGTCAAAACCACCGGCGACCATTGAGTGGGAGTGACTGGTACTGGCAGGTAATGTCTGGCACCGACCGGTATCACAGTTGAGACTTCAAGATCCCGCAGTTGAGCGATAAGCTGTATGTCTGTAAGGGGATACCCTATGTTTGTACAGTGTCGCAAGGACGCGAATCATGCCCCACGCGGCGGCGGCCAGGATGGCCGCCCGGGACCGGGTGCTGCCTGTTACCAGCGCCACCTTACCCGGTTCCATGGTGTGTTCGCGCCCAATAGCAAACATCGTGCCTTGGTGGCCCCGGCCAAGCGGGGCAAAGGGAGCAAGGCTGAAGTATCGGATGAACCGCCAACGCCCGCCGAGCATCGATGACCTGGGCGCACCAAAAGTAGGCCCCTTGAGGGGACGCCTGAAGCGGGTGTTCAATATCGGCCGCTCCTGCGCATCCTTGCGCCCGCGGCATTAGTGTATCCCTTCACGTCACATCGAGACCTGCCGGGAATGCGGCGGCGCCATGAAAGTCATTGCCTGTATCGAAGACCCGGTGGTGATCCAGAAGATCCTGAATCACTTGAAGGAAAAGGGTGAATATCAGGATGCGTTTCGGTTGCCCGAGAGTCGCGGCCCGCCGCAAACGAGCTTATTTGGGTAAGGAAAATCTGTTCGTGAATCTCAAGGACGTTGCCGGCGACACCAGGCAAGGGTGGCGCTCAGCTGACGGTTTGGTTTGAGAGGGTCACAGGGCCGGAATCCGGCCGATTTAGCGAATTAAGCCACTGCATCAGATGAGATTGACTACGTCTGGCCGCAAAATGGCCGGGTTGCTGCGGAGTGGTCAGAGTGGTTTTTCAGTGAAAAGGGGGGGGGTTATACTTCCTATATTACGACGACCTTGAATAACACGAATAAAAATCACTACCACGGCGAGAACCAGAAGTATATGAATGAATCCGCCCATGGGATACGAAGAAACCAGGCCTAGTAGCCAGAGAACAATCAGGATAACTGCGATAGTTTGAAGCATGATTATTTCTTCTTATAGCGTTTATACAGCGAAAGCGACGATACCCTAACCGCCAAGCACATTGATCTGCTCGATACAGTAGCCAAGCATCGGGTACTTGAACAGGATGAACATCCGCAAAGCCGTTCGATAATTATGGCAAAAGTATAACGACTATCGCGAACACGGCCAGTACGCTAGCGCATATAAACTGAAAAAGTTCAGGTAGGGTAAAGCTGAACGAAGGGTAAGGGATATTGAGATAGGAATATTTGCGCTTGGAGTTAAAGCTCATAATCGTCTCGGTGTACAGTTTTTACTCTGACTCAAAGAAACTCAAACATTTTCTCCTGCCTGAATCAGTCATAACGCATGCTCATGGATTCATTATTTATGCTCTGAGCTGCTTAATCCCTGTGCTTTGGGTTATCTCCGTGCCCTGACGCACAGACGCTAGCTGGAAAGGACGTTATTACTTCCTACTGCCTCTCGAGTAACTAGTCTTTTACTGACATACTGGCCAGAGTATTTCTGTTGCTAGCTAGTCAGTCAGGCACTTTTTTTTACGGATCGGAGTCAGTTTTTCACGGAAATGCATTATGTCTAAACCAGTAAAGCCTACGCTCGAAAGCGAGAATGAAGTTGCCAACGAAGAACGGCTGCAGATATCGTCGGTCAAGTTGGGCGCCCGTGATTTATCTTCGAAACAGAAGGCATTCTTCATTGAAAACCAGACATAAAGTCATTGCTTCGCTGCTTGGCGCGATCCTGCCGGTGGTGCTGGTTGCGATGGCATTGACCTGGACTTTGCAACAGGTCGAGCAGGAAGTTGAAAACCGTCGGCACACCTATGCCCTGATCATTGGTGCGAATACCCTGCTGGGGAATTTGCGGGATGCCGAGTCGGGTCAGCGCGGTTATGCGTTGACCGGCGATGAGGCTTTTCTGGAACAGTATTTGGCTGTGCGTGATCACCTTGATGACGATCTGGCTGCATTGCGTGCAGACACGGCAATCCAGACCGGCCAGCAACACCTGGATACGCTGGCGCCCCTGGTGGCTGCCCGATTGGCGAGTCTTGCGCAGGTTATTGAATTGCGCCGCCGTGGAGAAATGACTGCCTTGATGGCGTTGATAGGCAGTGGCGAGAGCAGGCGGTTGATGGATTCGATTCGTGCCGGCATCCAGGGCTATATCCGGATCCAGGAAAGTGAGGTGATCCGGTACTCAGCGGCGCTCCAGTCGAGCCTGCGCCGTTTGTTTGCGGTGGTCGTTGCCGCCAGTCTGTTGACGCTGCTGTTTTCACTGTCGCTCGCCTTCTTTCTCTATCGGGAAATACAGCACCGGTTCAGGCATTCACTGCATCAGGAAACCCGTGGTTTGCTCGACATGCAGGAGAAAATCAACAGGCAACTGCAGCAGGCCAATGCCATTCTTTATACCAGCGAAGAAAGGCTCGCTGTTACGCTCAACTCCATCGGCGATGCGGTGATCGCCACCGATGCGCAAGGACGCGTGACGCTGCTCAATCCCCTTGCCGAAAAACTCACCGGCTGGACGCAGGCACAAGCCGATGGCCGTCCGGTCGGCGAAATTTTTCACATCATCAACAAGGAAACCCGACAGCCGGCCATTATTCCGGTCATCGAAACCTTGGCGCTGGGCACGATACAGGGCATGGCCAACCACACCGTACTGATTGCAGTGGATGGCAGTGCGTGTGATATCGCCGACAGTTGCGCGCCGATTCGCGACCGCGACGGTGTGGTGATTGGTGCTGTGCTGGTGTTCCGCGATGTCACTGGTGAATATGCGGTGGCGCAGGCCTTGCGCGACAGTAATGAATTGATTCAGACGGTGCTCAATACCGTGGGCGATGGCATCATTACCATGCTCGTCAGCGGGGCTGTGATCGCGACAGTGAATCCGGCCGCTGAGCGTATGTTTGCTTATAACGCTAGCGAGCTCATGGGGAAAAACTTCAGCATGCTGATACCTGAGTTAGATCAGAGTCAGAATGATGATTCCCTCGAATATTACAGTGCCAGCGCTGAAGAGCGCGCCGTTGGCCACGGCCGCGAGGTCATGGGTCGATGTAAAGATGGCAGCCTTTTCCCCATAGAGATGTCGGTCAGTGAAATGTGGCTGGGTGGTCAGCGCTACTTCACCGGTATTTTACGTGATATGACTGCACGTAAACAGGCCAAAGAAGCACTGATCAAGGCGGGTGCCCTGCAGAACGCCATTTTCAATAGCGCCAATTTCTCGAGTATCGCCACCGATGCGAACGGCGTGATTCAGATTTTCAATGTCGGTGCCGAGCGCATGCTGGGTTACACCGCGGACGAGGTGATGGACAAACGCACCCCCGCCGATATTTCGGATCCACAGGAAATAATCGCGCGCGCGAAGGACCTGAGTCTCGAACTCGGAACTAAGATCAAGCCCGGCTTTGAGGCACTGGTGTTCAAGGCCTCACGCGGCATCGAAGACATCTACGCGCTGACCTACATTCGTAAAGATGGCAGCCGCTTCCCGGCGCTGGTGTCGGTGACCGCCTTGCGCGACACGAAGAATGAGATTATTGGTTACCTGTTAATCGGAACTGACAACACTGCACGTATGCTGGTGGAAGAGGAGCGGGCGCAGCTGTATGTAACACTACAGGACCAGAACGGCGAACTGGAGGCTGCTAGGCTGGTGGCGGAAAAAGCCAATCTTGCCAAATCGGAATTTCTTTCCAGTATGAGCCATGAATTGCGCACACCACTCAATGCGATTCTTGGTTTCGCTCAGTTGCTGGAATCGGGTGCGCCGCCGCCGACGACCGCGCAGTCAGTGAGATTGCAGCAGATCATCAAAGCCGGCTGGTATCTGCTCGACCTTATTAATGAAATTCTCGATCTCGCGGTGATCGAGTCAGGCCGATTGACTTTGTCACGAGAATCAGTATTGCTGATCGATGTTTTGCATGAATGTCAGGCCATGATCGAAGCACAGGCGCAGGAACGCGACATCCAGCTTAACTTTTTACCTTTTGATGATAGCTGGTATGTCAATGCCGACCGCACACGGGTCAAGCAGGTGTTGATCAATTTGCTGACCAATGCAATTAAATACAATCGCGATCATGGCTCGATTATTGTCGAATGCAGCGAGCCCGTTCCGGAACGGATACGGATCAGCATTAAGGACAGTGGCAAAGGCTTGTCGCCCGAAAAACTGGCGCATTTATTCGAGCCCTTTAATCGTCTTGGCCAGGAGCAAGGGTCAGAAGAAGGCACAGGTATCGGCCTGATCGTGACCAAGCAGCTGGTAGAACTGATGGGTGGCGAAATCGGAGTCAAGAGTAAGGTCGGTGTTGGCAGCGAATTCTGGTTTGAATTGAACCGTGACGTGACACCTTCACTGGTTGATGGCCATATTGTACCCGCTGAACATGTGCCAAATGTACTGGCTGATGCGGCAGGGCATAGTTTGCTCTATGTAGAAGATAATCCGGCCAACCTGCTACTGGTCGAGCAAATTATAGAAGGCAGCCAGAATATGCGTATGCTGAGCGCGAGCAATGGCCGTCTTGGTGTCGCCATGGCGCGTAAGCATCGTCCGGACGTGATCCTGATGGACATTAATTTGCCCGGCATCAGTGGGTTCGAGGCGCTGAAAATCCTGAGCAATGATCCGTTAACCGCCAAAATCCCGGTGCTGGCCATCAGTGCCAATGCCATGCCACGTGATATCAGAAAGGGCATGGAAGCTGGGTTTTTTGGTTATCTTACCAAGCCGATCATAGTGAATGAGTTCATTGCGGCAGTGACGCTGGCGTTGGAACCGACGGAATCGAAAAGCAAGACCAAAAAAGCGAGCGAGGTTTTGTGAAAATCGACATGGCTGAATTACTTGATGCCAGCATTTTGATCGTGGATGATGAAATCGGCAATGTACAGTTGCTGGAACAGATGTTAACCGATGCCGGTTATAAAAATGTTAGCTCGACACAGGAGCCGCAATCGGTCAGTGCGTTACACCGCGCCAACCATTATGACCTGATTTTGCTCGATCTGAAAATGCCAGGCATGGATGGTTTCGAGGTGATGGACAGTATCCAGCCAGATGAAGACGATGATTATCTCCCCGTCATTGTCAACAGCGCACAACCAGACCAGAAGTTGCGTGCATTGCAGTCTGGGGCAAAAGATTTTATCAGCAAGCCGTTTGATCTGCTCGAAGTCAAAACGCGCATTCACAACATGCTGGAAGTGCGCTTGCTGCATCGGCAACTCGCCGTCAAAAACCGTGAGCTGGAAGCAGCCGCACTGCATGATGTATTAACCGGGTTGCCCAACCGGCGTTTGTTAATGGACCGGCTGGTATTGGCCATTGCCAATGCGCGCAGACACAAACAGACCATGGCCGTACTGTTTCTGGATCTAGATGGCTTCAAACAGATCAATGATACCTTTGGCCACGATGTCGGCGATACCTTGTTGCAGATCGTTGCTGATCGTCTGGTCGCCACCGTACGTCAGGTGGATACCGTGGCGCGTCTGGGCGGCGACGAATTCATCATCGGCCTGTGGGAACTAAGCCGCGATGAGGGATTGGCCAGCTTGATGTCAAAACTGATACAGGTCATCTCAGAGCCGTGTGATATTAATGGCCACTGCCTTAGCATTACCACCAGCATTGGGGTTGCGCTCTATCCTCAGCATGGCGATGACGGGAAAAGCCTGATGAAAAGTGCCGACTTGGCGTTGTACGAAGCCAAGCGCCTTGGCAAGAACAAATATCGCATCGCAGCGTGCGCTGACATACTGGCACTAAAGCCGGGTGATCAAGCGTTTCTGAGATAAATTTCAATGCAAAAACAAGCAAGGGACAAATAGCGTGATTAGCAAAAAAGACATTCTCAATGCCAGTATATTGATCGTCGATGACCAGGAAGCGAATGTCATTCTGCTAGAACAGCTGTTGCATGAAATTGGCTACCAGCACATTACTTCGACGATGGATCCGACTAGGGTTTCTACATTACATGGCGCCAACCGTTACGACCTGATTCTGCTTGATCTACACATGCCTGGCATGGATGGC
>Ga0073914_10000126_pt1 | contig 14454 bp, 14 predicted proteins | sample GWRWT4_30Apr14_FD_71481 | JGI IMG/M metagenome (GOLD analysis project Ga0073914, IMG submission 71481) | Sand microcosm microbial communities from a hyporheic zone in Columbia River, Washington, USA - GW-RW T4_30-Apr-14 | ecosystem: Engineered > Artificial ecosystem > Sand microcosm >... | reverse complement strand
GCCGCCACGGCACTGCCTTATTACACCAGCCTCCTCGTCATCAAGGATGGCTGGATCGTGCACGAGAGCTATCACGATACGCCCAGTGAAGCCGGCAATAATGCTGATACCCTGCATCATGTCTGGTCGATCACCAAAAGCGTGACCTCCATGACACTCGGACGCGCCTGGACGCTGGGCAACCTCAATAGTCTTGATCTTGATAAAACCGTAGGTGGCACGTTCAGTGATACCGAAATCGGAAATCTGTCTGCCGCTGATCCACGCCGAAACATCAGTCTGCACAACGTATTGCAGATGCGCTCAGGCCTGGCGTGCAACGAGAATGCCTGGCTAGGGAGCCGGGCCTCAGCCCTGGCATCTCCCCCCGCAAATCCTGCCATTGAAAAAGATCCGATTGTTCGGTCACTGTTCGCTGGCAATGCCGCCTGCCCAGGCTTTCTTGATATCCTGTGTTCAATTCTCCAGCAGCCTCTGGCTTACACTCCCGGCACAACCTGGAATTACAACACTTACGACAGCTATCTCGTTTCCGCTTTCTTCAGCAAGATTACCGGGCAATCCTTAAGCAGCTACGCCAACGATCATCTTTTTACGGAGCTTGGCATTACCCTCAACCCCGTGAGCGACTGGATAAGCCTGCAGTCTCCCTACACCTTTGGTGGAGGCCTGCTCATGATTCGCAGCCGTGATCTCGCCAAGCTCGGCATGTTGATGCAATACGATGGCAAATGGGGTGACACCCAGCTGATTTCAAAAGAATGGCTTGATTTGTCACTGGCACGCAAGGGACCGGAAGTCTGGCCGCCTTTGATGCAGTAACGGATGAGCCCACAACTGGTGTTGCCGGAGATATTCGCTATGGCATGCAGTGGTGGCGAAAAACCGGGCCCGCCATGAGCGGCCTGGACTCCATTACCGCACGTGGTCTGGGCGGCCAGCAAATGCATGTCTTCAAAGAAAAGGGCCTGATCATCCTGATCACCTGTGACAGTCAGGAACTGGCCGGACAGGACCGCTCCACTGACATCAACAACTTCCTCAGGACGGCGGTCATCGACAAGCTCAACCCCTGAGCTTGTCCTTTTTGTTTCAACACACCATCCAACACACGAACGCTCTCAGCGCGTGAAGCTGGCCACTGCCGTGTATTCCGCCTTGCGCTTTGACATGTGGCGTTCCAGCCATTTGCGGCGGCGATAACGGCTCACGGTATCTGCCACTTCTTCCAGCTTCGGAAACTGCTTTCTCAGTGTCTCGGCCGTAAACACTACCGGTGCACTGGCCAGCGGATAAAGCCGCCACAAGCCGGCCGAAGGAATACCGGCGGCCTTGCGCGTGGTTCTGGACACAAAAAAATCGACAAAGCCCTGATGCACGCGATGATCCAGCTGATCGCGGAATTTCTGCAGCAGCGTGGCATCGGCTTTGGGGGTGGGCTTGAACGCCTCACTGAAAGAGCGACAGAGTCTGACGCCGTCATCACCTGCCCGACCGGCACCGCTCATGAAGGCCATGAAAGAAAAGCGGAGACCATCACGCACGGTTTCCGGATACCAGCGTGGCTGCACGCCCATGAGATGCCCGACATAACGCCAGAAATGCATCATGGCGAGAATGTCTTTTTCCGACGTGCGAAAACCGGCGATGCGCAGGAAATAACCCGGTGCAATGCAGCCTGCCATCAAGGTCACCAGTGCATCGGCCTGGCTGATGGGCACACCCCAGTCATCAAGCCTCCACTCCGGATGCGCCAGCAGGCGACGCCGTACAAAGACGTGCATCACGCGCACGCGCATCGACGTTTTCCAGCCGTCACTGCCCGGCTCAATGCCTCCCGGCTCGGACATGTCCACCCAGAATGCTGCCGTTTCCAGAAAGCGGGACTTGGTGCTGTCACCCGCATAGGCACCCGTGAGTATCAGCGGCTTCACCACGGAATTGTTGGTGTAACCCTCGAGCGTGATTGCCCCGAAGAAATTGAACAGTTCCGGGCCGTAACGACGAAAAACACGTGCGCCCTCTCGGGCCAGATCCAGATCCAGCCAGGCTGGTGCCACGTCGCGCTCGGCAAAAAGCTGGCGCATGGAAGCAGGAGCATCGGGTACTGCGTCCAGCCCCTGCTCCAGAGCCAGATCCAGCATGGCGCGGCCCTTGACCGGGTCACCCTTGAGATAGACCTCATCGACAAAGGCTTCGGCAATGGGATCGGCATCGTAGTAGGACGCGGCATACTGGTTGACGACGCCCTCGGGGAGATCCGGGTCAAAACCGAACATGCGCCGGAACACCTTGCGCGCACGCTGGATGCGCGGCGTCTTCAGGTTTTGCCAGTAATGGAATTCCGTCGGGACTTTCATCGTGCTGCTGTCGCTGACTGCCTGCATGCCCTTCCCCGCTTTTTCATTGTTCTTGTTGAATGCGCAACGGGTGGCTTTGCCGGCCACCAGAATGTGACCGAAGGGTCACGAAGGGCATCCTAAGGGCAAAGCCCGGAAAAACAAAGCCTTGATGATGCAAGCACCGGACGATCCCGCCAGCCCAGTCCGGCGGCGATCAGAAGCCTTCGAGGACGATCTTGCCGCGGGACTGGCCACTCTCCAGCAAGGCATGGGCACGCTTGAGGTTGGCGACATTGATACGGCCAAAACTCTCGCTCACGGTGGAGACCAGCGTGCCGGCATCAATCAGGTCAGCTACCGCATTGAGAATGTCGTGCTGGCGAATCATGTCGGGCGTTTCAAACACCGAGCGGGTGAACATCAGCTCCCAATGGAAAGAGAGGCTTTTGCGCTTGAGCAGGCGAATATCCACCGCGGCAAAATCATCAATCACACCAAGCTTTCCCTGCGGGACGAGCGCTTCAACAATCTGCTCAAAATAATCATCGGTATGCGTGAGGCTGGCCACCAGGGAAACCTGTTCATGACCCACACGCCTGAGCTCATCATTCAGGGACAGCCGGTGATCAATCACCTGATGCGCGCCCAGCTTTTTCACCCAGTCGGCGGTTTCAGTCCGTGCGGCCGTGGCAATCACGGTCAGGCCCGTGAGTTGTCGGGCGAGTTGCACCAGCACCGAGCCGACACCACCCCCCGCGCCGATAACCAGCAGGCTCTCGCCTTTGCGCGACAAGTCAGGGCTGGCCTGCAAACGGTCACACAACAATTCCCAGGCCGTGATTGCCGTCAGTGGCAGCGCCGCTGCCGCTGCAAAATCCAGCGTGGCCGGCTTGCGACCGACAATGCGCTCATCAACGGCATGCAGCTCGGCATTGGTACCAGGACGAGTAATCGATCCGGCGTACCAGACTTCATCACCCGCCCTGAACAGGGACGCATCAGGGCCGGTTGCCACCACACCGCTGGCGTCATAACCCAGCACCTTGTAGGTGCTTCCCTCCGCACTGGTTGACCGGCGTATTTTGGTATCCACCGGATTCACCGACACCGCATGCACGCGCACCAGCAGATCACGCCCGACAGGCACGGGGTCCGGCAGTTCAACATCCATCAGGGCGTGCGTGTCAGTAATCGGCAGGGCTGCCTGATAAGCCACGGCTTTCATAAGGGACTCCCGGAGCAAAACCGGATGATTGTGATGAAGCCTCAGTGCAGGAGCAATGTCCGGACTTGATAATGCACAGCACCTGTCACACCCCCCGGTTGACAGACGCGAGTGGCAAGAATGAAAAGCGCTTAGCCCAGAAACAGCTTGCGCGCATGGTCATTCAGAAAGCGTCCGTTCGCATCGACACGCTGGCGAGCCCGCAGAAAATCCTCGAAACGGGGATAGAGCGTGCGCAACTGTTTTGCCTCCAGCCGGTGCAGTTTTCCCCAGTGCGGCCGGCCCTGGTATTTCCAGAAAATCGGCTCCACCAGATCAAATATCTCGCGGTAATCCTGCTGATAATACTGATGCACAGAAATGGCTGCCGAAGCGCGCTGGTAAAACGGGCTGAGCCAGCAGTCGTCAGCTGCCACATAGCGAAACTCCAGCGGGAAAAAGACATTCACATCCTTCTTTCTCATAACATCCAGAATTTCCTGAAGGCAGGCCATGCTGTGCTCGGCCGGAACGGAATACTCCATCTCGTTGAACTGCACCGTACGCGGTGAAGGAAAGATCTCGAAGGAGTTTCCCACCCGCTCGGAGTCGGAAACAAAGGCGCCTACCAGCCGCTGAAACAGGGAATTCGTCCACGGCATTTTGCGCATGGTGTCGGCGGCAAAGCCGAGGATCGCGTTTTCATCAATCAAGGGCTTTTCCGGCTCGGTCACGGCATGGGTCGTGATGTCCTGGCGCTTGAGAATGGCCTTGCCGCCAAAGGGAAACGCCCAGAACTCGATATGACGGTATTTGTCCTTGTCGCGATCCACCGTGGCCATGGCTTCGGCAATCGGCATGACCGTGACATTTTCACGCAGGCGGTAAGCCGCCCGGTTCTGCACGGTGATCTGGCTAAGAATGCCGACACTGCCAACCCCCACACGGGCGGCCTGAAAAAGCTCGGCATCCTTGTCGGCAGAACAGCGCACCAGCGAACCATCGGCCAGCACCAGTTGCAGCTCCCGGACTGTTGCAGAAAAACTTTGCAACTGCCGCCCGGTACCATGGGTTGAAGTACTCACGGCACCACCCAGAGACTGCAGGTTGATATCTGCTTCATTGAGCAAGCCCTGCCCAACGGCCTGCAGCAGCGGCCCCGTCATTACAATGCGGGTACCGGCCAGAAATGTCGCCGTCAGCTTAGACGCATCGTGCGCCACCAGACCATTCATGGCTTCGAGTGAAATCAGTGTGCCCTTGGTGGGCACCACGGGGCTGAAAGAATGACCTCCACCAAAAGCACGAATGGGACCATTGGCTTCACGCACCGCCGCCACCAGTTCCGTTTCGTTGGCGGGGTAAAGGATTTTTGACGGGGTGGCGCGCTGGCCGCCAGATCAGTTCTGCCAGTCATCCGCACGGGCCGTACGGGGAGCCAGGACGCCGGTCAAACCCGCCCCGCCGATCAGGCCCAGTGCACCAAGCGTGGTCAGCAATTTGCGGCGTTCGGGAGAGAGAGGGTGCTCGGGCGAAGGGTGATGCATGACGGCTTCCTCAGAAAAAGGGAATGTTTTTTGTTTTGGCGTTCTGCGTCTTGACACCAGCGCAGCAGTCAAGCATAAAGCTGAATAACTATCAATTTAGAAGTTAATGAAGTCACAAAGGAGGGGACATGCCCCGCATTACCAGAATTCCTGCCGATGGTGCCGAACCTCAGCGTCAACGCCCACGCGTCAGGCCGGTACAACAGCGCTCGCTGGACAAGATAGGCACGATTCTCGATGCCACGGCGGGCTTGTTGACGCGACACAGCATAGACGCCATTTCCATGCTGGCTATTGCCGAAGCGTCCGGTCTGCCGGCACCAACGGTCTACCACTATTTTGAAAACCGGCTGGCCATTTTTGCGGCGCTCGCCGAGCGCACCATGGCCGTCGTGGATGACGACCTGACCGATCGGCTGACCGCCTTGCTGACTGCCGATGAACTGGGTTCGCGCCCCTTGCTCACCACGCTGTATCAGGCCTATCACGAAGCCCCCGGGTATGTGCAATTACTGGGCGCATTGCGTTCGGAGCCGGCACTGCAGGAACTCATGCAGGCTTCCACACGACGCATTGCCGCTGTCATTGCGGCCGTACTCGTAGAGCGGACAACGCTGTCAGCCCTTCGTGCCGAACGCGTCAGCTGGATACTGAGTGAAAGTTGTGATGTGGTCATCCTGGCCGCACTGACCAGCAAGGATGGCGAAGCTGAAGCATTGCTGGAGGAGATCATCGAAATTGTCGACACGCTGGTGGCGCACTACATGACCCTATCTGCATAAAACAGCCCCGCCGCCAGCGCCGTTTTGCGGCAATAAAAAAGCGGGCTGTGCCCGCTTTTTTATTGCCTGTCACCGCTTACAGCGGGCACTGCACATCCTTGTACCGGAACTCGGCCATCTTGCGACAGCCCATGGCCTTGAAGCCACCCATGCTGTCACAGGCCTTGAAGGCGGTGGACCGCTCTGCGCACTTGACCGCGAGATTGCTGACCGCATCCACGACTTCATTGCCGGTACTGACCTTGACAACCTGATCCCCGACAGCCTGCAACTGCAGTACGGCAGGATCAGCAGCTGGCGCTGGCGACTCTTCCGCAAACGCAAGCGGGGCAAAAGTAATGGCCCCGGAAATGCACACCGCCTTCCAGAATGTATTCATGCGAACTCTCCTTGAGTATTGGACCTTATTCTTTGACTAAGTGGGCCATCCATAGTGATGACTACCCAAAGCTATCCTGCCGATACAAACAGCTCAAAGAAATTCCGCCAGACGTACTCTCAGGAAGGCCATGTGGTGAGCGTTGGGTAGCGCGGGGCGGTGAAGAAGAAGGCCGCATAAAAAACCGCGGCTTGTGGCCGCGGTTTCTTCTTGCCCTCTCCCAGCCGGTAAGCCGGAAACGGGCATACTCAATAGCTGTTACTTGAGACGCTCAATAACCGTCGCAATACCCTGCCCCAGACCAATGCACATCGTGGCCAGACCGATCTCGGTATCCTGCCACTCCATCACGTTCAGCAATGTCGTGGTGATACGGGCACCGGAGCAGCCCAACGGATGACCCAGCGCAATCGCACCGCCGTTCAGGTTGACGATGGCATCTGCCTTTTCCGGAGAAATGTTCAGTCCCTTCAGTACCGACAGGCCCTGTGCGGCAAACGCCTCATTCAGTTCGATGGTCTGGATGTCATTGATGGAGAGACCGGCACGCTTGAGTGCTTTTTCCGTTGCCGGCACCGGGCCCCAGCCCATGATGGCGGCTTCACAGCCGGCCACGGCCATGGAGCGGATTTTTGCCCGCGGCCGGAGGCCGAGCGCCTGGGCACGTTCGGCGCTCATCAGCAACATGGCGGAAGCCCCATCGGACAGCGCGGAAGAGGAACCGGCGGTGACCGTACCCCCCTTCGGATTGAAGGCAGGCTTCAGGGCAGCGAGCTGCTCCAGCGATGCGTCCTGGCGAATCACTTCGTCAATTTCGCACAGCACCTTGAAACCGTTGGCGTCATGACCTTCGACACCGATGATTTCATTCTTGAAGCGGCCGGCCAGCGTGGCTTCCCAGGCTTTCTTATGCGAACGCAGGGCAAACTCGTCCTGCATCTGGCGGGAAATGCCGTTCATCATGCCCAGCATTTCAGCCGTGAGGCCCATCATGTTGGAAGCCTTCGCGTAATACTTCGACGCTGCCGGATTCAGGTCGATGCCGTGCATCATGCCGACGTGACCCATATGCTCCACACCGCCAATCACGAACACATCGCCCTGACCCGTCATGATCTGGGCAGCGGCCGTATGAATGGACTGCATGGAAGAACCGCAGAGACGGTTCACGGTCTGGCCTGGCACGCTGCGCGGCAATTCTGCCAGCATCGCGATATTGCGGCTGATGTTCATGCCCTGTTCCATGGTCTGGTTGACGCAACCCCAGATCACATCCTCCACTTCTTCCATGTTCGCATTCGGATTGCGCTTGAACAGCGCCTTCACGAGTTCGGCTGACAGGGAATCAGCACGCACATTACGGAACATGCCGGCCTTGGAACGGCCCATGGCGCTGCGCACGCCATCCACAATCACTACATCACGCGGATTGAGACTCATTTTTTAAACTCCGAATTTCGTAGGGCGAATCAGCAAATGCCAATCCGCCGCTCGTTGGGCCTTAGCCGAAGAATTTCTGGTTGGCAGCAGCCATGTCTTTGAGCAGCTTCGGCGCTTCATAGGCATTGCCCAGCGCGGCGTATTTTTCACACAGCGCGACATAGTTCGCGGCGCCAACCTGATCCACATAACGGCAGGCGCCGCCACGGAACGGCGGGAAACCGATACCCATGATCAGGGCCATGTCGGCTTCAGCCGGCGAGGCCACAATCTTTTCTTCCAGGCAGCGCGCCACTTCGTTGACCAGCGGAATCATGCAGCGTGCGATGATTTCGTCGGCATCGAACTCACGACGTTCGGCAACCACAGGCTTGATCAGGTCATAAACCGTTGCATCAACCTTCTTCTGCAGCTTGCCCTTCTTGTCCTGCTCGTAAACGTAATAGCCCTTGGTGTTCTTCTGGCCGTAACGCGTGTTCTCGAACATGATTTCGGTGCCGGACTTGTAGTCGGGCTTCATGCGGTCAGGAAAACCTTCGGCCATGATTTTGGCTGCATGCACGCCGGTGTCGATACCGACCACGTCGAGCAGGTAAGCCGGGCCCATGGGCCAGCCGAACTTTTCCATGACCTTGTCGACGGCCTGGAAGTCGGCGCCGTCACGCACCAGCCTGTCGAAACCGCCGAAGTAGGGAAACAGCACGCGGTTCACGAAGAAACCGGGGCAGTCGTTCACCACGATGGCGGTCTTGCCCATCTTGCCGGCCAGCTTCACGGTGGCGGCGACAGCCGCTTCCGACGACTTCTTGCCACGAATCACTTCCACCAGCGGCATCATGTGCACCGGGTTGAAGAAATGCATGCCGACAAAGTTTTCCGGACGCTTCAGCGCTTCGCCAAGGAAGGTGATGGAGATGGTGGACGTATTGGAGGCGATGATGGTCTCTTCTTTCACCAGTCCTTCCACTTCGGAAAGCACGGCGGCTTTCACTTTCGGATTTTCCACCACGGCTTCGATGATGATGTCGACTTCCTTGAAGTCGCCATAATTCAGCGTCGGACGAATGCGCGAGAGCGTTTCGCCCATTTTCTGTGGAGTGAGACGACCCTTTTCCACCTGACGCGACAACAGCTTGGTGGCTTCACCCATGCCGAGGTCCAGCGCCTTAGAGGCGATGTCCTTCATGATGATGGGCGTGCCCTTGCTGGCAGTCTGGTAGGCGATGCCGCCACCCATGATGCCGGCACCGAGAACCGCCGCCATGTTGATGTCTTTGGTGCTGCCCTTCTCATGCTTCTTGGCGGCTTTCTTCACGGCCTGGTCGGCGAGGAAGAGACCCACCAGTGCATTGGCCTGCGGGGTGACCGCTGCCTTGGCGAAGAACTGCGCTTCAATGGCAATGGCGTCGTCGCGCCTGGAGTTGGCCTGTGCCTGCATGTTCTGGATGGCGAGCTTGGGGGCCGGATAATTCGGGCCGGCCTGGCCGGCAATCATGGCGCTGGCGGTATTGAAGACCATCATCTGCTCGGTGCTGTTGAGCTTGAGTGGCGCCAGTTTTTCTGCGCGTTTGGCCCGCCAGTCCAGCTTGCCGGCCAGGCACTGCCTGACCAGATCAATGGCAGCGTCTTTCAGTTTTTCAGGCGCCACCACGGCATCAACTGCACCGTCTTTTAGTGCCACTTCAGAACGCTTTTCAGCACCAGACGCAATCCACTCGACGGCATTGTCGACACCAATCAGGCGCGGCAGACGAATAGTGCCGCCAAAACCCGGCATGAGGCCGAGCTTGGTTTCTGGCAGGCCGACTTTTGCTGCTGTCGACATCACGCGGTATTCGCAGGCGAGGGTCATTTCAAAACCGCCACCGAGCGCGAAACCGTTAATGGCCGCCACCTTGGGCACATCCATATCTTCAAATGCCGCGAAGATTTTATTGGCATTCACCACCCATTCAGCAACCTGGGCTTCGCCGCCAGAGAAAAGATCATCAAATTCAGTAATGTCCGCGCCGACAATAAAGACGCCTTTGCCAGACGTAACGATTACGCCCTTCACCTGCTTGTCCGCCTTGATCGCGTCAGTTGCCGCCGCGAGCTCAGTGAATGTCGTGCGATCAAACTTGTTCACCGATTCATTGGCAAGATCGAATTTGAGTTCAGCGATGCCATCGCTGAGCTGCGAGACGCTGATGGCTGATCCCGAGTAAATCATGAGTGATCTCCATTGTGGGGATGGTTCAAGATGGCCTGCGAACAAGACCTCGGTACATTGAGGCAGCAAACCACCACGGCGCACTGTGGGAACCCGGATCAAGCAAGCGCTGGCCGGGCCGGTGCACAGGGTGGCCAAGTGTATGCATCCGGGAGGCATTTGTTAACGTTAAGAGTGACCGGGGGGCCACAGAATTACAGCAGCAAGGAAGGGTGACTCCGGCCGACGCGCCGGGACTCCGTCAAGCGGAGCGCGGCGTCATTAGCCGGCTTGTGCGGGAGCCAGCCCCGCCACAGGCAGCACATCATGCGGCGTCAAGGCTTCCCGGCATTCCGGGCAGACCATGGTTGGCGTGAATTTATGACCGCAGCTCTTGTGCACCTACTCCAGCGGAGCGCCACGGCCCTCGTCCATCCATTTGTCTCCCCAGGCCGTCAGCGCCAGCAACACGGGGTAGAGATCACGGCCCATCTCGGTCAGGCGGTACTCGTAGCGGGCCGGCTTGTCCTGATAAGCCACCTTCTTCAATACGCCGGACTCCACCAGCCGGCTCAGGCGATCCGCCAGCACATGGCGGGTCACGCCCAGATGCGCCTGAAAATCATCAAAGCGGCGAACCGCCATAAAGGCATTGCGCAGCACCAGCATGGTCCAACGGTCGCCCATCACGGAAAGCGATCGCGCCACCGAACAGTTCAGGCTGCTACACGCTGGGCATCGAGCTCATGCTCTGCAACCAGATCAGCATTGCCAGTGAAGAGGCACGGTTCACGCAGTATGAAGTCAGTCGCGGCCTGTTTCCGTTTGGCGGTGGCACGGTGCGCTGGCCACAGTCGGTGGGCGTCAACAATGCCTATCGCTACATGCTGACCGGTGACTGGTTTGATGCGCAGGAGGCTTACCGGCTGGGACTGGTGCAGGAAGTGGTGGCCGCGGAGCAATGCCTGCCCCGAGCCATCGCGATCGCGGAAAAAATTGCGCAGCAGGCACCGCTGGGTGTGCAGGCCATCTTGCGCTCAACGCGGCTGGCACAGTCGCGGGGAGCTGAAACAGCACTGGGGAAAATTCGCGGACAGATCCTGCGCATTTTTCTCAGCAAGGATGCACGACGGGGTGTTGCCGCGTTCAAGGCACGAACAACGGCAACGTTCGAGGGAAACTAAGCCACCACCACACCCTGCTGCGTGAAGTGGCGGCCGGGTATTAACGCTGTGCTGACTTGATATCAATGAACGGCATGGCGCCACCGGTTACCTGTGGCAGCTTGCCATCCCACTTCTCGATGGCTTTCTGCTGCATCTCGATCTCGCGCAGCTTGATCAGGTTTTCCGTCACGATTTCCTTCTGCAGGCGCAGTGCTTCGGCTTCTGCCTTGGCGCTGCTGATTTTCTGCTCGGCCTCGATACGGATACGTTCCAGATCCCTCATCGCCTTGAGCTTGAGCTGTTCGGCCGTGGTCTTGGATTCGATTGCCACATTAAACTCGCGCGAAAATGCGAAATTGACGATGGAGAACTCATCCACGACCACGCCATTCCTGACGAGGCGCTCGCGCAGGTGATTGCGGATCATGTCGCGCACTTCCTGTCGGCGCGAGACCAGCTCCTCGGCCGTGTACAGCGCCGTTGCCGCCTTCACGGATTCCTGAACTGCCGGCAGGATGATGCGATCACCCACAGCCGCCAGCGTACCCACCGTCTGGTACGTTTCTGCTACACGAGCCGGGTCAAGATGGTAGTTGAGGGCCACATTGGTGGTGACCTGCTGCAAGTCCTTGGACGCGGCATCGCCCTGGCCTTCGCCCTTCTGCACGCGTACATCCATGATCACAACCTTCTGCATGAGGGGCACGCGCAGGTGCAGCCCCTCGCCCAGAATGTCCTTCTGAACCGCGCCAAAGTTCATCACCACACCGCGTTCACCGGCACCGATGACCACAAAGGGATTGAATACCCACACCAGAACAAGCAGAACCACTGCCCCTGTCAGGGCACGAACAAGCTGTGACGCCATGGAACGAGCACTCCTTTTTGGCAAGCCAGGACAAAATTGCCCGATAGCATGTACGAAACAGCCATAAATGTCAGCCGGCTGTGGACTTGTGGACACACCAGCCAGGCCGGACAATCGGCCCCGTCGCCTCCGGAGCCTGCCATGCTGCCCTCCCTGTCCCTGTTCCGCCTTCTGCGTATCGCGCTCAGCCTTCTGCTCCTGCTTTCAGCCCTGCCGGCACAGGCCGAGCTCAAACGCTTTGCCGCCAGCAACCAGCAGAACAGCTTCATCAGGGCTGAAGAAGCCTTTCGCGTGATGGCTGACGCAGAAAGCACCGGCCTGCGCCTGGAGTTCCAGGTCACGCCCGGCTATTACCTCTACCGTGACCGTTTTCACTTCACCACGGACAGCGCCGACCTCACGCTGGGCGAGCCAGTGTTCTCCGCAGAGGGCGAATGGAAGGATGACCCCAGCTTTGGCCGGGTGCGCGTGTACCACGACAATGTCATCGTCACCTTGCCACTCAAGGGCAGTGGCCATGTCAACGTCGCCTGGCAGGGTTGTGCCGATGCCGGCCTGTGCTATCCGCCGCAAAACGAACTGATGCCCTTTGGCGATACCGGCACTGCCCCCGCGAATTCCACTGCAACGACCACCAGTCCCCGTCAGGCAGCAGACACAGCAAACACGGCAGCGATAAATTCCCCGGCTGCCAAAAGCCACCTCGCCCAATTGCTGCTGATGTTTGCACTGGGCCTGGGCCTTGCCTTCACGCCCTGCGTATTGCCCATGCTGCCGATTCTGGCCGGCATCATCGCGCGCCAGCACACCAGCTCCGCCCTGCGCGGTTTTCTGCTGGCCCTCAGCTATGTGCTGGGTGTGGCGGCGGTCTATGCCCTGATGGGTTTTGCCGTCGGCATGTTCGGCCAGCAGGTCAGCCTGCCCAGCCTGTTCCAGCATCCACTGGTGCTTGCCGTTTTTTCCCTGCTCTTTTTTGCACTCGCCCTCAGCCTGTTCGGCCTGTTCGAACTGCGCCTGCCCAGCGCCCTGCAAAACCGTTTTGACGAGCTGAGTCGCCGCCAGAAAGGCGGTGCCCTCATCGGCAGTTTTTTCGTCGGCGTATTTTCTGCACTCGTGGTATCACCCTGCGTCTCGGCCCCCCTGTTCGGCGTGCTGTTGCACATCAGCACGACGGGCGACGCCGCCTTCGGTGCACTCTCCCTGTTTTTGCTCGCACTGGGCATGGGGGTTCCCCTGCTGGTGCTGGGCGTTACCGAAGGCCGCCTGTTGCCGAAAACCGGCGCGTGGATGGATGAGGTCAAAACCTTTTTCGGTTTCCTGCTGATCTTTGTGGCCGCTGAATTGCTGACCCGTCTGGTGCCGGCTGCTGTTGCCCTCGGCTTGTACGGCATTTGCACCGCTGCCGTGGGCTTTTGGCTCTGGCAGCTTTACCAAAACCGCAACGGCCTCGGCCTGCTGCTGCGTGGTCTTGCCTTCTGCGTCCTGATGTATGCGGCAGCACTGGTCGCAGGTGCCGCCAGCGGTGGTGACGACCCCTTGAAACCGCTGGCGGGATTAAGCAGCCAGACACAGGCAGCACAAGCCACGCCGTTTGTGCGCATCAAAACCGGTGCCGACCTTGACCGGGAAATTGCCCGCGCAAAAGAAAAAGGCGTGCCGCTGATGCTGGATTTCTATGCCGACTGGTGCGTGAGCTGCAAGGTGATGGAACGCAATGTCTTCCGTGATCCGCGGGTCGTGCCGCGTCTGCAGAAGCTGCATCTGGTGCAGGCCGACATTACGGCCAACAACCGTGAAGACCGTGCCCTGCTCAAGCGCTTTACCCTGTTTGGTCCGCCCGCTCTGATTTTCTTCGACAAGCATGGCCGGGAGCTGAGCGCATCGCACCTCGTCGGCGAAACCGACAGCACAGGATTCATTGCTCACCTGGACCGGGCCGGAATTTAACGTGGACCAGTCACAACACCACACCCGCATGCTCACCCTGCTGCAGGCACTGGAGGCTGAAATGCGCCGCCAGCAACTGTGGTCGAATGTCGCACCGGATCCCCGCGCCATGAGTTCTGTCGTGCCTTTCATGTACGACACACTGAAACTGCACGAGTGGCTGCAATGGGTTTTCCTGCCACGCACGCGAGCCGTCATCGACGCACACAAAAAACTGCCCGGCAACTGCAATATCCATCCGCTGGCCGAGCACGAGTTTTCCCGGCTGAGGGAGGTCGACACCTTCCGCTTGCTGGAGCTGCTGCTGGAGATCGACACACTGATGAACACACCCTGCACGGCAGGGCTGGACTCGGGACAAGCCAATCGCTAGCATGGCGCCCGTCATTGGGGAGTAGCCGCTCTCGCGCCCTTCGCACGCTCACCGCGTTCGAAACGGGCGCACAGAAGAGGTCGTTATCAACATACTTGGGGCTGCCACGCAGAACCATGGTAACGACAGTCCCGTACCTGGCAAGACCTTTGACCATGCCGCTCACCGATTGGCCGGAGGAGCAGCATGGTCAATTGCGTCTGTTCCGGCTAGGA
>Ga0073914_10000125_pt1 | contig 14465 bp, 15 predicted proteins | sample GWRWT4_30Apr14_FD_71481 | JGI IMG/M metagenome (GOLD analysis project Ga0073914, IMG submission 71481) | Sand microcosm microbial communities from a hyporheic zone in Columbia River, Washington, USA - GW-RW T4_30-Apr-14 | ecosystem: Engineered > Artificial ecosystem > Sand microcosm >... | reverse complement strand
TCGATGCTGAATTCCTATTCTGGATGGGCGGCAGCAGGTATCGGCTTTACACTGAATAACTCCGTGCTGATTATCTGCGGTAGCTTGGTTGGTTCATCGGGTGCGATTTTGTCTTATATCATGTGCAAAGCCATGAACCGTTCGCTTTTGAACGTTATCTTTGGTGGTATGGGTGGTAGTGACGCTGTAGCAGGCAGTGGCGGTACCGGTGTAGAGAAAAACTACAAGTCCGGTTCGCCTGAAGATGCAGCCTTCCTGATGTCTAACGCTGACAGCGTAGTGATTGTTCCAGGCTATGGCTTGGCGGTGGCTCGCGCTCAACATGCGCTGCAAGAATTTGCCAGCCTGTTGGCTGAGAAAGGTGTAAAAGTGCGTTACGCGATACACCCTGTTGCTGGCCGCATGCCTGGCCACATGAACGTGTTGCTGGCTGAAGCGGAAGTACCTTACGAAAACGTAATGGAAATGGAAGAAATCAACAGTGATTTCGCCACTACTGACGTGGTTCTGGTCATCGGCGCAAATGATGTGGTTAACCCTGCAGCGAAAAACGATCCTGCCAGTCCTATCTATGGCATGCCGATTCTCGAAGCCAACAAAGCACGCACCGTACTCATCGTCAAGCGCTCTATGGCAGCGGGTTATGCTGGCCTAGACAACGATCTGTTCTACATGGATAAGTCGATGATGATCTTTGGTGATGCGAAGAAAGTCGTAGAAGAAATGATCAAGGGCCTCCACTAAGCCTGACGCCTGCCGCTGGCTCTTGTTCTTTTGGCCAACGCCCGCGAACAGAAACGACCAACAAAAACGCCCCAAAATTCGGGGCGTTTTTGTTTTAGGACTGTTAGTAATGCCAAGCTTACTGGATAACGGCGCAAGCGCCTATTCTTTTGCTCTCAGTGCGGCCAGTGCTCACGCGGATCAAAGTCAATGGATTCCCATTTCCTGAGCGGACATTCACTTCTCTTTCAATCTGAAACGCTTGCCGCTCTGTGAGCCTGGCACCTTCAGCTTCATTTCACCGGTTAACATGGGAACTATCACTGTAGCACCAAGCATGGCTTCCCATGGTGCAACCGGTAGAAGCGTGAACGAAACAACTTTCCGAGTTGTTTATTTATCGACCTGTGGTAAGAGGGTGTAATTCCATCTAGGCAAGATCTTATCGTTCACGATATTCAGCGCAGATCTCGTCTCGGCGGAAAGACATGATGTTAAATTGGATTGAATAGGCTGTAGTGGTCTAATGAATTCATACCGATTGATAGGTGATAAAATTCATTCATCAACAGCTAGGACAAGCTCATGAGTCAAACAAAATTTAGTATAGAATTTAAACTTGAATCAGCAGGGATCGTGCTTGATCAAGGGTATTCAATCGCAGAGACTTGTTCCGCGCCTGTGGTGCCACAGTCATAGGCCGCTGGGAGCCACAACTGAAAGCTCTGATAAGGCTGTCAATACAGCAAGGCCTTTAGGCAATAGCTACGGCGTTATCATATTAAACAGAGTATGAGCCGGCGTGGAAGTTGTTGGGACAAGGCTCCCATGGACCGTTTTTTCAGGCGATAAAAGGAATGGATCCCAAAGGAACGCTACGCAACAGTTGCAGATGCCGAGCGTGATATTGCGCACTACCTTCGTTATTACAATTACGTGCGAGGCCACAGTTACAACAAGTATTTGAGCCCAGTGGCAGCAGAGGCCGCATAAACTCCTATTGATTGGTGCGAATATAATCGACCAGTACAGTGAAGCGTCAACAGACCCTAAAAATGGGCTCTTGAGTTTCCTTTTTAGGACGTATTACATCAACAATCCGATAATGATACGGCTTTGATTAAGATCATGCGGGCTAAACTCGCGAGATTGATTTATTGATGAGCTGAAATCATGCTGACACCTTTTAGAATATTGAGTGCTTCGTTTAACTGATAATCACTTGCGAGAAGTTTTGCCATATCGTTACTGTCATTGTTTTTTGTGTTGGCAACTTGTTTCCCATTCTCATTTTCTAGATGGCCTTGAAGATCCGCTTCTTTAAATATTGGGGGCTGGTCAAGCTTCGTGATTTTCGCGACATCAACGAGGATATCGGGTGTAATACCTTGCGCTTGAATACTGCGACCTTTGGGCGTGTAGTAGCGCGCGGTGGTGAGTTTTATAGCGTGATTATTGGGCAAGGGCAGGATGGTTTGAACGGAGCCTTTGCCAAATGTTTGGGTGCCAATAATAAGTGCCCGCTTGTGATCCTGAAGTGCGCCCGCCACAATTTCGGATGCAGATGCCGAGCCGCCATTGACCAATACAACCAGGGGAGTGTGCCGGGCAATGGTTTTGCTTGAAGCGGAATATTTTATTTCTGAACTGGCTGTTCGTCCCTTGATAGACACAATCAAGCCGGTGTCAATAAAGGCATCGCTGACATCGACCGCTGCCTGGAGTACGCCACCGGGATTGTTGCGTAAATCGAGAATCAGCCCCTTGAGATTTGGATTTTCTGTTCTAAGTGCGTTTATGGCAGATTCAAGATTTTCACCTGTATTCACTTGAAATTGGGCGATACGCAGGTAACCAAAACCTGGCTCCAGTGTTTTTGCTTTGACGCTTTTTACGGTAATAATCGCCCGAGTCACGACGATTTTAAGCGGCTCGGGGACGTTTTCCCTGACGATGGTCAGCACAATTTTGGTGCCTGGTTTGCCGCGCATTTTATCTACGGCTTCTGTAAGGGACAGGCCTTTTACTGGCGTGTCATCGAGCTTGATAATCAGATCACCTGCTTTTATTCCTGCCTGATGGGCAGGTGTGTCATCAATGGGGGATGTGACTTTGATAAAACCATTTTCCATGCCCACTTCTATGCCGAGGCCGCCGAACTCACCGGATGTTGTGGCCTGTAAATCTTTGAAGGCGTCTGGTTTGAGATAGCTGGAATGGGGGTCAAGTTCTGACAGCATGCCCGTTATAGCGCTTTCCAGTAAGGTTTTATCATCAACGGGTTCTACGTACGCACTTTTGATGCGATCAAGAACTTCGGTAAAAGCACGCAATTCTTCCAGGGGTAATGACTCGTCCTGCTGGGGTGCGGCAAAAGCGTTTGCGGAAAACCAGCAGAGCAACAGCACCATTGGTTGCCTGAGACCTTTAAAACTAAAATGTTTAAAATGCATTCGGAATCTCCGTGCTCCGGGGGATGTCAAACTAGCGCCTGACAGAAAATGGTTTTTTGGTGAGCGTACGATACTATGCTGACGGTGTTTACTTTTTACACCACGCGTTGGGATCAACTGGTTTGCTATTGTGCCGGATCTCAAAGTAAAGCGCATCTTCAAGATTACCACCACTGTTGCCAACGGTGGCTATTTGCTCTCCTTTCGTTACGGTACTACCCACGGCTTTTAAAATACGATCGTTGTGACCATATAAACTCATGTAGCCTCCGTCATGGTCAATAATGACCAGATTCCCAAAACCGGTCAGCCATTCGGCGAAAACAATACGACCGTTATAGACGGCGTTAACAGCCTGATTTTTAGAGCCACTGAGCATGACGCCATTCCAGCGCAACTGTCCGTTACCCAGGCGCTGTTGGTTATAGTTGTGAATGAGTTTGCCCGCTGTAGGCCATGCAAGACGACCTCGTTGGCGCGCAAATTCCGAGGCGCCATAGTTGTGGACTTTGTTTGCGTTTGCGCGTGCCTGTTGTTGCGTGAGTTTGCTAATCAATGATTGCAGCTGGGCGGCTTCTTGTTTTTTCTTCTCAATCGCGCTCGTTTCCTGGTGGATACTTTGTTCCAGTTTCGCCAAAGTGCTTTGTCGCTGTTTCTGTTTTTTATCAAGCGATTTTTTCTTGTTGGCTAGATCTTCGTAAGAGAGGGCCAATTCTTGTTGTTCTTTTGCCAGCGCTGTTTGTGTTGTTTCTAGCTCATTCAGAGCCCGCGTGAATTTTTCGAACTGAGTTTGTCGCGCACTGATAATTTTTTGCTGATAGTAGAGCGTTCGTGATAATGCGTTTAGATCTTCCATGTTCAGGACAATTTTGAGTTGATTATCGGGGCCCTGACGGTGAATTTGGCGAATATCCTCACGCATGTACTGCTTGATTGTGTTGATAGCCTCTTTTTGTTGCTGAATTTGGGTGTTTAGTGTGGTGATATGTGTTTCCAGATCGCGATTTTTCGTTTGGATTTGGGCGATTTTTTTGTTGAGAGCGGCAGTTTCCTGCTCATTCTTTTTTAGCGTGGTTTGAAGTTGCTGATAGTTGTCTTTACGGCTGCGTAGTTGATCCAGCAACGACGTGATATGTGACTGAATGTTTTTGAGCTTGTCTTCACTGTTAGCTATTGATGTTGAAGTCGATGAAGTGGCGGCGTGCGCCATCACGGCTGCAAACAAAAAGGTGAGTCCTAGCAGTGCATGAACTATCAGATGTTTTATTAGTGCAGTTGTATGCCTGGTCACGTGGGTCGCATTATGTGTGCTTCAATTGAACGAGATTACGCCCCGTCATTTCCTTGGGGACTGGCAATTGCATCAAGTGTAACAAGGTGGGCGCAATGTCAGAAAGAGTTCCGTCATTGAGCAGTGTGGCAGGCTGGCCAATGTAGATCAAGGGGACGGGGCCTGTGGTGTGCGAAGTATGGGCTTGGCCTGTAGCTTCATCTTCCAATTGTTCGGCATTGCCGTGATCTGCCGTGATCAGGCACTCCCCTTTATTGGCAAGAATCGCCGTTTCAATACGTTGCAAGCATTGATCAATCGCTTCAATGGCGCGTACGGTGGCCTGATAGTTTCCGGTGTGTCCTACCATGTCGCCATTGGCGTAATTGCAGGCAATGAAATCATAGTGGCCACTTTCTATGGCGGCGACCAGTTTATCGGTCACTTCAAACGCGCTCATTTCGGGTTGTAAATCGTAGGTGGCAACCTGGGGCGAGTTGATCAGAATACGTTGCTCGCCAGGAAAAGTATCTTCTTGTCCGCCACTGAAAAAGAAGGTGACGTGCGCGTATTTTTCTGTTTCAGCGATTCGGAGTTGGGTTTTTTGTGTGTTGGCGAGATACTCGCCCAAGCCGTTGTGTAGAGAATCAGGCGGGAAGGCCACGAGTGCTTCAAGGTTTTCGGCATATTGCGTGAGGGTGACAAAAGCAGCCAGTTGAGGTCTTTTGCCGCGATAAAATCCTGTAAAAAGTTCCGCTGTAAAGGCTTCAGTTAATTGTCGGCCACGGTCAGCACGGAAATTCATGAATATGACGCTGTCACCCTCTTGGACGGTGATCTGTTCTATGGATTCGTTAGCATGTCTGATCTGTGTAGGTTTGACGAATTCGTCACTTTCATCACGTAGATAAGCGTTATTCAAGCCATCCAAGGCTGTTGCATATTGATACTGTGCCTGTCCTTGCGTAAGCAGATTGTAGGCTTCCTCAATGCGAGGCCAGCGTTGGTCACGATCCATGGCGTAATAACGGCCCACGATAGAGGCAATGTGCCCGAGTTTGGTGTCGTGTAACAGCTGGTCTATTTTTTTCAGGGAATTTTCAGCACTACGCGGTGCCGTATCACGACCATCGAGGAAAGCGTGCACCATCACCTTTTTAGCGCCGCGCTGCTCGGCCAGTTTGATCATCGCGCAGAAATGATCTTCATGGCTGTGAACCCCGCCGGGTGAGAGCAGCCCCATAATATGCAGGGTGCTGTTATTGCGTTTTGTTTTGTCTACCGCATCACACAGCACGGTATTGGTGTAGAAATCACCGTCTTCTATAGCCTTGTTGACCCGCGAAAAACTTTGGTAGACAACGCGTCCTGCGCCGAGCGTCATATGACCCACTTCAGAATTGCCCATTTGTCCGTCTGGTAAACCGACAGCTTTGCCGGAGGTGGCTATCAATGTGTGGGGATAGGTCGCCAGCAGACGATCCAGTGTAGGCGTATGGGCGTTTGCTATCGCATTGGCTTTGGTTTCTTGTCGATAACCAAAACCATCCAAAATGACAAGTAGATAGGTTTTTCGCTTTTCCAAAGACTACCTCGGTGTGGTGCCGCGTACTGTAACAACGTGATGGCCGCGCATTTTACCTTTAATTCATGTGTTTGGCTATTTTAAGCGCGGGGCTGGTGTATACTTTGGACCCGTTAATTAATGCGTCATCAGGCCTTGAAATACGTGGAGTTTAATAAATGAATCAGTTCTTCGAATTTGTCAGCAATCACTGGGCCTTGTGTTCGGTGTTTCTGGTGTTGCTCACTTTGTTTATTCAATACGAAGCCATGCGCGGTGGTCGTGGACTGCATAGTTTAGAGGCGGTAAACCTGATTAATCATGAGGGCGCGCTGGTACTTGATGTGCGTCCGGCTAAAGATTTTAAAACCGGCCATATAACCGGTTCGATTAATATTCCGCATGATCGTTTGCAGGAGCGTTTGATCGAACTGGAATCGCATAAAAACAAGCCGATTATACTGGTCTGTACCCATGGGCATACGACGGGCGCCTCGGGCCAGATTCTACGCAAAGCGGGTTGTCAAAAAGTCTACCGTTTAACCGGTGGTATTACGGCCTGGCAGGGTGATCGTCTTCCTCTGGTATTGTAAAGGATCAGGCCTAGGCCCCGGGAGGTTGCGATGATGAAAGCGCTTACGATTTACACCAGCAATACCTGTGGTTTTTGTTTTCGGGCAAAACAGTTATTACGGAAAAAGGGCGTGGCATTTACAGAATACTGTATTGATGGTCGGCCTGATCTTCGAAGAGAGATGATGCAAAAAAGCGGACGAACGACAGTGCCGCAAATCTGGATAGCAGAATACCATGTGGGTGGTTGTGATGATCTGTATGCACTTGAAAGGGCGGGCAAGCTGGATTCTTTGTTGAATATTGGGCAATAGATTCTACAATGCAGTTCACGGTTGTGTGAGCCGTTACTGAAATCAAAATCTTAAGGAAAAATCATGACAGAACAACAAAATCCAGCGGACAACGTGGCTCAAGGCAAATTTGCTTTACAGCGAATTTATATCAAAGACCTTTCATTTGAGTCACCTAATGCGCCGCAATGCTTTCGGGATGAGTGGAAACCAGAAATTAAAATGGACCTGAATACCGAAAACACCAAACTGGATGATAAAAATATTGAGGTGACACTTCATGTCACTATTACCGTGAAAAATCAGGATAAAACGGCCTTTTTGGTCGACGTGCAGCAATCGGGTCTGTTCCTTGTGGAGGGTTTTGCGCCTAATCAATTACAAACTTTGTTGGGTAGCTATTGTCCCAATATTCTTTTCCCCTATGTGCGTGAAACCGTGTCTGATCTGGTCGGTCGTGGTAGTTTCCCCCAGCTTTTATTGGCGCCAGTTAACTTTGATGCCTTGTTTATGGAGGCGCTGAAGCGCCGGACGCAGGACGTGCCAAACGCAACGGACATGCATTGAGCCTGACGTGTCAATCATGGCGGATTCAGACGTATTGATAGTTGTGGAGAATGGGCGTGTTTCATATTGCATTGTATGAACCGTGTATCGCCCCGAATACGGGGAATATTATCAGGCTGATCGCCAATAATGGCTGTTATTTGCATCTTATCGAACCCTTGGGTTTTGATTTGGAAGAGAGAAAGTTACGTCGTGCCGGCCTTGATTACCACGATCTTGGCCGAGTCTCGCGGCATGCGAACTATGCTGATTTCAGGGCGGCGCTTGAAGGACAGCGAATCTTTCTCTGTACGACCAAGGGAAGTCGTGCGTATGATCAAGCGGCCTACCAGCCAAATGACGTATTGTTGTTTGGTTCGGAAACGTCGGGCGTGCCACCGTCTGTTCTGGCCACTTTCCCGGCAGAATACCGTATTAGAATCCCGATGCAGCCCACGAGTCGCAGCTTGAATCTCTCCAATGCAGTCGCCATCGTCAGCTATGAGGCATGGAGACAACTGGGATTTGACGGCGCGTGTTAGAGCTCTGGTGTAAGTTGCATCACAAAGCATAGATCTTGGTATTTCAGGGTAAGTTGATGCAAGGAATTATGTGTAACAAGAGCAGGTTTCATGATCAATAAAGTGGCTGCGGCTTACCTCTTAGCCTTTCCTGCGGGAATTATGGGCATTGTTCAGCTGGTCTTTGCTTTCTTGTCATTTGCCCTTTTTCGTGATCACCAGGAAATGGCGTTTCTGATTCCTGCCATGAGCATGATTATCGCCTCGGTCATCTTTCTGATCGCAGGCAAACGTCGCCTTAATGTGAAAAAGATTGGCTATCGAGATGCCTTGTTTTTTGCCGTACTGTCTTGGGCAGGCATGGGGTTGCTGGGCGCCATTCCCATCGTACTGGTTGCCGGGGTATCGTTTACTGACGCGGTCTTTGAATCTATCAGCGCATTAACAACGACGGGTGTCACCGCGCTCAGTGGTCTGGATGCAATGCCCAAATCATTTCTTATGTATCGACAATTCCTGCAATGGATGGGGGGCTTGGGCGTGGTGATTTACGTGGTGACTATTTTGCCCATGCTGAATGTGGGTGGCATGAAGCTCATGCAAGCGGAAACACCTGGACCTATTAAAAATGACAAACTGTCTGCACGCATGGTCGATACGGCACACTATCTGTGGTTGGTCTATCTGACCATCACGGTGTTGTGTGCGCTTGGTTTTTATGTGGCCGGCATGACGGCCTATGATGCGATTGCGTATACGTTTTCAACGGTCTCTACAGGCGGTTTTGCCCCCTACGATGACAGTATGGGGCGCTATGACAAGGGTATTATTTTGATTGTGGCCGATGTATTTATGATACTCGGCGCACTGAATTTTGCCTTGCATTTCAGGGTGTGGCGCAGTTTTAAATTACGCAGGTATTATCAGGATGAAGAAACAAGAACTTATTTTATCATTGTCTTAGTGTTGGCCTTGATTGTTGCTTTCTTCCTTGTACAGCGGAACGTCTATACCGATGCTTTCAGAGCATTTAACCATGCACTGTTTCTGGTTATTTCAATGATAACCAGTACCGGTCTTGGTCTTCCTGGTTACACTGAATGGCCGCAGGTGGTGGTATTTTTGCTTATTTTTTCCTGTTATCTGGGGGGGTGTGCGGGCTCTACCGCCGGTGGCAACAAAATTATTCGTAATATTCTCTCGATCAAAATGATCGCGCGCGAGTTAAAGCGCCTTATTCATCCCCGCGGAGTCTTTGAAGTGGAATATCAAGGCAAAGCGGTGGAAGATTCGGTGCTTAATGCAACGATTGCTTTTATGTTTATTGCAGCAGTTGTCAGTCTGGTTTTTACCTTGCTGCTGATGGCGACGGGACTGGATTTTCTGACGGCTTTTTCTGCTGTGGCGGCCTGCGTCAATGCGGCGGGTCTGGCATTTGGTGCTGTGGGCAGTAATTTCCAGCCGGTGAATGATCTTGGAGTCTGGTTGCTGTCGTTGGCCATGTTGCTGGGTCGATTGGAATATTTGACCGTATTGGCCTTGCTACTGCCCAGCTTCTGGCGTTATTGATGCCAGATAGAGAGATAAAATAATCTGAACTCGATAAAAAACCGACTTCTTTCCGGGAAGAAGTCGGTTTAGTTTGCACAGTCAACGACTGACTATGGTTGTCAATCAGGGTTGTTTTAGACCGCCAGGCTTGGATCTTCTTCCAGCTCCATGCCCAGTTCCTTTATTTTTCGTGTCAGCGTATTGCGTCCCCAGCCAAGCAGCTCGGCTGCATCGCGTCGACGCCCGGCGGTGTGCCTGAGTGTGACTTCTATCATGATGCGTTCAAAGGTTGGTACGGCATCATCCAGCAACTTCTCCTGACCACTGACGAGTTGTTGTGTTGCCCAGCTGCGTAAGGCTTGTTCCCAGTTATGCGTCTGCTCCTTGACTTCGTTTTCTTGTTGTAATTCGGGTGGAAGGTCATTGATATGAATTTCGCGACCGGAGGCCATGACGGTGGCCCATCGACAGGCATTTTCCAGTTGTCTTACGTTACCGGGCCATGCCAGTGTGCTGAGATATTTGATGGTTTCGGGTCTTAAGGTTTTTGGATCTGTGCTGAGTTCTTCGGCAGCTTTAATCAGAAAATGTGACGCCAGTCGTGGAATGTCTTCCCGACGTTCGCACAGACGGGGCAGATGAACCCGAATGACGTTTAAACGATGAAACAAATCTTCTCTGAAACGACCCTCTTTGACCAGCGCTTCAAGATTCTGGTGGGTGGCGGCAATAATCCTGACGTCAACGGTAACAGGTGTGTGTCCACCCACGCGATAAAAACTGCCGTCAGAGAGCACGCGTAGTAGTCGTGTCTGTGTGTCCAGGGGCATATCGCCAATTTCATCGAGAAACAAGGTGCCGCCATTGGCTTGTTCAAAACGCCCCGTACGTAGATTGCTGGCCCCAGTGAAGGCCCCTTTTTCGTGACCGAACAATTCAGATTCAATCAAATCCTTGGGTATTGCGGCCATGTTGAGCGGAATAAAAGGCTTGTTTTTACGCGGACTGTGGCGATGCAGCGCGGCCGCAACGAGTTCTTTACCGGTGCCAGATTGGCCATTGATTAATACAGTAATATTCGAAAGTGCCAAACGACCGATGGCGCGAAACACTTCCTGCATGGCCGGTGCTTCGCCAATGATTTCGGGTGAGCCCGCGAGATTGATTTCCTGTTCAAACTTGGAAATTTGTTCATTACGATAGGCGACGGCTCGACTGACCAGCGTGGTTGCGTCGTCAATGTCAAACGGTTTAGGCAGATACTCAAATGCACCGCCTTGAAACGAGGCTACGGCGCTGTCGAGGTCGGAATGTGCGGTCATAACAATAACAGGCAGTTTCGGGTGGCGCTCGTGAATGCGCGTTAACAGCTCCAATCCATCAATGCCGGGCATGCGGATGTCGGTCACAATGACATCGGGCTGTTCTTTTTCCAGCTTCCTTAAAATGGAATCGCCTGATTCAAAGGTAGTGGTTTCCATGCCTGCCTGCGAAAGCGCTTTATCTAACACCCAACGAATGGATTTGTCGTCATCAATAATCCAGATACTATTTTTTGTCATGAGCTAATTCCAGGGGTAGGGTGATGCTGAAGCGTGTCAGTCCGGGCACACTTTCGCACTCAATGAGACCATTGTGCTGATTAATAATTGTTTGGGCGATTGAAAGTCCAAGACCGTTGCCGCGCGGGCGTGAACTGACCATGGGGTAAAATATGGATTCAAGTAGTTTGGGATCAATGCCCGGGCCGTTATCCTCAATGTCGACCTGTATAGCGAGACGGAAACGTTTCCCCCCCAGAAAAACCTGTCGTTTGACACGCGTGCGTAAGGTAATGGTGGGCTGTTGCTGGTTGGGCGTTTCGGTGAGCGCCTGATAAGCATTGCGTACGATGTTTAACATGGCCTGTATCAGCTGGTTTTTATCGGCGATCAGCGAGGGAAGGCTGAGGTCGTAATCAAAAATAAAATGAACGCTTTCGTTAGCTTCAACCAGGGTGAGTTGTCGTACTCTTTCCAGTATTTCATGAATATTAACCATCTCTCTTTTAGGGAGCGTTGGTGGGCCGAGCAATTCATCTACCAGATATTGTAAGCGATCAACCTCCGCAATAATGACGTCAGTGTATTCAGTAAAGGCATTATTGGGTAATTGCCGTGACAGTAATTGTGCGGCACCGCGAATGCCGCCCAGGGGATTCTTGACTTCATGGGCGATACTGCGAATGAGCGTTTGGTTACTTTGTTGATTTGTCAGAACGGCTTCTTCTCTGCTGATTTTAAGTAAACGTTCCAAAGGTTGAAACTCAATCAGCAAAAGAAGCTCTGGAGACGATTGCGCTAACAAAGTGACGGAATAGTCAGTAATCACCGGCGGTTTGCCGGTAACTTTTATTTCCGCTTCGCGACGAGTAAAGGATCGCCCGGTTTCCAGGGTCATGAGTAGCGCCTGTTTTGCCGACTCTTCACGCAGGAAAACCTCTTGGGCCGGTTTTCCTTTGAGTTGATGAGCGCTGGTGGCAAACAAATCTTCGCAGGCGGGATTTAAATAAAAGATACACAGGTCCGCATCCAATAACAGAACGGCAGTAGATAAGTTTTCGAGCACAATTTGACAGGTGGTTCTTTCGTACATTTTCTCTAGGCCGCTATATGGGTTAGCTTGTACCAAGCAATAACTACGCCGACTTTTATCTACCGCCTTGACTTTATAAGAAGATCTCTTTATGCAAATAAGAGTGGAGTAAATGAAGAGCAAAATTAGAGAGGCGACATGCTGACATCAAAGCACCTTATTGGTGCTGTTTTTAATAGTCGCACTATTTCGGTGCTGATATTTATTTGTTGATGTTTGGATTGAGTAATACAGACTGTTTGTGTAAATGAAAAGTAAGCGTTTTACTGCTGATGAGAGGCCGCCCTTTGCTGTCGAAAATCACGGCGCGTACTGTGTGTGTGCCACGATCAATGTTGCTAAGTGTTGTGGTGCTTGAGGTGCCTTTATAGACTTCTTTGCCATCCACGCTGACACTGATAATGTCACCAGAAGACAGCTCGGGTTGCAACGATAGCGATACCGTAACATCACCTGCATTGTTATAAATGGAGGCGTCATTGTTTGGTTCGTTTATCTCAAGGCTCTGGTATCTTGCTGCTTCAGCCGGTTGATTTTCATTCGATCCGACCGTGGGTGTTATTTTCGGGCTGGGTGTAATGCGGACAATTGGGGCGGGGGGTAAATTGATTTGTTCGGATTGAGTTGAATAAGTATCGCTATATGACACATTGCCTTGTGAGTCGACGGTTTTGTAGATAGCGGCCTGACTTGTACTGGTCGCAAGTAAAAAAATAACAGACAGCTGTTTTCGACGATTCTTATTCATTTTTAAATTATGGTACAAGACAAGGGAATGGCAACTTGCTGGATAAAAAAAGGAGGCCAGGCCTCCTTTTTTAAAATGCAAGGCTGAAGATACGTATTACAAGCTGTAATACATCTCAAACTCAACGGGATGCGTGGTGCCATTGATACGCTGAATTTCTTTCTTTTTCAGCTCAATGAAACCGTTGATCATGTCATCAGTAAACACGCCGCCTTTTTTGAGGAACTCACGATCGTTATCCAGTGACATAAGCGCTTCTTCCAGGCTGGAGCACACAGTAGGAATGGCTGCGGCTTCTTCGGGTGGCAGATCATAGAGATCTTTGTCAGCGGAATCGCCGGGGTGAATCTTGTTCTGAATACCGTCAAGACCTGCCATTAACATGGCAGCAAATGCCAGGTAAGGGTTGGCGCAAGGATCGGGGAAACGCACTTCGATACGACGGGCTTTAGGGCTGGTAACGTAAGGAATTCGAATAGATGCGGAACGGTTACGCGCTGAGTAGGCCAGCATAACGGGTGCTTCAAAGCCTGGAACCAGACGTTTGTACGAGTTGGTTGCAGGGTTGGTAAAGGCATTAAGTGCTTTGGCGTGTTTAATGATGCCGCCAATATAATAAAGCGCATCCATTGATAAGCCAGAGTATTCATCACCAGCGAAAATGTTTTTACCATTTTTTGAGATGGACTGGTGGCAATGCATGCCGCTACCGTTATCGCCAACCAGTGGCTTGGGCATAAAGGTGGCGGTTTTTCCGTAAGCGTGCGCTACGTTGTGAACGCAGTATTTCAGAATTTGTACTTCATCGGCCTTTTTGATCAGGGTGTTGAATTTAACACCAATTTCATTTTGACAGGCGGTGCCTACTTCGTGGTGATGCACTTCAATTTCCAGTCCCATGGACTCCATGGCAACGCACATGGCAGTACGCAAATCGTGAGCAGAATCGACGGGAGGAACGGGGAAATAACCGCCTTTTATACCCGGACGGTGGCCCGTGTTGCCACCTTCGAAGCTGTGATTCGAAGCCCATGCTGCTTCTTCGGAATTAATGCTGTAGCTGGCGCCGCTGATATCTGCATGCCATTTGACATCATCGAAAACAAAAAATTCGGGTTCTGGGCCAAAATAGGCGGTATCACCAATGCCTGTTGAAGTTAAATATTCTTCAGCGCGTTTTGCTACAGAGCGTGGGTCGCGTGCGTAACCTTGCATGGTGGTTGGTTCGATAATATTGCAGCGAATAATCAGTGTGGATTCATCCGTAAACGGATCCATTACTGCGCTTGAGTCGTCAGGCAGCAGGATCATGTCGGATTCATTGATATGTTTCCAGCCGGCAATAGATGAACCGTCGAACATTTTTCCTTCTTCGAAGAAGTCATCGTTCACTTCTCTAACAGGCACGGTAAGGTGTTGTTCTTTGCCGTGGGTATCGGTAAAACGAAGATCAATCCATCGTACTTGGTGTTCTTGTATCAAGCTATAGGTCTTTTCAGACATAATGATTTCCTGTAGTTATTAATGATTATTGATGGTTAGTTACAAAGAAGGCTGATTAGTTGCAGACTGTCAGTAGTCACGATTTC
>Ga0073914_10000124_pt1 | contig 14535 bp, 9 predicted proteins | sample GWRWT4_30Apr14_FD_71481 | JGI IMG/M metagenome (GOLD analysis project Ga0073914, IMG submission 71481) | Sand microcosm microbial communities from a hyporheic zone in Columbia River, Washington, USA - GW-RW T4_30-Apr-14 | ecosystem: Engineered > Artificial ecosystem > Sand microcosm >... | reverse complement strand
CACTTCCCGGATGAAATAGGCTTCGTTCAGGGCATTGACGGATTGCGCAGGATCGAGGGCGACGTTTTCGTTATCGCGCAGCTCGCTGTCGGTCTGGTATTCCACCACCTTTTTCTTACCGTCTTCGCCCTTCACCTCAAACAGGCCGTAGAGCGGATTCGGTTTTGTTGTGTGGATCTTTTTGATGACTTTTTCGGCGGCCGGGTTTTTCCAGCTCACGGCATCGGTCAGCTGTTTTTTCTCTTTCGTCTCCAGGGTGATGCCGGCTTGCTTGCAGGCGGTTTTGAGCGCCTCGTCAAAGCCGTTGAAATCATCATGCGGCGCCGTGCCGATGATTTTTTGCAGGGCTTGTGCCTTCAGCAATAACTGTTTCTGGTCCTGCCAGGTGTTGCTGCCCAGCACCTCCTTGATCTGCTTTTCTTTCAGATCGGCAAAGTGCAGCTTGAAATAGCGGCGAATGGCCTCTTCGTGCTCGCTCACGTTGCCGTAGTGCTTGCATGCCTCGCTATCATCCCAAACTTTGCCTTCTTCTGCGGCGTACTCGCTGTAAATCCACTTCATGGCCGCATTGAGGGCGCCGGGGGCATAACGCAGTTCGGCAATGCGCTCATCGCTAAACTGGTATGAAAGCCGCAGCGGGCGCTCGATGCTGATGCGGCGATAACCGAATTCGTGGGTGGCGAAAATCTTGCTGGCAAAGGTTTTGGCGGCTTCGGTTTTGGGGTTGGCGGCTTGCCGGCCGCGATTGCTTTTGGGTGCGGCCTGTTTGTCCAGCGCGTAGGCATCCACGGCTTCAAAGCGGCCAAAGGCACGGATGATGGTGGCGATATCGTCTTCGTCCATCACATGGCGTTTGGAGCCGAGGGATTTGCGCATCTTGCCGCAGAGGTTGACGCCATTGATCAATTGCACCTTTCCCCTGCGCTCTTTCTGCTTCTTGTTGGAGAGCACCCAGACATAGGTGGAGATGCCGGTGTTGTAGAACATGTCGGTGGGTAGGGCGATGATGGCTTCGAGCAGATCGGCTTCGAGAATGTAGCGGCGGATTTCCGATTCGCCGGAACCGGCACCGCCGGTAAACAGGGGCGAGCCGTTAAGAATGATGCCGATACGGGCACCGGTCGCTCCCGGCGTCCTCGGCAACTGCGTCCTGCGTTGCTCTACCTCCTCCATCCCTGGAGTCGTGCCTGCCGCGACACTTGTGCGCCCGTGCCCATCGCCTTCGTTTGGTCGCATCTTGCTGATCAGGTGCAAGAGGAACAACAGCGAACCGTCGCTGACGCGGGGCAGGCCGGCGCCAAAGCGGCCGTTGAAACCTTTTTGCAGGTGCTCGTCGCTGATGTCCTGCTCGATCTTTTTCCAGTCTACGCCAAAGGGCGGATTGGACAGCATGTAATCAAACTTGTCGGCATAGAGCAGATCGTTGGAGAGGGTGTTGCCGAGCTTGATATTGGCAACCTCCTGGCCCTTGATCAGCATGTCGGCCTTGCAGATGGCATAACTTTCCGGATTCAGCTCCTGGCCGTAGGCGCGCATCACCGCCTGCGGATTCAGCTCGTGCACATATTCCATACCGGATGACAGAAAACCGCCGGTGCCGGCGGTGGGATCGTAAATGGTGCGGATGATGCCGGGCTTGGTGAGGGCATCGTCATCCTCCATAAACACTAGCGAGGTGGTCAGGCGCACGATGTCGCGCGGGGTGAAATGCTCGCCCGCCGTTTCATTCGAGCTTTCTGCAAAACGCCGGATCAGCTCTTCAAACACCAGACCCATGTCGTGGTTGGAAATGGCCTTGGGGCTGAGATCGGTTTGCCGCACTTTCTGCACAATCTTGTAGAGCAGGTTGGCATCGTTGAGCTGGCCCAGGAATTCCGTGAACTTGAAGTGCTCGAAAATCTCGCGCGCATCGCGGGAGAAGCACTGGATATACGATTCGAGATTGGCCTTGATGCCGGCCTCGCCAAGGGTGGAGAGGTCCATTTTCGAGGTGTTGTAAAAGCTGAGGCCTTCGGGGTTTTCCGTCATTCTGGTCGCGCGCCGCAGCATACTTTCCTGTACTTCTTCCGGCAGGTTCATGGCCTGAACCTTTTCGACCTCGGCCAGTACGGCGGCTTTGGAGGGGGCCAGCACGCATTCCAGGCGGCGCAACAAGGTAAAGGGCAGGATGATGCGGCCGTACTGGCTTTGCTTGAAATCGCCACGCAGTAAATCAGCCAGGGACCAGATATAGGCGGCCAGGTTGTTGGCGGTTTGGGACATTAATGAATCTTCCTGTGGTGCAATTTTCAAGAACACAAATGACAATTCGCAGTTCGGTCTGACGCAGGAAGCGCAACGATAACAACAGGCGTAATGTTGGGCTTTTCAGCCCAACCTACCAACTGTTAAGTTCATCGCTGGGGCTGAAAACGCTTTTGCGTCATTCCCGCGATGGCGGGAATGACCATTAAATCGCGGGCCATGGCCGCGATGAGCGTTATGTCACAGGATGCGCCTTGATCCAGTCCAGAATCAGCGTAGTGACCGCCTCCGGGGCTTCACGGTGCAAGAAATGCCCGGTCGCCGGCAAGCGATGCACCTGCAAGCCTTTTTCAAAGTTCTGCTCCTGCATCAGCGTGTCGTACAGACGCGTATCCATGCAGCCGTCATGCTCACCGGTCAGTGCCAGCGTTGGCACATTGATGCGCGAGGTCAGCAAGCTCCAGGACTGCTGCGTGGAGGTCGACAGAGGCTGCAAGAGGCAACGGTAGTACTGCGTGGTGGCATGCACCACGCCTTCGGCGCGGAACGTGGACTTGACCTGCTCGAGATCGGCTGCACTGTAGTGCCAGTCTGGCGACCAGGCTTTCCAGAGGGTTTCCACAAAGGCATGGTCGTCCCTTGCCACAATCATTTCGGCGACTTTGGCAAACTGCATCAACAGGATGTACGAGGACTTCACGAGCTGCCCCGGCACTTCCCTAACCCCCTGCAAACCGTGACGCAAATGCGGAATGGCCAGCGTGGTGAGCGAGGCAAATTTTTTCGGTTGCAGCGCGGCGGCCACATAGCTGGTGAGTGCGCCCCAGTCATGACCCACCAGATGACACTGCTTTGCATTCAGCGCTTTCATCCAGGCAAAGACGTCTGCCGCCAGATGAATCAGGTGATAAAGATCGCGCGGTGACTGCGAGCCCGGCTCGTAACCGCGCATCATCGGCGCGACCACGCGATAGCCCTGTGCTGCCATGGCCACGAGCTGGGCATCAAAGCTGTGAAAGTCATCGGGAAAACCGTGCAGCAGCAAGACCAGCGGGCCTTCGCCTGCTGCACGGGCGGAGAACACCAGGCCATCGTTATGCAGTGTCAGGGTTTCAATGGCAGACATCGTGTCATGTTCCTCTCGGGCAAGGCATGCCGGTCACGCGTCCTCGCGCTCGGCAATAATGGTGGCAAGCGGAATACGCAATTCCTTTTCCATAAATTCGTTGACCTGAGTCAGTGCCGGCCTGAGCACTTGCACCCAGTGATCGTCACCATGCAGCCGGATCAAATCCTGTGGTGTCGGCAAGGGCCAGGGCAGGCGGCGATAAAAATCATAAAAATCGATGGTTTCAAGATTGCGTGACAGCACATAAGCACCCGTGTCTGTACGGTGAATGATGCGCTGCTCCTGAAGAATGCTCGCAAAATCGAACCACACCTCCACCTCTTCCTTGCCCAGCACGGTCATGGCATCGATATCACTGACCGAAGCGCCTTTTTGCTGCTGCCGCCAGAACAGCTGCAACACATCCAGCAAGGCCAGCACGGGGTGCCGGTGTACGCGGCTGTCATCACGATAAATCGCCAGGCCGCGGCTGACTTCCACGCCCAGCAGGATGATGCACCAGGAAAGGTAGATCCAGATCAGGAATACCGGCAAGGCCGCAAAAGCACCGTAAACCAACTGGTAGGAAGAGAAACCGCTGATAAAAATGCCAAAGCCGCGCTTGGCCATCTCGAACAGGAAAGCGGCAAACAGCCCGCCGGCAAAACCGGCCTTCAGGGGCACTTTGCAATTGGGGACCGCTACGTACAACAGCGTGAAAGCCAGCGCCGTAAATGAAAACGTAACCAGACGCATGACCGGCATCACGCCACTGACAGCGCTGGCGGCCGAGCTGAAAAGCTGGATGGACGCAATATAGGAAGAAATGGCAAAGCCCGCGCCCAGCAGCAAGGGGCCCAGGCTCAGCACAGCCCAGTAGCGCAGGAAACTCACCACACCCTTGCGCTCCTGGCGCACCATCCAGATGTGGTTAAAAGCCTTTTCAATGGTGACCAGCATCATCAGGGCCGTCACGAACAGCATGCCTATCCCCACGACCGTGAGATGGCTGGCCTGCGTCGAAAATTCCTGCAGGCGCTGCTGCACCATCATGCCGGTACTGGGAATGAAATGCCGGAAGACAAAATTCTGGATATCAACGCTGACATGCTGCATGGAGGGAATTGCCGAGAGAATGGCAAACGTCACCGTCATGATGGGTACCACGGCAAAAAGCGTGGTGTAGGTCAGCACCATCGCATGCTGGCGACAGTTGTCACTCAGAAAGTGCCGTACCACAAAGCGCGTGAAATTCCAGGTATGCCGCCAGCTGGTCTTGAGGTGTTGCCGCATGAATCATCATCCCGGGTCGCGTGGCGCAAGTATTCCCGCCCCACGTCATGCTGTCGAGCCTTGAGGCTGCTCCGGCTGCATGAACGCGGGTCTCATTGCTTTTGCACAAGCGCAGACGGGGTCGCTACAATCACGCCTCTCACATCACCCGCCCCTCCCGGCGCAGGCCTGCAATGATCACTTTCTACCACAATCCGCGCTGCTCAAAATCGCGTGAAGCACTGGCATTGCTGGAAGCACGCGGGGCGGCGCTGACCATCGTGCCTTATATCGACACGCCACCGACTGCAGCCACCCTGAAAAAACTGCTGAAGGCCCTGGGCCTGTCTGCCCGTGAACTGCTGCGCAACAAGGAAGATGCTTACCGTGAGCTTGGCCTCGACAATCCCGCTCTTGGCGAGGCCGCACTGATTGCCGCCATGATCAGTCATCCCCGGCTGATCGAACGCCCCATTGCCGTCAAAGGCACCCAGGCCGTCATCGGCCGGCCACCGGAAAAAGTACTGGAGCTGCTGCCATGACCACCCCCTATGTGCTGGTGCTTTATTACAGCCGCAGCGGCGCCACCCGCACCATGGCCAGACTCATTGCCCGTGGCATCGAGATGGAAGGACTGGAAGCACGCGTGCGTACCGTACCTGCGGTATCAGCCGTCTGTGAGGCCACCGAAGCCGACATTCCTGACACCGGCGACATTTACTGCAGTCTGGAGGAGCTGGCCGCCTGTTCCGGCCTGGCACTGGGCAGCCCTACCCGCTTTGGCAACATGGCCGCTGCACTCAAGTACTTTCTCGATGGCAGCAGCGCGCTCTGGCTCAATGGCGCCCTTATCGACAAACCCGCCTGCGTTTTCACCTCCACCAGCTCCCTGCATGGCGGCCAGGAAACCACACTGACCAGCATGATGCTGCCGCTGCTGCACCACGGCATGACCGTGCTCGGCATTCCTTACTCGGAACCCGGCCTGGTGAAAACCGGTGGCGGTGGCACGCCCTATGGGGCCAGCCATTTTGCCGGTGCCGACAACCAGCGCGAGGTCGATGCGGTGGAAAGCGAGCTGTGCCTGGCACTGGGGCGACGCCTTGCCCGTCATGCCAGAAAGGCCGTCGCATGAGTACGCCTTCTCCGGAAAAAGCCCGCCAGGCACAGTTGGCCACCCTGCTCCTGCTGGGCCTGCTGACCCTGCTCATGGCACTGGAAACCATGGCGCTGGCACCGCCTACCGTGCAAACCCCGGCCGTTCTGTTTGTCATGACACTCAAGCTGCTGCCACTGCTCTTTTTCTTCTGGCCCATTCATCGGGGCCGCCCCATGAGCGCTGTCTGGCTGGGCTTTCTCCTGATGCTCTATTTCTGCTGGGCGGTGCTGGGGGTGTTCGAGCCCGGGCTGGCCGGAAAACTGGCCACTGCCAAGGCCGTGCTGATCGGTGCCTGCTTTGTCAGCGCCATGCTGTTCACGCGCTGGCAGCGTGCCGTGCTGGAGTCTCCGGTCACGGACAGCGAGGCATGACAGCCCTTTGTCTTTTACAAGGACGCTGTCCCCGCTAGACTCCGGTCAGTCTTGGGCCTTTTTGGGTTCTTTTTGTTTTTCATGCAGGGGATACGCATGTCACGTCTTACGCTCACCGGAGTTGCCATTGCCGTCAGTCTGGTCGCTTGCGCCGCGCCCACACCGACCGTCAGCCAGCAAGAGCTGACTGCTGCCCAGCAGAACGGCAGTCTCGAAGCCGTCTACGACAAGTTTGCCGCCAGCCTCGCCGGACAAAAGCTGAATACACCGGAAGGCCAAAAAGCCCAGGCCCAACTGCAGCAGATTGGCGATCAGCTCGCCGACAAGCTGGCACAGGACATCCGCAGCGAAATCAACCAGCAGGGTACGGCGAGCGGTCTCGTGCCCTTGCCGGTGATCGATGCGCAGATTGCCAGACTGGGCAAGCTGCAAAAATGGTCGGCTGAAAAACACAGCAAGCTGGCCGCCGAGCTCAACGAGCTGAAAGGCCGTACGCAGGCGCGTATTACCTCGCAGCAAAACCAGCTCGCCAAACTCACGGAAAACGACATGGGCCAGCGTCTGGCCGTACTGGATGACCTCGCCAAGCTCACCGGTGACGAGCGCTACAATCGCGAACGCACCGATGTGCTGGCCACCTTGCGCAAAAAAGCCGAAGACGCACTGAAGAATGAACAGTATGGCGAAGCCAAGAAGGCACTGACTGCTCTCAAGCAGGCCAATCCCGACGACAAAGCCGTCACCACCCAGCTCACGCTGGCAGACGCCCGCCTGTTTGAAAAGAAATTCTGGGACAGTCTGGCCGATGGCCAGCTCGACAATGCCTACACGCAATTCATGAGCCTGTCACAGACCCCGGAATTTCCGGACATCCTGAAACGGCTGAACAAATCCAGTGATGACATGGTGGCCTATTTTGTCGCGCAGGCCGGCACTGCCACAACAGAAAATCATCTGGGTGAAGCCTACAAACTGCTGACGCAGGCCCGCGACATTCGCGTCAAAACCAGTGCCAATGCTGCACGGCCACCGCAAGAAGACGCCTTCCTCAAAGCCGTTCATGCGCGCCACATGACCGCGCTCAAGGACGGCCAGCCGGGTCTCGCCCTTGGTTACCTGAAAGTGATCGAGAATTTCAATCCGGAATACCCCGGGCTGCGCACCAGCCTGCGCATCACGCAGGATCTCACGCTTGCCAAGGCCACCAAGAAAGTCAGCACCGCCGCCTTTACCGACGCGGCCAGTGGCGGCAGCATGGAATTTGGCGGTGCTGTTGCCGCCAAGGTGACACAGCATCTCTTCGACCGCATCCCCAACGACATCAAACTGATTGAGCGTGACCAGTTCCAGGCCATCTTGCGTGAAAAAGAAATTGGTGCTGCCACACAAAACGATCTCGCTTCAGCCGACTACCTGATTCAGGGCAAGATTCTCGAGTCGCGCGTGGACACCACCGAAAACCGCAGCAAGAAAACCATGCGCGTGGTCACCGACACCATCAACGTGAACAACCCGGCGCATGATCAGTGGGCAGCCCTGTCAGAAAGCCAGCGCAGCAAGAAAGCCGAACCGGCCCGCACCGTCACGCAGGAAAAACGCGAAGACATCACCATCAACCTGCAAATCATGCGCAAGGTCGGCATCATTTCTGCCTCCTACCGTCTGGTGGAAGCCAAAACCGGCCGCGTTCTAGCCACCGGCTCTGACTCTGCCAAGGCCGAGCACACCGATGAAGGCAACGAAGGCATAGAACTTGGCCAGTTCCGCATGCCCTTCAAGCTTGCCAGCCTGCCCGCAGACACGGAGATTCTGCAGCAGCTCACCGAAAAGATTTCCGGCGTCATTGGCGACAAGCTGGTGGTGGAACTCAAGAATCCGGAGCTGCGTTATGCCGAGTCGGCAAAGCGCTACGCCGACGAGGGTGATGCGGCCATGGCGGCAGAAAATGAAGCCTATGCCTTTGCACTGACCAGCCTGAAAGGGCAGGACACAGCCATTCTGCGACGTACACTTGAGCAGTACGCCGTCAACGTGCCCTGACGCATCGGTTCGGGCCTTGACCGGAAATGCCGCCTTTATGGCGGCATTTCCTATTTTGTGCCCGACAAAAAATAAGAGGGTGTGCGTAAAAGTGTTTCAGGATGACAACGTTACCTGGGTTTCACCACTGACTGGCAGCATCCCGAGGCAAACGGAATTGCACTCAATCATCCCCTTTTAGGCTCTCGCGGCGTACCGCCATGTTTTCCGGAAAGTCGCTTTCCCCCTTTCTGGTCATGGCTTCCAGCCGGTTCAGCACGAACGGCTTCGGAGTCGCCATCGCCTACTTTTTATTCCCGGGCCTGTCCTTTCAGGCATGCCTGTTTTATGGGCTGACCTTTCCCCTAACAGCCCTCCTGGTCAAGCGCCTGCTGTTTATCAGCCCGCTGAAAGCCCGTCCTGTTTAAACGGTATGCCCCGTCATTAACCCATAAAAAAAGCCGCAACAATCGCGGCTTTTTTTGTTCACCGGCCAAGCACATCTACTTTGCTTTGGCCTGACTCAAGCCGTCACGGGCTTCGCGATTCTCCGGATCAATTTTCAGTACCTGCTGATAGCGTGCAAGTGCTGCAGCCGTATCACCATCGTCCAGTGCCTGGCGAGCACTACCCAACATGCCGCTGATCTTCAGCCTGGCAAGCGGATCAGTGGCAGATGCCGTAGCCACCTTTGCGCTGGCGACATTGACAGGCGTAGCCGCTTCCGCGCTGCGCTCCTGACGCGCTGCCTGCAAGTCTGCCTCCTGTTTTTCTTCAGCCGCTTTTGCAGCCGCCACGGCTTTTTGCAAATCCGGCAAACCATTGCTCTCAGGATCAACATCCGAAGCCTGGGTCAACAACTGTTCGGCCTCTGCACTCTGGCGTGCGGCCAGCGCGCCATAAGCTTGTGCCTGTAAAGCAGTGGATATTTTTTGCAGGCCACGCTGTGCCTCTGCATTGTCAGGCTGCAAAGACAATGCCTGACGGTAATGTGAAAGTGCACTGTCATCAGCCGGTGTCGTCAAGGCATTACGGCTCAGTGCCGCCGCCGCAGCTGCCAGCTCAGTACCAATCTGTGTGGTAGCCGTGCTTTCGCGACCGCCAAACCACCACCCGCCTCCGGCCAGCACAAGGACCACCACGGCAGCACCCACGACTTTAGCCCCACCCGGGGCACGGACAGGTGCAGGCAGTATTTCTGCCGGCACGTTTAGGGCGGGAGCAGCCACCGGTTTGGCTACCGGACTCAGCACCGTGGCATCGCTTTCTGCCGGCACTGCAACCGTCGCAGGCTTTGCAACAGGAGAAGCGCTCGCTTTGCGGCCTGCCGGCCGGATCATCGTCTGATCATGCTCCGGCACATCCTGCCCGCCCTCAAAATCAAAACCCTTTTCCAGCGCCTCGATTTCACGAATCAGCTGTGCACCACTTTGCGGTCGCTGCGCCGCATTCTTGGCCAGCAGACGGTCTATCAACGGTTGAAAATGTGCAATGCGGCCTTCCAGTTTGGGAATGGGCGCATTCATGTGCATGATGCCGAGTGCAATTGCATCATTGGCTTCATAGGGCAGATGCCCCGTCAGCATTTCAAACAGGACCACGCCCAGACTGTAAAGATCGGAATCCGCATCCAGTGCCTGGCCACGCGCCTGCTCCGGGCTCATGTATTTCGGGGTCCCTGCCACCATGCCCATTTGCGTGAGATTGGCATCGCCCTCGGTCGCCTTGGCAATCCCGAAGTCGGTCAATACCGCACTGCCATCAACGCGGAACAGGATATTGTCGGGCTTTATGTCACGGTGCAGATAACCCTTGCTGTGTGCGTAATCCAGTGCACGTGCCGTGTCACGCGCAATACGCAGGGCATCACGCACGGAAAGACCACCCTTGAGCTTGTCCTTGAGATCGCCCCCCGAGTGATACTCCATGGCAATGTAATAAATGCCGTTCACTTCATTGACGTCATAGACCGCAACGATATTCGGGTGCGATATCTTCGCAACGATCTTTGCCTCACGCAGAAAGCGTTCGCGAAAACCATCGTCGGCCGACAAGGCGGGCGCCATGACCTTGAGCGCAACCTCACGTTCGAATTTTTCATGGATGGCAAGGTAGACCGTTGCCATGCCGCCTTTACCAAGCGTGCGCTGTACGGTGTAGCCGGGAATATCGAGCATGCTCATGGGGCGTCTTATTTTCCTTGCTGATCCTGCCAGGTGCGAAAAGCATTACGCTCTTCAACCGTGGTACGTGTCCATACATCCTTGAGCAAATCCAGATTGGTTACCGGAGAAGCTTCCGTAGTGCTGCCGGTAAACGCCTTGTTGATGGAGTCTATCAAGGAGGCTTCTGCATAGGACTTGATGGGTGAGGACTCGGTCGTACTGCCATCGCCCTTGTTGACGATACTGAATTTCGGATCCTTGGCAAACGCGCGGGCAGCGTCGCGGGTGGTCTGCCTGGGCATCTCCAGCTTGTAGGCCGTGCCTGCCTTTGCCGTGAAACGCAATGCGGCCTGCTTTGAACGCACGACATCATGCTCATCGGCCGTGATCTGGAACAGCTCTACATAACGCAGGCTGAAGACATGCTCACCGGGCAACAGGCTCAGCACAACATTGCTTTTGAGGAAGCTGGGCGGTGGCTCGCGCCCGTCTACGGACATGATTTCGACTTCTTCCGGCACACTGACCAGCACCAGCTCGCTGGCAGCACGTGCCGGACCTTCATAGACCTTGATCGGCCCCTGTGTGGCGCACGCGGTCAGGCCCATCATTACCAGCACCAAGACCACACCCTGTTTAAACCGCCTCATGACTACTCCGGAAATACCAAGAAAAAAGGCCGCAAGGCGGCCTTTTTATCAGAGCTTGCGCGTACGTCGCAAGCCAAGCAGGGCAAGAATCAGCCCGCCAAGAAGGTCAAGGCTACCTCCGGTTTCACCGTTGTCAGGGTTGGGGGCATCAGTATTGATCGTAACAACCGCCTCAACAGACGCTTTACCGTCCTTGTCGAAGACGCTGTAACTGAAGCTGTCCGTAAAAGGAGCAACACTGTTATTCGCCACATACGTGATCGGTGCTGCATAACACAACTTCGGGTTAGTCGCCGTATAGTCAGCACAACGCCCCTTGGTGCCTTGTATATTTCCTAACTGAGGCATATTGGTTGTGGAAATATAGATGGGAAAAGCCGCCCATTGTGCAGGCTTGCCGTAAACACCATCACCATCATCATCATCATTGCTGAGCGGATTGATCGTAATAGAGCTGATACCAACCGGCCTCACATAGACATCATTCAACGCATTGGGCGCCACATTTTTCACAGTGGCCGATACTGTACCTTCTTGAGCAGAAGTAACCGATGGAGGAAGCGCTGGTGGCGTGGGCGGGGGAGTCCCATCATTCTCGATAACATTCACACGGTATTCACACTGGATGGGCAGTGTTCCGGTCGGCGTACCTGGAGGGGCAACCACTGTCGCGGGCGGAACGATTACGGAAGGAATACTTTTGACGACAAGATGGTTCTTGTACTCCGGGTGATCCGGGTAGTCGGTATTCGTGCTATTGATCCACTTGCACTGGTTGTTCGGATTCGTGGTGAGCACTACTGCCGGCTCAGCATATTTATTGGGACCAAAATCAGTCTCGCCAAAAGAATCATTCGCGAGCACATCAACAATAACCAGGCGATCTGTGTTAGGCGTATTTTCTGCCAGATCATCATTGACAGTAACCTGCAAGCGCTCCAGCGCGCCAATATCACAAGCCGTACCATTGGTGCGCACAAAGCCGCGCTGATCGACGGCGCGGCAATCATCAAAGTTCCCGCCTTTATCGATCAAGGCAGACGACGCTCCTGAGCTCGGCAAATAGCCATTTACAAGGCCACCACGATCTGCAAGCGGCTTCAGCTCGGCAGCAAAAGCCCTTGTTATATCCTGATTACCATTGCTTGCAGCTGAGGACAGCAGTGTGTCACAGCTTGTATCACCTGGCTCAGTTGCATTGTAGTCACCGGTAGGGCTAGTACTGGGTGCGACACCCAAGTAACAATTGCCAGCCGTATTGCCTATTAACACGGAGTGGTTCAGTGACACACTGCTCAAGTCACTCAGTGACAACACACGGCCCAAGGCATGCTCGGCTGCAGTGACAAAAGACAGCAAAACTGAGCCTTCTCCTGACAACGTCTGATTATAGGAAATGGCACCCTTGGCTTGAGAAGGCCCCGTCACAGGAACAAACGGAAGAGAGCGATTGGCCGAAAGAGTACTAGCGGTCATGCTAAGCGCAACGCTTCCACACACCTCTACGGCACCTGCCCCAGCATCTGCCATATTTCTCTCAAAAAGTGCTTTGTTCATCGAAGCACTATGAACAGCCAGCCGTCCATTACTCAAACACGTCATGGCAATGGCACCGCCGGCACCACTAGCGCGATTATTTCTGAAAGTGACATCTGAAAGTGTAATTCCAGACTCGTCACCACTCAGGTAGATAGCACCACCGCTATAGGTGGTACCAGCACCATAAACAAACCCGTTACTGATAATGACATTATCAAGTGAAACGGAGCCAGCCGCATAAATAATGCCGCCATTTCCGGGCACGCCTGCCAGCACCAACTCGTTTGATGTAAGGATTTCATTTGCAATATTTGTCTGAGCCGTTCCAGCCGTGCTATTTGGATAGTTTCCTTGCAGGACAAGATCAACCAACGCAACATCTGTAGAGGCATTGAAAATTCGGCTGGCAGCAACAGCTGGAACAAGAGAGCCGGGGCTCGCACGAATAATAGTAGCTGAGCCCACGGCATCAGGACGCAAACGATTGGGTTTTTGACCGGTTCTAGGATTTACCTCATCAGGTCTCTGCGTGTCCTTACCGACAATTGTCACAGTGGCATCAATCTTCAGTTCACCGCGTGTCAGGCTATAAGTACCCGCGTCAAGCTGAATCAGATTCTTGCCTATACGAGACCCGGCCGCGCAACCGCCAACCATTGTCTTGGTGTTGACGGAGGCTATCGCCTCACGCAAAGAGCAAGCTGAAGAGTTTCCACCATCCTCATCAGCGATCGTGTTAACGGTAATAGTCGTTACCACCGCATGGGCTTGCAACCCAAAAATCAAGGAAGCTGCGATCAGGTAACGCATAGTTTTCTTGCTTAGCATGATTATTTGTCCTCCTGCTTTTTGCGCAGACGAACCAGGCTTAGCGCACCACCAAGAAGCAGAATATTCCAATCAAGGGCACCACCAAGGCTGCTACTGCTAATACCGCTGGTTGGTTCTACAATTACCTGTCCGCTAATAACCCGACTTTGGTCATTGGGAGTCGAGTTCAATCGGCTCAGGGTAGTCACAACACGAATGGTAAAGCGATCAAATCCGTGGAAATTCGAATTGGGCGTGTAGGTATAAGTACCGTCCGCATTGAATACAATCGTGCCACGTGTAGGTGCCGACTCCAGCCACGGACAGCCTTTTTTGACTCTATCGGCAAGCAGCGTCTGAGCCGGACAACTCGCCGGAGCAGGTGGACTAAACAATTCTTCATCCCCTAAGTCATAATCGATTGGGGTATACGTCTGGCCATAGAGAATAGAATCGCCCGAGATCACGGCAGCAGCCAAAGGTTGCAACTCAACCGCACCAATATCGCAGGGCTTGTGACGTGCTTTTTCACGCTGATCTGTAGCAGCACAACTAGCCAATGCACCAGAAGTACGCGAGCCTTTTGCCATGAAAGGCGAATCGGCCACACTCGTATAGCTTGGCAGTAAACGTATCAAATGACTTCTTGTGAGGCCGCCATTATCTGCCAGGGGACACAGAACCCCCATACCATTGAACGAAGCAGGTGATGTTGTTGATGAGTAGCCAACACAACGGCCGTTAGCATCAAGTGCCGCCATCAATTTGCCAGACTCATGCCCTACCACTCCATCATTGGACAGGAGGGTCAATCCTTCAGGCCCTGTGGCAGCGTCACAGCCACCACCTGCAGCACTGACACTATATTGAATGTCTGGAATTGCAGGCAAAGGTGGCGCAGCCGGAACTGGTGCAGGCAGATTAATGCAGTCTTTTTCAGCAACAGAAGAAAAGTTATTAGGATTACCCGCCACAATGGAGTTATAGACAGAAACATCTGAGCCATTAAAATCAATCCCGCCATCATTGAGAACAATGGTGGACGAATTGACAAAGGAACCCTCCAGCAATGCAAGAGCCACACCCGTATTACCTGAAAGCGTAGAGCTTTCAATGACACTGGCGCCCGCAGGAGGAGTAACCGTGCTGGTTACCTTGACAACGGCAGTGCCTGTAATGGCAGGTGAATTAAGCTGAT
>Ga0073914_10000122_pt1 | contig 14595 bp, 12 predicted proteins | sample GWRWT4_30Apr14_FD_71481 | JGI IMG/M metagenome (GOLD analysis project Ga0073914, IMG submission 71481) | Sand microcosm microbial communities from a hyporheic zone in Columbia River, Washington, USA - GW-RW T4_30-Apr-14 | ecosystem: Engineered > Artificial ecosystem > Sand microcosm >... | reverse complement strand
AAATATTGGCGAGCACTTCCACGCCATTTTTACCGAAATCAGAAGGCGCCAAATTATAAGCCGCAATCCCTTTGGCACTTATCAATCGTCCTTGGCGGTCGAAAACCATCTCGTTTTCGGTGCTGCCCGACATCGTTGAGAGTATCAAATTTCTTTTGTTTAATACTGGCAATGCGCGCCAACTTATGATCGATATCTTCGCAACTTGCGGTGAGGGATAGACTTCAATCCAAAGTTCTAAATGGTCTTCATTGTCAGCAACACGGACGGCGCGAGAAAGCTTCATTTGCAAATTTAAGGACAGCTTCGCCAATTTGGCGATGGCAGGCACGGCAATCGCGCCCCCCTCTACTCCGCCAGCCCGTTGATTTAGTCGTAGAAAAGCTTCATCAGCCCGCAGCAGATTACCATCATTATCAATTTCACCAGAAATAGGCCGGGATAGGTTCAGTCCGCTCATGTCGTCTTCCCAGACGCGAGATATTGCGATCTTTCTGCCGCCCAGTAACCAATTTCTTCAAAAGCAGATTCACGTGTAATTTCGGCGTAGCTAGCTTCAAAAATACCAAAATCATGCGCCGAAGTTCGATTGCCACTGAACAAGAGCATATTGCGAATGGCATGGTCTTTCTCAACAGCGCACGCCGCAAGCATCAAAGCGTAAGGAGCAGAGGACTGTGCATTCAACAAATGCAGGACATGGTCATAATCCAGTTCCAAATGGGCGGACAGAGCAGCCACATGCAAGCGAAGGCCTGCAACATCTGGATGAAGAAATTCTTCGAGTTCAGCACCGTGGGCGAAATGCACAATTTTTCTAGCAGCATCCATCGCTCGATCCGCTTCTGAATATTGCGAAATCAGTGACTTTGTTGCAGCGATAATTTCAGAATTTCTGCCGCCGTTAACAATTTCCAACGCAGCAACAACTCTCCAGCATAATTTATGCAACAATTCAGGAGATAGCCCAAGGAAACTGTTGCCCGATCCGAAACGATGCAAACTTTCCGCGGCCAACAACGTCTGTGCAGAATCTGCGATGTTACTGTCGGAGTGATCCAGTAACTTCGTGACAAAAGTTGCAATTGGAAATTCCAAACACGACTCGAGATGGTCCTCTGCGACCCGCGCCAATGTAAAGTCGATTAAGTCCGGCTCTCGCAAAAACCCTGAAGACGCCAGTATTTCCCACGTGATTGATGAACGCGAGTGCACATTCGAAATTAACCTCTTCTCCAGATCCGATACAAGTTGGATCAACTTCGTCGAAACCGCGCTAATTATTGCGTCAGTTGGAGGGTTCAGCGCTTTTGGAAAAATAATTGCCGCTACATCTGTGCACATTGCATGGATATCGCGAGCATGGTTTGCTGCGAGTTTAGATAACCCAAATTTTTCGTTAAAACCGTGATCCAACGGAATTTCCAAGCTGATTTCAGCAACAATGGTAACCGTTAAAGGTTAACGTCACTTTAAGTCTAATCATTATTTACATGTTTTCTTTCAGACAGATGCCGCCCAGCGATAAGTACTAAGAGCTGCGCCAAAACCAAGACTTTTATCCCGGTTGAAAATACAGACATCAAAACTGCCAAAATCAAACAAATAACGATTAACGAAGGCGACAAAAGCCATGCTTTGCACCAATCAGGTAAAGTCAGATTTCGTGCAAGAATGGCCAATCCAATCATTACTGCCATAAACGAAATCGGATCCGAACCATAATTACTTAGCGAATAAGCGACCACTAAACCCGACGTACACAATATTAGCCAGAATATACCATCAGGCCAAATTCCATTCCTCGGAGCAAAATCGTTCCCCTGGACAACAGAATCAAGATATTTACAAAATAATCCGATTAGTGCCGAACAAAGTGCCAAAATAGGTAAATCCAAAAATGCCGTAGCAAGGCATATCAATGCAAATATAAAACCTGAATATCTTGAAAGTGACGAAAGACTGGGGCTTGACCAGATTTTAGGTGCCAAAAACTTGGCCAAGGGCGCATAAAAAACTTTTTCTATCCAACCGCTTGATTTCTTTGTTCGAAGATTGAGAATATGATTGTTTAGCTCGCTTGCCTTGGCATAATTGTCTATTTTAGCGATGGCCTTATTTTGCAGGTGTACCTGCGGAAGCATCATGAATTCCGATTTCTCCTGGACTGCCTGACGCAGTAATGATGACACCAAACTCCAATCATCGGGTAATTCCTTCATCTTGAAAATGACTTCTGCGTTCACAGAGGCAAAGCCTGCCCATCGGGTGTTGAGATCAATTCGTTCAAAGTCTGTATTTTCATCGCGGCTATCAATTGTCGCAAGAAATGCTGTTTTATGAGCCATGAGATCAGCGATGATTTCATCTGAATAAAAATGATCCTCTGCCTGAATAATCAATCGCATCCCAGGCTGAACCAGTTCCCGAAGATCATTTGTATTTCTTGCAAACTCAAGAGATAGGCCATCTCTTCGAAACCGATCAACCATTGCAAGCAGTGCGCCCGACACATGGTCTACTTCAATTATAAAAAACGAACACCCAGCTCTCCTGAGCGCCATCAATTGAATTTCCAATAAACTAGACCCGGCAACCCGGATAGGCTCGCTCGTATTTAGCGTGGAAGATTGCTCTGCGGTGGCATCTGCTGCCGAAAGAAGGGCGACTAAATTATCTTGATGAAATATGACCGGCATTGTCAAAACTGATATGGGCTACGGCCAAGCATTGCCAACAATATTATTTATTTCGTCCTGAAAGCAAAACAACTGAGAATGAATAAAGCAACTACAACCGAATTTCGTGGGTCTCAATTTCGCTGATTGCCGCAACTATTTTACGTAATACGACCGGATCACCGGGTGCGCCATCCACTGCTTCGTCTGCTAGTACCATTAGCCGGGTTGCGCCAAAACTCGCGGCCAAACCTTTTAACCGCCAACTTGTATATTGCCAGTTCGCGTCACACCGCGACCGGGTGAGAAGGCTCAATTGCCTCTTCGCACTCTCCACAAATGAAGCGCGAAGTTCAGCAATGAGCTCATCATTTTCACCAGCAGCAGCCTTTAATGCTGTGTCAAAAGAGCCATAATCCATAGACATTCAAAACTTATAACGAACATAGAGTTAACTTTGCGTTTCCCTGTGGATAAAATATGGTAAACGGTTCCTTATGACTGCACGATCAAAAATTGTAGGCCTGACTAGGCAGATAGAAGCGAACGACTTGGCAATAGATTTGCCGGACGTCGAAAGCATAGCGGACGGCTCCCCTTTCATTACGGATGCGGACCTTGAGGGTGGCGATGACCAATCTGATTGGGACTATCACAATTCAAGTGCAAGTAACTGGAAAGAATATATAGTTCCATTCATCATCCTCGCACTTTCAGCGTCCTGGACCGGCTTTTTTGCTTTTGTTTATTATGCAGAAGCATCAGGAGGACTTTCGACAGAACGCCTGGTTTATCTGGCCAGTATGTGGGCGACGCCTATGTTGTTGTTGGCGGTTGGCTGGTTACTTACCATGCGGCACAGCAGCGCTGAATCAGTCCGTTTTGGCAATGTCGCACTTTCGTTGAGGCGGGAGAGCATGGCTCTTGAGCGCAGAATGCGGACCGTCAACGAAGAAATTTCTATGGCGCGTCAATTTCTGGCGCAAAATGCGCTAGAATTGGAGTCCGTTGGAAAACGGTCATCCCAACATATGATTGAGGCGGCCGGAATATTAGCCGAGGCCTTGGCCGACAGCGACGAAAAAGCCAAGACTTTAGAAACGGTCAGTAATGCCGCGACGACTAATTTAGAGCAGTTACGCAAACATTTGCCTGTCGTCACAAGTGCCGCCAAAGATGTGACAAACCAGATCGGTAGCGCAGGAAGCAACGCGCAGCTTCAAATCAAACTTTTAATCTCTGGCCTGGAGCGCATCAGCGAAGCCGGCATTTCGACAAGGGAATATATCGACCAGGTTGGTTCTCGTGCCGATGTTGTTTTCGAGAAACTCGACAAAATATCTCGACAGAGTGCAGCTACTTTGGACCTTGCAAGTACCGAGAGCGAAAAGCGGGCAGTTGTGTCAGCCGAAATTTTAAGCAACGCCGCCGAAAATATGGTTCAGAAAGTGGGTTCCACTCTAAATAATCTGGATCATTTCGTAGAAGAAAGCGCAGAGAAAATCGGGAAAAATATTACTGAGGTGGAAAAGAGTCTCTCCGGACTGTCACAACAATCGGAGGAAGAACGAGGGCGGATTTTTGCTATTATCGGCGAGGTTGAAAAGCATATTGGTTTGAGCTCCGCTAGAATTACGGAAATTGACCAAGCGGCTACAGACCAGACGGCCAAGTTGGCGTTTGCCGTTTCCGCGCTAAGTGAGAGCTCGCGGGCGGTAGCGGCTGACTTGAACAATAATCAACATATAACGCAATCACTTATGGAACTTTCAGGCCGGCTATTAACCGCACTAAATGCAGTTAATGAAGAAATATCCAGCAAAATCCCAGCGTCTATAGCAATAATGGATACAAACTTTTCCGCAGCGGCTCAGCAACTTAGCGTCGCGTCTAATAGTGCTGGCGAACTTAATTCACTAAGTGAAGCATTGATCGAAAAAACAAATATTCTCGGCAGCTTGATTACGGATCAGCGTGAAAATGTCGAAAAAATTATGGCGGAAAGCGACGCACATTTCGTTGCTCGTCACGAACAAGTGGAAACACTTACCGCCGCACTTGCCGAAACGCGTACTACACTTGACGCTGTTACCGAGGAGGCACAGTCCAAGTTGAACGCCTCGCTTAACGGATTGCTTGAAACTACAAAAAAGGCAGCCAATGACAGCCGTGAGATAATAGATGCAGAACTTGTTCATGTTGCGGACCGGTTGATTGAACAAAATCAAATGTCGCTGGCCAAGGCCATCGACGGTCAAATCAAGTCAATGAATGACCTCATTCAAACCGCAGTTGAGCGAAATCTTTCACTGTCTGAATCGTCGACAATTGCACTTACTTCACAGATTAAAGAGCTGGATGAGCTTGCAGACAATCTTGAGAAGCGTGTTGCCGAGAGCCGCAACAGTTTTGAAGGAATTGATGATGACAGCTTTTCTAGGCGGATGGTCCTGCTAACGGAATCATTGAATTCAACTTCCATTGACGTTGCCAAGATACTCTCCAACGAGGTTACCGATACCGCATGGGCAGCCTATCTAAAGGGTGACAGGGGCGTCTTCACCCGTCGAGCAGTTCGGCTTTTGGACGCCGGTGAAACACGAACTATTGCAACACACTATGGGCAAGATGCGGAATTTAGAGAGCATGTAAACCGTTACATTCATGACTTTGAAGCAATGATGCGGGTTTTACTTAGCACGCGCGATGGCAACGCAATCTGTGTGACGTTGCTGTCATCGGATGTCGGCAAGCTATATGTCGCGTTAGCTCAAGCGATTGAGCGACTCCGCAATTGAATTTAGGCATTGGGTGGTGAAATAAGAAAGTCAAAGCTATCACGTGTTATCCAGCCATAGCTATAATTCGCGTAATAAAGTGCAAAAAGCACGGCCGAAAGAATTGTTGTTCTTAGTATAATCAGGCCAGGGCGAAAATTTCCAGGGGCGCTATCTGCTTGCCCCGGTATTGTTTCAAGACCCAATTCTTCATGCGTTTTTACGCCTATGGGCAATATTACAAAAGCGCTCATCACCCAAAAAAGTACATAAATCGCAACGATCGATGTCAAGCTCATGCCGTTTCCAATATCATAACATCAACAATCGGTTTTTTGCCGGTCCAGCTGGTCGCGACGCGGCGAACTGCCAATCTAACAGATTCTCGCAATTTTTCAAAGTCGCCCTTGTTTTCGCGGACGGTTTTAACAACCGCGTCGGTTGCATCGTCAATGAAATCGTCCAAATCTTCTTCGATTGGAATTCCATGCAATCGTATTTGAGGATTGCCCAGCAATCGATCGCTGCCATCTAATGCGAACGCGACAGATATCAATCCATACCAGGAAAGCTTCCGCCGTTCGTTTATAGTAGCACCATCGGCCGAAATTATGGTGTCACCGTCGAGTATAAGCCGACCTGTCCGTTCTTTTCCTACAATTTCAGGTTTTCCTGGGGCAAGGCGCACAACATCACCGTTGGATTGTACCAGCGTATTTTTTACACCATGCGCTTGGGCAAATCTGGCCTGTTCGGCCATATGACGACGTTCACCATGCACTGGAACCAATACTGACGGCCTAATCCAATCGTAAAGCAATGCCAATTCAGGCTGACCTGGATGACCAGATACATGCACATGCGCCTGCTTTTCGGTAACCGTTAGAATGTTTCGTTCCGCAAGCTTGTTCATGATGACGCCAATGGCGATTTCATTTCCGGGTATCTGTTTTGATGAAAAGATAACTGTATCACCCTCTTCCAATTTAACCGGATGATTGCCCTCTGCAATCCGCGCAAGAGCAGCGCGCGCCTCACCCTGCCCGCCAGTTGCAACGACCATCACATCCTTGCGTGCCAGCCCGTCAACAGACTCCATATCGACCGTCTTGGGCAGATCCTTCAGATAGCCATTGGCTTGTGCGGCTTCGATAATGCGGTGCAAGGATCGGCCTGCGAAGCATAACGTCCTGCCAGTTTCACGCGCGACTTCGCCCATTGTCTGCAAACGCGCTGCGTTCGAGGCGAATGTCGTCAATAACACGCGCCCTTTTGCCGCCTTTACAGATTTCAAAAGGTCCGCCTTCACACTGCCTTCGCTTCCGCTATTGCTTGAATTGAACGCATTGGTTGAATCGCAAATCAGGGCCAATATGCCCTCATTGCCAATCGCTGTGAGTTGCTCGGCAGTGGACGGCATACCGATGACAGGCTGCTCGTCCAATTTCCAATCACCGGAGTGGAAAACCTTGCCATATGGAGTTGATATAACACAGGCGCTCATTTCCAATATTGAGTGCGCCAGCGTCACAAACCGGAATCCGAATGGTCCCAGATCGAAACTGCCTTCCATCGGGATAATATTGAGTTTAACGCTGTCGGCGATACCTTCTTCTTCCAGCTTGCCGCGTATGAGTGTGGCTGTGAAAGGCGAAGCGTATAATGGCACGCCCAGATCAGCGGCAAAATAGGCGACAGCGCCAATGTGATCTTCATGTCCGTGCGTGAGAACTATGCCCAGAAGATCGTCTTTACGCTGCTCAATAAATTCAAGGTCAGGCAAAATCAAATCGATGCCGGGATATTCTGCATTTGCAAATGTCAGGCCTAGGTCAACCATAACCCATTTGCCCTGACAGCCATATAGATTGACGTTCATGCCTATCTCGTTCGACCCGCCCAGCGCGAGGAACAGAAGTTCATTTTTCGGGGTAGTCATTATTTCCTGTCTCGATTCCTGTATAAATACGCCAGCCCCCGCAGCGTCAAGTCCGGTTCTACCCGATCAAATAAATGGCCATGTTGCTGAAATAGAATGGCAAGACCACCGGTTGCGATGACCGTTACCGGATTGCCAATTTCAGCCTTCATCCGTGCGATCATCCCTTCGATCATCGCCACATAGCCCCAATAGATACCAATCTGCATTTGTCCAACAGTTGTCGTACCAATTACACTTTCATTTGGTGGCGGTTCGATTGCAATGCGCGGCAACATAGCGGCAGCGGCATAAAGTGCATCGAGGCTGAGATTAACTCCTGGGGCAATGCTGCCGCCGCAATAGCATCCATCTGGACCGATATAGTCAAATGTTGTTGCGGTACCAAAGCTGATAACCAATTTATGCCCCGGGGCAATGGTCTGGGCAGCAATAGCGTTTACGGCGCGATCCGCACCAACGGACTTTGGTTCGGCTACCTTCAGGTCAATGCCCCATTCCATTGTTCCACGTCCGGCGACCAAAGCTTCACAACCAAAATAATTAACCGCCAACAGTTGCAAATTGTGCAATGCGCGGGGTACGACTGTGGCAATAACGACCGCCTTGACATCCGTCCTTTGGAAGCCCGCCATCTGGATCAATTGATCGAGCCAAACCGCATATTCATCCGCAGTGCGACGCGCGTCGGTGGCGATGCGCCAACGCTTCAAAATCTCTCCGCTTTCGTCGAACAACGCGAATTTGACGTTGGTGTTGCCGGTATCAATGGCGAGCAGCATAGTCGGTCCTCTGCTTAAACAAGAAAAACATCGGCGGCATGAATGGCATGGATCGATCCATCCGCCAAGCGAAGCTGAAGTGCGCCTTCTGCGGTCAGCCCGGCGTAAAGCCCATCTTCGCGATCTCCATTGGGCAACTGCACCGATAGCGCCGTTCCAACGGGATGGGCCGCCTTTTGCCATTCAGCGGTCAAAGCTTGCAAGCCGTACTGACGCCACCGCCCCATCCATATTGCCATATTAGAGGCCAAAATCTCGGTGACGGCTTGCGGATGTGGCGGCAAACACCCGAGAGCTTTCAGGTGGGTAGTCGCACGCCCCGGAATTTCGGGTGATAAGGTAAGGTTGATACCTACGCCGATGACGACGGCGTCACCTGTCCGTTCAAGCAAGATACCACACAGCTTCGCACCATCGGCGGAAAGCACATCATTGGGCCATTTGATCTGCACCGCACATTCCGGTGCAATTTGATGCAGCGTATCGCGCACCGCAAGGGCAGCAACGAACGCTAGCGTGGGCGCTTGAGGATCGGTCGGTTGCAACCGGACAATGGTGCTCGCAAACAGATTGCCTGTTGGGCTGTCCCAGCTGCGCCCCAGTCGTCCGCGACCGCCATCCTGTGCGTCGGCACGAAGCCAAAGGCCTTCGGGTGCGCCTGTGGCCGCGCGCTGCAGCAGGTCGGCGTTGGTCGACCCTGTCAATGCAACTTCTTCGAAAATGGAGTTCAGAACAACGCCCTTGCCGCTTGTGCCGAGAGTGCAGCCAGCACCGGAATGGCCAGATAGCCAAGCGGCGAAACCGCAGCAGCCATTATGCCGCCCGTCCAGCTCAAGACAACATCATCGGATGGCGCGATCACATCGGCCGGTTCGTCGAAATACATGACCTTGACGACCTTCAGATAGTAAAAGGCGCCAATGACCGAGGCTGCAATGCCGATGACCGCGAGTGGAAGCAGGTTCGCAGCCACTGCGGCCTGAAACACCACAAGCTTGCCCCAGAACCCGAACAGTGGCGGAATACCGGCCAAGCTGAACATGAAGATCGCAAAAACTGCGGCCAAAGCTGGTCGTGTTTTCGACAGGCCAGCGATATCCCCGAATGTCTCCCGATAGGATCCGTCATGTGCCTTCAATTGCATCAGCACGATGAAGCTGCCTAGCGTCATGGCGACGTAAATCACAAGATATACCAGCATCCCGGCAACACCTTGCTCGGTCCCTGCGGCAAGACCGATCAGGATGAAGCCGATATTGTTAATCGAACTATAAGCCAGCAGTCGCTTCAAATTTTGCTGCCCGATTGCGCCTACGGCACCAATGATGATCGACATCAAAGCCACTACAATGACAATCTGCTGCCAGACCATCGTTTCGTTTCCGAACGCTTCGATAACGACACGGATCAGCAGCGCGCTGGCCGCGACCTTCGGAGCACTCGCAAAAAAGGCGGTAACCGGCGTTGGCGCGCCTTCATAAACGTCCGGCGTCCACATGTGGAATGGCGCAGCGCTGATTTTGAAGGCAAGACCGGACAATACGAACACGATGCCGAAAATCATCCCGAGGCTGATGTCGCCATTCAAGGCAGCGCCAATGGCGCTAAAACTGGTCGAACCTGTAAAGCCGTACAGCAGCGACATGCCAAACAGCAAAATACCGCTCGCCAATGCGCCCAGAACGAAATATTTTAGGCCCGCTTCAGCCGAACGCCCGTCATATCGCGCAAAACTCGCCAGGACGTAAGCCGCCAAGCTGTTGAGTTCGAGGCCAATATAGAGAGTCACCAGATCCGTCGCGGAAACCATGATGCCCATACCAATAGCTGCAAGCAGGATCAGGACAGGATATTCCGCCCGCATGGCGCCGACCTTTTCAAGGAAGCGCGGGGCAATCATCAATGAAATTGCGGCGGCAAAATAGATCAAAATCTTGGCAAAGTTGCCGAACGCGTCGTTGCCGATCAATCCGTCAAACGCCAAGGCATCCGTACCCGCCGCCATATATTGCACTACATACGCACCTGCCCCAACCAGAGCGGCAACCGCCAAAATGCTCGCTAACCGACCTGCTTCGCTCCGCCACGCAGAAAGGAGCAGCAAAACCAGCGCCGAGAAACTGAGAATGACCTCGGGACGAACGAGGAAAAGTGAAGCATTAAGGTCCATTAGTGGTGGCTCCCCTCAGCCTTGTTCTTTTCTTCGCCATGGCCCCCGACGCGATATTTCGCGGTGGTAGGATCATTCTCTTTCAATTTACTATCACCCACTGGTGCAGCACGCTCTACCCGCGCCACGATTGTTGCTACATCCCGCCTTATAGGGGCGAGGAAAGTTTCCGGATAAACACCCATCCAGAGCACTGCCACAGCAATTGGCGCCAGCAACCACATTTCGCGACCATCAATGTCCGGCATTGCCGCGGCATCGGCATTTTTTTGCTCACCAAAGGCGATCCGCCGATACAGGTAGAGCATATAGCCCGCGCCCAAAATGATCCCCGTTGTCGCAATTAAGGTCGCCCAGGTCGAAACCTTATAGGCGCCTGCCAACGAGAGGAATTCGCCCACGAAACCGCTGGTTCCGGGAAGCCCGACGCTGGCCATTGTAAATAGCATGAACAGCAATGCATATTTGGGCATGTTGATGCTCAATCCGCCATAGCGGCTGATCTCGCGTGTATGAAGGCGGTCATAAATGACGCCAACGCACAGGAACAAAGCGCCCGACACAAGGCCGTGGCTCAACATGACGATGATTGCGCCTTCGATGCCTTGCTGGTTGAAGGTGAACAGTCCGACCGTCACAATCGCCATATGCGCGACCGACGAATAGGCGATCAGTTTCTTCATGTCGTTTTGCACCAACGCGACCAGCGAGGTATAAACCACCGCGACCATCGACAGGCCAAAGACCAAAGGAATGAAGTCAGCGCTCGCTTCCGGGAACATCGGCAGCGAAAAGCGCAGGAAGCCGTAGCCGCCCATTTTCAACAACACGCCCGCCAATATGACCGAACCCGCGGTTGGCGCCTGAACGTGGGCATCAGGCAACCATGTGTGCACTGGCCACATCGGCATCTTGACGGCAAAGCTTGCGAAGAATGCGAGCCATAGCCATTTCTGCGCCTCGACCGGGAAATCGGTGTTGAGCAAGGTCGGGATGTCGGCGGTTCCGGCAGTCTGGATCATCCAAAGCATCGCGATCAGCATCACAACCGAACCGAGCAGCGTGTAGAGGAAGAATTTATAAGACGCGTAGATACGCTCCGCACCGCCCCAGATACCGATTATCAAGTACATCGGGATCAGGCCGGCTTCGAAGAAAATATAGAATAACAACAGGTCTTGCGCCGCAAACACGCCGATCATCAGCGTTTCCATCAGCAGGAATGCCGCCATATATTCGCCAACGCGTTTATCGATCGAACGCCAGCTTGCCCCGATGCAGATCGGCATCAGGAATACCGAAAGCATGATAAGCGTCAGGGAAATACCGTCAATGCCAAGCTTCCAGCCTATGGGGCCGAACAATTGCAAGCTTTCAACGAACTGCCACTGCGCACCGGCAGGGTCATAGCTGCCCCACAGCCAAGCGCCCAAGGCCAGATTGATGAGCGTTGCCGCCAGAGCCAGCACGCGCGCGGTTTCGGCGCGTGCGAACAGACAGGCAATTGCGGCCACCATAGGGATGGCCAGCATGATCGAAAGAATTGGGAGTGCTGAGGCGTTCATTATGCTTTCACCATCATCCAGCTAACCGCCGCTACAAGGCCCAGAAGCATGACCAGCGCATAGGTATAAAGATATCCCGACTGCATCCGCACAGCCATGCGGCTGCTGAAGTTTACTATCGCGGCTGAACCATTGGGACCATATTTATCAATGATGCCAATGTCGCCCTGCTGCCAGAAAAGGCGGCCAAGCCAAAAGGCCGGACGGACGAAAATCAGGTTGTAAAGCTCGTCAAAATACCATTTATTGAGAAAGAAACGGTAGAGCGGGGCGAACATGGTTGCAATCTTGTGCGGCGCATCGTCAGAACGCTGGTACATCAAATAGGCGATGGTAAGGCCGGTCAGCATGGCAACGGTTGACGACAACTTTACCCACAAAGGAACTTCGTGCATCGCGTGCATCAGATGTTCGTTGAAATAGAGCGTGCTGTTGGCCCAGAATTCCTTGCCCATTTCCGCTTCGATAAAGCCGCCATGGAACAGCAAACCTGCGAACACGGCACCGAGGGTCAGGACCCCAAGCGGGATCAGCATCGGCAGCGGGCTTTCGTGCGGATGGTAACCCCCCGTTGAATCTTCGGCCGTTTCGGGCGTCTTGTGGACGCTGTGCTGGATATGCTCGCTCTGGATCCAGCGCGGCTTTCCGAAGAAGGTCAGGAACATCAGACGCCAGCTGTAGAAGCTGGTCAGCAGTGCCGCGATGACCCCGATAGCAAAGCCATACATGTGGTAAGTCGACTCACTGGCAAAGGCTGCTTCGATAATCGCGTCCTTCGAATAGAAACCGGCAAATCCGCCAACGCCGACGATGCCGACACCGGTAATGGCCAGCGTGCCCGCCATCATCGCCCAAAAGGTCAACGGGATATGTTTCCGCAGGCCGCCATAATAGCGCATGTCCTGTTCATGGTGCATCGCATGAATCACCGAGCCTGCGCCCAGGAACAACAGCGCCTTGAAGAACGCGTGTGTGAACAGGTGGAACATCGCAGCGCCATAAGCTCCAGTACCTGCGGCAAAGAACATGTAACCAAGCTGCGAACAGGTCGAATAGGCAATCACGCGCTTGATATCGGTCTGAACCAGACCGACAGTTGCCGCGAATATCGCCGTCGTCGCGCCGACAATGGTGACGACGTTGAGGGCAAACTGGCTTGTTTCAAACAGGGGCGACAGGCGGCAAACCATGAACACGCCAGCGGTCACCATCGTCGCGGCGTGGATCAGCGCCGACACAGGTGTCGGCCCTTCCATCGCGTCGGGAAGCCATGTGTGCAGGCCCAACTGCGCCGATTTGCCCATCGCGCCGATGAACAACAATACGCAGAGTAGGCTCATCGTATCGACACGATACCCCAGGAAACCAATGCTCGAACCTACCTTATCCGGCGCCGCTGCCAGAATTTCAGGAATCGATACGGTACCGAACAACCAGAACACGCCGAAGATGCCGAGCATGAAACCCAGGTCACCGACGCGGTTGACGACGAATGCCTTGATCGCGGCCGCATTGGCGCTGGGCTTTTTGTACCAGAAACCGATCAGCAAATAGGATGCAAGCCCCACGCCTTCCCAACCAAAGAACATTTGCACAAGGTTGTTCGCGGTCACCAGCATCAGCATGGCGAATGTGAAAAGCGACAGATAGGCGAAGAAGCGTGGCTGGTCAGGATCTTCCTCCATATAGCCCCAGCTATACAGATGGACGAGCGCGGATACCGTGGTGATGACCACCAGCATGACAGCGGTCAGCGCATCGACACGCAATTCCCAGTCAAAGGCAAGCGTGCCCGACTGGACCCAGGTCATGACGGGTTCGACATAAGCCTTTTCGCCTCCGGTCAGGAAGCCGATGAAAATCGGCCAGCTGAGAAGACAGGCCGTAAACAGACCGGCGGTCGTGATCGTCTTGGCCGCAACCGCACCGATGAAACGCTGGCCAAGGCCTGCGATCAGTGCTGCCAAAAGCGGCAGGAAAACGATGATATGAATCGAAGTCACTGGATGTTCACCCCTTCATCCGGTTGACATCGTCGACGGCAATCGTGCCGCGACCACGGAAATAGATAACCAATATCGCCAAACCGATCGCCGCCTCACTCGCGGCAACGGTCAGGACGAACATCGCAAAAATCTGCCCGGTCAGGTCACCCAGGAAGGCGCTGAACGCCACCAGGTTGATGTTCACGGCGAGCAAGATCAGTTCAATCGCCATCAAAATGATGATGACGTTTTTACGGTTCAGAAAGATGCCGAGTACGCCCATCACAAACAGGATGGAGCTGACCACCAGATAATGTTCAATGCCTATCACAGTTCGACCCCCTGCCCGACCGGCTGATTTACATTGCGCGTAGCATCCTGTGGACGGCGCATATTCTGGCTGTTGATATTCTGACCCTTTGTGCCGTGGCTGCGGCGATGGGTCAGAACGATCGCGCCCACCATGGCAACGAGCAGGATCAGACCGGCGCTTTCAAACAGGAAGATATATTTGCTGTAGAGCAGGTTCCCGATAGCCTCGATATTCGGCACGCTGTTGGATACCGTTGCCGGTCCCGCTTCGGGTATGCCAAGCTTGACTGCGCCTGCCTGATAGGCACCGATGCCGAGAATGAGTTCGGCCACCAGCACGACTGCCAGCAAAAGCCCGAGCGGCACGTTTTTCACAAAACCCGCCCG
>Ga0073914_10000121_pt1 | contig 14683 bp, 26 predicted proteins | sample GWRWT4_30Apr14_FD_71481 | JGI IMG/M metagenome (GOLD analysis project Ga0073914, IMG submission 71481) | Sand microcosm microbial communities from a hyporheic zone in Columbia River, Washington, USA - GW-RW T4_30-Apr-14 | ecosystem: Engineered > Artificial ecosystem > Sand microcosm >... | reverse complement strand
ACTACGTGTGGATTCTGAATAGCTGAATCTAAAGCAATGACATACGGGCAAGTATGCCTGCTATTGCAGGCTTCATATAACTTCGTATCGCCATTGCTACACGCACCCTCTGCTACAGACACACCGGTGATAGAGGGGCTTGGAGTATCTCCACGTTTAATAGCTGCCTTTATTTCAGTATACTTACTGGCATCCTTATATATGCAAGGATAGCTGCTCCGACCTTTCATCAGGTTAATGTGCTTTTCAAAATCATCAAAGTATTGATCCTGGAGATTCTTCCTAGGAGTCAATATGTGACTGTCACCATAGTTCAGTGCTGCAGCTATTGCCATGGCAGACTTACCAGAACCTACAGGTGCTTCTACAATAACGTAGCGGATACCCTCTGAGAATGCATTCTCAATCCTCTCCATAACCTCTACCTGCAACCGTCTTGGTTGTGGTAGAGGGAAGTTGGATAGTAGACTCATTAACGAGCTACTAGCCACAAGTGAGCACGGCCCTTAGCCATGGCTCTGGAAAGTAACATGGCTTCCAAAGGCTCCACGCCTTTGGACTCTAGGTTGACTATAACCTGGAGCCGGCCAGACTTGTCCCTGTCCAGAACGACGTCTACGTTCTCAGCGTCATCCCAAGGAATGAACTCTGATAGTGCATGCATGGCCGTCTGACCAGGGGCAACTGCAGCAGCTGCCGTACGTAAGGCTTGAGTATTCATATATTGGATTCCGAGTAAAGATAATGTCCCGTAAGGGACGTTGACGTACCAAACATAATTATTTGGAACAGGTAAGGGGGTAGTAGATTAATATCTGCTTCTCTCTACCATACTTATACCAGTTTTAGCTACTTAAATTTAACTAAAAAGCAGGGGTTTAATCCTGCGGTTTTGTCACCACCACACGATCACATACACGATACCTAGGTAGGTCAGTGTATGTAGGAACTGGTCTATGCCAAGAAGAATCCAATACCACTCACTGTTGTTAGGGTTTAGGTTATACCAGACCCCGATTTTCATCTTCAGGTAATCAATGTGGTAATGAATTACGCCATCAGCTACGGCACACTGCGCAGCTGTGTCTACATCCGTAAACCATACAAGCACCAAGAATGTACCTAGACAGTGGATCCACGAATGGGAGATACCGCCACCGTGGCCATAGATGCCCTTGTTGGTATACATGTACGGATGGGCTTGCAAAGGGAAGTCGCACAGAAAGTGCTTTACAGAAAACCAAAACATCAAGGCTAGAGTAATCATTATTACTTTCCTAATAAGAAGTGAAAGGGCCTTCGAAAAGGCCCCTGTGAATCAGTTACTTAGGACCGGTATCTTCGGGGCTACAGCCCACCAGATCTTTACGGTAGCCACAGTACCGAGTGGTTTCCTTGTAGGTACCATTGGACTGTGGTACCTGGCCCGAACAGGTAACCATGCCATTGAAGTTGGAGTCACTCGGTTTACATTCAATGAACATGCCACGTGGAGTACCTTCATAGATCGGGTATTCCTTGTTGAAAAAGTTTTTAGCGTTGGCTTCCGCCATGAGGCGCTCGTCACCTGTCAAGGGATACACCCCCTGGGAGACTGCAGCAGTAACCTTTTCGGCAGCCGTCTTTGGCTCTGAGCAACCAGAGAAGAATAGCGTGGTGAAAAGGGTGAGGATAAGAAGGGATGTACGTTTCATGTGTTTCTCCGGGTTAGTTTTGAGTAGACAAAGTTTGGGTATTATTTACCCGGTTTACTTATACCAAAGTGAATCTCGGTATTGAATTGTAATCGGTCTAGGACATCCCGAGAGGTGTGTCCGTCGAACTCGTGTAGGGCAGTCGGATGTTCCGGGATGTTGAACAAATCCCAGTCTTCATCCATATAGTGGTTAGAGATTTGCCCAGTAGGCAATACTGCCACTACGATAAACCATCCACCGCCGAAACACTCGAGATCCGATCCGAAGTGTTTCTTTGATTTGTGGACTTGGTATTTTCCCTGAGCAGCCCATTCGTTGAACAGAGCTGCATTGTACACTTTTCGGAACTCGTACAGTTCGTTAAAGGTATGAAATCCATCGCTGACTTCCCCGATGTCAGTTCCTTGGGGTAAGATTAGGTTTCTCATATCATCCCGCCACTATTGCAAGAAACATTAATAAAAGGAAAACGCCACCAACAATACCTATTATGGCGGGTATGACTTCAAACATCACACCCTTCCAAGTCGAGCGAGGCTCAATATACACAGGTAATGGGTACCCCTGGCCATCCGAGTAGGTTTGATAATCCAGTAAGGAGACTACATGCACTACCCCTACCCCATTTTTATCCAGCACAAGGGCAGTCTGGTCTGAGTTCCACGCTAGTAATACGTGGGACTTAATAGTGAACTCTACGGGCCGAGTGGCATTATACTTACCGATACCCTCCATCCAGAAGTAGCCGAGAACACAGATAACTATTAGCAATAGCCCACTTAGAAAAGTTTTCAAAGTAAAAGTACTCCAAGTAGAATGGTGAAGCCTATAGCGTAACCCATACCTATGAGGTTTCTCTGCCATTGAGTACCTGGAACTCGTTCCTGTAAAACAACTGTGTCACCAACGGCATGAGTACTATATGTCTCAAAGGTTACTTCCTTGGTGTAGGTTACCCCAGGGGCTGACTGTAAGGATAAGTAGAACTCATCACAGGAGCTGGCATGGTTCTTACCACAGGGTATTACTGTATGGGCCTTATCCCACACGGTGTACTTATTAGAATTTAGCTTCATGGCATCTGAGTTGTACATACCAAGGATTGATGCTAGCAGGAATACACCCGCCAGCAAGATAGTAATATGTCTGCCTTTCATCGATATTCTCCACAACTAGTGAGGCCCGTAACAAAGTCATCATAGTAACGCTTTGTCCGACCGGTTTCGTTATTAAAATCAGCAGTAAAGTTATGGGCAGCAGTAACCAAGTCGGTATACTGAGTTTGAAATGCTAAGAACTCCGCAACAAGTTCGGAGACATTGACCCCGACCTTTAGGTGATAAGGGGTATCTGCAACATTGTACAGGATTCCCCAACCCTCCCCTTCGGTGCATACTTGCAAAGCTTGAGTGACACCCTTACCGTCTCTCCAAGCAATTCCTTTATTGTCCAGCCATATCTTAAAAGCCTCAAGCTTTGTTCTGGCGAGCATCATGATAAGCACTCCACATTGGTAAAAATTGGGACAGAGGCATCTCTTTACGATACACCCAGAACACCACTCCGCTGACTAAGGTCAACGGATAGCAATGAGGGTCATCCGTAGCAATGCCTCCCACGAATTGCACTCTATGAATATCAACACCTCGCTTACCAAGGTTAAGGATACGACCCTCCGGATATAGGCTCTCCCAGTAGGATAGGGTATCTTCAGAGGTTGGTTGACCAGTTCCATCTACTATAAACAATTTAGCCCCGCTAACCAGAGTCATTTCATACGACGTATTAGATACATCGGGGGTATTCACGCATTGCAGACGACCCATGTCTACGGCGAATTGATTATAGTTACGAATGAAACTTTGCTCAGTCATCGCTTTGTATCCAATTAGTTACGGTGTAAGTAGGTTCACCTGCTACGCTGTAGGTAATAGGTGCATATTCAAGATACCCCTCGGGGACCTCGGGGAAGAAGGTGTCACAATCGTATGACTCTGATAGCGTAGTCAGGATAAGCGTGTTGGGAATACCTTCTTCGAGGGCCTCCTTATACACCTGCCCTCCTCCGATAATAAAGACCTTGTCAAACATACCGCTATCGTCTAGCAGAGTTATTGCATCGGCTAGAGATACTGCTGACAGCACTCCTGGATAGGGTATCCTAGATTCACTCTTACTGATAACGATATTCAGCCGTCCAGTCAAGGGTTTGTATCCTAGTGATTGAAAGGTCTTGCGACCCATAATCACGGGATGGCCTAACGTTAGGCTACGAAAGTTACGTAAATCAGAGGGCAGATGCCAAGGCATGCCCCCATCTTTACCAATACCACGATTGGCATCCATTGCCGCAATAAGTACGATTTCAGGTATCATGGCCAGTTATCTCCGTCGTCAGGTATTTGAGTTTGTTTACCACACTCTCTGCAAATACGAGTGTTGCTACGGTAGTTATTTAACCACCGATGTTTGCAGAACAATTGCTTTAACCAGGCTAACATTACTTAGGACCTCTCAAACGTTGGGTGATGTCTATAAGGAAATCTTCTCGGATCTCTTGCTTGGCAAGGATGGCTGAGTAAGTATACTCCTCGGTGGGGGAATCAGATCTAAGGATATAGTAGGTGCAGGTCCTAGATTGACCAATTCGATGGCTTCTGTCTTGTTGTTGTATGAAGACTTCAAGACTGTAATTAAGAGAATAGAAAACATGAGTGAAAACCTCTGAGCTAAGATCAGGCTCATACTCTGACTCTTCTAAGGAGGTACCAAGAATGGTAACCCCATAGTTGACTGCCTTTGCTTGGCAGAGTAATACCTGAATGGTGTTGTCATTATTAAAAGAACGAATAATCTCTCCGGTGTTACCAGTTCCTCCTCTAATCGTTAAGTAACTAATACCGACAGACTCCAGTGCTTCCTGAATTAAATCTGCCTCCGCAGACATGTTATACCACATTACAACCCGTAATTTAGCTGCCTCGCCAGTGGTCAATAATTCCTTTAAAGCCTCAATCTTAGGCTGTTCCTTGAACCTAAAAGTACGTCTAGCACTCACCGGTAGGGTTTTCTTCTTAGGTTTCTTACTAGCCCGGCCTTGGACACCAACCTGTAACCCAAGGTCTACCATAGACTCTTTATCATCATCCGAGATATAGACAAAGCCATTTGATATCTGGGTCAATTTACACATACAGGATAGCGGGTTATCCACTTCTATGGTTTGACCGTCTTCGGTCGTGGCTATGTAGTTAGCTCCTAGATCATCATAGAGCTTACGTTGTTCATCTGACATTTTTACAGCAATTATTTTGAATACTTTCGGTGGCAAATCCAGCCATTCCTCTTTACGCAGGACGATAGACACGGCCTCCAGGCATGATCTAATCTCCCCTTGCTTGCGGTACCCTACCGTGAATCTCTGAGTACCGGACTTAACCTGTATACCGTAGTTCTCATTGAACTTACTAAAGCTAGTTCCAAGTACGGAAGGCTCTAATATTCTCACCGGGGAGAATACATCCTCCGGCCCGTTATTAATCAACGTACCTGACATGATTATACGACTAGGAGTTTTACGTGAGATCTTGGTGATTACCGTAGTCTGTGCACTCTTGGGATTCTTTACCAAGCCCTCATCTATAGCCACCATACTCCATTTATTGGTGACAAAGAACTGCTCCCCGAGAACCAATTTCGTATAGTTAACAACCACGAGGTCGGCACTACGTATTCCTGCTACGTCTTGATCCCGAGCTGCCTGCAATGCAGCAATCTCTCGGCGTAGAGCACGCTCTTCTGTAGGAGTAGTCGTAGGGTGTTCGATAGCTTCCTGCCTACTGAGTATCTTTTCCTTGTAGTTAACTCCTTGGACTACATGAACCTTAAGCTCCGGTCTATGCTTCAGGGCCTCTTCTACCCAGACGAAAATCAATGCCTTAGGGCAGACGATAAGTCCTTTGAAGTTTTTCTGGGTCATTTTAAGTAAGAAAGAATAGTCTAGGACCATTTTCGTTTTACCAAGACCCGGGTCAGCGAGTAAGCCAAGGTTTCTCTTTAACCACATATGCTTGAGGCCAAGTAACTGGTGAGGCAAAGGTTCAGTAAAGAAAGTGAACTCAGAAGGCAAGGGCACAAGGACTTCCGTCTCGTGTTTCCTTGCGTACACTTCTGGGGTCACTGACGCACGGGGAAATACGGATCTAAGTCTACCAAACACATTGTGAATGATGTTCAGCTTATTAGGTATCCAGTATGTCCCGTCCGTCTTATTGAGACCTGCGAACTTCTCGAGCTTATTCAACTCGGTTACGCTCGTGGTCTCAAACAGTAAAGCGGTAGCTCCTTCGTTGAAGGTCACTTTCACTTCTTCTCTACCTCCGGCTCGTAGGTGGCCATACCACGGGGCGGACTAGACCCCCGACGGGTAGGAGCTTCGTTTCTCAATGTGCTCCAAATAACCAAGGTGACAACACCCACGGTTATAATGAATACCAGTGCTGCCGGGGAGTGAGACAAGGCAGGGTCAACTAGGATCATGCCAAGCACACCCACTACACATATTACAAGAAACACAGCTGCTACGGCAGCTGCAGCGATGAAGGCAATGACTTGCCATACTAACCAGCCTGCGATACAAGCCAGTATCAATCCAAGAATTCCCATGATATCATTCCTCAGTGAGTAAGTAATAAGTTCTATACTACTTACTTATACCAGTGTAGAGGGTAAAATAAGACTATTGATAACCAGGGCATAGTATGACAACTGCAAGCAACTTACAGCAAGTAAGGTACCATACACCACTAGATGTGTACCATTATAACGTGGATAACCGTCCATTGCTAGATCTACGTAGGAACGTAGAGCGCCTAGCGGATGCTACCGATTCTGCAGTAGGGGCAACTCATCTAAGCACCTTGGCAGCAGGATTCTTGGCACGAGGCGTGGCTACTGAAAACACGGCCATTGGCTTGGTAAACTACACGGGCACAATGAGCCTAGAGATAGTCCGAGCAATAATTACAAAGCAAACTCCTGCTTCGGTACTGGACACTCGGGATATCCCTGTCATTGGCCTAAAACAAGATCTGCAATCGTTCTCCTTCACAGCACCGAGTGCAGGGCTAGTACGCCCGTGGGTGATTAAGGCACGTATTGTTGCAGCGACAACTGCCATACCATTATACGACCCTGCGTTAATTGACTTAGCTACTTTTAACTCGGTAGGGGAAATTGAGTGGGCACTGGTCCAAGGTACGGACCAAGCAGTAGTACCTAACGTAACATTCCCCTCCGCAGGGACTGGCTGGATCGACTGTATTAGAGTAGTCACCTATGAAGGCACTGCAGAGGTCCTTCCATACCTGGTTACCTATACCCATTTTAAGAATGAAGGAGAGTTTGGTGGCTCAAGCTCCGGCAGTGCCTTTGAGTTACAGAAGTTCACCCATACACTAACAGTAGCCAGTGATACTGTGTCAGGTATTACGGTTAACTGTAATTATGGCATCGTATTCGTAGACGGTATGCTTCAACCAGATGCTGTAGTGATAGACTCGACTACTATTCAATTCCCAGAAGTCCTATCCGTAGGCCAAACCGTCGATGTGCTTACTACGGCAGGAGGCTCGGCGGATCCAGCTGAAACAGTACACTCACGATTCAACTTCACAGCCATCGCTCCAGGTCAAACCGTATTTAGTGATGCCGGTATGGTGTTTTCCTCTGATAGGGCGCTAGTGTTTGTCAATGGGGTCTTTATTCCATGGACTGGCTTCTCATTTAGCGTAGACGGCCACACCTTGACCTTGACTACCGGAGTATCCTCTGGATCAATAGTCTCTGTATTTGAGATCAGGGCAATCGGTATTGGTAGACCACATATCGCAGGCGGCTCCGTAGGAGATACCTTGGTCAAAACAGGCCCTGGTGATAATGACTACGAATGGGGTGCAGGTTCCGTGGGTGCATCGGGTGGAGACGACGGCTATGTATTAGCCAAGACAGGAACTGGTCCATCTGACATTGCATGGAACTTCAATGCCGCACATGGCACGGTACGTTTAGACTACGTCTCAGGTACTCAGACCGTAAAGCTTATGCCGGAAGGTGGGGGAGGTATCTACATTAATGACGTGTTGAGGATCATTCCTACCTCGGGAGTTACTTGCGCCCACTTTACAGACTCGGGTTGGCTATCCACAGCCGTAGCCAATGGGTTTCAAAATGCATTAGTATGGCTAGGGTTAACTGAGATTTCTGGAGTATTCTACCTAAGCCCTTACCGAGCCGCTACTAATACATTCACTAGGACAGCACGTGGAGTACCTAGCTTAGTAGGGCATCCCGAGATTACCGTAGTAGGTGCCGCACGGCTAATAGCAGGCGTCAACAGAGTACTGCCTAAGAAAGATACTACTAACTGCTTAGTGCGTAGCTTCTTTGGTTCGGAGGCATTCAGTTCCGTATTTACCTCACAGTTACCTCCTTCTACCAGTCAGCTATGGCAACAGGTAGGCCCTACCGTGTCTACCGAACCAAGTGGGGTGTCTTGGCATCAGCCACCCTTGAGTACTCTGCAGTCTAATATTGTAGGTTCGGATACCTTGTATTACCAAGTCTCTGGCTTGGTACTCCCCGGGGAAGGATTCGAGGTAGGTATCTCAGGTTCGTGGGAGGGTGTAGGGGTTGGTATAGCCAAATCCACGGTTAGATTTAACACCACAGGTGTTAAGTTCCAGCCAGACAGCAGTGGAGGCCATGTGCACCAACCTCGGGCAGTACTCCCTAGTGCAGGGTTAGGTAGCTTCCATCTCATCGGTGCGGGCACAGCAGTTACTTCCTTGATGGAAGTCATACTGTTGCCAGAGGTAGATGTAAGAGCAGGGTGTACCTTCAAGACAGGGTATTATCAGACTTCATTTAAGGCGGTGAAATAATGGGATCTATTCGTAAGATTTTTGGGAGAGCTATATCAGTAGCATCTGCTCCAATCAACGGGCAAGTACTGAAAGCAGACAATACTCAGGCATCAGGAGTTAAATGGGCTGCAGAGACTAGTTTTGAATTACCGGCGGCATCATCCACTGGTCAAGTGCTTAAGGCTACCGGTACGGGCGTAGGTCAATATGCGTGGGGTGTTGATAACGACACCCTCTTCTCATTACCAGCCCCTGGATCTACGGGTCAAGTACTAAAAGCTACGGGCACTAACGTGGGAGATTACACGTGGGGTGTTGATAATGACACCCTTTTCAGCTTACCCGCACCTGCTTCCGTAGGCCAAGTACTCAAATCCACGGGCACAAACGTAGGCGACTATACTTGGTCTAGCGTAGTAGCCATAAAAGAGATCATACAGGTAACTGTTACGGGTAACGTAACAGTGCCTGCGGGAGCCACTAATTGCCTAGCCATAGGCAAGGGGGGTGACTCGGCAAGTGGAAACGTGGGCTTAAACGTATCCCTTGGCGGAGTGGCTGTCAGCATATCAACCGTATCCGCTGTCACCGCGGGCACCTCTATGCCGTGTGTGGTAGGAGCTGCAGGTACCGTAGGGAATAGTGGGCAAGACACTACCTTCAATAGCTTAACATTTCCCGGAGCCGGGTACTCAATAGTATCCGGTACGGCCTTTCAAGGAGGTGCATTTGCGTCACCTACCGTAGGGTTTCTAACTCTAGTGTTCTACTAACCTCTCCATATAACCCTGAGTGAATCAAGCATGCCACGGATGGCATCTTCATTTAACTCGCCAGAGATTAAATGGGCCAAGAACTCATTCAAAGCAATAGTCAACGTCAATACTCGTCGGCAAGAAGCCTCGGAAGAATCCAATTCCTGCAACTTGGCATTGACGTGGTTAGTTACTTCTAAAAGAAAGTGGCTTTGTTCCATAGGAGCTTCAAGCTCTACGGCCAATTCCTGAATGGGGTACATTTCTGGTGTTACAGTATTTTGTTGTAAAAAATCAAAGACCTTACGGTTCACAGCATAGACTCCTCGGATGTATTCCGAGAAGTCTAACACAGCTATCCTAACTTGGCTACAACTCCGCCAAACCCCAATACGACACAGCCGAATAGAGCTGCGAAGAACACCTTGGGAGTGATCTCAGCAGCTTTATCACACTCCGCTGCTTCCTTCTTCTCCCTTTCTAGTTTGAATCTCTCAGCCTCCATTCGGAGGGCAGCAGCTTCGGTCTCTAGACGGGTCTTGGCCAAATCGGCCTCAGCTTTCTCAAGCTGGATGTCGGACGAGGGTTTCATCCTTTTTTCAAGGGTCTCAATAAGCTGGTAATTAGCATTGACCTCATTTCGGAGGTCCGCTAACTCTAACTGTAGTTGACGTTCTTGTGCCGGTGTCATTTTCTTTCTCCAAATTATTAAAGGTAGTAGAACTGCATTGCAGCTCTTCCACGTGGCTCTTAGATCTACATATTACTTATACCAGTTTCATAAGGCTGAGTTGAATTTAGCTAAAGAAAAGCCCCATAACAGGGGCTTCTAGGTTAGGTCAACAACTTGACTATCCAAGTGTTGGTGAAGGGAACATGAAACGATTTAGCCCCATAGTATTGAACCTGGGAAACTAACTCTAGGGCAGGATCCTCTAGGTGTACTACGGCACCTGCACTTGACTTACGGCCCCACGACAGCATAGCCGAGATGCTGGCATGGTTTGGATTTCGTAGCAATACGTATCCGCCTATCAAGTAGATCTTGTCGGCAGCTAGGTACATTAATCCATGCAGTAATAGGGCATGAGTAGAGCGTAGCTCATTCATTAGGCAATCACGGCTGCCAGGACTATGGACGACTAAGTCCGGTGTTGGAGAGAGGGCAAGCAGACCTTTATCATTCATAAGGGTGCTTAATTTAGTTGACAGGCTCAATTGAGTCCTCCTTGGTTTTAGTTGTGTAATCCGAGATTTTAACTACGTCACCCTGCTGTGGCAAGGTCGGTCCTGCATCGGGATCGGACCAGGTTACGTAGCCTAAGTTGAGGCCCAGAACACATACCTTGAACTCATAACTACGGCGAATTCGGCTGTAAGGCCAGCCGGGGCGTAGGAAGTGGGATAAGGTAATGTGTTTATAGGCACGTGGTTGTTCTGCCAGAGCCTTGCCCAACTCATCAATAACGAGTAGAGAAGGATTGAACTCATAAAGATCTCTTAGCAATTCAATCGAGGGAGCTGACTCGGTGTATAACTCCTCAATGACACGAAGCTCTACGTCTTCGTAAGCTTCTTCCAGCTCACGGTATGCACCAATAGTCAGGGACACGCCGGCTGCTACCGCACGAGCAGTAAGAGCAGGACCTAGTTCTAAAGTGTGTAGAGGGTATGGGGCATCGAGATCCTCGAAGGCAAAGTGTCTCAAGAATGTTTCCCGAGCTTGAAGTGAGCTATCCCACGTGAAGTTGCTGAAGAAGCTCAATAGAGTGGGAACTTGGGTGACATCTCGGGGAAATACATCCAAGAGATCAGCAGTAGTGGTCACCACCGTTACCGTGCCGGTTTTATAATCCAAGATAGGCAGAGGGTGACTGAGCGTAGTAATTTCTTGAGAGGTAATGACGTCCACTAGAAAGCCTAGTAGAAGGTCAGGGATGTCAGCCTCCGAGAAATGTAATGCACCTACAAGGGATAGAAGGTCTTTACCATCAGACCAAATAGCCATGTTCATGTTGCCATATTGGCCGGGGACTCTTATTGAAAGTATCATGATGTTATTTACTCCATTTACGGCGGTGAGAATTACGTTCAAAAGTTTCTTGGCGATTGACCGAGTCGATTACTTTTCGGCTTGTAGAGCTACGGGTTAGCCCTGCAGCTTTACAGGATAAGGCTTTCTTTAATACTTCTGCGAACACCTTACTGGGTGTCACGCAGTAGAACGGAGCGGACCAAACTTTAGTGTCCATGTTTTTTTCTAGGAGTACACCTTGAGAAGTGATTCGAATTGTTGTCATGCTAAGTTTCCTATGGTTTAATGAAAGGGTATTCTCTGCTATCGGTTAATATTCCAAGTCGAGCCTCCTTGTTTTCTACTAGGGGGGTGCTCTGGCACCATGTAAATGTCAGCGTGGTTCATTTGACGTATCAAGTCACACTTATTAGGACCTGTTTCTAGGTGAGTAAAATGCAGGCCTACCCATACGTTGAACCTGTTAGCTCCGTAAAATGCTCTAGTGTAGGAGAGAAGTGTCCCTGCGCCTATTCGTGTCATGTTCATTTCTGTCTCCACGTACTTGGGCCAGAGTGATTAACTGCAGCCATACCTCTATACCGATACCCATGGTAGTTATTGGTGGCGGACACTTCTGAAACGGCATAATCGTCAACACACATTTGCAGATGATGCTTGTAGAGCAGTCTTACCCTGAAGCTGGTGTGGGGACCAGCAGAGAGGCGATATGCATATATAGTAGCCACTCGAGTGTGATTCATGGAAATCTCCCCGGTATGGATTCTAAGTTGGTACGTCTACGCCAATTACCATTCCCTACTACATCCAATCGGTTACGGCTAAATATGAGGTAGTTGCGCCCGGACACCCTTACATAGAAAGTAGGAATGCTCGTGGATACCTCATCCCCTCCATACAGTCGGCAACTAAGTTCTCCTACCTGGATGACCTCCTCGTTTTGGTATAGTGCCTGAAAGGCTAGGCGAAACATGTTCATCGTATAATCCAGGTAGTGCCACTAGGTAAGTTAATTCGGTGCCAGGGGCTGTGAGAACTATTCCACACCCGTCTTTCTGCATAGGAATTAGTCTGGCCAACGGAGGGGATGAATACCCATAAAAGATTGGTGTCACCCATTTTTACTATGAAATAGTTTAGGGAGGTGATTGCTGCGGTAGGAGACCCTCGAGGATCCCTCCCCTCCCTTATGCAAGACGTAGTTGCTAGCCTGGACATGTTCATTAATATCTCCTAAAGAATTCTTTACCCAGCACTTATACCCGCATTAGCGGATATTCTTTAATGGGTAAAAAAGACCCTGAACAACGGGTCTTTCGCTGGTTATGCAGAGGCATACCCGCAGCCCTGTCTCAGAGTGTGCGTCTTCTGGATCTGGTAGGTTACGGCCTGTCCGGCGTACTGCCGAACTTGGTCTTCTGAGAGCTCTACGCCACGGAGCTCAGGCGGGAGGTCCAGAGGGATCTCCGTGAACGACCGAGTCAAGCAGCTCAGGTTGTGGGGCAGGACGCCCCACACGTGCTTACCTTTTACCGCCTCCGGAGAGGCGTGGGAGACAACCTCAACATCTGCAGGCACTAGGCCTTCAGAAATAAGGTATGAGACAAGGCCAGCGTGACGGGTAACAATAAGTACTGACATAGCGAGATCCTCGGTTAGTTAAATTCTTTTCACATCTTACTTATACCAAAGCCCTATACCATAATTGACTAAAGAAAAGGCCCTGTGTAAGGGCCTTTTCTTTACTCGCCATCCTCGTCTTCTTCCTCCTCAGGGACGTCTACATCTTCCGGGTCCAGGACCCAGAAGTAGTACGTGGCGTCTTCATATCTTACAGCTGCGAGGTGGTAAGAGTGGATTACTGCGACGCTGTACACATCCCCCACCTCTGCTACGTAGGTGAAGGGCTCCTCCTCGAACATAGTGTCAAGGGTGCAGTCGGAGGGAAGAGGAACAGCGCAGGTGTGCTGTTCCAGCACTTGTCTGCAGAATGCCAACCCATCCTGGGTGTAGGCCGAGGCCAAGTTCTGAGCATCCCGCTCAGAATAATCAGGTGCACCCTGGGCACCGGCTTGTTTCGCATTTGTCAACAACTGTGCCAAATCTTTCGCTGATAATGTAATCATGGTCTTAATTCCTGAATTAGTAATTATAGAGATCATTCTCTACATAATACTTATACCAAAACACTATGCCAGAATTGACTAAAGAAAAGGCCCTGTGTAAGGGCCCAGTCTTTATCCCTGGAGGATTGTCCGCAGACAATCGATTACTACCAGGGTTTCTGGCTCGAAGTACAGAGCGGTGAACTCGACGGAGCCATTATCGAGTACTGCAGTCAACGAAGACCGATTGTCATCGGCCAAGGTGACCGACACCTTCTCCTCGGTGAGGTCCTTCTGGGAGTCAACCCAGGAGGGGACGGTATAGTAAGCGCCACGGGGAGTCTCGATGGAGTATTCTTCTAGGTCCAGTAGAGTTTCTAAAATAGTGATTGCTGAGGTAACGTTCATAGTCTTAATTCCTGAATTAGTAATTTTATAGAGATCATTCTCTACATAATACTTATACCAAAGTCCTATGCCATAATTGACTAAAGAAAGGGTTACATACTACCCCTTCGTCACCGTTACTTGTAGCCTACATCAACCAACTCACCGGTGATGTCCAGGTACATTGGGCGTATACCTACTTTACGCAGGGAAGGTGCGATAAACCGGAGGTGGTCACGCCAGTCAAACACCACCGTCACCGGAGATCCTTTGTCAAGGTCCTCCTGTACCTGTAACAGCGTATACCGTACTACCCGGTCAGACCAATCTCCGAACCGATTGGGGGTTGAGAAATCCGCCTCCAACAGCAGGCCGAGGACGTTGCCGTCTGCCCGTTTGACGAATTCCCCTGGGCAGGCAGCTGCAACGGGTGCGAGGTTTGAGTCACGTGTGGCAACAACAATAACGGATAGTGCAGCCATGATATTTCTCTCTGAATTAGTTAATAAGTTCTTCTCACATCTTACTTATACCACAGCCAGAGCTCCAAATTGAGCCAGGACATGGTTTAAAAGCAATAGCCTAGGCTACCCTACTGCTAAGCACGCCAAGGACCTTAGAGAGCCTTCTAAAGCGTCTAAGTGTTTTGAGCTTAAAGCCTTGCGAACTGGGTCTAGAAAGCTGATCAAAGAATGAACAGTTTTGGGACAAGACTGGACAAGAGTTTGTTCGCTTTGTGTAACTGGCGTGTAAGTTTGTGTAACTCACTTTTAGGCGTCTT
>Ga0073914_10000117_pt1 | contig 14889 bp, 18 predicted proteins | sample GWRWT4_30Apr14_FD_71481 | JGI IMG/M metagenome (GOLD analysis project Ga0073914, IMG submission 71481) | Sand microcosm microbial communities from a hyporheic zone in Columbia River, Washington, USA - GW-RW T4_30-Apr-14 | ecosystem: Engineered > Artificial ecosystem > Sand microcosm >... | reverse complement strand
CTCCTTATGTCGAACGGCTCGATATTCTTTCAGGAACCTCGGCTCTGTCTGGCGAGAAATTGGCGGCCGAAACGCAAGGTCAACTCGGCGATATGCTCACGCAAATTCCCGGTGTTTCGGCCACAAGCTTCTCACCGGGCGCTTCAAGGCCCGTTTTGCGTGGTTTTCAAGGCAATCGCGTCGCTGTTTTGACGGACGGTATCGGAAATATTGATGCTTCCAATACCTCTGCCGACCATGCCGTAACGATAGATGCGCTTACAACCGAACGTATTGAAGTCTTGCGTGGCCCCGCTGTTCTTCTGTTCGGTGGACAGGCCGTGGGTGGTGCCGTGAATGTTATAGACAAGCGCATACCGCGCGCCGTCCCTGAAGAACCCATCCATGTCGACGCGATTGCAGGATATTCGACGGTATCGAACGAATTTTCAGGCGGCGCATCAATTGACGTTCCGATTGCAAACCGGTTTGTCGCCCATGTGGACGGCAGCTACCGCAAGTCGAAAGACCTGCGTATCGGCGGGTTCCTTTTGTCACCGGAACTGCGGGACGAAGCACTGGGCGTAGCGGCAGATGAAACCGCGCTGGGCAATCTGGAAGAGGCTGCCAACGCAAATGACTGGGCCAATTTCCGGGGCCGCCTGCCAAATAGTGGCGTGAAGACATGGTCATTTGGCGCTGGTGGCGCATTCATCGATGATGGCGGCAACCTTGGCATTTCGTTCAATGTGTACGACACGCTTTATGGCATTCCTGAACGTCCGGAATTTACCGAGCCTGTTGGCGGCGAAGTGACAATTGATCTGCGCCAATATCGCTTTGACCTTCGCGGCGAAGTAGAATTGGGCGACGGGCTGTTTGACAAGGCACGTATCCGTGCAGGCTATGCAGACTACACCCACAAGGAGCTCGAAGGTCCCGACGTCGGCACCACTTTCTTTAGTGAAGCGATCGAAGCGCGATTTGAACTGACCCAGAACGAACGCAGTGGCTGGCGCGGCGCATCGGGTCTTCAATTCCAGACCCGCGACCTTGAAGCGGTCGGGGATGAAGCGTTTATTCCACCGACGAGATCCAATCAATTGGGGCTATTCACGCTGCAGGAATTTTCACTCGGCAACCTTGACGCCGAAATCGCTGTTCGTTTCGATCACGCCCGTCTCGAAGCACAGACTTTGGGAATTGAACGAAAGTTCAACAATATATCGGCGGCATTTGGCCTTGGATATAATATCGGCGACCTGAAAATTGGGACGAACATCTCGCGCACGGGACGCGCTCCATCGGTTGAAGAATTGTTTTCAGACGGCCCCCATGTCGCCACGCAATCGTTTGAAGTCGGTGACCCGACGTTGAAAAGCGAGCGCAGCTGGAACGGGGAACTCTATGCGCGCTACGATAGCACCAGGTTTGATTTCACTACGACGCTCTATGCCAACCGGTTCAACAGTTTCATTTTCGAAAATGACACCGGCAACATCGTCGATGATTTGCCTGAATTTGTGTATTTGCAGCAAAAAGCGCGCGTTTGGGGGATAGAAGCCGAAGCGAACGCAAATTTGGGCCATGCTGCGGGATTTGATTTTGTGATAGACGGTGTGGCCGATTACACGCGCGCGACTATTACCGGCGACGGCCCTGCCCCGCGTATTCCGCCATTGCGTTTACTGGGTGGGGTGGAACTGCAAAGCGGCAGCCTCGATTTGCGCGGCGAAGTGGAATGGACCGATAGCCAAAACCGGACGGCCAGCTTTGAAAACCCCACCGACGGCTTCACTATGGTGAACGCAGCGCTGACCTGGCGTCCCTTTGGGCGCGATAAAAATATCAGCCTGATTGCGGCGGCCCATAACATCTTCGATGTTGAAGCGAGGCGCGCCGCGTCCTTCACCAAGGATTTTGTTGCACTCGCCGGACGTGATTTCCGGGTCACGGCACGGTTCAGTTTCTAATTTTACGTAAGGCTGTATTCAGTTTGGCAGGTGCAAAGAACGGCATCTGCCAAACTGGAGAATTTTCATGCGTAAAATAGCAACAGCAATCCTGATTTCTGCAACGATCCTATTGTCGGCCTGCAACACCGTAAAGGGGCTTGGCGAAGATATTGAATCGGTTGGCGAAGCAGGTGATCGCGCTATTTGAACCTAGGTTAAACCTTCGGCCGGGGCGGAACAAAAAGCGTCGGTTAGAGTTGATTATGCAGGTCCCAAAACCAGGGCATAACCAACCATGGAGGTTTCAATGCGTAAACTCGCAACTGTAATTCTATTATCGGCATCTTTATTCGCTGCGGCGTGCAACACTGTAAAAGGCGCGGGCGAAGACATTGAATCGGTTGGTAAAACAGGCGAAGAGATTATCAATTAACGCTTAAAAGCGGATCACTCAGCGACGGCCTCGGATGATTCCGGGGCCGTTTTTGCGCGGCCTCTATGGGTAATCCAGATCGCGATGATGGCCAGTTCATACAAAATGCATAAAGGGATCGCGAGCAGCAGTTGGGAAACAACGTCGGGCGGCGTCAACACTGCTGCAATGGCGAACGCGCCGACAATCGCATAGCGCCGCCCGCCCCTGAGCTGGGCCAGGGTAATAATCCCCGCCTTTTCAAGTAACATAAGCAACACAGGCAGTAAGAAAGAAATTCCGAAGCCGAAAATGAACTTCATCACGAAGTTGAGATAGTTATCAACGCCCGGTAAAGCCTGTTGCTCCACACCGCCCACATTACCGCCGAAACCGAGCAAATAATTCAGCGCAACGGGTATCGCCATATAATAAGCCATCGCTGCGCCAAGTATGAATAACAAAGGAGTGGCCAGCAGAAATGGCAAAAATGCGCGCTTTTCCTGGGCATACAGGCCAGGCGCTACAAAGCGCCACAACTGAGTCGCGAATACCGGAAAAGAGAAAAAGGCAGCGGCAAAGAATGCGACCTTTATTTCCACAAAAAATGCTTCAAAAATAGCGGTGTATATGAGTTTTGTCTGACCAGATGCCAACAATGGCTGCACCAGAAAACCGAAAATCGGTCGGGCGAAATAGATCGACACCCCGAATGCCACGGCCAGCGCCAAAAAGCTCCACAACAAACGGGTCCGTAGTTCGATCAGATGATCGAGTAAGGGCATCTTGCTCTCGTCAAGATCGCTCATGATTTAGATGGCGCTTCTGCGGTTGCTGCGGGATTCATCGGCAATTCCGGTTGCGCGGGGGTAGGATCGTCACCGACGACTTCGGATCGCGGATCCGCCGGATGTTCACGCATGATGCGTTCATTTTCGGCTTTCCATTTTTTTTCGAGCTCTTCGAGTTCCGACTGCCTGACCATTTCATCGAAACCGGACCGAAATTGCGCGGCAACACCGCGGGCCTTGCCGACCCATTTGCCGACAACGCGCAACAATTTTGGTAAATCTTTTGGCCCAATGACGAGCAACGCGACTAGCACGATAAGCAGAAATTCCGATGACGCGACGTCAAACATTCCAGTCCCCCGGCATCGAGGGCAAGTTAAACGCCGATACCATCTGCCTTAACCTTGCGTCTTGTCAGTCTGCTTTTCAGCGTCGATAACTGTTGTCGCACCGATTTGCGGCGGCGCTTTGGGTGCGTCATCTTCTTCGGTCATGCCTTTTTTGAAGCTTTTAATGCCCTTGGCTACATCACCCATCATGTCGGAAAAACGGCCCTTGCCGAACAATAGCAGCACCAAAATGCCGACAATCAGCCAATGCCAGATGCTCAATCCACCCATTTCATACTCCTAACGGGGACGTCCCCGGCAAGGGCAGCAAATACTGCCCGTTCACACTTATACAGCATTTAGTCATTGTCTTCGACAATTTCCAGTTCGCCATCACTTTCTTCGCCGAATTGCATATCACCCAGCGCCATATCAATAGGGTCCAGCAGCCCGGCGGCCTTCAAATCATCAATACCCGGCAGATCTTTGCGTGAGGTTAACCCGAAATGCGTCAAAAACCCTGAAGTGGTCGCGTAAATCAATGGCCTTCCCGGCACTTCACGACGACCGGCCGGCCTGACCCAGCCCGCTTCCATCAAGACATCAAGCGTACCTTTGGAAATCTGCACGCCTCGTATAGCCTCAATTTCGGCGCGACTGACCGGTTCATGATAGGCAATAATCGCGAGCGTTTCGACCGCGGCACGGCTGAGCTTGCGCGTTTCTTCTCGTTCACGGCGTAGCAAATGGGCCAAGTCCGCCGCAGTCTGGAAATGCCAGCTATTTCCGCGCTGCACCAGTTCGATGCCTCTCCCGTCATATTGCTCACACAGCTTATTTAACGCCGCCGGAACGTCAACAGAGTCGCCCACATAATTGCGGATATTTTCTGCCGTCATTGGATGCTCGGCGGCAAATAAGGTCGCCTCTACCGCACGGACATCGGGATCATGTTCAATCATTATGCTTTCAACCTGATCTTCAACGGGGCGAATATGGCATCTTGCTGCAAATCGATTGTGCCCCGTTTTGCCAATTCCAGTGCCGCAACAAAGCTTGATGCCAGCGCAGATTTTCGGAGTGCCGGTTCGGCATGATCTGGAAGAAACGATTCTATCGAGGTCCAATTTACCGCAAGGCCAATCATCGATGAAACGCGGTCCAACGCCTCTTCCAGCGTCATAACTGCACGTCTTTTGACCACATGGAAAACCGGCTGGCTCCGGGCTTTGATTTGGCCGTAAGCGGTTATCAGTTCGAAATAGTCACATTCCCATGCGCGGGCCTTCACCACGCGCAACCCCTCGGGTACTGCGCGCACAAACACATCGCGTCCCACCCGATCCCGTGCCATGAGCCGCGCACCGCTCTCCCGCATGGCATTCAATCGTTCCAGCCGGAGTTGCAGCCGCATCGCCATTTCTTCCGGTGACGGATCAATTGTCGGGTCCTTTGGCAACAGCAAGGATGACTTCAGGTAAGCCAGCCAGGCGGCCATGACGAGATAATCCGCCGCCAGCTCCAGCTTGAGGGTCCGCGCCTGTTCGATAAACACAAGATATTGCTCCACGAGCGCCAGAATTGAAATCGCACGCAAATCGACTTTTTGGTTGCGCGCCAAAGTCAAAAGGAGGTCGAGCGGACCTTCCCATCCGTCGATATCAATCGTCAGCACATCTGCAGCACGCTCGTCCGCTTCACGAAGCGCAATATCTTCTTCAAAAAGCCCGTCGGCGTTCATGCCGCACCGGTCGCCCCGTGCGTCAGCTTGGCTTCGGTGTCTGCCAAAGCCAACAACCGATCCCGCTTATCCAGCAAAAACGCTAACCGGTCGGCATCAAACGTCATGTTTGAACCCGTCATCGCACGATCCAGCCGCGCTCGTGCTGCGTCCGTAATTTCTGGCAACCTGTCCGCAATCGCCACCATTTCGTCAAAGCGTCCCCAGCAATTCAGGGCAAGATCCAGTCCGGCCGCCACGCAATTCGCTGCCCGCGTGGGCACATCGCCGGTAAGGGCGTTCATGTCGAGGTCGTCGCTCATCAACAGGCCGTCAAAACCGATATTTTTCCGGATGATATGTTCAATAACATAAGGCGACATAGTGGCCGTGTTCTGGTCATCCCAAATGTCGTAAACGACATGGCCCGTCATCCCCATCGGAGCTTTGTTCAAAGTGCGGAAGGGCTTCAGATCCTGCTCCAATTCTTCTTCGCTCGCATGAACATGGGGCAAATCATGGTGGGTATCGACGACAGACCTGCCTTGGCCCGGCATATGCTTGACCACGCCAATGACGCCGCCAGCGGCAAGTCCGTCGAGAATTGCCTGACCCAATGCCGCAACCCGCATGGGATCGCTTCCCAGTGCCCGGTCACCGATCGCGGAGTGGGTGTCGGGGACGCGAACGTCGAGGACAGGCAGGCAATCCACATTTATGCCGACTTCCGCCAATGTCAGCGCGATCGCTTCGGCATTGTTCCGCGCCGCTTCGATCGCCGTTAAAGGGGCCAGATCATATAATGCGTCAAAAGCACCGCCAGCCGGGAAATCGGGCCATTCCGGCGAACGCATCCGCGCTACTCTGCCGCCTTCCTGATCAATCAGGATCGGCACGTCTTCGCGCCCATGCAAAGCCCTGATGCTGTCAGTAAGCGCCAGAAGTTGCGACCGATTTTCGATATTCCGTTTGAACAATATGTAGCCCGCAGGTTCGACATCGCGGAACAGGCGCAATTCTTCGTTCGTAAGTATCGGACCCGAAAGGCCAAAAATCACTGGCTTCATGCCAACGGTGCTAAGCCGTCGGCGCGATGAGCGCAAGTTTCACACCAGCAGCTTGAACAGTTTAATTGTGCATAACCAGTCTACACACAGTACCGCGTATCAAGGCCTAGCGAACGATGAGGCAGTTTTCCCCCGCCGCCTTTAGCTTGGCGCATAATTGCTGGGCAGCGGCGGCATTGGCGGTCACGGCCTGCAAACGGAATATCTTGCGGCCACCTTCAACACTTGCCTCGGCGATGCGTCGGTTAGTCCCCGACAGGAACCCAAAGCGCTTGCCAAACGCAGCCCACGCAGCTTCTGCCTTTGCCGTATCGCCAAATGCTCCAAGTTGCACCATCACTGCGCCGGCGGGCGCTGCATTATTTGCAGCTGGTTTAACTGCGGTAGGTGCTGTCACAGCCAATTTGGGCTCGGCAGCTTTTGGTTGGGGTGCCAATGTGGCCCCTGTTTTCTGACCTTCGCTTGCGGCAAACGCTGAATCGCCCTCGCCTTCGAAGGTCTTGCCGCCTGTTTCCTCTGGCTTTGCCTTGTAGTCACCTTTCGGCGCGGCAATCAATTCGCCCTTGCCGGCCGGAGCGCTGGATTGATTCCGCTGCGCCCAATATATTCCGCCGACAATCGCCGCGAGCAACAACAAGCCGCCCAATACCATAGCTGCAACCTTTAACGGCGATGCACCCTCATCGTAATCGTAACCGTCAGCCGTCTCCAGCCAAGGCAACCGGTCGGTTTCGTCCAGACCTAGCGCATCGTTACTCCGATTGTCGTTGGTTTCATCGCTCATACCAAATTCCCCAAATTTCCAACTATAGCTACATGCTGTTTGCGGCTTCTACGCCCATTAGGCGAAGCCCGTTGCGGATAACTTGCCCGATATTCGCCGCCATGAAAAGCCTTGCCCCGGTCAATGCGGGATTCTGTGCCAATATGAAGCGCTTATCCGGCTGGTCGTTCCCCAAATTCCAATAAGCGTGAAATGCCGCCGCTAAATCGCTGAGGTAAAAGGCGATGCGATGTGGCTCGCTTGCTTTGGCAGCGGCTTCGACAATACGCGGGAAGTTGGCAGCTTCGCGAATCAGGGCGATTTCTTCATTCCCGAGCAAATTCAGATGTGTCGCATCGCTTTCCATTCCCTCTGCTTGCGCCTTACGCAGCGTGGATTGGATCCGGGCATGGGCATATTGGACATAGAATACCGGATTGTCTTTGGAAGCTTCGACCACTTTGGCAAAATCGAAATCCATCTGGGCATCGGATTTGCGCGTTAGCATCGTGAACCGGACAACGTCTTTGCCGACTTCTTCCACCATTTCCGATAAAGTGACAAAACTGCCCGAACGTTTGGACATTTTGACAGGCTCGCCTCCGCGCAGCAATCGGACCATCTGGACCAGCTTCACGTCAAACTGCACTTTACCTTCGGTCAGCGCGTTCACAGCAGCTTTGATCCGTTTGACCGTACCGGCATGGTCAGCCCCCCAAATATCAACCATCGCATCGACATTGCGGCTTTTTTGATAATGATAGGCGAGGTCGGCACCAAAATAGGTCCAGCTGCCATTTGATTTCTTGATCGGGCGATCCTGATCATCGCCAAATTGGGTGGACCGGAACAACGGCAGTGTTACCGGCTCCCAATCCTCGATTTCCTTGCCCTTTGGCTTTTCCAATTCGCCGTCATAGATCAGGCCACGTGCACGCAATTCAGCTTCGGCTGCGTCTGCTTTGCCGGCGTCATGCAGCTCGGCTTCTGAAGAAAAAAGATCATGATGAATTCCGAGCAAAGCCAGATCGGCCTTTATCATCTCCATCATGTCGGAAACCGCAGATTTGCGGAATAGAACAAGCCATTCGCTTTCTGGCGCATCGAGAAATTTATCACCGAATTCCTTCGCCAACCTCTGCCCGACCGGGATCAGATAGTCGCCGGGATATAGCCCGTCCGGAATTTCGATGCCTTGCCCAAGTGCTTCGCGATATCGCAAATGCACAGAACGTGCGAGCGTGTCGACCTGTCCGCCGGCATCGTTGATATAATATTCGCGGATGACCTTGAAACCGGAATATTCCAGCAATGACGCCAATGCGTCGCCGACAACGGCACCACGACAATGCCCCATGTGCATTGGACCTGTGGGGTTGGCAGAGACATATTCGACATTCACTGCTTTCCCGTCGCCAATATGCGACCGGCCATAATTTTCGCCCGATTGGCCGATAGTCCGCAATTCATCAATCCATACCGATGGCAAAAGGCGTAAGTTCAGGAAACCAGGCCCAGCGATTTCGACCCCGGAAACCGCATCCAGTTTCTCAAGTTCCGCCGCCAATAACTCGGCCAAAGCGCGTGGATTTGTTCCGGCCGGCTTTGCCAATACCATTGCGGCGTTCGTCGCAAGATCGCCATGTGAAGTGTCACGCGGCGGCTCTAACGTGACATTGCTGCGGTCCAGCTCTGCTGGCAGAGAGCCTTTGGCAACCAAAGCGTCAAGCGCATGATCCACATGCACCGCAAATTTTTCAAAAAGGGTCATAGTCTGTGCCTTTGGCGAAGCGCCGGTTAGCGCGTGACGTTGTAGCGCAGTTGCTCTTCGGTCAGTTGGAACCCGATCAGCATTTCAAAGCTCGAACGAACGACCGCAGCGCGCACCTCTGGATCAGCCATAGGGTCAAGCGCCGCATCAGGATCACCCGGCTTGCGTTTTTTGGTGATTTTCTCAACGATCTCGGCGGGCAAACGAGCGGCGTTTCCATCTACATAGCTTGCCGCTTGCGCCGATGCAGTGGCTTTTGACTGGCCGTCCGCGAACTGCAACGTCACTTGTCCAATTCGTTTTGCAACGACTGCGCTGCCACCTTGTACAATAGTTGAGAAATAAGGCAGTGTAACTGTTCTGTCGCCTCGTGGGTCGTTGCGTCGTGCCTGCACATCGAAGCTTGCCAGAGAATAGATTTTCTCGCCGCTGCTGTTGCAGGTCGGACGGACATTGGTAATCGTTGCAACGACATCAATCGCACTCGCATCCTGATTACCCGCAGCGCTAAACAGGGTGATGTCGCCGGTTCCGTCGGGAACCGCAACCGTCGGGCACCCAGTTCGCGTCACACTGATTCCAACGCCTGAAGACAAATCAAGTTCCCCATCCTTGGCGCATCCGGCAAGTGACGCCATCATCGTGCCCGCAACAAGGATTTTGACCACAAATTTCATACAGGAATATCCTCAGAATTCTTATTAGGTTTCGCTTAACCGCGTTTCTAAAAGGTCCTTATCCATCCGTTGCGGTGCACGCAACAGGGGAAAGGTCTTGGCGGATGCCGCGACATTACCTAAAGGACATTGCCGATGACTGAACAAATTCAAGCCAAGCGCCCCATGAAGCTTCTCCTTGCCGCACCGCGCGGCTTTTGTGCTGGCGTCGACCGTGCAATCAAAATTGTCGAGCTTGCTCTCGAACAGCATGGCGCCCCTGTTTATGTTCGTCATGAAATTGTGCACAATAAATTTGTTGTCGACAGCCTGAAAGCCAAAGGCGCAGTATTTGTCGACGAGCTCGACCAAATACCGGACGGGGGTCACGTCGTCTTTTCCGCACATGGGGTCCCGAAATCTGTCCCTGCAAATGCCGAAGAACGCGGCCTTGCATATCTGGACGCGACCTGCCCGCTTGTATCGAAAGTTCACCGCCAGGCTGAAAGACAGGCAGAAGCCGGGCGGCATATTATTTTTGTGGGCCATGCAGGACATCCGGAAGTCATAGGGACATTTGGACAGGTTCCCGCTGGATCCATGACGCTTGTCGAAACCGTTGACGATGTTGCAGAATTGAATCCTGAAGATAAAGGCAATCTGGCGTTTTTAACACAAACTACCCTGTCTGTTGACGATACCGCAGAAATTGTCGAAGCGTTGCAGCATCGCTTTCCCGATATTGTCGGCCCCAAAGGCGAAGATATTTGCTACGCCACATCCAACCGCCAGAATGCCGTAAAAGCAATAGCAAGCGCGTGCGATCTGGTATTGGTCATCGGCGCGCCCAACAGTTCCAACTCGGTACGCCTGGTCGAAGTGGCCGCCCGCGCAGGTACCAAGGCGCATCTTGTCCAGCGGGCTGAAGACATCAGCATGAACTGGTTCGATGGCGTAAATACACTTGGCCTGACAGCGGGCGCTTCTGCCCCAGAACTGCTGGTGCGTGAGATAATTGATGCATTATCGAACCATTTTTGCCTGGATGAACAGCAAGTCACGACCGCAGAAGAAAGCATAATCTTCAAATTGCCTCGTGAACTGGCTGGCTCGGAGGGTTGAATTGGCGGTCTATACGCATTTGGGGCCGGAACAGGTTTCAGAATTTCTTTTGCAATATGATGCCGGTGAACTGATCTCCCTAAAAGGGATCGCTGAAGGCGTAGAAAACAGCAATTATTTTCTGGAAACAACTCAAAGCCGTTTTATCTTAACGCTTTATGAAAATAGAGTTGATCCGACTGACCTTCCTTTTTTCTATGCGCTGTTGAAGCATCTTCACGACGCGGGGTGCAAGGTTCCACGCTTTATTGCGGATCGTGATGGCAATTGGCTGCATGAAATCGCCGGGCGCCCCGCCTGTTTGATCGAATTCTTGCAAGGCGTTTCGGTTACGCAACCCAATGCAGCACAAGCCGAAGCAACGGGTGAAGCGCTTGGTCAAATGCACGCGGCGCTGGCCGATTTCCAACTTGCTCGGCCAAACAGCCTGGGTATCGGTGCGTGGCGTGCATTATCCGTTCAATGCACCTCGTCGGGACTGGACGGCATAAGCACCGGCCTGTCCCGACGGGTCGAGGCCGAATGCGATTATCTGGAGCGTCATTGGCCCAAGACCCTGCCCGTCGGCGCAATCCATGCGGATTTATTCCCGGATAACGTCTTGATGCTGGGCGATCAGGTTACCGGGCTCATTGATTTCTATTTTGCGTGCACAGACTTTTGCGGATATGATTTGGCCGTCACCCACAGCGCCTGGTGTTTCAGTTCCGATGGATCAACTTTCCGTCCGGATCTGAGTGCCGGCTTATTATCAGGGTATAACCACCAGTTTGCGATGGATGTCCCAACCCGGGACGCCTTGCCATTGTTTCTGCGCGGCGCTTGCTTGCGTTTCTTGCTGACACGCTGTTACGATTGGATAAATACACCCGCCAACGCAATGGTTACCCGCAAAGATCCGCTGGCTTTTCTGCGTCGGTTGGATTTTTATAGCGATAAAGACAATATATCAGCTATTTTGGGATGATAGGGGCCGGAATTGAAGCAGGTAGAAATATTTACCGATGGGGCGTGCAAGGGTAATCCCGGGCCGGGCGGCTGGGGTGCCGTGATCCGATATGGCAAACATGAAAAAGAGATTTCGGGCAGCGATCCTGACACCACCAACAATCGCATGGAAATGTGGGCCGCCATACAGGCACTCAACATCCTGATCGAGCCATGCTTAGTGAAAATGCACACCGACAGCAAATATGTCATGGATGGTATCACAAAATGGGTTCACGGCTGGCAACGCAACGGCTGGAAAAATGCGTCCAAGCAACCTGTTCGTAACGCCGACCTTTGGCATGACCTGATCGAAGCTGTTGCCAAGCATGAAATTGAATGGGTCTGGGTCAAGGGCCATAGTGGACACCCAGAAAATGAACGCGCAGACCGCCTCGCCAGTGATGCCGCAGAGGCCGCCCGCGCGCACTAAATCCTATTCGGCGTCGCGAACTTCAGCGCCGGGGCCATTCTTCAAAATCGACTCAATAGCATTTTTAGCACCGGCCTTGCTTGCATAGCCTTCGGTCCAGAAAATCGATTCATTATTATATTTGAAATAGGCGACATGCTCGCCTTTCTTATTCTTTTTGATTTCAAAGTAATGAGCCATAGATCTTCTCCTCTTAAACAGCCAATTCGAAGCTTAGATATCCCTATCCCGGTCCAGTTTTACAGCTATTGAAGCCACTTTTGATCCGGGTGCTCGATAACATTAACAATGGCTCGGCATATGCCAAGTAAATCAGTGTAAACGATCCGGCATATAATCGATTGCACTTACACCGGCTGGCGGGGCTATTGTGTCAACGATCATCGATGCCGCAAGTATCGCCGCCGCTGGTGCGGTCTGGATGCCAAAACCACCCTGCCCCGCCAGCCAGAAAAACGCGGCATTTTGCGGATCAGGCCCGATGACCGGTTTGCGATCGGGTGCAAAGCTACGCAATCCCGCCCATTTATGCTCAACGCGGTGAATTTCCCAATCAACGACCTGTTGTAAACGGTCAATTGCAAGCGCGACGTCAATTTCTTCAGGCGCGGTGTCGCAAGCTGCTGTTGGTGTTTCGTCATGGGGGCTTAGCCACAATGTTCCGCCGCTGTCGGGCTTGAAATAGAAACTGCCGTCAAGTCCAATTACCAGCGGCAAATTGGCCGGTGCCGCAGGCAATACCGACAATTGGGCAATTGTGCGGCGATAAGGCTGGATGCCTAGCGGGCGGACTTGAGCCACTTGGGCAACTTCGTCGGCCCAGGCGCCTGCTGCATTTACCAATATGTCGGCGGTCCAGTTCATGCCCGCTGCCGACACATGCCAACACCCCGCTTTCCACTGAACCGATTGCACCCGTGCGTTACATTGCAAATGGGTGCCATGCCGTTTTGCCTGCCGCAGATATGCCCCATGCAATCCGCCGACATCAATGTCGCAACAATCAGGCTCCCAAAGTCCCGAAATCCAATCCGGCAATAATCCGGGGACATGGCGCTCGATACTTGCCCGTCCCAGCCGTTCAAACCGGACATTACTGCTGGCAAAGTCGGATAATAATGCATCCGCAAGCGATTGATGGCCCTGCGTTCCCAGATGCAATGCGCCACGCGGGTGCATAAGAGGTCCATCATGGAACTGTGGTGCGGGATTTGCCAAAAACGAACCGGAGGCTGTGGTCAGCGGCTGAACGGACGGCCCGCCATAGCTTTCATCCCAGAATGCCGCCGAGCGGCCCGTTGAATGATATCCCGGCTGCGCCTCCGCCTCGATCAACAGGACAGACTTGAACGCCGATATTTCAGCGGCAAGGCTTGCGCCAGCGATACCGGCGCCGATAATGGCTACATTGAAATCGCTCATTTCACTGGCGCATATTGGTCCAGGAAAGTTTGGATGCGTTCAATGCACTGGTCGCGCACTGCATCTGTTTCGCGCAGCAATTCGTGCGCGGCTTCTTTTCCGAATATCAATGTTTCGGAATGCGGAAGCCGTTTGCTGTCCTTGATGACACGTGGCGTACTGACCAATTGGTCGGCGGTCGTTGCCATTAACAGCACCGGCGTTTTGACAGCTTCAAGCTTGCCCGGTTCATCCAGTGACCGGATTGATGCAATCGCCCGCTCGATCCAATGCCAGCTGGGCGGGCCAAGCTTCACTTCGGGTCGCAATGTCCACCATGCGAGCTCATCTTCATATCGGTCTTTATCGCCGGTCAAAATATTGCCACGGACGTTCATGGGCGACATCGGCTTTTCGCTGACTTTCCACGCAGGCGTTTCTGCCCGCCCGATCATGCACATCAATTTGGCAAAGGCATGGTTTAGCGAAAGCGGCAATCCGCCAGTCTGAATGCCGAGCATTGGAGCACTCAGCGCGACAGCGTCAGGATCAAAAGCCTTTTCAACAAGCGCACGCATTGCCAGATGCCCACCCATGCTGTGCGCCAGGACAACATGAGGGCCCGGAGTTTCGGCTTTCCAAATCCCCCAAAAATAACGCAGATCAGCAATCCATATTGAAAAATCGTCGATATGGCCGACGTGCGGATTATCCAGCAATCGGCCCGACGCCCCCTGACCACGCCAATCTATCGACGTCACCCGCCAGCCTAGCGACGCAAAATAGGCCAATGTTTCGAGATATTTTTCATAATGGTCCCCGCGCCCGGGCAAAAACAGTAATGATCCCCGCGGCTCACCTGCGCCCTGCCAGTCAATCCGCCTGATCGGCCAGCCGTCCTGTGCATGCCATAGGCTTTCAGTTGCATCGGACGGGATTGCGCGTCGGTTTATCTGAAATTTCTGGGCGTGCATGGTTACCTTTTAGCAAGCTTTGATGGTTAATGCTTGGCAAATGACTAGTGAAACACTCGCTTACGCACTACTGGGGGGATTGGCAATTGGGCTCGTCGTCTCGATTTATACAGACGTAAAATACCGTCTTATTTTCAACAAGATAACATTGCCTATCGCGCTCGCAGCACCTGTTTATTGGTATGCGACAGGGGGATTCACTCCGCTTGCAATCGGCGTGCACCTGTTGACCGCGACGATTGTTTTCATCTTCTTTGCAATTGCCTTCCGATTTGGTGCGATGGGCGGCGGAGATGTCAAGCTTTTCGGGGCTTTAGCCTTATGGTGGCCTTGGGTCGATGTCGTCCGAATGGTACTTTATGCTTCGATACTTGGGGCCGTGGTAACCATCATATTCGTGATAATTCACAAAGCGAAACAACAAGATGGGCGGGTGCGGGTGCCATATGGGGTCGCAATCGCCCTTGCTGGCTTATGGATAGCAGGTGAACGGATTTTTAACCATTTTACGTGAAATAGCATTCTTCAA
>Ga0073914_10000116_pt1 | contig 14894 bp, 14 predicted proteins | sample GWRWT4_30Apr14_FD_71481 | JGI IMG/M metagenome (GOLD analysis project Ga0073914, IMG submission 71481) | Sand microcosm microbial communities from a hyporheic zone in Columbia River, Washington, USA - GW-RW T4_30-Apr-14 | ecosystem: Engineered > Artificial ecosystem > Sand microcosm >... | reverse complement strand
CGCACCGGCATTTATGAGCTGATTGCCGTTGATGATGAAATGCGCCGCCTCATTCACAACAATGCCAGCGAGCAGGAAGTTGAAGTCCATGCCCGCCGCTTTGGTCCCAGCATCCGCCACGACGGCATGCGCAATGTGCTGGCCGGCGTGACTACGCTGGAAGAGGTATTGCGTGTGACCCGTGAAGGCTGACGCAGAGGCTTATCAATGAAAGCCCGGGGATAATCCGTTCATGCCAGCGTTTGAATATGTTTCGGTAGACACCGAAGGCCGTAAGCAGAAGGGCGTGCTGGAAGCCGACAGTGCGCGCCAAGTACGTCAGCAACTGCGCGACAAGGGCTGGTTGCCGGTGTCCGTGGAGCCTGCGGCCAGCGAGCACAAAACAGAAAGCCGGGGCTTTTCATTTTCACGCGGCGGCATGAGTGCCTATGAGTTGGCACTCATTACGCGCCAGCTGGCCACACTGATTCAGGCAGGCATTCCGATTGAAGAATGCCTGCGCGCCGTGTCACGGCAAACAGAACGTCCTGGCTTGCACAGCCTGCTGATGGCCGTGCGTGCCCGTGTCATCGAAGGCTACACGCTGGCGCAGGCGTTCAGCGAATTTCCCAATGCTTTTCCCGAGTTGTATCGGGCCACGGTTGCCGCCGGGGAAAAATCAGGCCATCTCGACCTGGTGCTGAACCAGCTCGCTGACTACACCGAATCCCGCTACGACACCCAGAAGAAAATCCAGGGCGCGATGATTTATCCCATCATCCTGACCTTGCTTGCCTCGGCCATCGTGCTGGGCATGCTGACCTATGTGGTGCCGGACATCGTCAAGGTGTTTGACAGCAGCAAACAGCAACTGCCCTTGCTGACCCGGGGCCTGATTGCAACAAGTAATTTTGTCAAAACCGTCGGTCCCTGGTTATTGCTGCTGTTGATCATTGCCGGTTTTGCCCTGCGCCCCTTGCTGAAAAAAGAGTCCACCCGCTACCGCCTTCACGGCTGGCAGCTGCGCATTCCCCTCATCAAAAAAATGGTGCGCGGTGCCAATGCATCCCGCTTTGCCAGTACGCTCAGTATCCTGACGCGAAGTGGGGTTCCTCTGGTGGAGGCCTTGCGCATTGCGGCAGAGGTCAGCTCCAATCTCCTGATACGCGATGCCATTCGCCAGGCCGCCGTCAAAGTGACCGAAGGGGGCAGCCTGAGCAGGGCCCTTGAGGACAGCGGTTATTTCCCGCCCATGATGATGCAGATGATTGCCAGTGGCGAGCAAAGTGGCGAGCTGGATGAAATGCTGTCACGCGCTGCCACCATGCAGGAAAAGGAACTCAACAACCTGATCACCACGCTGGTCGGGCTCTTTGAACCGATGATGCTGCTGGTGATGGCCGGTGTTGTCCTGATGATTGTTCTGGCCATCATGCTGCCCATTCTCAGCATGAATAATCTTGTGAAATAACCTTCTGATGACGGAAACGAAAATGCGCAAAGAATGCAGAAAAATGAATACCGGAAAGCAGGCGGGCTTCACCTTGATCGAAGTCATGGTGGTCGTCGCCATTCTCGGGATCCTCGCCACCATCGTGATGACCAACGTCATTGGCAAGGATGAACAGGCTCGCGTCACCACCAGCCAGGCCAGTCTGTCGTCCATTGCCAATGCGCTGGAGCTCTACAAGCTCGACAATCACAAATACCCGACCACTGATGAAGGCCTGGAGGCGCTGGTGAAAAAACCGGCCTCTGCCAAAACCTTTCCGGAAGGCGGTTATTTGCGCAAGATGCCGGAAGATGCCTGGGGCAATCCTTTCCAGTATGTGGTGCCCGGCAGCAACAAGGCGTTTGACCTTTACAGCTGGGGTGCCGACGGTGCAGAAGGCGGTGAAGGAAATAACGCCGACATCTACTACGAATAAGCAAGAAGTACTGATGCCATGACAATGTTGCGGTCCTATCATGCGTTTACCTCCCGCGGCTTTACGCTGCTGGAGGTGCTGATGGTCGTGCTGGTGGTTGGCATCATCAGCGGGGTTGCCATGCTCAGCTTCAATGCCGGTGGTGCAGAGCGTCACCTCCAGGATGAATCGGATCGTCTGGCAGCCCTGATCACACAAGCCTCTGATGAGGCCGTCATGCAGAACCAGGAATACGGCTTGAAAATCACCGACAGGGGCTATTATTTCCTGTGCCTGAATGAGGTGAAACAACGCTGGAAGTCATGTCCGGCCGAGGGCATCTTTCGTGAGCGCGAGATGCCTGACGGGCTGGAGATCCATTTGTTGCGCGAGGGGAAAATGAAATTCCCGCTCGCCACCAAGGATGACGAAGCAAAAAATGCAAAGCCCGACAAAGACAATGAAGACGAAGGGCCACGCATCAATCCGGACATCTTTCTCTTGTCCAGCGGAGAGGCAAGTCCTGCAAGCCTTGAAATCCAGGTGACCGATAAACCCGTCTTGAAAAGCGAGATTGTGGTTGATGCGATCGGCCGGGTCAGTCGTCGCGGTGATACAACCTATGCAGCCAGGAATGCGGGCAAGCAGGGAGATGGTCGTGATGACAACTGACATCCGTTTGCAGGGCCGGGGCTTCACCCTGCTGGAAGTTCTGGTGGCCACCGCCGTTTTTGCCATTGCGGCACTGGCCCTGCTGAACGCCCAGAACACTCAGGTCACGACTGACCGGCATCTGGAAACAAAAACACTGGCGCACTGGGTGGCACTGAATCAGCTGGCCGACATGCGTTTGCAGAAAGCATTCCCCGATGTCGGTGAAAGCAAGATCGCCGTGAAAATGGCCGATCGCGACTGGCTGATTACCCTGAAAACCCAAAGCACCCCGGCCCCCAGTGTTCGTCTGGTGCAGTTTTCTGTTGCGCTTAAATCAGGAGAGCCTGCAGAAGATGCTTCCCCCGTCACGGTAGTCACCGGCTTTTTGGCCCGGGCACAGGCGCAGAATGCGGCAAGCTCACCAGCGTCCTGAGGGTTTTACCCTGCTAGAGTTGCTGGTGGCGGTTGCCATTCTGGCGCTGATTGCCGTGGCTGCCTTTCGCCTGGTGACCGATACCGTCATGGTGCGTGATCGCGGCCTGCAGCACGAGCAGTCACTGCAGGAACTGCAAAAGGCCGAGATGATCCTGCAGCGCGACCTGTTGCAGGTGGCACCCCGTGCCATACGTGACGAGTTCGGTGACAATCAGCCCGCATTTTATTTTCCGAAAGAAAATGTCATGGAGTTCACGCGTCGTGGCTGGCGCAATCCCTTGCAGGAAGTACGCAGTGATGTGGTGCGCGTCCGTTATAGCGTAGAGAACGAGCAGCTTGTACGGGAGTACTGGCATGTGCTCGACCGCTCACGTCTCAGCACACCGGAAAAAACCGTGTTGCTGGACAAGGTCAGTGATTTCCATCTTCAGGCCTTTGCAAAAGGCAGCTGGGGAGTTGCCTGGCCAAGCCTGGAGCAAAGCCAGAAAGACCGGAAAACCCTGGCCTTGCCGGAAGCCGTTGAAATCCGTTTTACCCTGCAGCCCTGGGGGGAGATCCGCCGGGTCATCCTGTTGCCCGAGAATGACAAGAACGTGAATCCTGATGCCGCACCACCAGCCAGTTCAAAGTAAGCGCGTCCGCATGCGCGGAGTGGCATTGATCACGGTGCTGCTGGTGGTGGCGATTGCCACCATACTGGCGGTGGCCATGCTGCGCAGCCAGCATCTGGCGCTGCAACGCGCTGCCGGGCTTTTCAGTCAGGATCAGGCTCTGCTTTATACGCAGGGCGCCGAAGATTTTGTGCGGGAGCTGCTGCGCCAGGATGCGGATGAAGACAAGCGCAGTGGCAAGCCCGTGGATCATCCCGGTGAAGTATGGGCGCGTCCGTTTCCGCCGTTTCCGGTTGATGGTGGTGTCATCAATGCCCGCGTGATTGACCTGCAAGGGCGTTTCAACGTCAACCGGGTATGGCATGACAATGCACCGGACCCTGCGGCCATCGCCATTTTCCAGCGCCTGCTCAAAAACCTCGACCTGCCCGACACGCTGGCGCCGGCACTCACCGACTGGATTGATGCGGACAGCGACCCCACCGGCAGTGACGGTGCCGAGGACGACATGTATTCACGCCTGGACACTCCCTATCGCGTCGCCAACCAACCCCTCAGCGATGTATCGGAGTTGCGGTTGATCAAGGGATTTACACCGGAAGTCATGCTCAAGCTGCGGCCTTATGTCTGCACCTTGCCGGCGACAGCCTTGCTCAATATCAACATGGCAGACCCCGTCATGCTGTCGGCACTTGGTGCAAGCATTAGCGCACGTCATGCCTCGGAGCTTTCATCGCAACGCCCGGCCAAGGGCTATGCCAGTGTCGACGAGTTTCTCGGCCAGCCGGTGTTTAACGGCATGGACAGTGACAGGAAGGCTGAGTTGCGCAACCAGCTTGATGTCAGCAGCCATTATTTCCAGCTGATTGCCGATGCCGATATTGCAGGCCGACACAGCATGGTGCTTGCGATGATTGCCCGCAGCGATTCCGGTACACTGCAGGTTGTTGCCCGTGATTTCAGTCAGAAGGTGGCTGCGCCGGCAGCCGGTGCAAAGAGCAGTGATGAAAGCAGCAAGAGCAGCGACCCGACCATGGACAATGCCGTAAAGGCCGCCCGGGATCTTTTATGAATACACTTTTTCTGCATCTGTCGGTGGCCGGTGAGGCGTGCCATGCTTGGCTAGCCTCAGCGCAAGGGCTTGTGGATCAGGGGCAGGGTACTCTCCTCAGTTTTGCCCAGCGCTATCCTGGCACGGCCTGCGTGGCTTTTGTGCCGTCCAGCCAGTGCCTTTTCACAACCGTCACGATTAACGCCAAACAACTGCGTCAGGCGACCCAGTCGCTGGCCTGGCTGATTGAAGAGCAAGTGGGCGAGGACGCAGAAAACCTGCACGTCATTGCCGGCACTCATGCAGATGCCGCATCAACTTCCTTGCTCGCCATTGCCCGCACAACATTGCAGGAACGCTTGCTGGAGCTTCGTACGGTCGGCCTTTCCGTGATTGCCCTTCTGCCGGATCTGCTGCTGCTGCCTTCAGATGAAAACGATTGGCAGATATCCGCCTGGAACAATGAACTCACGGCTCTTCGTACCGGCCTGCTTGCAGGAGCCGTGCTGGAGGCTGACATGCTGGAGCTGATGCTGGAGTCCGCACTGCAGGAGCGCGAGGCATTAATTCCCCTGACCATCAGCGCCAAGATCGAGGACGCCGGATTGCGTGCCCGTGTTGAGGCATGGACCCGCAAGCACAGCCAGATTGAATGCCATTTTGTGGATGGGCTGGATATTGAGTCGGTACTCGGCACGAATACCGACTGGAGCAAACACCCGGCCAATCTGCTGCAGGGAAAATTTTCGGCAACGCCCGGCTTTTCCTTGCCTCCGGCTTTGCGGATGGCGGCCATTTTTGTCGCCGCAGCGTTTTCCATCCAGTTGCTGAGTGAATGGGTCTATTACGGCTATTACCAACACGCGGCGAAAAAGACCGAAGCCACTGCCACGGCACTGTACCGGCAGATATTTCCGGAAGAGCGGCGCATTGTGAATTTGCAGCGTCAGCTTAAAACCCATTTGAACGACAACGCTGGCCGTGGCTCCGCCTTGCCGGTACTGACCAAAATCGCTGAATCCCTGCAAGGCTCAGGCTTGGATACGCAGCGCGTCGATTTCTCTGGCGGCGTCATTACGCTGGATGTGAATGCACGGGCACTGGGCGAGCTTGACGGTCTCAAGCAAAAACTGGAAGGGCAGGGGTTTCACACGGAAATCGTCTCGGCCAATACGCAGGACAGCATGATTCGTGGTCGCCTGCGAGTGGAGGGTGGCGCATGAATGACTTCTTGATGAGTCTGCAACAAAGCTGGCAGGAGAGCACGGCCCCATTGCGGCAGCGCTGGCTGCTGCTGGCGCCGCGCGAACAGCAGGCATTAAAGGTTCTGGGTATTTGTATGGCGGTACTGGTGCTGGTATACGGCATCTGGTTGCCATCGCGTCATGCGGCGCAGAACGCAAGGGCCAAATACTCCAGCAATCTTGAGCTGTTGCAGTCAATACAGGGCAACGCCAGCCAGTTTTCTGGCAGCCACTCCACAGGAACAGGCTCGGTATTGAGTGTGGTCAGCCATGCGGCGGGAGTGCAGGGACTGACCCTGAGTCGCATTGAACCTGAAGGTGAAGCGCTGACTCGTGTCTGGCTTGAGCGTGCCGACTTCAATACGGTAGCCACATGGCTGGCCACATTGTCGACACAGGGTATCAAGCTGAAAGAATTCCAGGCTGAAAAACAAAGTGATGGAAAAGGAGTATCGGCCCGGCTGGTGCTGTCACGCTGACAGTCACTGCTTAGGCTGTTGCCACCCCCAGCGTCATGAAAGCGCCTACAGCAGGCAAGCCTTGTGCCTGAAACTGTTTTTTCTCGATGACCTTCATGCCGGCACGGGCAATCAGTGCCAAATGATCCCGGTTCAGATGGCAACCGTCAGCAATTATTTTCTGCACCGGTGTCAAACGGCGCTGCCATTTGGCCGTGGCAGGATCAGGACTTAGGCCGTGCTCCACAAAATAAAAGCGGCCATCCGGCTTCAATACGCGCCGGATTTCCAGCAAAGCACTTTCCACATCGGGAATGCTGCACAAGGTCCAGGTGGATACCACGGCATCAAAACTGGCCGCGGGCATGGGCAGATTTTCACCACTGATCAACGCAAATTTTACCGGCATGCGCGCATGCTCCAGGCGCTTCTCTGCCAGCCTGTGCACCCCGGGATTGACATCGACCGTGGTCAGGGAGTGGACACTGCCCGGGTAATGATCAAGGTTGAGGCCCGTGCCAAAACCGATTTCCAGCACATCTCCGGAAACCCCTGCCAGCAGCTCGGCACGCGCCTCGGTAAACGCATCCTGCGACATCAGCCAGTCAAGCAGATGCGGGAAAACATGGCGTGAATAAAAAGACATTTTTCAGGATCTCATTTGCAGTTGCCAAGACGGCGACCATTGAACGTTGTGTTCATCTGCATGGGTGTGCCCTGCGTGCTGGCACTCATGTCGAACTTTCCATGATAGGCATCAGCGGTGAAGGTGGACTGCCCGCTGCCTTGCGCCGTGAAGTGCGCGCTCTCGCAACGCATTCCCCAGGTTGCCGTATTGCTGGTGATCTGCATGTCAACAAGCTGGCAGTCGCGGTTGCGGCCACCGGCAAGCTGATTGAGGCCGCACGCATTTTGCGCATCACGATCCGTCACGCAGCGCTTTATCTTTGCGGTAATGGGCTGGGGCATCAGGGAGTTGTTGCTGATGGAGGTGATTTCCCAGAGTCCGGCACGATAGGGGGCTTTCATGCCGGCACAAGCGGGCGCAGCCTTGCCCGGGACCGGAAGACTTTTCCTGGATGTCTGTGCAGGGGGAATCACGATGGTATAGCTGGGCTGGCCAGGCTCGCTGACCTGGATTTCTGTCGGTGTTTTTGAGTTGTTTGCGCCGCCGCCGGCGGGTGGCAGGCGAATGGTGACGGGAATTTCTGCCGGAGCAGTTGTTCCGGCTTGCGGTGCATTTGCAGGAGCTGCATGAGCGGGCAGCACCATCGCTGCCAGCAGAGCTATCGCATAAGACCGGCACATGTGCATCACCATCGTGATGACGAATATCATGGGCTTTTTTTCTGAACCCGTCGACAAGGTCTGATCCTGCTTTGTCACTCAAGTGCGCCGAGTGTGCATGACTTGCCGGGGGAGCGCCATAGCGCTTGTGCAAGGAAAACAGCACGGTATCGGACGTGTGTCGTCATCATCGGCGACCAAAGAAAAAGGCGGCCAAGGCCGCCTTTTTCTTTTATTAACACGGCATTACATATTGGGATAATTGGGGCCGCCAGTACCTTCCGGTACGACCCAGTTGATGTTCTGGGCAGGATCCTTGATATCACAGGTTTTGCAATGCACGCAGTTCTGCGCATTGATCTGGAAGCGTGGAGAACCATCTGCATTTTCCAGCACTTCGTACACGCCAGCCGGGCAATAAAGCCGTGCCGGTTCGCCATACAAGGGCAGGTTTTTCTTGATGGGCACATCGGCATTTTTCAGTTGCAGATGGATGGGCTGGTCTTCTTCGTGATTGGTGCTGGACATGAACACGGAAGAAAGTTTGTCAAAGCTGATCTTGCCATCCGGCTTGGGATACTGGATGGGTGTGCTTTGCGAGGCCAGGTCCAGTGTCGTGTAATCCGGTGTGGTGTCGTGAATGGTGTACGGGATTTTACCGTCGAAAATATTCTGGTCGATAAAATTGAAGGCACCCCCCATCAGTGTGCCCATGCGATGCATGGCCGGACCGAAATTGCGTGACTTGTAGAGCTCTTCAAACAGCCAGGAACTTTTGAATTTCTCGGTATAGCTGACCAGTTCATCGCCACCGGTCTTGCCGGCCTTGAGCGCCTCAGCCAGTGCTTCGGCAGCCAGCATGCCGGACTTCATGGCGGTGTGGCTGCCCTTGATCTTGGAGAAGTTCAGGAAGCCGGCATCGTCACCGATCAGCAGGCCACCGGGAACGGTCAGCTTGGGCAGGGAATTCAGGCCCCCCTTGATGATGGCGCGCGCACCGTAGGAAACACGCTTGCCGCCTTCGAGGTATTTGCTGATGACCGGGTGATGCTTGAAGCGCTGCATTTCGTCAAACGGCGAAACGTAGGGGTTGTGATACGACAGGTCGGTAATGAGGCCGACCGAAATCTGGTTGTTCTCGTGGTGGTACAACCACCAGCCACCGGTGCTGCCGGATTCCGTCAGCGGCCAGCCAGCGCCGTGCATGACCAGGCCTGGCTTGTGCAAGGCCGGATCAATGTCCCACAGCTCCTTGATGCCCAGACCGTAGTGCTGCGGATCAACGTCTTTGTCCAGATCAAACTTGCGGATGAGTTCCTTGCCCAGGCTGCCGCGGCAACCTTCGGCAAACAGGGTGTACTTGGCGTGCAGCTCGTAACCCGGGGTGTAGCTGTGCTTGTGGGTCCCATCGCGGGCCACGCCCATGTCACCCGTGGCAATGCCTTTCACGGAACCGTCTTCGGCATAGAGCACTTCGGAAGCGGCAAAGCCGGGGAAAAGATTCACTTCCAGCTCTTCGGCCTTGGTGGCCAGCCAGCGCACGAGGTTGCCCAGGCTGATGACATAATTGCCTTCGTTATGCATGGGCTTGGGAACCACCCAGCCCGGTGTCAGCACGCTGCGGGTTTCGCTGAGCAGGAAATACACCTGGTCTTCGATAACCGGCGTGTTGAGGGGCGCACCTTCTTCCTTCCAGTTCGGGAAGAGCTCAGCCAATGCACGCGGCTCAAAACAGGCACCGGACAGAATGTGGGCACCAAACTCGGAACCTTTCTCCACAACGCACACGGAGATTTCGTGGCCAGACTCAATACTGAGCTGACGCAGACGGATGGCCGCGGACAAACCGGCAGGACCGCCGCCGACGATGACAACATCAAACTCCATCGCTTCTCTTTCCACGATAATCTCCTGAACAAGCTGGATATGACCCCGATACGAAGCTGCACGAGCTCAGTACGCATAAGGCCTCGATTTTCTAGCGGCGCGTAGTATAAAAGCAGACCACAGAAAGGCCAATAAAAGTCGCACGTTTTGTGTCTGACAACATTGGCCCGTGACCATATAGGCTTCGTCATGACCGACACTACCCCTCCGGCCCCAAAGGCAGGCTCGCAACTGCGCTCTGACCCCATGGCCCTATTGCGCCTGTTGAAGGACGAGGCCGGCAACGACCCCAAGGGCCTGCCGCCAGTGCACAAGTGGAATCCGCCGTTTTGCGGTGATCTCAACATGGAGATCAAGCGCAATGGCCAGTGGTTTTACATGGGCACGCCGATTGGCCGGCCGGCTCTGGTCAAGCTGTTCAGCTCTGTCCTGCGGCATGACGAGGACGGGGACTACTATCTGGTAACGCCGGTCGAGAAAGTCCGCATCCGCGTGGAGGATGCCCCGTTTCTGGCGGTACTGGTGGAAAAACACGAAGAAGATGGCCTGCAATACCTCAAGTTCACCACCCAGACCGGCGATGTGGTCATCGCTGGTCCGGAGCACCCGATCCGGGTGGTTTTCAAGGAAGACAGGGAACCCAGCCCCTATGTGCATGTGCGTGACAGACTGGAGGCCCTGATTTCCCGCAATGTCTATTACCAGCTGGTGGAGTGGGGCGAAGAAAGGACGGATGAAGCAGAGCCGGGGCGGGTGGCACTGGGTGTACGCAGTGCGGCGAGCTTTTTTGTGATTGGCCATCACTGAGCATTTGAGCCGCAGAGGCTCTTAGCAGGACGAATCTTAGACAACTTTCTCTCGCACTCTGGCGGCTTCAGCACACTGGCCTATGTTTTATGGCCAGTTTTGTGCGCTTTCATGCCTGCGCTTTTGCGAGCTTGCCATGTTCCCGAGATACCCATGTCCGTAACCCGCAGCCGTCTGCGTGCCCATGCCGTTGAGTGGCATGTTGCCCCGGCCGCCCATGTCGATGCCCGTCATCGCAGCGACTTTCTGGAGTTGCAGCGGCGCTGCAATACCGAGCTCTGCCGGCACGGTGCACTGACCCGGAATGCCTGGCTGGACCGTATTGAATGCACACAGACCAGTCTGGATGTGCTGTTGCCCACCGTGCAGCAGCTGGCCATTTTCATGCGGCAACTGGCACTGGCCCGTCAGCAGCATGCCTTGCGGCTGAGCGAGGAACATGCGCCGGAAAGTGACTCCGGGGCTGCCGTGGTGATCTGCTTCGACGAAAACGGGGTGCCCTGGTGCACGCCCTTGCCGGGCATGGGGCTCGGTGATCCCTACGTGCTCAGCGAGCGTCTGCATACATGGTGGTCGGCGTGGGTGCATCACTCGCCGCAACTTCTGCAGGAGTGGGGGCTGCAGCAGGCTTGGGCCACCACCAGCGAGCTGTGCGATCTGATCGAATCGGATTACAGCGCGCCGGATCTGAGTACGAGACTGGGAACCCTGCTGGGTCTGGAGAATGGTATCAGCACCGATATCTGGCAGCGCCTTGGCCGGGGCTTGCGACAGCGCTGTGAAAAAAAGGGCGTGACCTTTCCCGATGCAGGCTTTTTCCCGGTGGCAGAAACACATGCCCGACTGCAAGCACGACACGGCCTGTACATGGTCGAAGCCGCCAGTGTGCATGACATGCTGGATACCGAAGCCTTTTTTACGGCAAGTCATCGTGCACTGGAAAAACTGAATGACTTCTGGCAAGTGCTTGCACAAAAGCTACAGATGGCACATTGAAGGTTCGCGTTGAAGATTCCTGATGACAGCCACGCTCCATCCACACTCGATAAAGAAACATGATCCATAAAAAAAGAGCGCATCAAGGCGCTCTTTTTTTACGCCGAGGCACTTGCCTTATGCGGCAACAATCATGCGGACGGCATGAGCCACCGAACGCAAGCCGGCCAGTGCCTTCTCACCATCCTGCTGTTTCTTTTCCAACGCACGGATTTCAGCAGGACGTACCGACGGATTCACTTCTGCCAGAGCACGAAGCCGCTGGATTTCTGCTTCACTCGCCGTCTTCCAGTGTGCCAGTGCTGTTTCGCGAATTCCCGGCAATTGTGACTCGCATTGTTGTGCGGCTTTTTTCATCAGGTCTTCCAGTGCTTCCTGGCGCGCCTTGACCAGCTGGCGACATACTGAGCGCTCCAGTGGCTGCAACTGCTTGACCAGAACATCGTGGGCGACACGTGCCGTCAGGTCACGCCCGTCCTGATCCAGCAATACACGTTGTGCCAGCGCGGGCAGAGCGGACTCCACATTAAGACCACGCGGCGCCACCGTCTCCAGCCGGAAGAATATTTCCAGCAGTACCGTGCCGGGCTTGATGCCCTTGTTGCGGATCAGCGCAACATTGGCATTGCCGTATTCCTGTGTCAGAAAAAGATCGAGCAGCCCTTGCGGCATGGGGTGTTCCCAGCTCAGGAACTGCACGTCTTCACGCACGAGAGAGTATTGGCGGTCAAAGGAGACCGTCATGCCTTCCGGGTCCAGCCCGGGAAAACCATCCAGCAGCTGGTGATCACCCGGCCGCAAAATATGCAGGTGGGTTTCCAGCTGCTCTTCCTGATCCACACCAAATGCCGACCAGGCACGCTCCATGAAACTGGCCAGTACAGGATCGGCATCCTGCGTGTTGATGGCAGCAATCAGCTCGGCCGCTACTTCCTTGCGGCAGGAATTCAGTTCAATCAGTCGATCGCGGCCTTTTTCCAGTTCAGCACCGAGTTCGGCACGACGCTGTTTTGCCGTGGCCAACAGCGTTTCAAAATTTTCACCGCCTTCACGCAAGGCAGATGGCAACTGCTGACGCAGCTCTTCCAGAATGGTGCGTGCTGTCGGGCTGATGCTTTCAAACGCATCCAGACCTTCGTGATACCAGCGGAACAGTCTTTCCTGGGCAGTACCTGCAAAGTAGGCCACATGCAGCTTGATGGTTTCCGTCTGGCCAATACGGTCAAGGCGGCCGATGCGCTGCTCCAGCAACTCCGGATCAGGTGGCAGGTCAAACAGCACCAGATGATGAGCGAACTGGAAGTTGCGGCCTTCGGAGCCGATTTCCGAACACAGCAGAATCTGTGCGCCATATTCCGCATCGGCAAAATACGCCGCGGCACGATCACGCTCCAGCAAGCTCATGCCTTCATGGAATACTGAAGTGCGTATGCCTTGTTTCATGCGCAGGTATTCTTCCAGCGCCAGTGCCACCGGGCTGGAGCGGCAGATCATCAGGATTTTTTCACGCTTCAGTTTCTTGAGCAGTTGAGTCAGCCATTCGACACGCGCATCCTGCAGGCACCACTCATCATCCTCTTCGTGCATTTCCGGGTACAGCGCATGAGCCAGCACCTCACGTACCGCATTAGCCGGTGCGGGCAGGGCCTGCGGCAGACACTGACGCTCGGGAAAACCGCCAATCGCTTCACGAGTATTGCGGAACAGTACGCGCCCTACGCCATGGCGATCCAGCAAAGCGGTCAATGCCTGCTGACGCCCTGTCACAGCGTCCAGGTTTTCAAGAAACTCCGCAGGCAATTTCTCCTGCAAAACATGGCGTGCCGCTGCTGACAGAGGCTTTTCTGACAACAGTTCTTCAGCCGCCACGGCCACACTGGCAAACGCTTTTTCTTCTTCCATGAAGCGGTCAAGATCGTGATAGCGCGCCGGATCGAGAATGCGCAAGCGTGCAAAATGGCTGGCCACGCCCAGATGCTCCGGCGTTGCCGTCAACAACAGCACGCCGGCCGTTTTTTCGGCAAGCTCGGCCACCAGCTGATAAGCCTCGCTGGGCTCTTCGGGTGTCCACTCCAGATGATGGGCCTCATCCACTACCAGCAAATCCCAGTTTGCGGCATAGGCCGAATCGGCCAGATCAGGATGGTCGACCAGCAGCTCCAGCGACATCAGCACCAGTTGTTCGGTATCAAACGGATTCAGTTCTTCATCACTTTCTTTCAGTGCGGCGCAACGCTCCAGATCAAACAGGGCCACATTGAGATTGAAGCGCCGGCGCATTTCGACCAGCCACTGGTACTGCAGGTTTTCCGGCACGAGAATGAGCACGCGGCCGGAGCGGCCCGTTTGCAACTGCTGGTGAATGATAAGGCCGGCTTCAATCGTTTTCCCCAGACCGACCTCGTCGCCCAACAGCACGCGCGGCTGCGGTCGCTGCCCCACTTCATGGGCAATGTAAAATTGGTGCGGCACCTGACCAAGGCGTGGACCTACCAGTCCGCGGACCGGGGATTGCGTCAGTTTTTCCTGCTGCAGCAAAGCCTGCACACGCAGATTGAACAATTCGTTGCTGTCCAGTTGCGATGCCAGCAAGCGCTCTTGCGGGCGAGCCAGATGAATGTCGGCAGACAAGCGGGTTTCATTGAGGACCGCATTCTCGCCAGCGGAATTTTTCACGTTATAACGCAGCAGGCCGCGCTCTTCTTCCACGCTCAGCACTTCATGTGCATTGCCGGCCACATCATTGACCGTGTCGCCCACGGCAAAACGGATGCGTGAAAGCGGTGCATTATTGCGGGCATAAACGCGGGTTTCTTCGCTTTTCGGAAACAGGACCGTCAGTGAACGTGCATCCACTTCTATCATGACGCCCAGACCAAGCTCGGTTTCAGTATCAGAAATCCAGCGTTGGCCAAGAACCGGTGCAAACAGGGCAGAGCTCATTAATTTCTCACAGATAAATCAAAACGGTGCAGGGCGGTGAAAGCGCAAGCGGCCGCCATGAACAGGATGAACAAAACCCAGTGTTTCTGCATGCAGGCAAAGACGGCTGCCGGGCGGGCACGCCTCTGCAGGGGCGTACAGCGTGTCGCCGAGCAGCGGATGCCCCAGCGCCTGCATGTGCACACGCAACTGGTGCGTACGCCCCGTGTGCGGCACCAGACTGACTCGCGTGAAGCCTGGCTGCCGTGACACTACTTTCCATTCGGTCAGGGCGCTCTGGCCTTCTGCCGGGTCAACCACATGACGCGGTTTGCTGGGCGGGTCATACCGCAGCGGCAGATCAACGGTGCCGCCATTTTCTGCCGGATGACCCAGTGCCAGCGCGATATAAATCTTTTCCACTTCGCGATCATGAAACTGGCGCGACAGCTCGCGATGCGTATCGGCATCACGGGCAATCACCAGCAGGCCGGAGGTGTCCTGATCCAGGCGATGCACGATGCGGGCGTCCGGATATTCGGGCAGCAGGCGTGCCATGAGGCAATCCTGTTTGTCTTCTCCACGCCCCGGCACACTCAGCAAACCCGCCTGCTTTTCCACCACCAGCAGGGCAGCATCAGCATAGAGCACAAGGT
>Ga0073914_10000113_pt1 | contig 14963 bp, 12 predicted proteins | sample GWRWT4_30Apr14_FD_71481 | JGI IMG/M metagenome (GOLD analysis project Ga0073914, IMG submission 71481) | Sand microcosm microbial communities from a hyporheic zone in Columbia River, Washington, USA - GW-RW T4_30-Apr-14 | ecosystem: Engineered > Artificial ecosystem > Sand microcosm >... | reverse complement strand
CTTCTTTCGAAGCGCCGATGAGCGCACAACCGAATTTTTCCAGCACGCCGTGCTTGTCGAGATCGAGCGCGCAATTCAGCGCGGTCTGGCCACCCATGGTGGGCAGCACGGCATCCGGACGTTCCTTCTCGATGATCTTGGCGACGGTCTGCCAGGTGATGGGCTCGATATAGGTCGAATCCGCCATGGCCGGGTCGGTCATGATGGTCGCCGGATTCGAGTTCACCAGAATGACGCGGAAACCTTCTTCACGCAGCGCCTTGCAGGCCTGGGCGCCGGAATAGTCGAACTCGCAGGCCTGCCCGATGACGATGGGGCCGGCGCCGATGATGAGGATGCTTTTAATGTCGGTACGTTTTGGCATTGCTTACTTCCCGGCCTGCATCAATTCAATAAAGTGATCAAACAAGGGCGCACAGTCGTGCGGACCCGGGCTGGCCTCCGGATGGCCCTGAAAGCTGAACGCCGCCCGGCTGTTGTGATGAATGCCCTGGTTGGTGCCATCAAACAGCGAGCGGTGCGTCACGCGCAGACTGGGCGGCAGGGTGGACTCGTCCACCGCAAAGCCGTGGTTCTGGCTGGTGATCATGACCTTGGTCGAGGCCAGGTCCTGCACCGGATGATTGGCGCCATGATGACCCAGACTCATCTTCATCGTTTTTGCGCCACTGGCCAGCGCCAGCAACTGATGACCGAGACAGATGCCAAACACCGGAATATCGGTTTGCAGGAAATCCTGGATCGCCTTGATGGCGTAGTCGCAGGGCTCGGGATCACCGGGGCCGTTGGAGAGAAAGATGCCGTCCGGCTTCATGGCCAGTACGGTGGCGGCATCGGTCTGCGCCGGTACCACGGTCACATCGCAACCGCGATCCACCAGCATGCGCAGGATGTTTGTCTTCACACCAAAGTCGTAAGCCACGACCTTGAATGAGGCAGGCGCAGTGGGCGTGACATGGCCACGGCCCAGCTGCCAGCTGCCCTCCGTCCATTGATAGGACTTCTGCACCGACACCACTTTCGCCAGATCCATACCCTTGAGACCGGGAAAGGCACGCGCGGCGGCCAGTGCCTGCTCCACGTCGGGCTTGTCGCCGGCGATGATGGCGCCGTTCTGGGCCCCCTTTTCACGCAGGATGCGGGTCAGACGACGGGTATCAATCTCGGAGATACCCACCACCTTGCGGCGCCTGAGGTAGTCCGAGAGCGATTCCTGCGAGCGAAAATTGCTCGGAATCATGCTCAGCTCGCGAATGATGAGGCCGGCCGACCACAGCTCGCCGGACTCCTCGTCCTCCGCGTTCACACCGGTATTGCCGATATGCGGGTAGGTCAGGGTCACGATTTGGCGGCAGTAGGAGGGGTCCGTGAGGATTTCCTGGTAGCCGGTCATGGACGTGTTGAAAACGACTTCACCGCTGGTGAGGCCGTCGGCACCGATGGAAATCCCGTGGAAGACGCTACCGTCTTGCAGGGCCAGAATGGCGGGCTTGCTCAAACCTACCTCCGATTAAGAGCTACGGCGCGGGCGCGCGCGTAAAAAAGCGAGAAAGAGGAGCTCCTTCTCGCTTTTCGAATAGGGACAGTGCGGGGGCACGAATTGAGCGCGGATTGTACGGAAACCGGGGTTTTCTGTCCAACCGTGATAATGCCCTCTTGTACGAGGAGGTGTGTCTGGCAGCAGCCCTGCCGGCCCTGCCCTACCGTATGGTCATGACTTGCCGCCGGTCGGCAGGGGCTCTCTTGTGGCGGGCAGTCGCCTTATGCTGCCATGTCTTTTAACAAGGGCACTGATTTGCAGTGTCCCAAAACAAAAAACACAGGTCTACCCCAGCATGAACCCCGTAGAACTCAATACCCTGCGCCAGCTCCTCGACAATAGTGGCTGGCGCCTGCGCTTTCCCAAAGTGCTGGAAGCCGAATTCCAGGCCGATTACGACCAGCGCTACCGCAGCCACATGCTTATCTCGGGATTGCTCGGCGTGCTGGCCATGTGCCTCACCGGCGTTGTCGATCCCTTCTGGATGCCGGAAATCGAGACGCGGCTGTGGACAATACGACTGGCGACGACAGTGCCGGTGCTGATATTGCTGATATTCAGCCGCACCAGCCTCGCCACCCGCCTTATGCAGCCCATTATTGCCGTCGGCGCCAACCTTTTTGTCGCCGGCCTGGTGGCGCTCTCGCTGACGGCCATCGAGCCGCTCAATCATTATTATTCCGGCGCCATTACCATCGTCATGCTGGTGGTCTTCGTGCTTTCGCGCCTGCAGTTTCTGTGGGGCCTGCTGTCGGCCGGCCTTATGCTGGTCACGCTCAATGCCGGCTTCCTGATATTCGGCGATGCCGATGCAAAATTTTTGATCATCAACAACGCCCTGTTTTTTATTTCGGCCATTTTCTCTCTGCTCGGTTGTTTTCTCTTCGAGCGCAGCCTGCGCCAGAACTATCTGCAGGCGCGCATGCTGTCGTTTGAAAAACTGGATCTCGAAGAATCCAATCTGCGCCTGCAGTACCTGACCGCCATCGACGGCCTGACCCAGATTGCCAACCGCCGCTCTCTCGACCTGAGCCTGGGCACTGAATGGCAGCGTGCCATGCGCAAACGCGAGCCGCTGGGTCTTGTCATGATTGATGTTGATCACTTCAAACTCTTCAACGACACCTATGGCCATCAGGCCGGTGACGAATGCCTGCGCGGCGTGGCTGGCGCTCTCAAGGATTTTGCCCGTCGTCCGGGCGACCTCGCTGCACGTTATGGTGGTGAGGAATTTGTACTGGTGCTGACCAATGCCACCGCGCTACAAGCGCGTGTGGTGGCTGAGCGTCTGCGCGACAAGATCATGGAGCTCGCCATTCCGCACCAGAACTCCAGTCACGGCAATGTGACCGCCAGCTTTGGTGTAGCCAGCATCATTCCCGACAGCCGTCACACCGGCCCGGAAATGCTGCTGCTGGCAGCCGACCAGGCGCTTTACCGTGCCAAGGAAACCGGTCGCAACCGTGTCAGTGTCGATGGGCAGCCGGATGGCGAACAGGCCGTGGCCTGAGTCACTTCCGGCCCATAAAAAAACCGGCTTGCGCCGGTTTTTTTATGATCATCAGATGCTCCTCATTACGCGCAAGGCTTAACTCAGCGAAAACCCAGCACATCGCGCATGTCGTACAAGCCCGCAGGTTTTGCTGCCACCCAGCAGGCCGCACGCACGGCACCATTGGCAAAATTCATGCGGCTGGTGGCTACATGACGAATTTCGATACGCTCGCCCTCGCCAATGAACATGACATTGTGGTCACCGACAATGTCACCGCCGCGAATAGCCTGAAAGCCGATGCTCTCACGCTCGCGTGCACCGGTATGGCCATGGCGTTCATACACGGCCACTTTCTTGAGGTCACGCCCCAGTGCGCCGGCCACTGCTTCACCCATCATCAGCGCCGTACCGGAAGGCGCATCCACCTTGTGGCGGTGATGCGCTTCAATGATTTCTATGTCCACGGTATCGCCAAACGTTTTGGCGGCCAGCTCCAGCAGACGCAGGCTGACATTGACGCCTATCGAATAATTGCCGGAATAAACCAGTGCCATGTCAGCCGCCGCCGACGGCAGCATCTGCTTTTGTACTTCATCAAGCCCGGTGGTGCCGATCACGATCTTCTTGCCGACACGACGACAGATGTCGATATGTGCCAGCGTTGCGGCAGGCGCAGTAAAATCGATCAGCACATCAAAATCATTCACGACGGCCGCAAGATCACCGCTGACCTTCACACCCAGCACACCAACACCGGCGAGCTCACCCGCATCAGCACCCAGCAGCGAAGAGTCGGGACGCTCGATGGCGGCCGTCAGCGTGGCGCCTTCGGCAGCCTGTATGGCCTGCACCAGCGCGCGTCCCATGCGGCCACCGGCACCGGAAATTGCGATACGGGTCATGTCGTGTGCTCCCAGGCAACAGACGAAAACAAGGGTAGGACAGGATTGTAACCAAGAAAAGGGGCCGCAGCCCCCTTTTGTTTTTTATCCGCCCGCGAACAGCTTATTTGTCGCCGAACAGATTCACGACGGATTCAAACCAGGAGCTCTTGCGCGGCGAGTGCTTGCTGCCCTCGCCATCCATTTCCGTCTGGAACTCGCGCAGCAACTCCTTCTGACGCTTGCTCAGGTGTACCGGTGTTTCCACCGACACGCGACAGAGCAGGTCACCGGTGCCACCGCCACGTACCGGCGCCACACCCTTGCCACGCAGGCGGAAGAGTTTGCCGGTCTGTGTACCTTCCGGAATTTTCAGCTTCACGCGGCCATCCAGCGTCGGCACCTCCAGCTCACCGCCGAGGGCAGCATCGGCAAACGAGATGGGCATTTCACAATACAGGTCGGCGCCGTCACGCTCGAAAATCTTGTGCTGGCGCACCGACACCTGCACATACAGGTCGCCAGTAGGGCCGCCATTGGCACCCGCCTCGCCTTCACCAGCCAGGCGAATGCGGTCACCGGTATCCACACCGGCCGGAATCTTCACTTCCAGGGTTTTGCTCTTTTCAACGCGGCCCTGCCCGTGACAGGCAGTACAGGGGTCCTTGATGACCTTGCCGCGACCACGACAGGTCGGACAGGTTTGTGCCATCGAGAAGAAGCCTTGCTGCACACGTACCTGGCCCGTACCTGCGCAGGTACGGCAGGTTTCAGCGCTCGTGCCTTTCTTGGCGCCGCTGCCGTCGCAAATGTCGCAACCCACAAGAGTGGGAACACGGATCTGCACCTTGGTACCGCGTACGGCCTCCTCAAGATCCAGCTCCAGTGTGTAACGCAAATCGGAACCGCGATTGGAGCGCTGCTGGCCGCCAGGGCCACCGCCGCCAAAAATGTCGCCAAAGACATCGCCAAACATGTCAGAGAAGTTGCCGGCACCCGCCCCACCGCCGCCCATATTGGGATCAACGCCGGCATGGCCGTGCCGGTCGTAGGCCGCGCGCTTGTCTTCGTCAGACAACACTTCGTAGGCTTCGTTGGCTTCCTTGAACTTTTCTTCGGCAGACTTGTCGTCCGGATTGCGATCCGGATGATGCTTCATGGCGAGCTTGCGATAGGCCTTTTTGACCTCGTCGGCAGAAGCCGTTTTTGCGACCCCCAGTACTTCGTAAAAATCACGTTTCGCCATTTCAATATTCCAGCTGATCACACTGCCTGATCGCAATGCCAAGCAAAGAGCATGCAAAAGTCACGCGCGTCGACATGCTTTTGCAGATACGGCAACGCGGGGAAAGCCCCCGCGTCGGTTTTTCTGAAGAAATATTGGATGTGTAGGTTGGGCTGCAAAGCCCAACATCCGGTTAAGCCACTACCGATTGTTGGGCTTCATTACATTCAGCCCAACCTACAGCCAGTGCCCTCACTTCTTCTCGTCTTTCACTTCTTCGAACTCGGCATCCACCGCGCCATCATCCGGCTTGGCTTCATGCGCTTCGCCGGCATCAGCAGCACCCTCTTGCGGCTGCTGTTCGGCATAGGCATTTTGCATCATCGGCAACGATGCCTGGCTCAGAGCTTCCGTTTTGGCTTCGATGGCATCCTTGTCATTGCCCTGAATGGCTTCTTCCAGATCCTTGATAGCGGCTTCGATGGACGTCTTTTCTTCGTCCGTCGCCTTGTCGCCCATATCCGTCAGCGCCTTCTTCGTGGCATGCACCAGCTGGTCGGCACTGTTGCGTGCATGAACAAGCTCGGTGAACTTGCGGTCTTCATCCGCATTCGCCTCGGCATCACGCACCATGGCTTCGATTTCAGCATCGCTCAAACCGGAGTTGGCCTTGATGACAATGCTCTGCGCCTTGCCGGTGGCCTTGTCTTTGGCGCTCACGCTGAGAATGCCGTTGGCGTCGATATCAAACGCCACTTCAATCTGCGGCAGGCCGCGCGGTGCAGGCGGAATGTCGGTGAGGTCAAAACGGCCGAGCTGCTTGTTGGCCGCGGCTTTTTTACGCTCGCCCTGATACACCTGAATCGTGACCGCAGTCTGGTTGTCGCTGTAGGTCGAGTAGGTCTGCGATTTCTTGGTGGGAATCGTGGTGTTCTTTTCGATCAGAACATTCATTTCCCCGCCGGCCACTTCGATGCCGAGTGACAACGGTGTCACGTCCAGCAGCAACACGTCTTTCACGTCACCGGACAACACGGCGGCCTGATAGGCGGCGCCGATGGCAACGGCTTCGTCAGGATTCACGTCACGACGCGGGTCCTTGCCGAAAAACTCTTTCACCTTTTCCAGCACCATGGGCATGCGGGTCTGGCCACCGACCAGAATCACGTCGCCAATGTCACCAACCTTGAGACCGGCATCAGCCAGCGCCACCTTGCACGGCGCAATGGTGCGGGCAACCAGGTCTTCCACCAGCGATTCCAGCTTGGCGCGCGTCACCTTGATGGCAAGATGCTTGGGGCCGGTTGCATCGGCAGTGATGTACGGCAGGTTCACTTCGGTGTGCTGTGCCGTCGACAGTTCGATCTTGGCTTTTTCAGCGGCTTCTTTCAGGCGCTGCAGGGCCAGCGGATCGTTGTGCAGGTCAATGCCTTGCTCTTTCTTGAATTCGTCAGAGAGATAATCGATCAGCTTGAGATCGAAATCCTCGCCGCCGAGGAAGGTATCGCCATTGGTGGAAAGCACTTCGAACTGGTGCTCGCCATCCACTTCGGCAATTTCAATGATGGACACGTCAAAGGTACCGCCGCCGAGGTCATACACGGCAATTTTGCGGTCGCCTTCTTTTTTGTCCATGCCGAAAGCCAGCGCAGCGGCTGTCGGTTCGTTGATGATGCGCTTCACGTCGAGGCCGGCAATCTTGCCGGCATCCTTCGTGGCCTGACGCTGCGAATCATTGAAATAAGCCGGCACGGTGATGACGGCTTCGGTCACCGGCTCACCGAGGTAATCCTCGGCCGTCTTTTTCATTTTCTTCAGCACTTCGGCCGAAATCTGTGGCGGCGCTTTCTGGTCGCCATTCACCGTCACCCAGGCATCGCCATTGGGCGCGGCCGAGATCGTGTAAGGCACCATCTTGATGTCTTTTTGCACCACGTCGTCAGTGAACTTGCGGCCGATAAGGCGCTTCACCGCGAACAGGGTGTTCTTGGGATTGGTGACGGCCTGACGCTTGGCGCCAGCGCCCACCAGCACTTCATTGTCGGTGTAAGCCACGATGGACGGCGTGGTGCGCGCGCCTTCGGAATTCTCGATCACCTTGACCTTGTCGCCTTCCATGATCGCGACGCAGGAATTGGTGGTGCCGAGGTCAATGCCAATGATTCTACCCATTACTTTTCTCCCGATACGTGGCGGTCAGTGCCTGTTGGCTGCTACCAGCAACCAGCTTGAGGAACCGCCACCAAAATACTGTTGATACGATTTGCACAATGCGGATATCCGCCTTGCACCCTATATGGCGATGACCTCACGAACTTCAAGGGCATCCCCCTGAAACGGATGCACCAAACAAGGATGCCAATCAGCCGACGGTGGCCACCACCACCATGGCCGGACGCAGCAAGCGGCCGTTCAGGGCATAGCCCTTGGCCAGCACGGCAGAGACCGTATTCGGCTCGGCCGTCGTCGACGGCTGCATGCTCACGGCCTGGTGCAGCTCGGCATTGAAGGGCTCACCCAGCGGGTTCACCTGCTCCACACCATTGCGCTTGAGCGCCTCCAGAAAAGCCTTGTGCGTCAGGGCAATGCCTTCGCGCAGGGCACGGGTGGCGTCGTTATCGGCGGGCGTGGCATCGATGGCACGCTCGAGGTTGTCGACCACATCGATCAGCGAACCGGCAAACCGGTCCAGCGCGAACTTGCGCGCATTCTCGATCTCGCGCTCGGTGCGCTTGTGGATGTTCTGGATTTCGGCCTGGGCACGCAGTTGCACATCGCGCACCTGGGCTTCGAGCCCGGCCACCTTCGCGGCCAGATCCACGTCCGCCACTGCTTCTGCCACGGCGGGATTCTCGGGGGACTCAGGCACTTGCTGGTCCTGCTGTTCCTGTTCTGCCATTACTGCCTCACGCTGTTTGCTGCCAGCCGCTTGCGGCTGTTATCTGAAACCGGGGGCCGCCATGATACCGGCCCTAATCGTTCGTGCGCGGACAATCTGGGGGGCAGCCCCCCGTTTTCAAGGGCAGGGCATGATTTTTAGGACGAGCAGAGGACTTAAGCAGGCTTTTTATAGCATCACTCACTTCAACCCTTGGCATGCGCGGCCTGGACTTTTGCTTGCCGCTTGCCCGGGAGTGCGAGGATTCAGGCCCAATCTCGCCTTACGGTAAATTGCTCCGACTGAGTTGCTTCTGTTTTTTCTCTGCGAAGGCGGTGCGCCCGGCGGGCGGGCCTCACTTTCTTTGCTTCCCCTAAAGAAAGTAAGCAAAGAAAGGCGACCCCTGCGGGGTGCTGCACCGGGGGCACTACTTAGGTACTCCTCTTTCAGGGGGAGTCAGGTACCGACAGGGCTCGCGACAGCACTTTGGCCGTAACCTCCACCAGGGGAATCACACGCTGGTAGGCCATGCGGGTGGGTCCGATCACGGCCAGCCGGCCCAGCACACGGCCATTGGCCCCATAGGGAGCCGTCACCAGGGTCAGGTCTTCGAACGGTGCATAGGAGGACTCGGCACCGATATAGATCTCCACCCCGTCACTTTGCTGGCAACGATCCAGCAGATGGAGGATGTCGCGCTTGGCGGTAAAAGCCTGAAACAGCTCCTGCAGACGATCGACACCCCCGGTCTGGGCATGGCGCAACAGGCTGGATTCACCGGTCAGCACATAGTCCGCCGTGGGCCGTGGCGCAAAAGCACGCTCCGCCAGCTCGACCGTGGAGCGCAGCAGGTCATCCAGCCGCAGCTGGTCATCCTTCAGACCATGCAGCAGGGACTGGGTGATGTCGCCCAGGCTTTTGCCGGCAAAGTGGTGGTTGAGATAATTCGTGGCCTGTGACAGCTCGGCATCGGCAAAGGGGCGCTCGGTCTGGATCAGCTGGTTCTGCACATCGCCGTTGGCGCAGACCACGATGGCCAGCAGGCGTTTCTCGTCCAGCCTTACAAACTCCAGATGGCGCAGGTCCACCAGATCTCGGCGCGGCACCATGACAAGGCCGGCATGGTGGGTCAGTTCGGAGAGGCATTGAGAAGCCTTCTCCACCAGCTCGCGGGGAGAGCGCGCATGGCTGAGTTCAGTGGTCAGCGCACTCATCGCGTCTTCGGTCAGCGCTTCCGTGGTCAGCAGGCGATCCACAAACAGGCGGTAACCCTGCTGCGTGGGCACACGCCCGGCCGAGGCATGCGGTGAGGCCAGCAGGCCTTTTTCCTCAAGGGAAGCCATGACATTGCGCACCGTCGCCGAGCTCAGCGGCAGGTCGGTCTCGCGCAGCAAATGCTTGGAGCCGACGGGCTGGCCGTCGCGGATATAGCATTCGACGAGAGTCTTGAAGAGAAGCTGGGTACGATCCATGGCTGCGTTTATATAGCCTCGGTCACGTATTGTTAAGGCCAACAGGGGCACACGGTTAGATATGGAGCCTGCAAGCTGACTTATAAAGGTTGCAGCCATCGCCTATCATCGCCACATCCCCTATCGCCAGATCAGCTTGCCTGGTCAGCAATAAAGACGTCTCGCCCCATGCTCAGCCATCTCAAGATTCGTGACTTTGCCATCGTTGCCAGCCTGGAGCTGGATTTCAGCCGCGGCCTTTCCGTCATCACCGGTGAAACCGGTGCGGGCAAATCCATCCTGATGGATGCACTCGGGCTTTGCCTGGGTGACCGCGCCGACGCCGGCGTCGTGCGCTCCGGTGCGGATCGTGCCGAGGTCAGTGCCGGTTTTGACATCCGCACACACGCCGCCGCCCAGGCCTGGTTGCGCGAACGCGAGCTGGATGCCGATGAGGAATGCTGGCTGCGCCGCACGGTCAATCCCGACGGCCGTTCACGCGCTTATATCAACGGCAGCCCGGCCACGCTGGGCGATGTAAAAATGCTCGGCGAAATGCTCATCGACATTCACAGTCAACACGAGCACCAGTCCCTGCTGCGCCGCGAAAATCACCGTCTCCTGCTTGATGCCTGTGCCGGCCTCACCACCGATGCGCGCGAACTCGCCAGCGGTTTTCAGCAATGGCAGCGCGCCGCCAAAGAACTGCACACGCTCACCCGTGCCGGCGACGTGCAGCGCGAACGTCTGGAGCTCATCACCCATCAGCTCAACGAACTGGAAAAACTCGGCCTCGCCGCCGGCGACTACGAAAAGCTGGAAAGCGATCACGACGCTCTTGCCAATCTCGGCACCCTGCTGCACAGCGGCGATCTGGTGCTGGACCGCCTGACCGAGAATGAAAACGACAATGCCGCACGCTGCGTGCAACAGGCCCTGAAAACCCTGGAAGGCGAACGCGCGCATCACCCGAAACTCGACACGGTGACCGAGCTGCTGAACAGCGCGCTGATCCAGATCAACGAAAGCGCCGGCTCCTTGCGCCACTACCTTGAAAGCCTGGATGCCGACCCGGCGCGCCTCGCCGAACTGGAAGACCGGCTCGCCGCCGTGCACCAGATGGCACGCAAGCATCGCGTGGCGCCACAGGAATTGCCGGCCATGCAAGCCGCCTTGGCAGAGGAACTTCAGCAGTTGCAACGCGCACAGGATCTGGATGCCTTGCAGGCCGAAGTGGCCGCACTGGAAAAAAGCTACCGGGGCAAGGCAGAAAAACTGCGCGATGCCCGCAGCAAGGCCGCCAGAAAATTCAGCGCCGATGTGCTGGACCGTCTGAAGATGCTCGGCATGTCGAATTCGCGTTTCGACGTTGTGCTGAGCCCGCTCGACAAACCGGCTGCACACGGCCTCGACGATATTGAGTTCCTGATCAGCGCCAACCCGGGCCAACCGCTGAAAGCGCTGGCAAAAGTTGCCTCGGGCGGCGAACTCTCGCGCGTATCGCTCGCCATACAAGTCGTGAATGCCAAACACTCGCCCGTGCCCGTCATGGTCTTCGATGAAGTCGATGTCGGCATTGGTGGTGGCATCGCCGAAGTGGTCGGCCGTTTGCTGCGTGAACTGGGCGAATATTCACAGGTCTTTTCCATCACGCACCAGCCTCAGGTCGCCGCACTGGGACACCAGCACCTGCGCGTGGAAAAAACCGTCAAGGCCGGCAACACCACGACCGGCGTGCGCGAACTTTCCCGTGAGGAGCGCATTGAAGAAATAGCACGCATGTCCGGCGGCATTACCGTGACCGCCGAAACGCGCAAGCACGCCGAAGCCATGCTCGCTGCCACCTGACCAGCCGCTCACCGGAAAACCGCACGGAAAGGATTTCATGCAAAAAGCAAAACAACGCCCGCTTACCGTTCCGCTTCTGCTGCTGGTCCTGCTCACGCTGCTCTTGCATTTTTCCGGCGCACTCGACCGCATCGACAATCGCCTCGGCGACTTCCTGCTCGTGCATGAAGCCCAATCACGACACCCCCCTGCCGACATCGTGCTTGTGGCCATCGACCAGAAAAGCCTGGAGACGATGGAGGAGGATGCCGGCTCCTGGCCCTGGCCACGCGCCATTCACGGCGAACTGATTGACGGCCTGCAGCCCTTCTCGCCCAAGGCCATCGCCTTCGATGTGTTCTTCAATGAAGCCGACCGCTTCCGTCCCGACAGCGACACCCTGCTGCATGACACCGCCCTGGCGCATGACAATCTTTTCTTTCCTTCGCTGCTGCTGGGCGATGGCAAAGCAGTGCCCTTGTCGGCACTGCCGGAAAGTTTTGGCGCCCGCAAAACGGCAACCGCGAATGCGCAGGCGAGTGCTCCCCTGATGGTGCCGCTGATTCTTGACATGAAGAACTGGCAGGGCGGCCTGGCCAATTTCGAAGAGGAAACCGGCAGCGACCGCGTCGGACGCTTTGCGCGCGTGCAGCGCACCATCGATGGCTGGCAGCTGCCATCGCTGAGCGCCTCCGTCGCACGCTTCAGCGGCACCGCACTGCCGGAGGCCGAACGCATCCGTTTGCACTGGCATGGAAAACCACCACGCATCATCTCTTACAGTGACTTGTTCAGGGACATTAGCAGCGAACATCCCGTACTCGCACCCGGCCTGAAAAATGCCATCGTGATCGTCGGCCCCACGGCGCCCGGCCTCAATGATTTCCGCCCCACCCCCGTCAATGCGCTAATGCCCGGCACCGAAATCATCATCACGGCGCTCGCCAATTTGCGCACACAGGACTGGCTGCGCGACGTGCCGGCGCGATGGCCGCTGGCCTTCTTTCTTGCCCTCGCCCTCACGCTCACGTTCTGGAAACGCATCAACCCTCTGGTCACCGGAATTTCGCTGGTAACCGCCACCGCAGCCTTGTGTGCGGCCGCTTATTTCCTGTTGTCCTTGCGCTGGTATGTGCCGGTGGCATCCGCACTCACGCTGGCGTGGCTGGCGTATGTACTGCTTTCTGCCGAGGCCTTCTGGCGTGAACGTCGCGACCGCGAAGCAGCCGTCATGCTGTTCCGCCGCTTCCTTGATCCGCGCGTGGTGGACGAGCTGGTGAAAACCGGTGAATTCTCGCGCGACAAAAAACCGGAAGCGCGCGAAATCACCATCCTGTTTTCGGACATTCGCGGCTTTACCTCACTCTCGGAAACACGCACACCGGAAGCCGTCGTGGAGTTGCTGAACCGCTACTTCAGCCAGCAGGTGGAAGTCATCTTCAAGCACGGCGGCACGCTGGACAAATTCATCGGCGACGCCATCATGGCGTTCTGGAATGCCCCCACCGAAAATCCGCGCCATGCCGAACAGGCGGTGGCCGCTGCGCTGGAAATGGGCGAAGCGCTGGACCGTTTCAAGAAAGAGCTGGCCGAGACCGACGGCACGCTGGCGGATTTCGATATCGGCATCGGCGTGCACACCGGGCAGGCCGTGGTCGGCTTTCTCGGCAGTGACGACCGGCTGGATTACACCGCGATTGGCGACACCGTCAATCTGGCCAGCCGCATTGAAGGCTGCACCAAGGGCGTTGCCCGTGTCCTGGTATCGGGCGCCACGCGCGATGCTTGTGCCCGTCATAAAGAGAGCGTATTCAGCTTCAGGAATCACGGAGAGTTTCACGTTAAAGGCCGTGATCAGGGAGTAGAGTTACTCGAACCCGCCGTGGGCAGCGGACCATCAGATTGATCAACCAGCAGCGAAGGGACTAACGATGCGCCCCATCATTTTCACCAGTGTAGTGCTGGCCGGCCTCGTGCTCGGCACGGCCGCCTTTGCCGAACCCGGCACCCTGCTCAAGGCTGACAGCCTGCGCGCCAAACCGTTTGGTGATGCCGAGGTGATCGGCACACTCAAGGCCAAGGACAAGGTGGACATTACCGCACGCAAAGGCGCGTGGGCCAATGTGCAAATCCCTGCCGGAAAAAGCGGCTGGATACGCGTACTCAATATTCGCACCGGCTCCGGCAAAAGCGGTGACAGCGGTGTTGGCGCCATCGCCAGCCTGTTCAAGACCGGCTCCAGCGGCAACACTGTCAGTACCGGTGTCAAAGGACTCTCGGAAGAACAACTGACCAACGCCGAACCCAATCCGGAAGAGGCCAAGCGCCTCAGCAAATACAAAAACACCGATGCCGATGCCCGCAACTTTGCCAAGCAGGCCAAGCTGAGCGCACAGCAAGTCGACTACCTGCCGGCGAACGGGGGGAGTGAATAATGAAACGGATACTCACCAGCATCGTCATGATCAGCAGCCTCGGCGCCACGGGTGCGGCACTGGCTTTCAATCTCAATGACGCCCTCAACAAACTGAATGACCCGGACACCCAGAAGGCACTCGGCATCGGCAAGAAGATGCTGGAGTCGGCCAAGGAAATTTCCGAGCCCCAGGAAATAGACATCGGCGACGGCATTGCCAGCAACCTGCTCGGTGCCGCCCCGCTGGTACGCGATGACGCCCTGCAGAAATACGTGAACCGCATCGGCCTCTGGCTGGCCCTGCAAACCGAGCGCCCCAACCTGCCCTGGCGCTTTGGCGTTACCGACGATGCCGATGTGAATGCGTTCGGCACGCCCGGTGGCACCATCCTCATCACGCGCGGCCTCTATGAAAAATTCCGCAACGAATCCGAACTGGCCGGCGTACTCGCTCACGAAATTGCGCATATCGTGCAGAAGCACCAGCTCAAGGCCATCAAATCGGCACTGGGCCGTGAATGGCAGGCCGACATTGCGGTGGCGGTGGCCGAGAAAAAAGGCAACAGCGATGCCAAGAAAAGCCTGAAAGCCTATACCGCCGGCACCGAGCTGTTCGCGCGCGGCCTCGACAAGGGCGACGAATACGAAGCCGATCGCATGGGCGTCGTCATCGCCGCCCGTGCCGGCTACAACCCCTTCGGGCTGGTCGGTTCCTTGCAGACGCTGGATGCCGTTAATGCGAGTGACGGCGCCGTTGCGCTGATGTTCAAAACCCACCCGGCACCGGCCAAGCGCCTGGAAATGCTGACAGCGGCCATGGGCACGCAGATGGACCAGTTCGGGGACAGCGGGAAGGAGCCGGCGCGGCTTTATGTGCTGAAGAAGTAGCCATGAAAGACGAACACATCTTGGCCTATCTAGACCACAACATATTGGACCTAATGACCAAGGGCGATCCTCATAACATAAAAGCTCTTCTGAGAAAGCAAAATCTCACGCCTGTTTATTCAGACGAGTCCCTAAAAGAAATCCAACGCTCAAAAGGCTACGAAAATAGATTTCTCGAATTATTAGAAGAAATAAAAGCTCACTACATTAAACCCATTCTTGATGATAGCTTTAAACTCACTTCGCACAGGCCAAGGTCGAGCGGTTTGTTGCCGGCCAGAGCATAAAGTGACTTGCTGGCAACCCATTCCGATGCAGGTTTGTCCGCCGATACCTGCCTCACGAGTGTGCGGTTTCGTAAC